>Ga0310691_10000219_pt1 | contig 116881 bp, 89 predicted proteins | sample 176DNAGHGlowgp2_FD_203887 | JGI IMG/M metagenome (GOLD analysis project Ga0310691, IMG submission 203887) | Sheep rumen microbial communities from Palmerston North, Manawatu-Wanganui, New Zealand - 1766 DNA GHGlow gp2 (v2) (version 2) | ecosystem: Host-associated > Mammals > Digestive system >... | reverse complement strand
CTATTGATGAACACTTGCAGACTGTAAGACACAGCTGCGCTCATGTGATGGCAGAAGCTATTTTGAAGCTTTACCCGGGCACTAAGATTGCTATCGGACCTGCTATCGAAAACGGATTTTACTATGACTTTGAATTCCCAACCGAGACCAAATTCACCGAGACCGATTTTGCTACCGTTGAAAAAGAGATGAGAAGAATCCTTGCCGGTAATCATGAATTTGTCCGCAAGGAAATCTCAAAGGAAGAGGCGCTCAAGCTTTTCGCTGACCAGCCATATAAAATTGAACTGATTAACGATTTACCGGAAGGTGAAACTATCTCTACATACGAGCAGGATGGTTATCTTGACCTTTGCCGTGGTCCACACGTAGCAAGCACAAAAGAAATCAACGGACAGGCATTTAAGCTGGACCGTGTTGCCGGCGCTTACTGGCGTGGTGACTCAAACCGCACAATGCTTACCCGCGTTTACGCTCTCTGTTTTGAAAAGCCAAATGATCTTAAAGATTATCTTGCCATGATGGCAGAAGCAGAAAAACGCGACCACCGTAAGCTTGGTCAGGAAATGGATCTTTTCCATCTCGATTCTGAAGACCCAGGTCAGATTTTCTGGCATCCAAACGGATGGACTATCTATACTGTTATGCAGGATTATATGCGTAAGATGATCCGCCGTGACGGCTATCAGGAAGTTAATACTCCTGCTATCATGCCACGCTCTCTCTGGGAGCGCTCAGGTCACTGGGGACACTATAAGCAGAACATGTTTATCACTGAATCTGAAAAACGTATGTTTGCTATTAAGCCTATGAACTGTCCTGGCGCCCTTGAGATTTTCAAGAGCCGCCAGCGTTCTTATAAGGATCTTCCATTGCGCCTGGCTGAGTTCGGTCACGACGTAAGAAACGAAGCAAGCGGAACTCTCCACGGTGTAATGCGTGTTCGCGGCTTTGTTCAGGATGATGCTCATATTCTTTGTACAGAAGAGCAGATTGGTCCTGAAGTAGCAAAGTTCTGTAAGCTTTTGAAACAGGTTTATCATGACTTTGGTTTTAATGACCTTGTAGTAAAATTCTCAACAATGCCTGAAGATCACGTTGGTGACCTTGCAACCTGGGAAAGAGCTGAAAAGGGTCTCGCAGATGCCTGTCACGAAGCTGGTCTTGAATATGAGATTCAGCCTGGTGAAGGTGCCTTCTATGGTCCAAAGCTTGAGTTTAAGCTTTACGACTGCATCGGCCGTGAATGGCAGTGCGGTACAATTCAGGTAGACTATCAGCTTCCTTCTGCAGAACGCCTTGATGCTACATACATTGGAGCTGATAACCAGAAACATCACCCAGTTATGCTTCACCGCGCTATCCTCGGTTCTTTCGAGCGCTTCCTTGGAATCCTCATTGAAAACTTTGCTGGTAACTTCCCTACCTGGCTCGCTTTTGAGCAGGCAGCAATTGTTCCAGTTTCAAATGATTTTGATGATTATGCTAAGAAGGTTTATGAGTCTCTTATTGGTGTTGATATCCGTGCCAATGCATATCTTTCTACTGAAAACATGAGAAACAAGATCAAGACAATCACAAAGGAACACAAAACTCCTTATATTCTGATTGTTGGTGAAAATGAACAGAAGGAAGGTACTGTAACCGTTCGCTTCCGCCAGAACAGCGGTCTTGAACAGAAGACAATGAAGATTGAAGAATTCATCGCTTATGTTCAGAAGAAGAACGAAGAAAAAGGTACTGATATCTAGGGAATATTCGGGTCAAGCCATATCAAGACAAGGCTGACCCAAATATGACAAATTATTTATTTGAAAAAGAAGAAACCTCGTTGTAAAATATAAGTATATTATTACAACGAGGTTTTTTATATGCACTCCCTTAGAACTCGATTTATTGTTGTTTTCGGCCTTTTTATTTTAATTTCCTCTTCCGTAATGGGCGTTTTTTCAGCCTTCAGTATTATAAACACCGGTGTTGCTCTTTGTGAGCAGCAGGGACTTCCAATTGCCGAAAAAGCAAATGAGGTAATAGACGGCGATAAATTCGATGAATTATGTCAAAATCCTTCTGTAAATAATCCATATTATGAAGAAGCAAGATTAAAACTGCTTGCAATAAAGGAAACTGTAAACTGTCAGTATCTTTATACTATGATGCCAGTTGGTGGCACTTTTTTCCGTTATATGATTGATGGTTCCTGTGACCCAAGCGATACAGATAATTTTTCTGAATTAGGAACTCATGAAGATTTAAAAGATTACGGCGAAGGCCCATTTCTTGCAATGAAGGATGGCGGCTATCATTCTTCAGGACTGGAAAAACAAGACAGATGGGGTTATTCAATTTCTACTTATAAAGGAATCATAAACTCAAAGGGTCAGGTAGTCGGTTTTATTGGTGTTGATTTTAATGTAGATTCAATTCTTAAAATGTTGTACAGAAGAATTTTCTATATAGCAATTGTAAGTGTAATTGTACTTATAATTGGTATATTACTCATCACTTTATTTACTTCAAGAATTTTCGGAACAATGAAAACAATTTCTAATGCAATGGAAGAAATTGCATCTGGAAATGCTGATCTTACATTTAGAATTCCTGTTCATGGAGATAATAATGAACTTAGTCAGCTTGCAAATCATTGTAATGAAGTTATAGAAAGCCTTCACAAACTCATTCAGGAGCTTCAAAGCGAAACTGGAATTCTTAATGAAACAGGTACTGAACTTTCAAGTAAAATGGGAGATCATATAAACGTTCTTTCAGCTGCAACCCAGGATATTTCAGAGATTGCTAACAGTATTACTGAACAGTCTGATAAAGTAGAAGGAATTACTCATGGAATGCAGACAGTAGAATCTGAAATTAAGAGTCTTGACCAGAAGCTTACTCAGCAGTCAGATGCAATCCAGCAATCATCCGCTGTAATTGAAGAAATTACTGCTAATATTAAATCGGTTGATAAAAACGTAAATGAAATTCTTGGTGAGTATAAACTTCTCGTTCAGGAAGCAAACGAAGGCCAGAATCATCAGCATACAGTTTCTACACAGATTGGAAATATTGCTCAGCAAAGCGAACAGCTGCTTGCTGCTAACACGGCCATTGCTTCTATTGCAAATCAGACAAACCTTCTTGCTATGAATGCCGCAATCGAAGCTTCTCATGCTGGTGAAGCCGGTAAAGGATTTGCAGTTGTTGCTGCAGAAATACGTAAGCTTGCAGAGACTTCTGCAAAGCAGTCTGATTCTATTTCTCACCTGCTTCAGAGTATTACAGAAGCAATTGAAGGAATCGTTGAATCTTCAAAGAACTCTTCAAAGAATTTTGAAAGTGTAGGAAATAAAATCAGACATCTTGAACAGCTTATTGAAGAAGTTCAGGGTGGTATGAATGAAGAACGTGTTGGAGCTGAAAATATTCTTAATACCATGCTCACACTTGAAGGAACTACAAAAGATATCACATCAGCTTCTGCTCACATGAAGGGCGAAAGTGAACAGGTTTTTGAAAGTATCCGAATCCTGAATTCTCTCGCAGAAAGCACTATGGGTAAATCAAGCAATGTTTCAGATCGAATGGAAGAAATGAAAAACACCGCAGAGGCTGCAGTTTCGGCTTCTGACAGAAACCTTTCTGCAACAAATAAAGTGGCCGATATGATAAACGGCTTCTCTACGGGAAAATAAAAAAAATTAAGAATTTTTCAAATTTTTATAATTTAGCTATTGATTAACTTTGTTAAAAAGTATATATTATTAATCACGCAACGGGCAATAGCGCAGCTGGTAGCGCGTCTGGTTTGGGACCAGGATGTCGGGGGTTCAAATCCCTCTTGCCCGACTTAAGACTTCTCTTTACGAGAAGTCTTTTTTATTTAACCAGAAGTTTTTAATAAAATCCACTTTCGATTGTACGTCTTTTGATGCTACTCATTCTTTTTTTTAGGTTGATTATTATATAAATTCTGCAGAGGCTTCTATATCTCCACCTTTCTTGATTTTATCTGAAAGGACACCTGTAATACGGATTTTAATCATTTTGTTTGCTTCAATTTGTTTTTCAGAAATTATTTCACAATGAATAAAGTTATCAGTTACTGCGTGATAAATAAATCGACCGCTTCTAGCTCCGGCAGCTAAGGCTAAAGGACGTTTTACAGTTTCCAGCACTGCCTCATGAACAGTGCCAATAAAACCTTCAACATATTTTATTTTCTGTGAGACAGCCCATTCTGTTATTTCTTTAGCCCTTTCTCCTGAAAGAGATTGAGGTACTTTATTTTTCATTGTTACGGCTGCAGTGCCAGGTCTTTCTGAATAAGGAAAGGCATGTACCCAGGCAAAATTACATTTTCTGCACAGTTCCATTGTCTGAGAAAAATCTTCATCACTTTCGCCGGGGAATCCTGTAATTATATCGCAGGCAAGAAATGGTTTTGACTTTGCTTTATTAAGACGTTCGCAGGCATTAATAACTGATTGTGAACTGTAAGGTCTATTCATCAGCTCAAGAATTTTTGTACTTCCACTTTGTACAGAAATATGAAAATGCGGCTGTACTCTTTCATTTGAAATTACACGGCAAAAATCATCATCAACTACATCAGGATAAAGGCTTGAGATTCTAAAATGAATCCTGCTGGTACTTTCCAATAATAGGGACAACAGCTGTGTAAAGTTTATATATTTACCTTTATACTCTGCCTTATACTGTCCAATATTAACTGAGGTGAGAACAACTTCATCATGACCTTTCTCTTCCAGTTCTTTCACCCTATCAATTGCAGTCTGAACATCAAGAGAGACACTGTGGCCTCGAGCAATATGAATTGCACAAAAGGCACAGTTGTTATTACAACCATCCTGAATCTTAAGACTGGCCCTGCTGTGAGAAAGGAAGGATGTTGCAGAAAGTGTAAAAGAATTTTCAGGAAATCCGGCCTTTGCCTGCGGCTCTGATGTTACATTTTTCTTCAAACTCTCTTTGAATTTTTCTGGATTCCATTCACTCTCTTTTATGGCATCAGACAGAAGCTGTGGCACTTTTGAAATACGGCTTTTCATCTGCCCGCCGATAACGCAAATTCTTTTATCGATTAATTCTATTTCTTTTTCTGCAAGCTGTGCATAGCAGCCAGTCACAATAATTAAAGCAGAAGGAAATTTCTTTAGCATAAGACGGATTAATCTTCTTGCCTTCTGCTCTGCTTTTTGAGTTACTGTACAGGTATTGATTATTCCAATTAAGGTTGTGTTATCAGTTTCTGAAGATGAAGAAAGACCTTCCATTGAAACAGAAAATTTATAATCTGTAAAAAAACGGGCTGCAGCTTCACTTTCAATCTGATTGAGTCTGCAGCCTAAAGTTTCTATATGTATTTGACTCACGGTATTTTACTTTTATTTAATTTATTGCAGTTTTGCATTAACTCTTTCACGACCGCGTGAAGCATCTACAGAAGATGAATTCAATCTCAATGCTTCGTCGTATGCTGCAACTGCTTCATAATAATTTCCAGCCATTTCGCGAGCATAGCCTAATCTAACCCACCATGTGTCGAGAAGAGGCTCTTTTTTAACAGCTGAAGAAAGTGCAATATCTGCATGCTGATAACGAGCCTGACGAATAAAGATTTCGCCCATATAATAATAGGCAATTCCTACTCGAGAACCACTTTCTGGAGCAGAAGCTACGTATTTTCTAAACTGTTCCATTGCTCCTGTATTTTTTCCAAGATAATATTTTGCTTCACCAAGTACTTCAATAAGACGTAAATCATATGGACTTATTACAAGACCTTCAGAAGCTCTTTCTTCAGCCTCGGCATACTGCTTGTTTTTGACAAGTGCCCAGCACATTACAACGTAGGATTCTACGCGGTTTGGATTTTCGAAAAGTTCCTCTTCACAAACCTGAACAGCTTCGCGGTACTTTCCATTATGATACAAAACCAGAGCATCCTGCTTTGTTGCAGAAGTCTGTGCATATAAGCCGGTAAGTGACATTAAAAAGATAAGACAAAGACAAATTTTATTTTTCATTTTCATTTCTCACCATTTGACATTTTCCAGTAAAAATACATCCAGGCTCAAGGACAACTTTACCTGTTGTAATATCTCCATCCAAAGAGCCTGAAGCTGTAATAAATATCAGTTTATTACCTATTACATTCCCTTTTACTTTTCCACGAATTAAAACTCTTTCTGCCGTAATATCAGCATTAACAACAGCATCTGAATCAATTACAAGATCACTGGTAGAATCAATTTTACCGTTTACTTTGCCTCGAATCATAAATGCTTTTTTTATTTTAATAGAACCTGTAAAAGCAATATCATTTTCTACAATTGTATCGAAAGCTTCATCTTCCATGTCAAAAAAGTCGGTATCTTTTACATCAAACATTTTATGCTCCTATCCACTTTCCGTTAATATCAAAATAATCCTTAGACTTGTCAAAGGCCGGATGTTTTCCATCTTTTTCAGACAAAAGCGGATTTACTTGTGGGGCTACAGCTTTCCAGTCTATTGCAATAGCAGGGTCATTCCACATAAGTCCCCCCTCGCCTTTAGGGTCGTAGAAGTCTGTACACTTGTAAGTAAATATTGCCTGGTCTGAAAGAACGTAAAAACCGTGTGCGAAACCTTCCGGAATATAAAACATATTCTGTTTTTCTGCATCAAGGATTACGCCATAATATTTGCCGAAGCTAGAACTTCCCTTGCGGAGGTCTACAGCTACATCGTAAACACGGCCTTCGAGAGCTCGAACAAGCTTTCCCTGAGGGTGCTGAGTCTGAAAATGAAGTCCGCGAAGAACTCCCTTTGATGATTTAGACTGATTGTCCTGTACAAACTTCATTGTAAGACCTGCTGCAAAAAAGTCGCGTTCACTGTAGGTTTCCAGAAAATATCCGCGGGAATCTCCAAAAATCTTTGGCTGAATTTCGTAGAGTCCCTTTATTTCTGTTCCATCTGAAAGTGTGCAGTTTTTGAATTCAAATGCCATTTTTATATCCTAGTTTTCTGCAATGTATTCGAGGTAGCGGCCGTAGTCGGTCTTGTAGCCCTTTGCAAGCTCAAGAAGCTGCTCTTTTGTAAGCCAGCCGTTGCGGTATGAAATCTCTTCTATACAACTTACATACATTCCCTGACGTTTCTGAATTGTTGCAATAAAATTGCTTGCTTCAAGAAGGCCGTCGTAAGTTCCTGTATCAAGCCATGCCATACCACGACCAAGGAGTTCTACAGAAAGCTCTCCACGGTTTAAGTATTCGTTATTGATTGAAGTGATTTCTATTTCGCCTCGGGCGCTTGGCTTTACGTTTGCCGCAATATCAACTACTGCATTGCTGTAGAAGTAAAGACCAGGAACTGCGTAGTTTGATTTTGGCTTTGCAGGCTTTTCTTCGATTCCGAGAACCTTGCCGTCCTTATCAAACTCTACTACACCGTAAGCGGTTGGGTCTTTTACAAAGTAGCCGAAAATTACGCTGCCGTTTCCGCTTTCAACTTTTTCGCGGGCACGGCGCAGGGTTGAAGTAAAGCTCTGTCCGTAGAAGATATTGTCACCGAGAACAAGAGCTACGCTGTCGTTTCCAATAAAATCCTTACCAATGATGAAGGCATCAGCAAGTCCGCGAGGCTTATCCTGTACTGCATATTCAAAATGCATTCCAAGCCAGACTCCGTCTCCAAAGAGTTCTTTGAAGCAGCTGATATCGCGTGGTGTTGAAATAATCAATACATCGCGGATTCCTGCCAGCATAAGGCATGAAAGCGGATAGTAAATCATTGGTTTGTCATACAAAGGCAGAATCTGTTTTGAAACTGCTTTTGTAATTGGATATAAACGTGTGCCAGATCCTCCGGCAAGTATAATTCCTTTCAAAATAAATCTCCTTATGAGATGCTGAAACAAGTTCAGCATGACGTCATTCCGGCCCTGAATCAAGTTCAGGGGTCGGAATCTTTTATCTGCCTTGTTCAGTATAGTTTTTGCTGATCCAGTTCTTGTAATCTCCACTCAAAATGTGGTTGATCCAGTCGCTGTTCTTAAGGTACCACTTTACAGTTTCCTGCAAGCCTTCTTCGAAAGTCATCTTACGCTCCCAGCCAAGCTTTGTCTTGATTTTAGTACAGTCGATTGCATAGCGCTTGTCGTGACCCGGGCGGTCTTTTACGTAAGTAATTGTCTTTTCTACATCAGCCACATTTTTGCCAGTTTCAGCAGCAGTCAATTCAATTACCTTATGAAGCAGCTTGATGTTCTGCCATTCGTTTTCGCCGCCGATGTTGTATTTTTCGCCTGTAAGACCCTTGTTTACAATCAGCCAGACAGCGCGGTTGTGGTCTTCTACATAAATCCAGTCACGGATGTTATCGCCCTTTCCGTAAACAGGAAGGTTCTTTCCGTCGCGGATGTTAGAAATCATCAAAGGAAGCAGTTTCTCAGGGAACTGGTATGGACCATAGTTGTTTGTACAGTTAGACAAAGTGATAGGCAGGCCGTAAGTATGGAAATAAGCCATTACAATGTGGTCACTGCTGGCCTTGCTTGAAGAATATGGAGAGCGTGGATCATAAGGAGTGTCCTCACGGAAGTAACCAGTTTCACCAAGTGAACCGTAAACTTCATCTGTTGAAATATGATGGAAAAGAACGTCATCACGGATAGAACCGTCTTCTTTTTTCCAATAGTTGCGGGCAACATCAAGCAGTGTGAAAGTTCCCATTACGTTTGTTTTCATGAAAGCTTCAGGACCGAGAATTGAGCGGTCTACGTGGCTTTCTGCTGCAAAGTGAATTACAGTATCAATATCATACTGCTTGAAAATGCCTTCAATTTGCGGACGATCGCATATATCTACTTTTTCAAAGAAGTAGCGTTTGCCGCCGAACTTCTCTTCAACGTCCTTCAAAGACTCAAGATTTCCTGCATATGTAAGACAGTCTACATTTACAACTGTACCGTCGAAGTTTGCATCATTAAAAAGATTTCCCTCAGCTGAGGACATTCCAAAAAGATAATGAATGAAGTTAGAACCGATGAATCCGGCTCCACCAGTGATAAGAATGTTATGAAGTTTTCTCATTCTTCTATTATATCATATAAAAAAAATACAGTAAACAAGACATATAGACAGGCCCCAAAAAAGGGCTAATCCAACGGGGGTGAATTAAATAATAAAAGGTGCTGGAACTTCAAACATTCTTTCTTTTCCCTCAAGGGGAATAGTCAGGCGCACTGCTGCAAGTTGTAACCGCTTGATTTTACATACTTTTTTGAGCAATTTATTCATCTTAAAATTTCCATGCTGATCATCCCCAGCTATTGGACAGCCCTGTTTTGCCAGGTGAATACGAATCTGATGCATACGGCCGGTTTCCAGCTGAAGTCTTATAAGGCATAAAGGAATCTCACCAGCCCCGCTTTCATTTTCATAAGGCACAGTCCATTCCTTTTCTACCTGATAATGAGTAACGGCAGGTTTTGAATCTCCATGCTGAATAACATCTTCTTTTATAACACCTGATTTTGAAGGCATGCGGCCGACACAAAGAGCAAGATATTCCTTTCTGGCAACCTTTGAACCAATAAGTTTAGTCCATTTTCCGGCTGCCACTGGATTTTTTGTAACTACCATGAGTCCCGAAGTGTCTTTATCAAGACGGTGTACGAGATATATTTTATAGCCTACCTGCTCGGCAAAATCGCGGTCTACAGAGTGAACAACCCCCTGTCCGCCCTGAACAGCAAGTCCTGCCGATTTGTTTATGATTAATAATTCATCATTCTCGTATATAATAGGAATCATATTCATCCGATAATCATAGCGGAGGCTTTCCAAAATGACAAGATTTTACAAGAACATAATTCGTACAGCACTTTTTATTTCACTGCTTTTTTCATTTTCAAACCTTTTTGCTGAAAAAATTACAGACAGAGACTTTGGCTTTTCACTAGATATTCCGGAAGGCTTTGAGATAGCTGATTATACTCAGGACGGCATGTCTTATATCTTTTCTCATCCCAATATTCCGGTTACCCTGGTTATGAAGATTACCGAAGAAGATCAGGCAAATTCAGCCGCAGAAGTACTTAAAAAAAATCTTAATAAGCTTAGCGCCAAGGGAGATACTGATTCTTTTAACTGGAACGGAAGTGAATGCGGAATCAGCAGCTTTACCATGACTTTAGATGATAATTATTTCGGCTGGTCGGTTGCGGCTCCTGTAAAAATTAAAGACTATTATGTTGTTTTGCTATGCTATGCTCCAGAAAACAAGCGTGGCTGCGAGCAGTTTATAATTTCTACAGTTAATTCTCTTTGTATTAATGATGAATATCTGAATAGACCTGGTATTATTACAAGCTACGCCTTCCCACCGGAAGGACGCAAGGCACTTTCACTTCAAATTGGTGGAAAACAAATAAAAACTTCCCTGGACAAAGTTGATGAGGAAGCTGCAAAATTTGTAATTGACCTTGAATATGCAGTTTTGAACCTTTATGCAAATCATAAAATGTGGAAGGAAGCCTGGCAGCGTTATTACAGAATGATTTACAGGGACAATGCAGGCCGCCTTCAGCAGACCGCAGCTGATATTTATAAGGCTCTATATCCGGAATTAAAAAAATCAGATCCTCAGACAGCTGATATCAAATATGCCCAGGCCCTTTTAAGCTGGGTACAGGGCTTTGGCTATGAGCGGGCAAAATCAAAAAATGAATCTGATTTTACCAGCCTTCCTACGGCAATCAGCGGAAAAGGCAGCGACTGCGACAGCCGCAGTATGCTTATTTCTGCCCTTTTGAATTATACAGGAATCGACACAGCCCTTTTGATTTCGCGCGAATATTCCCATGCCATGGTAGTAACAGACATTCCTGCCCCAGGCCAGACCTTCACCATGGAAGACGGCCGCGAATACCTGATGGGCGAAACCACCGCACATGTTACATGGGGTACTATCGCCGCCAACCACGCCGATAGAACGAAATGGATGTGCGTATCTTTTGATGAATAGCATTACACGGTAATGCAAAAACTGAGCGTAAGCAAAAAAGGGTGTGACAAACATCATCCCGTTTGGCACACCCTTTTTTGCTGATAGCTCAGTTTTTATATTAATCAATTAAGCCTTCATCAAAAGATCGTAAACTTCCTTTTCGTTCAATGCGCCCAGCATAGCATCGCGCAAATCCTTATCCTTAAACTTAGCAGAGAAATGCGAAATAGTCTTAAGATAATAAGAATGCTGATTATAAGCCGCAGCAATCATAAAGAGAAGATTTACCGGCTGATCATCAATAGTCTGGAAGTCTGCAATAGGCTTGCGGCAAACACCAACAGCCATTACAAGGTCAGTTACAGAAGAAAGACGAACGTGAGGAATAGCAATTCCGCGGCCAATTGCAGTAGACATAAGTTCTTCACGCTTAAGGATTTCCTGAATAAGCTCTGCACCATCTTTTACCTGAGGAGCAGTTGCAAGAACATCAGCAAGCTGAACGAGAGCATCATGCTTTGAAGTCTGATTTATAAATACGATGCGGTCTGGAGAAAGAATATTTCTTACCTGAACAGTCTGTTCTGACTGTTTTACTGAATCAGAAGAAAGACGGGCATTTACCCAGTTTTCTACTTCTGACTTCTTAAAACGCCATACAGTTCCGATTTTACCGGCAGGAATCTCACCCTTCTGGGCCCAATCATAAACAGTTCTGTCTGAAACACGAAGATATTTTGCAACTTCTTCAATTGTAAGGATATCGTCTTCCATTTTTTCCTCGCTTTTTTATATTTTTTTAATCGTTTCGTTTGAAATCCTTGTAATATTTTGCATACTTTGCGGTATTTTGTCAATATATATAATAATTCGTCTATGTAAATATCGCCTTCTCCCGTAAAAAATAGCATAATCCAACGGGATGATGTTGTCTTATGCTATTTTTTACTCCGAATGCGATATTTAACATCCAAAGAATAACAATAATTGATAAAATACCTTTTATCGGATAAGATAGAAGAATGAAAACTAAAAAACATGTTGGGCTTGCAATTTTTCTTTTAATCTTTTTTTCAATCATTTATATCATTCTGGCTGCTAAGCCACTAAATAAAGAATATAGTTTTACCCCTGTCTGGAAAATCAGTACTGCTAATCCGGTAATTTCAAATAATGCTTCAAAACACAAATCTTATTTTCACCTTGGACAGACACTTGGCTATTTTGATGAAGATGGAAATATTTCACTTTATCAAACATTCCCTTCTAAAGTTTCCATTTCAGATTCTTATTTTGCCACTTACAATTCAGAAGCACAAAACACTGATTTTTATAATGCTGATGGTTCAAAAGCCGGAACTATTCAGGCAAGTGGATTTCCTTATTTTTCTGATAATCTTATTTATGTTTTTTTGCCTGGCGGATGCTCTTTTTCAAAATGCTCTGAAACAGGAAGCATCTTATGGACTTTTGAAGGAACCTTCCCTATTACGGCTTTTGTTGCAAAAGAAAAATATACAGCCGTAGGACTTTCTAATGGTTCTATAAAAGTATTAAATAATGAAAACGGAGCTACAGAAATTGATTTTGCACCTGGTGGAAGCGATTATCCGGTAATTCTTGGAATTGATATTTCTGATGACGGACAATATATTGCATCAATTTCAGGCCACAACCAACAGCGCTTTGTCCTTTCACATAGAGAAGAAAATCAGCAGAAAATCATCTATCATAGATTTTTTGATCACGATACACCATACCGTACAATTGTTCACTTTAGTAATGATGGAAAAAGAATCTTCTATAATTACTATCATGGACTTGGCATATATAATCTTGAAACAAAAGCAGAACGAACGCTGGAGCTGAAAGATAAACTTCTTTCAATACAGGAAACAGACGATTTAACAGTACTTCTGGGAAAAGATAAAAACAACTATACAGTTTCCATAATTGATAATACTGACACTATGGAAGGTTCATTTTCTTTTACTGCTGATTCAGCCTTTATTCATGCAGCAAAAAATAATATTTATCTTGGAAAGAATAATTCAATTTCAAAAATTGCAATTACCAGAGAATAAAGTAAAGAGGAGAAGATTTTGAAAAAATACTTAACTTTTATTGCAGTAATTCTTATAAGTCTCTCTGCTTTTGCATTTGACTGGCCTCAGGCAGAAGTTACTAAAAATTCATTTAATTCATATTTCGGACAAAATCGTGGCGGCATTTTAAGTACGTCAATTATTTTTTCTGAACCAGAAGAAGTTAAAGCTGCAGAAAACGGTTATATCACTGCAATTATTACAGAAAATAATGATGATTCAGACTTTTTTCCTTCTACTCTCGGAACAGCAGTTATCATTGCACATAATGATGAATTGATTTCTGTATATGGAAATCTCGATGCAGAAACCCTTACCTTAAAAAATGAAAATGAGCACACTGTTGATGCAGGTGCAACTATTGCTTCCAGCGGTAATTCAGGCTATCAGGAAAATCATGGAAATCTTGAGTTCAAAATTATTGATGCAAAAAATAAATCTGCCATCAATCCTATAGTTCTTATGCCTCGCGCTCAGGAAGAAATTCCTCTTTCACTTTCAGGAATCATAATTGTAAGCAAAAATAATGATTATTATGATATCAATACCTATAAAACCTATACTTCAGGTCTTTATAAGGTTTATTTCAAAAGAAATCCCGTTGCATCTCCTTATAAAACATCGGTATCAATTAATGGTGTTATTGTAGATCAGCTTTCTTATGATATGATTACACAGGAAAACAACAAGCTTTGTATTATAGGAAAAAAGAAATATACAGATACTGACATTTTCCCAAATGATGATTTACAGTTACTTGGCGAAGCAATGTTCACACCCGGCCGCGTTACATTAGGACTTTCTATTTCTGATATGTTAGGCAATGTTAAACAACTCAATTATAATATCGTAATAAGATAAATTTGTTAAATATTTAGTTCCGTGTTAAAATATTGTAATCAAAGTTTAATGGGAGTATAAACTTGGAACATAATATGATTTTGTCAGCATCCGGCTGGCGTAAGGTATTTGCAGCATCCGGAGACGAGCAGGATAAAAGTCCTGAAATTACAGAAACTGACAGAAGCATTGCCGTTATTGCGGCAGATGTTTTTTTTGACTATATCAGCAAGACAAGCGGCCAGGAAGCACCTGTTATAGCACTTGGAATTGATGCCCGTCCTACAGGACCAGCCCTTGCTGATGCCATGATTCATGCTCTTGTAAAAAAAGGTGCAATAATCCAGTACAGTGCGGTTACCTCCGCCCCAGAAATTATGGCTTATGCAAAAAAGCTCGACGGCTTTATTTATATTTCTGCCAGCCATAACCCTGTCGGACATAACGGTATTAAATTTGGTACTAATGATGGCGGCGTTCTCTGCGGTGCAGAAAATGCTAAGCTTGTAGAAGACTTTCTGGCTAGACTTAAAGATGATGAAGCGGTTGCAGAGGCCGTAAAAAAAGCTTATTCAGCAACAACCTCAGAGCTTAAGGCTGTTTATGATGTAAAAGACAGCTCTAAACACAATGCCCTTACAGCATATAAAAACTTTATTAATGAAACCATTACCGGCACAGACAATAAAGAATATCAGACAGATTTCTTTGGAATGCTCGATACCTTTATTGCAGAAAAACCTCTTGGTGTTGTCTGTGATTTTAACGGAAGCTCACGCTACCAGTGTATTGACCGTGAATACTTCAAAGAACGACACATCAATTTCTATTCTATAAATGATTTTGAAATTGTCCATGAAATTATTCCTGAAGCAGAAAATCTTGTACATGTTGCTGCAGAAATGGAAAGACTTCATAAAGAAGGACATTCTGAAGTTGTTCTCGGTTATATGCCGGACTGCGACGGAGACCGCGGAAACATCGTTTACTGGGATGAAAAGGCCGGCAAGGCTGTAATTCTTAAGGCCCAGGAGGTGTTCAGTCTTTCTGTACTTGCGGAGTTAACTTATTCCATCTGGCAGCATGGTGATGAAAAAGATTTTAAGCCTGCTATTGCCGTTAACTGTCCTACTTCAATGCGTATTGAAGAAATTGCAGGTGCCCTTGGAGCTCAGGTTTTCCGTGCAGAGGTTGGTGAAGCAAATGTTGTAAACCTTGCCCGCGAAAAACGAGCAGAAGGTTATACAGTCCGTATTCTCGGAGAAGGCTCAAACGGAGGAACAATTACCTACCCTGCAGCAGTCCGCGACCCTCTCAATACAATCTTTGCCCTTCTTAAGCTTTTAATGATGAGGGAAAGCGGCCTCTACGAAATGTGGTGTACAAAATCGGGCCAGAAGTATAATCCTGATTTCACACTTTCTGATGTAATTGCCTCCCTGCCAGTCTACACAACAACCGGAGTTTCTGAGCCAAGAGCCGTTCTCAAGGTAAAAACTACAGACCACGCAAAGCTTAAGGCTGCATTCCAGAAGGCCTTTGAAGCAGACTGGAAGAAAAAAGCTGCAGACCTTAAAAAGAAATACGGAATTGAATCTTGGGAAGCAGTAATTACAAACGGCACTAAAGAAACCCGTGAAGTCAAAGATTTTTCTAAATCTGGAAAAGGCGGCTTAAAGGTAATTTTCAAAGATAAGGATTCAAAGCCTATAGCCTTTATCTGGATGAGAGGAAGCGGAACCGAGCCTGTATTCCGCATCATGTGCGATGTAAAGGGCGACAAGCCGGAGATGGAAAAGGCACTGCTTGAATGGGAAACAGAGCTTATTAAGAAAGCGGATTAATGGATTGCCACGTCGCTGCGCTCCTCGCAATGACAAAGCGAAAGTAAATCAGTATAATATATTTCTATACAGGAGCTATAAATGGAAAAAGAAGAAATCTTAAAGCGTGCAAAAGCTTACATTGCCGCAGAAAAAGATGAAAGATTCAGCAAGGAAGTTGAAGAACTTATTGCTAAAGAAGATTATAAGGAACTTGAAGACCGCTTCTACCAGACACTCGAATTCGGTACTGGTGGACTCCGCGGAATTATGGGTGGCGGAACAAACCGCATGAACACCCTCGAAATCAATATGGCAACTCAGGGCCTTGCAAACTATGTTCTTAAGGCATTCCCAGACAAGGCAAAGGCCGGAACTTTGAGCGCAGTTGTTGCATACGACAGCCGTCTCAACTCAGATGTTTTCGCTGAAGCAACAGCCCTTATTTTTGCTGCAAACGGAATTAAGGCTTACCTTTTCTCTGGCCTTCGCCCAACTCCGGAATTGTCTTTTGCAATCCGCGAACTCAAGGCTCAGACCGGTGTTGTTGTTACAGCATCTCATAACCCAAGAATGTATAACGGTTACAAAGCTTACTGGGATAACGGAGCTCAGGTAATTGAGCCTCATGATGTTGGTATCATTGAAGAAGTAAACAAGGTTACAGAAGTAAAGACTATGTCTAAAGACGAGGCTCTTAAATCTGGCAAGCTTGTAATGATTGATAAAGAAATTGATGAAAAATTCTGGGCTATGTGTAAGGCACAGCTCTTCCGCCCGGACCTCATTAAGGAAAAGGCAAAGGATGTTCGCATCGTTTATACACCGCTCCACGGAACTGGTGCTATGCATGTTGAAAAGGTTCTTGGAGATCTCGGACTCAACATTCTTACTGTTCCTGAACAGAGAGAACCAGATGGAAACTTCCCAACTGTAGAAAAACCAAACCCAGAGGAAAAGCCAGCCCTTACTCTTGCTGTTGAACTTGCTAAAAAAGAAAAGGCTGATGGTGTAATGGCAACTGACCCTGATGCAGACCGCTTTGGTACAGCCTTCCCTGACAAGGACGGAAACTTCGTACTCCTCAGCGGAAACCAGATGGGTGCCCTTCTTATGGATTATGTAATGGGTTCAAGAAAAGAACTCGGAAAGATGCCTGCAAATCCTGGCTGTATCCGCTCAATCGTAACATCTCCATTCGGTGATTACATCTGTAAGAAATACGGCGTAAAGATGTTCGACTGTCTTACAGGCTTTAAGTGGATTGCAGCTAAAGAAGAAGAATTCGAAAAAGCTGGAACAAACAACTACGTATTCGGTCTTGAAGAGAGCTACGGATATAAGATTGAAAAAGAAGTAATGGATAAGGATGGTGTTTCTGCAGCTGCTATGTGTGCAGAAATGATTCTTTACTGGAGAAGCAAGGGTAAGAGCCTTCTTGAACATCTTGATGATATGTACAAAGAATATGGTTACTTTGAAGACCGTGCTATTTCTCAGTACTTCCCTGGAGCTCAGGGTGGCGAAACAATGAAGGCTATGATGGCCAGCATGAGAAGCAATCCACCGGCAACTCTTGGTGGAGAAAAGATTCTCAAGGTTCGCGATCTCTTGTGTGATCCAGACCTTCCAAAGAGCAACGTTCTTCAGTTCTATCTTGAAAGCGGAACAATTGTAAGTGCCCGCCCTTCTGGAACAGAGCCTAAGATTAAGTTCTACATCAACTCTATGATTCCTGCAGGAGACGGTTCGGACGCATGGTTAGCTGAAGCTAAAAAGAAGGCCGGCGTTCTTTGTGATGGAATCTCTGCTGATATTCAGAAGATTATTGATGCAGCATCCAAATAAAAAAATTACTGATTTAAGAAGACTGCGCAAGCTTTACGAAGAAGGCGCAGTCTTCACTGCCTTTGATACGGAAACAAGTGGAATTACTCCCACTACAAGCCGTATCATAGAAATAGGTGCCGTCCGATTTACAAAGGACGGCATTATTTCTAAATGGTCAAAGCTTTTTGATCCGGATCAGATTCTCACTCCTTTTATAATAAATCTTACTCACATAACGCAGGAAATGGTTGATGCAGCCGATCCGATAAATACTCATATACGTGACTTTCTGACTTTCCTGGATACATCTATTATTGTTGCCCACAATGCTCAGTTTGACTTAAACTTTCTTAATGCTGAATGTGAAAACTGCGGACTTCCACTTACAAAAAATCAGGCAGTAGATACCCTGCAGCTTTCCCGCATTTTAATTCCGGAAGCCCAATATCATAAACTTGATTTTCTTGCTGATTTTCTGGGAATAGACAAAGGCTCTTCGCATCGTGCTTTAGACGATGCAATTACCTGTATGGAATTGTTTAAAAAGTGTCTTGAACGTTAGTTTCTAGGTGCTTTTGCAGGATCTATAGGCTGGCCATTCTGGAATACCATAAAGGTAATCTGATATTTCTGACTGATTGAGTCGAGGCCTGCAGTTCCAAGTTCTGCCCCGGAAACTGCATATTCACCCTTGCGAACCTTAACAGAACCAAGACCTGTATAAGCATAAATCAAACCAGTTTTTGTCTGTACGAAAACTACCTGTCCAAAACCACGGTATAAACCAACGTACATTACAGTTCCCTCGTGAATACAGAGAACCGGTTCATTATTTTTTGCAGAAAGCTGAACACCAGAAATCTTTCCTTTAACCTGAGTAATCTTTGGAGAAGCAACAGGCCATTTTGTATTTGAATCTGCATTTACAGTAGCACCATAAGTGCGGGTATCAGGCGCAGGTTCATTTACTTTTATTACTGTTTCACCAGGCTTTGCTGCTTCACTTGTTTTTGTTGTTGTTGATGTTGAAGATGCTGTTGAAGAGCCTTGAGTTACCTTAAGTTTTTGACCAACTTTAATCACGGCAGAAGAGTCAAGATTATTTAAGGCCATAAGATCGGCAACTGCCATTCCGTTTTTACGGGCAATACCATACAAAGTATCACCTTTCTTAACAGTATATTCTGTAACTTTTCCTGCAGGTGCAGCATTTCCGGCAGTTTTTGCAGAAGAAAGAGCAACTGCAGTTCCAATATCAGCATCCGGAATAATTAATTTCTGGCCAACTTTAATAACATCGTTTTCTGAAAGATTATTTGCTGTACGAAGTTCTGCAACAGTAATTTGATATTTACGGCTGATAGAATATAAGGTATCGCCCTTTTCAACCTTGTAAGTAATGTCTGCAAAAAGAGCAGAAGTTAAAATCATAAAGATTGAAATAATGGCTGTGCGTTTACTAAAGAGTGTTTTCATAAATATATTATCGGCAGATTTTTTTATTCCGCTACAATATTCTGAAAGAACTCATTCACATTAATTCCGCTGATAACATTATCTTTTGCATAGCGGCTTAAGATTCCTTCGCGGCCACCAGTGAGGTGTTCAGAGGTAATTCCATGCTTGATAGAAATATCAGCTTCCATAAGGGCAGAAAAATGATCGCAGATACGTACAAGACGACCATCAATAGGATCAAACTCTGTTTTATTATATTCTGTATTGAGTTCTTCCCAGGATACATGCTTAATCTTTCCGTTTTTATCAAGAATTCTGTCTGTAAACTCATCACTTGTGTAATAAATGATTTCTTTTTCAAAGAATGGTTCCATTAACGGCACAAGTTCTTTATTTACAATTTCATCTTCAATCTTCTTTACGATATTAGGAAGGTCGTCAGTTGCAGTTTTTACAGGAGAAATTATGTCACGGGTTACAGATTCAGGAAGATCGTGAAAAAGAGCACTGAAAAAGTTATTTATTACACGACGTTCGCACATACCTGGATTGTATTCACGGCCAAGTAAAAGAGTCATTATTGCAACGAAAAAGCAGTGACCAAGAACAGAAGTTGCAGGAACACGTGGAGTCTGATTCCATCTTGTCTGGAAGCGGAGCTGTTCAATTTTAAGAATAAAATCAAATGCCTTTTGATGAGTCATAAGCTTCTGTAAGCCTTCAAGTTCAAGATACGGCTGTATTTCTGCCTCAAGCTCATTACGGATATTCTTTAGACGCTCTTTTTCGTTTACTACAGAAAGCATTTCAAGTTCGCGAATTGTAGAATATTTGTGAGCAGCTCTGTAAATATTTACAGTAGTTCTAAGCTCGGTTGGAATAGGAATATTACCAGACTGCTGACCGACATAAATAGTAAACTCAGAAAAAAGCTCTTCATCCGGCATCATATCTTTATAGCCGTTTAAAACCCATTCGTTGAGTCTCATGTATTCGTCCGGGAACTCGCGGCGCAGCATCTGCTGTACAGGAGCTTTAATATCACACAAAGAAATTTTACGAAGCAGGTCAAAAAGAGATGCGTAAATCATCCATTTCCAGTCTACATACTTTTTGCGGTGTTCTTCATATTTACCGATTATATAGGCCAGAACCATTTTTTCGGCTGCCTTGTCCATTTCCACAAGGTCAAAGGGGCGTATTAAATCATTCCATCTCTGAATGGAAAAACCTTCGAAGATTTTATATGCAAGTTGCTTATTCATATTAGTTGCTCAAACCAGCCTTATGGTCTGCGTCCATCTTATCTTTCCAGACTACAGCTTTTTTCTTTACTTCTTCTGCCTGGTTTGCGTCTCCAATAGCAATATAAAGCTTTCGAAGAGCAAGCAGATATTTGATTGCATTTCGCATATCATCAATACGACGGGTTGAAAGTTCGTATTTATCACGATAGGCAGTTGCAGAATCATTAAGCTGTTTTTGAATCATTCTTATATAAAGAACCGTTGTTTCATAATCTGCACAGGATGGATCAAAATAATCCTTGTAGGCAGCCTTCATATCAATAAAGTTCTTTGAAACAGTGGCAAAACGTCCTTCTAGTTCAACAAAAGACCACTTCCATTTACTGTTATCGCCAAAAGCATCTTTTAGCATGGTAATTGCAAGACCAAGCTTACGGATAATGGTATAACGGCGTACAATTGGAACATTGTGAATTGGTTCCAGAAGTGGAGTTAAGTCAGCATAAGGAACATCAATTGTATCAGAAACAATTTCTTCAAGATAAATAATTGCCTTATAAAGAAGTTTGCGGGCATCATTTAGAGCATCATTATTCTTAACTTCCATAAGGCGCAAAGAAAGACTGTTCTGAGCCATATAAAGTGATGCGGCATAAATCATATCTTCACACAAAAGGAGCTTTTTATTTTCATAATCAATATCGCCCTTATGCATGCCGTTGAGCATAGTCTTTTCTTTTTCAAGGGTTGCTGTAATTTTTCCCTTATAAGGCTGAATTGCTTCGCTAAAATGAAGTCTTGTTTCTTCTGAGATTTTTGACATCAGACACCTCCGCTATACTTAGCAAGAAGAGATCGGGCATGCTCCAGAGACTGCGATGTATCAGAATCACCGGAAAGCATACGAGCAATTTCAGCCACACGAGCTTCGCCTTCCACAGGATAAACATTTGAAGAGGTAATTTCTCCAGAGACACTCTTCTCTATCTTTATCTGATTATCGGCATAAACTGCTATGCTCGCTAGATGTGTAATGCAGAAAATTTGCCTGTTTTTTGAAAGATTTTTGATATGGGCACCAACGGCAACTGCAACCTCCCCGCCAATTCCAGTATCAATTTCATCAAAAATAAGAGTTTCAACACTATCTGTCTGAGCAAAAATAGTTTTTAGGGCAAGCATGACGCGGGAAAGTTCACCACCAGAAGCAATTTTTGCAAGAGGCAGAGGTGGATTTCCAGGATTTGCGCTTATCATAAACTCAATATCATCTTTTCCGTAAGGACCACAAAGCTGTTCTAGGTCTGTACCAGCCTTTTGATTGATTTGAACGGCAAAAGTAGTTCCCTTCATTCCAAGCTTTGCAAGAATCTGGTCAACTTCATTATTTAATATGGAAGCGGTTGATTTACGTGCCGCAGAAAGCTTTTCTGCCTGAGCCAGAATTTCTTTTTCGAGAACTTTAATTTCTGCTGTAAGAGCATCCTTTTTGTTGTTACCGTCACCATTTTCTTCTATGTATTTCTGGGCTTCATCAAAATAGGCAAAAACTTCTGAAAGCGGAGCATTTACTGAAGAGGCATACTTTTTCTTTAGATTATAAATAAGTGAAAGTCTGTCTTCTACAGTCTGCAGGCGGTTAGGATCGTAGACCAGTTTGTTTTTATAGTCAGAAAATTCTGCAGAAATATCTGAAAGTTCATAAAAAGCTGATTCAAGACGTTCGTCCAGTTTTGAAAGTGATTTATCCAGTTCGCTTACATGCATTGAATCGCGGCGGATTTTTTTAAGAAGTCCTACCACACCACTTTCTTCATTTGAAAGCATCTGTTCTATGGAATCTACATCAGAATAAATCTTTTCGTAAGATGAAAGACGAGCCTGCTCTTCTTCGAGTTCTGTATCTTCATTAGCCTTAAGCTTTGCTTCGCCGATTTCTTGTACGGCAAAGGTCATCATATCCAGCTTACGAAGGCGTTCACTGTCAGAAAGATTATACTGGGCAAGCTGCTTGCGCTTTGAAACAAGAACGGCGTATTTGGCAGTAAAGGCATCTACGTCTGCTGTAATACCAGCACGGGCGTCGAGAAACTTGCGGTGCTCGCTAACCTTCATAAGAGACTGATGTTCATGCTGGCCGTGAATATCTACGAGGAAAGAAGAAAACTGTGCAAGGTCACCACGGGTTACAGGTGTATCGTTTATCCATGCGCCGGCCTTTCCTGTATCACGTATTATACGGCGTAAAAGCACGCGGTCATTTTCTATTTCAATTCCATGTACATTAAGCCACTCAAGGGCATTGCGGGGCTCGTCATCTTCTGGAATATCAGACCTTACAGAAAGGCCTTTTGGAAGCAGAAATGTTCCGCTCACACTAGCCTCTTTTTTACCGGCTCGAATCTGATTTACATCAGCCTTTCCACCAAGTAAAAAAGAAAGGGCACCAATGAGAATAGATTTTCCGGCACCAGTTTCGCCGGAAAGAACTGTAAAGCCTTTAGTAAATTCAAGATAATCCTGATCTATAAGAGCAAAGTCTTTAATGGTTAAATCTTCAAGCATGAGGTACCCCCGACCAGTTTAATTTTGATCTGAGTGCGTTATAAAACTTTTCTGCAGAAACTGCGACAAGCTGAGCCTTCTTTTTATTGAGGGAAACACAGATTGTATCGCCATAGGCTAAGGCAAAAGGTTCCTGTCCATCTACAGTTAAACATATTCCCTTGATACGGCTTTTTTCAACTGAAATTTCAAGTTTGCTGTCCGGGCTTAAAACCAGAGGCCGGCTTGAAAGTGAAAAGGAATTAAGCGGAGTAAGAACAAAAGCTTCTACCTCTGGCGAAACAATAGGACCTCCGGCTGCAGCAGAATAAGCGGTAGAACCGGTTGGTGTTGCAAGAATAAGACCATCTGCCTTAAGGCGGCATAAAGGAAGTGAATTCCGCTTTACAGAAAGCATGATAGTAGAAACACCACGTTCTGCCGAAATTACAGCATCGTTCAGGCTTAAAGAAGTATAAACCTTTTTGCCATCCCTTAGTACTTCTACCTTAAGCATAGACCGCTTTTCGAAAACTGACTTGCCGTCCAAGAAAAGCTTTAATTCCTTCTGCCATTCTTCCGGCTGAACAGAGGCAATAAAACCAAATTCTCCAAGATTTACAGGAAAAACTGGCAGGCCGTACTTCGAAGCATTTCTGGCTGCATAAAGAACAGTACCGTCACCACCAAGAGAAACTACAAAATCATAACCTTTGAAATCTGTATTATCTACAAAACCGTCAAAGCTAAGAAAATCATGGTCTACGCCTTTTTTTGTAAGCCAGGCTGCAATTTCCTTTGCAAGAGACATTGATTCATCTTTTGTAACATTTATAATTATAAGTGCCTTTTTCATTCTGTCCTTTTTTATGGCAGAGAACTTAAAACCTTAACGATTTTTGCACTCTCTGCATGGGTCAAACGCGGATAAAGCGGAATATGGACACAGCGCAGATATAATGATTTTGCATGTATGCAGGATTCTGAAAGCTCATCTTTAAGTGCAATTACAGAATTATCATAAGCAAGCTGAACTTCAATATCCTTTCGGGCAGCATACTGTTTAACGTCTTTAAAAGAAGATGCAAGAATCAGAGGGAAGCAGCTCATTGTAGAACCGTTTTCCATTTCACGGGCATACATTTTGTGACGTCCGATAAGGCAGGCCTGATGGAACATAGAAAAGATTTCCTTGCGGGTCTTTTCGTTTCTAGGATATTCCTTAACCTGAACCCAGGCAAGCGCACAGTTGATATCCGGTAAAAGATCTGTAAGAGGTGCTTCATCAGAATACTTTTTAAGTACTATCCACTCGCGGCGGCCAGGTGCCATAAGAACCGCACCACCACCGGCAGTTAATACATCGCGCTCTTCCAGTCCCATAATTGTGTAAATACCAAAAGAACCAGCGAGTTTACGTTCTTCTGTTGGAACTCCTTCCGGAGACAAAACAGGAACAGAAGCACCTGCACTCTGTGAAATATCTTCGATAACAGGAATTCCAAGCGCCATTATGCCTTCAAAATCAGGAAGAATACCTTCTGTTTCATGAAGAAGTAAAAGTCTTCCACCCTTCTGCATTCCTTCATTTACAATTTCTGCAGTAACAAGGCCGGTTACTTCATCTACATCAAGTACCAGTGGCTCAAAACCAAGGCTTTCAACAGTCTGATACTGCCAGGCAGGTGCAAGGGCAGAAATCATAATCTTTCCACCCTTTTCAAAGTCGAGAGCCTGAAGAGCATATTTTAAGGCAATTGCAGGGCTTCTGAGAGCCACTGCTCCGTCACATTTTGTAAATTCCTTTACCGTCTGGATTAATCTTGCGTTCAACTCGCCGGGACCAATTTTTTCGTCTACCATGCAGGTCAAAACCGCATCCATTTCTTTTCTACGAATCGTTGTACTGTATGTCTGTATCATTTAATTTACTGGATATCGATAATTTTCTGTAATTCTTTTGCGTTGAAGAGCTTTCGTGTGTTCAGCATGATAAGATATCCTGTTTCCTCGCGAACAACGCCTTCAATATACTCTGTTCCGATTCCGCTTAACATCTGAGGCGGATCCTTTACGTCTTCACCTTTTACAGTTACTACACGTTCAACCTTATCGATGATAATACCAATTTTGCTTCCATCGATATTCAGGATGATAAAACCGCCTTCCATTTCAATATCTTCTGAATGGCTTACTGACTGTATCTTGAAGCGCTTATGCAAATCAATAATAGGAATAATTTCTCCACGAAGATTGATAATACCCTCAACATAGTATGGAGCATTAGGAATAACACGGACATTCTGAAGTCTTACAATCTCTTTAACATCCATGATGTTAACGCCGTATAATTCTTCCCCCAGATGAAACGTTACCATTTGATAAGTTATATCGTTAGCCATAGATACCCTCCAAGATATATAAAACTATCATTATATAATAATACTCCTAAATTTGAGATTTTGCAATGCAAACTTCATTTTTGACCCTGAACTTTTAACCTCCTTGTAACAGCCGCGCACGGCCTTTAATCTACAGTAAAAAGGGTTACTGCGTTTACTTTTTCTATTCCTGCCGACTTTAGTATTTCTGCACAACTTTCTATAGTTGAGCCTGTTGTACAAACATCGTCTATAAGACAAACAGAAGCTGGCAGACGGCCGGAAAATGGCTTTAAGGCACGTTCGAAAACTGATGTCGAACACAAAGAATAGGCACTTTTTATTGATTCCAGTCTCTGCGACCGGGAAAGTTTTTTCTGCTGCCCGCTTGTATTACGTTCCAGAATCCTAAGCACCCTAAAGCCATATCTTTTTTCGAGAAAGACACAAAGCTCTTCTATCTGATCCCAGCCGTTTTTACGGATTTTCCCCTTACGCGGTGGAACCGGTACAATAACTTTATTTCCGGTCTTTCTTAGAACCTCACATAAAAGCCTTGCAAAAAGCGGCGAAAAACTTCTTTCCTCCTGCATTTTCCACCTGAACATAAGCTCCCGGTTCCATAATCGATATGAAAACAGGGGCAAGACAGAATCAGTACTTTTCAGGACAGACTCTTCCCGACACTTCATGCATTTTCCTTTCATGCAAACAAGTTCTTTGCCACAACATTCGCATCTTTCCTTTTCAAGAATACGGTCAAGGTTAAAATGTGTCTTTAAGCAGGATCTGCATACAGGTTTTGTAAAGACCAGAGCACCGCACACTGCACATTTTTCTCCGCCGCTTATGAAAACATAAAGCATTCTGAATGCCGAAACAAGGAATTGTTCCAGTTCGAAAAACAACTTCTTCATACATATATAATTATATTAACTTAATCAAAAATGACACTTTTTCAGAAAAAAAGTTTAAAAAAAGAGAAAAAAAATTGAAAAGAGTTTTATATTACCTTCCGGATAAAGCCTTTTTCCAGCGGGCAATTATCTGCAGGGCATTGAGCGGAGTAAGATTATCCGTATCTGTAGAAAGAATTTCTGAAATTATTATTTCTTCATCGCTGAACAAACCGGGGCTTACAGGTGCAGCCGGCTGACTTGCAGGAAGCTCTTTCTTTATATCATCCAGAATGATTGGATTATCAGCAGCAAGAGCTTGAATATGTGAAAGAATTACATTTGCCCGGTCAATTACATTCTGAGGAATACCAGCCAGTTTTGCTACATGAATTCCGTAAGAATTTTCTGTAACACCTTCTTTGACTTTTCGTAAAAAGACTACAGAACCATTCTGCTCAAGCACATCCATACAGAGCATTTTAAGGCGGGGATGCTCCATGCGTGAAAGCTCGTGATAGTGAGTTGCAAAGAAGGTTTTACAGCCGATTGTATCAAGCAAATATTCAGAAACAGCGCGTGCAATTGCAAGTCCGTCTTCGGTTGAAGTACCACGTCCTACTTCATCCATAATTACCAGAGAACGTTTTGTTGCTGCATGAAGGATATTTGCAGTTTCAGTCATTTCTACAAGGAAGGTTGATTCTCCCTTTGCAAGGTTATCTGAAGCACCTACACGGCAGAAAATACGGTCTACAATTCCAAGTCTTGCAGAACTTGCAGGAACGTAGGAGCCGGTTTGAGCCAGTAAAGCAATCAATGCATTCTGTCTTAAATATGTACTTTTACCAGCCATATTAGGTCCGGTAATAAGGGCAAATGCGGGAACTGCTTCATCATCAGCTGAAAGAAGAGAATCATTAGGAACAAACTCCCCTCTTGGCAGATGATTTTCTACAACAGGATGCCGGCCATTTTTAATTTCAAAATATGTAGATTCTTCAATTTCTGGTCTTACCCAGTTATGCTCAATTGCTGCCTGGGCAAAAGAAGCAGCCGCATCTGTATTTGCAATTTCCTGGGCAAGCTGCAATAAATATGGAATATACTGTAAAAGAGAACCTCTGATTTCTACAAAAAGGTCACGTTCAAGCTCAAGAATTTTTGTAGATGATTCATTGAGTTCCTGTTCAAGCTGCTGAAGTCTTTCTGTAGTATAACGGTCACCGTTAACAAGAGCCCGGCGCATAATAAAGTGAGGCGGCACATTTGCAAGCTTACCTTTACTTACTTCGATAAAATATCCGGCTGCATTGTTATATTTTACCTTTAGAGTTGTTATACCTGTTTTCTCGCGTTCTTCAGCTTCATATTCACTTAAAATCTGATTAAAGTTATCGTGTACACCACGCCAGTGATCCAGTTCTTCCGACCAGCCGGCCTTGATTATTCCGCCGTCTGTGAGTGAGGTAGACGGGTCATCCATTATAGAATTTTCTATAAGGCCGCATATTTTTTTTGCGCTTTCATCTGAAATAAATGAAAAATCATACTGGCCTAAATATTCCTTTATGTGAGTCCATGATTCAAGACTTGCCCTAAGCGCCTGCAAATCCTTGGCATGAGCTCTTTCCATTGCGATGCGACCGGCTAAACGTTCAACATCAAGAATATTGCCTAAATCAATTTTTACTTTATCAAGCAGAGAGCGGTTTTCAACAAAACTTGCAACTTTAGTCTGCCGGTCTTCAATCTGACGCAGATTGGTAAGCGGGAACAAAAGCCAGTTACGAAGAAGACGTCCACCCATTGCAGTCTTAGTAAAATCAACACATTCAAGAAGTGTATATTGACTTCCGCCTTCACGCATATTCGAAATAATTTCAAGATTACGACGTGAAGAATCATCCATCATTAAATATTCATTATCATTGTAAATTCTGATAGCCCCGATATGAGGCAATATAGTATTTGTTGTTTTTTCAAGATAGTCTAAAAGAAAGCCTGCCGGTACAAGTTCCGGGCTTTCTGCTTCAAGACCAAAGGCTTTAAGATTTGCAGTTTTAAACTGTTTTGTAAGTTTCTTGAAAGATAATTCTGCGTTAAAATCCCAATCCGGATAATAGGAAAGTGAAATAGCCCCGTATGAAGAAACTACATTCTGTATATCGATATTGTTTTTTAGTGAAGCAGGTAAAAGTAATTCTCTTGGTGAAGCACGATTTAATTCCTTTCCAAAGTTTTCTGCCATTTTGTTTGCAGGCCAGGATGTAGCATTAAAAGAAGATGTTGTTACATCAATATAAGCAAAGGCAGCTTTTCCTTTTACAATACAAAGAGCTGCAAGATAATTTGCACGACCTCCATCAAGATATTCAGCTTCTACTGCAGTTCCAGGTGTAATTATTTCTACAACCTTTCGCTCTGCAATTCCCTTACCGCCTTTAGGAATTTCGCCGACCTGTTCACAGATTACGATTTTCTTTCCAAGACGTAGTAAACGTGCTATATAGATTTTTGCTGCATGATAGGGAATACCGCACATAGGACGGGAAGCCCTGTGGGTTAATGTTAAATTCAAAAGACGCGATACTTCTACCGCATCTTCATCGAACATTTCATAAAAATCTCCAAGGCGGAAAAACACAACCTCGGTTTTATATTGTGCTTTTATTCCCCGATACTGAATCATCATCGGGGTTAGAGTTTCTTCTTCGGCCATCCTAACCTACAACCCCAGTTCAGAAATAACCTGGTTGGTAATATCAACAGAAGAAGAATACCAGAGAATCGCATTAGATTCCTGCAGACTTAAAATCATACTGTAGCTTCCGCTCTCTGCAATTTTAGCGAGGGTATTATAAAGCTTTTTATAAAACTCATCAGAATTACGCAAAGTTTTCTGCATTGATTCAAGTTCAAAATTCTTTGCATTTGTATATTCATTAAGATAGTCTGTTTTCTTAGTAATTTCAGCTTCAGTCTTCATTGCCATTGCATCATTACCTGCATTTTCGTAATCAAGCTTTTTCTGCTGAAGCTTTTTTATCTGGTCTACCTGCTTATTAATTTCTTCCTGAAATTCAGCCTTCTTTTTTTCATAGCTTCTTACAGGTGCTGAGTTTGTAAAATATGCCTGATAAACTTTTGCTGTATCAACAACACCAAACTTGGTAATCTGCTGTGAAAAAGCCGGCAAAGCCGCAAGAGCAAATACCGCAATTGAAATTATAATCTTAATATTTCTTTTCATCATAATACCTTTATTTTATAACAAATATTAATAGTTCACAATATTAAATGAAAGTACGAACTGGAAAGGCTTATCAGCAAAGTGATGCTGTCCGTCTTCAATTCTGTAGCGCCATGCAAACATAAGGTGCAATGGAAGCTGTGGAATCAGGAAACGGATTCCAGGACCATAACTGAAATAGAAATCATCAAGTTTATAACTGAAGGCGTCCTGCACTCTAGGTTTTACGGCACATGCATCCCAGAACAAATCAATACCTATAATACCCGGAATGATAGGCATACGGAATTCAACCTTGTTTGAAAGCATTGCAAGACCGGTAGATTCTTTATAGGCATCGCTCCAGCCTCGTCCATTAAGAAGACCATCGACATAGATTGAGTTTCTTGCGCTTATACCATTTTCAACCGGCAGGATTGCAGAAAAGCCTGTATATGCAGCCAGTACAATCTTAAAGTTCCAGCTTTCTGTTACCGGAATATCCAATAACTTTAAGTAGCCTTCAAGTTTTGTATCTGTTCTTGCATAGAACTCTTTTTCCAGATTTGGAATAAGACCATGCCAGGTCAATCTTTCGCTAAAGAACCAGCCCTTTGTAGGATCGTAGTTCAAATCTCTGTTATCAACTGAGAAACTTGTATATACAGAGTTTGAAACACCCCAGCGGTTTGCATAAGTGGAAACTGATGTTTCTACAGGAACATAAACCGATTCATCATATACATTCTTCTGCAATGAAGTTGCAACACCACCTGCTAAAGTAAGGATTGCATAATCCGGAGTCCATCTTCTTGAAAGGCCTGAACTTAAAGTTGTAGACCAGTCATGATAGTTCATATAGTATCTGTTCTGAACAAGCTGAAGCTCCGGAGACCAGAAGTTTACATAGTTTGTTGAGTTTGCATGGCTCAAAGAAAGAGATGTACTGAATGCTATAGGATAGTTACCAATCCAGTTTTGAGAATATGTAAAGTCTATTGCCTGTTCGTTAGGAGCAAAGGTTGTTGAAGCAGAAATTGTACGGCCTTCACCAAAAAGGTTTGAATTTTCAACCTTTGCAAAAAGAGAAACCGGCAGCATACTTCCAGAGTTTTCGGTAGCAGCAGAGAAGGTAACTCCAAACTGAACGGAAGAAGTTGACTGCTCTTCAACAGAAAGTATAAGGTCAATAAGGTTAGCCTCTGTACCCTGCTGAGCTTCCGGCACAACATTAGAGAAATAACGCAGGTTCATGAGGTTTCTCAAACCGTTTACGATTTTATCGTTAGAGAAAGTATCACCCGGTTTAAGAGGAACTTCTCGTCTGATTACATAATCTTTTGTTTTTGAATTGCCCTTTATGATGATGTTTTCAACATGGCTTCTTGAATGTTCTTTAATTGTAAGGTCATAAGAGATTTCGTGACGGTCTGAGTCTTTTACAGGAACCGGATAGAACTCATTCATCATATAACCGTTTTCCTGATAAACGTTCTGAATAGACTGAATGTCTTCCTGGAACTTTGTTGCGTTGTATGTCTGACCTTCTCTAAGTTTTTTCTGTTTTAAGAGCTCTTTTTCGGTAAATACTTCATTTCCAGAAATTCTGAGGCCTGAATAAGTATACTGAGCTCCTTCCTGAATAATAAAGAGGATTGTAAGTTCATCTCTCTGTTTTTCTTCATTAAAGGTTGAATCAATTTTTACATCAACAATACTGATATCTGCGTAGCCGCGTTCCTGATAGTATTTAATGATTGTCTGTTTATCCTGCTCAAGTGTAGAAGGCTGATAAGCACCGTCCTTAAAAAGACCAACTTCCTTTAAGGCAAGCTTTCTCTTAAGGGCACGGCTTGAAGCTATCGTATTTCCCGAAAACTGGATTTCGCGGATTACAGAACTGCTTCCTTCGTTAATTTCAAAAGTTACGACAATACCGTCATCTGTTTCTTCTGTGCTGTGAGTAACATAAGAAGCGTTGTATCCTTTTTTAAGATAATAATTTCGGATAAGGCGTTCATCTATAAGGATTTTTGATTCAATATAAATATCACTAGCCTTGTTTTTTATCTGTTCACGAAGTTCACCGTTTCTTACTTTACGGTTTCCACTGAAGGTAATTGATTTAATTACAGGACGTTCTACTACTTCAAAAACAAGAAGAACATCAGAATTGTTATTTGATGCATGCTTTGCATAAGGAGTTATATCATCAAAATATTCGAGACTGTAAAGACGATCAAGAAGCTCATTATATGTTTCATCGGTAAAAGGAGAATCTATAAAAGAACTTGTAATTCCGGTTAAATCTGATTTTTTAACATTCTTAAGTCCATTGAAATCAATTTTTGAAATTGGTTGATTCCAATACCATTCATCACTCTGTGCCGAAAGTGCAAATACGGAAACACACAAGAAGAAAAGACCTGCTAAAACTTTTCGATACATTAAAAACTCCTACTTCTCCGCTAGTAAGCAAACTTCCATGAGAGCGTTACAGACGCAGAAGGAACAAATTGATTTTTTAATAAAGCATTTATGTCCGGAGCCATATTTACACGGATATTTGCAAATGGTGACTCCAGTTCCATACCGAATTCCGGCTGGAACAACATTTTACCTGCAGATGTAATATCATTTACATTGCTGTCTTCAAATGAAACATGAAGCATGGCATCAACATATAATGAACTGCCAAGGTATTTACCTATATAAACAGTTGTGTTATCAAGAAAGTTACCAAGAGATATGTTTTCTTTTGCAGAATTTCTTGAAATACTGTAGTTATATGTATTTTGCAATACATTTGTTCGTAAAGAGAATATATCAAAATTAAGCAAATCCCGCAACTTGTTTTCTGCCTGGCGAACTACCATAGACTGAAGGGCATAATCTGAAGCAGCAAAGAAGAAGTCACCCGCTGAATTAGAATCTGCAACAACAATCTGACCAAGTAAAGCCCTGATTTCGTTTTCAGACTTAGCCGGAATTGAAGAGAAACGAGGCTGAAGATTCAAAAGCTCCTGGTCTTCTACCGACATCACGATTTTTACGTTCTGTCCGCGATCGTCTCTTTCCCGTGTTTCGGCATTTACGGTAATAGTCGGATTTGCTATATCTTCGTTAAACTTAATGTTTCCGGATTTAATATAGAAGTTTCTGTTAAGGTAAGCCACATCACCAGATTTAAACTTAAGTTCGCCGTCTATCATGTACAAATCATCCGGCTGATTTACCATAACCTTCATTGTAGAATTAGGAACAAAGACACATCTGAGGACCGGATCCAGCTGCACAGTGGCATGATTTCCAAGCGTTACATCCAGATCTGTGATGAATTGAACAGCTTTGGTATTTTCCTGGGCTCCCGAAGAAAGATTTGAAAGTGCAAACAGTCTGATTGCAAGGTCAATATTTTCACCAGAAATACTTCCGGAAACATCCATTACATTTTCTTCAAAATAGAGATTTATATCTGCTGAAACATTTCCTTCCAGAGAAAAGACATCGGTTTTAAGATCGAGAGGCAGAAGATCTGTTTTATAAGAACTGAAAGCTCCTTCCATATGATCGAAAGACCATTTATTCAAATAGACTGTGAGTCCTGCAAGCAGTCTCTGATTATTTTTAATTGTAAGAAGGGTCTCTGGAATTTGTATTTCATTGCTGACAATACTGAAATCCAGCTCTGGAGCTGATATTCGCTGCTTAAACAAGGTCGGCAGTTTTACAACCGGTTCTACAATTCGAGCCCAGCCGTTTAACTCAGGATCATTCATGGAACCTGTAACTACGACATCTCCAGACATAAGTCCGTTTTCTGCAATAAAGAGTTCATCAATATTCAGATAATTACATGCTTTTGGTAAATCAATTAATACATCATATAATTCAAGATTCATTCCATTTAGATTAACGAGTCCATCAAGTTTTGCCGAAAGGAAATCTTTATTATCCAGATTAAGTTCAAGAAGACCTTCTTTTGTATAAGTACCGGTAAGCCCGCCATTATCAGAAGAAAAAATTGAAAATACATTGTTTGCATACAGGGTTGAAAGCGATAATGGAAAGGCCTGTTTAACAAGGGATCCGCCCAGAGCCGCTGTTGAAAGTGTTACCATTACAGAATCCGGAAAGAGTTTTCCTTCCGGAACCAGTGCATTTCCTGCAGTAAGTACGAGAGGCGCTGTAAGGTTTTTATCCAGCAGTTCGAAATAGAATTCACCGGTTGCATCCAGAGTCCAGTCTGTAAGTGAAGCAGAAGCCTGAATGTTTGAAAAATCCATATGTTTATAGTTAATATTCAAATCTGAAATTGTCAGATCTCTGTCTTCGAGAATGATGTTTCCTTTTCCCTTAAGAAAATCTGTTGCCAGAAGAAGAGAAAGAGAATCAATATTCAGGGCTATGTAAGGATGCTCTATAGTTCCCGATGTAAAAAGCATTCCCGTAACCATATTATTATCATTAGTCTGAGGAACAAAACGGCTTAAACTGAAGTTTTTAAGCTGCATCTGCAGATTCATGTAAATAGATTTTAAAAGAGTATCCTTATTTATAGGGAGATGCTCCGGATTGGAAATACTTCCATCTATTATAATCATCTCATCCGTAAAAGGATTTCGCAGGTTCATAGCAATTCCCACAGAATCAAAAACATTCTCGTTTATATTCAAAATGGTATCTGCAGTTCCTTCCATTACAGAGTAATAATCTGAGTAAGCAATATTATCAATTCTGGCTCCATATTTTGTAGCATTACCAGAAAGAACCAGCTTTGGATTAACAGAAATTACGCCTCCAGCCTGTTCAAGCTCAAGATGGTTAATCTGAACATCTGGCCCGTTTTCCGTATCATAGGTAAAATTCATTGCGGCTGTAAAAATAATTGATTTATCAAGAACCTTTACAGGCAGGCTTTTTAGATTGAGATGACCATCAAAAGCATTGTTTTCTGTAAAACGGAATTCAACATCAGTTCCATAATCGCCGGTAATATTAATAACCTCCGGCATAATTGAACCGGAAAAATGATATGGAATGGAATCTATATTTAAATCTGCCGTAAAGAATTTATCAGAAGAATCCGGTGCACTATCCAGAGAAGCAGAAGCTTCAAGGGCAAATTTTCCAATGATGAGAGAAAGCTGATTTAACTGAATGCTTGAATCTGTTCCGTTAATTGCAAACATAAGCGCCTGGTTATCGGAACGGGTGTTTGCAAGAAGTACGTATGGAATATTGTATGAAAAAGTCTTTAAATCTGTAGAAGCATAAATATCTCCAGAAAGAAGATATGGTTCAAGGCTTGGCATAAGGGACTCTATTTTTCCAGCTTTATCTGCAGGTAAAAGTTGTGTCGCAAGACCTGTAAGGCTGTCTATATAAAGACTGCTGAGTGTTATGTTAGACTGAAAATAATTAGATTCACTAAGGAAACTTCCGTCTACACGAACCCTTCCTGGTTCAATTTCTTCCAGATGTGAATAATCTGCAAGCTCAAAAGAAAAGTCATAGGAATCTGACTGAGGAAGCACTGAAAGCTGAAGAGCCGCAAGAGAACGAGAACCAATAAATATCTGAGGAGAAAAAGCCATAAAGCCATGATCAAGAGGGTCAAAATAAAGCTCTGTAGAAATAATGTTTCCGTTCGGCAGCTTGTATTGAGGCAATTCAATATAACCTTCCAGCTGCTTACTTTCATAGATCAGAGAAAGCTTTGCCGAGGCAGTACAATTCTCTCCATCTACAGAAAATCTGGTAAGTTCAGCTTTCTTTTCATCTCCAAAGAGAGAAAAAGAAATGTCTGCCCCACCGGAAAAAACTTCATCCGGCAGAGCAAGAGAAGTGTCTGTAATAAAATTGAGGGTACGGTCATATATGTTTGATTTTATGATTGTATTGGTATTAACTGAAAGCTCCCTGAATTTCTTAAGTTCAATTTGCTTTGAGTTTATTGTAAGCAGTGAAAGAGGTTTTAAGTTTTCCAGTCTCACCTGACCGTTTATGTCACCACTCTTAAAATCATAAAAAACTCCAAGCGAAACAGGATTTACAGCCTGAATTGTATGAGCTTCAACAGTACCGTTTGTATAAGATGCATGAAGATTAAGTTTATTAAGCCTGTAATCTCCATCTGTAAAATCCCTAAGTTTTAGATTTATCTGAGAACCGTCAAAATTGTCTGTAACAGAACCGGCAGCAGAAAACTTTCCTGAAATATGTTTCTTAAATGCGGTCAGATTTGCATTAATAAGGGCATCTGCCTGAATATCAATTGTATTTTTGCGTAAAGAATTACTTACGCCTATGTTTTTGATATTTACAAGCGAAGAGATTCTTTTATCGTTATACTCAAGGTAAATATTCTTTAATTTAATATTTTCCGGAATGATTTTCTTAACGGCCGCAATATTTACTTTTCCACCTTCACTACCGTTAAATCGTGAAATTAGCGAAACAAGTTCATCTACATCAAGTGTAATACCATCTACAATTACGCTGGAAATTCCTTTTTGTAAATCTTTTTTAATGAGATTTAAAAGACTGTAAGTTACCCTGGTTTTACTTATAGAAAGCAGAGGATTTCCGTTATCATCGTAAATACGTATATTACGGATATAAAAGTTAGACAGAATAGATGGAGAAAGTCTTTCGTAAGTAATACTGAGCCCTGTTGTGTCATGCAGCATTGTTGTAAAGCTATTGATTCTGTCGTTTACACCCCGGGTAATAACCTTTTTTACAGGGGCAGCAATAAGTAAAGCTGCAATTGCGAGAAGAATCATAATGTAACTGCGGACACGGCCGTTACGATAAAAAGAGCCCATTTTAGCCTATCTATTATATCGGATTTTTTCTTTACTTTATAGTATGTTTTTAAACAACCCTATATAATAGAAGTTATGGTATTAAAGAATTTTATTGTTTTTGAAGGAATAGATGGTGCCGGTACTTCTACCCAGATTAAAAAGCTTGTAGAAAAAGGCTGTAATGAATATGGCGAGGGGGCTTTTCTTGCCACCGCAGAGCCTACCACAGGCGAAACAGGCCGTTTTTTGCGCCGTATGCTGGGCGGAGACTTTTCTGTAGACGAAAAAACCAATGCCTACCTCTTTGCAGCAGACCGCTGCGAGCATATTTTTGGCAAAGACGGCGTAAAAGACTTGTGCGAGAGCGGTAAAATTGTTGTAAGCGACAGATATTTCTTTTCCAGCATGGCATATCAGAGCGTTTCCTGCGGAGAAGAGCTGCCCCGTCTGCTGAACTCGCCATTTCCTCTGCCGGAATACCTTTTTTACTTTGTGATTAACCCGGAAGTTTCCCTGGGTCGCGTTACAGCCCGCGGCGAAAAGAAGGAAATCTACGAAACTATTGAAAAACAGAAGAAAATCGCGGCTCAGTATGAGAAAGTAATCAGCGAATATGAGAAGACTGCTAATGTAAACGGTATGAAAATAATAAGAATTGATGCGGAAAAGAGCATAGATGAAATTTCCGCTGAGATTTGGGTAAAATTGAAAAAATAAAGCGAAGATGAAAAATCAAAAATGCGTGAGCGAAAAAACATATCATGCCGCATCGAGGGGTATTTGGCGCTTAGCCATAAAAAAAATCCGAGGATTTTGCGAAGCAAAACCGCAGGATTTTTACACAAAAACCAGCTCGCCCGCGGCATGAATATGTTTTGTAGCGGAAGCATTTTTGATTTTTGAGAACTCTTAACTTTTTTTTAATTTATCCGATAATGTAAAGGTGAAAAAGCGTATATTTTCATTCATTGTACTAATTCTTATTATTTTCATTCAGGCCAGCCCTGCTTTTGCCTACATGGTAAAATTCAAGGAAGACTGGTACAAGCTTTATCACGTTCACTACCAGCAGTATCCGGATGACTGTATCGAAAACATCTACTGGCTGGAAAAAGCCGCCCAGGCAGATTTCTGCAATCCCCAGTTTACAGACGCTAAAATCACCACAGAAAAGGAATGGGAAAAATACCGTTATCTCTTTCAGATGCATATAAATCTCAAGCTGATTGAACAGCACCTGCGGCTGGGCCGCACCTACGACAAAAAGTGCATTTACTTTTATGATGCACCATGGAAAGACGAATATCTTCGCAACATGGAAAAAGCCCTCACCTGCTACAAGGCCGGTCTTTATTACTGGCAGGAAGCAAAGGTATGGCAGGAAAAGGCAAATGCCGCATCCTTTAATTTTATGTTTATAACCGCTAAGCAGAACTGGGAAGATGAGCGCGAACGCATTGCCACAGGCGAACTCAACTACGAAAAAATGCTCAATCGCGAAATAGAAAGATTAGAAAAAAACATAAAAGAACTTAACGAAATGGATAAAAAATACTAAAATAGGCTCACTATGAGTCAGAAAAGTTTTAAGATTTCTTATCCATCACTTCATCCGGGAACAGATAAATCACACATTAAATTTATTTCAGGAAGCCCTAATCTTGCAGCCCTCTTTTTTGAAGGTGACGAGGCTGCTGAAACAAGACGCCGCTTTTTTGTAACTGATGCAACAGTTGCAAGTCTTGAATGCATGCAGTCTTTTATTTCTAAATTTGATGACGGCGTTTGCGGAAAAGATAATCTTTTAATTCTTGGCTCAGGTGAACCTTATAAGACAATCGAAAGCGTACTTACAATTGTGCGCGCTGCCTTTGATGCTAACTATTCCAGAAAAGATATTTTTATCGGAATTGGTGGCGGTGTAATCTGTGATATTACTGCCTTTGCCGCATCTATCTACAAACGTGGTGCCAGTGTTCAGTTTGTGCCTACTACCCTGCTTGCCATGGTTGACGCCTCTGTAGGTGGTAAATCCGGTTGTGATTTTGACAATTACAAAAACATCATAGGTACTTTCTTCCCTGCAACAAAGCTTTTCTACTTCCCGGAGTTTGTACAGTACCTTCCTGAAAATCAGTATAACTCAGGCTTAGCCGAAGCCTTTAAGACAGCCCTTCTTTTTGACAAGGAGCTTTATGATTTCTTCCGCGATAATGCAGAAAAAATCAATTCCCGCGACTCTAAAACTCTCGAGATGATTATCAATAAATGCGTGCGTGCCAAGGGAAAAATTGTAGAAGAGGACTTTACAGAACAGGGAATACGCGCAACTTTGAACCTTGGTCATACCTTTGGACACGCCCTCGAAAGCCTTGCAGGCCTTGGAACTATTACACACGGTGCTGCCGTTGCATGGGGAATTGGCCGTGCAGTTGAGCTTGCTTATAATATGGATTATTGTCTCATGGCTTTCCGTGATGAAGTTTTTTCAATTCTTAAGGCTTACGGCTGGGAAACAGAGGCAGTACCTTCTTTTGTAAAGGGGGGCGGCTTTAGTGAGCGTCTCATTACAATCATGCGTACAGACAAGAAAAATATTTCAGATAAAATCCGCCTGATTTTGTGTAAAGCAGTTACCGACATTTCTATTGAAGAAGTTGATGAGAAGATGATTGCTTCGGTATTAAAATAATGGAAAAAGAACATTACTTTGACTGGGCTGCGACCAGTCCTGCAGATGAAGATATATTAAAAGAATCTCTAAACGAAACACTTGAATGCTGGGGAAATCCTTCGAGCACACATGCAGTGGGAAAAAAGGCACGCGAGCTTTTTGAAAGTGCACGAGCCCGTGCCGCTGCCGCCCTTGGTGTAAAACCTGAAACAATTTACTTTACTTCCGGTGGAACAGAAAGCGACCAGATTCCTCTTCTCGCAGTATTAGCGAAGCCTAACAAAGGAAGAGTGCTTGTTAGTTCCATAGAGCACCCTGCCATTCGCGAACAGGCAGAAGCACTTAAAAACTGCGGCTGGGAGGTTATTCAGATTCCGGCAGACAGCGACGGAGTTATTCAGCCTAAGGCGGTAACCGACCTTTTGACCGGCGATACAGTTTTAGTCTGCATAATGGCAGTAAACAACGAAACCGGAATCATCCAGCCGATTTACGAAATTGCAGATGCAATTACAAAGGCCTGCGAAGGTAAACGCCGTCCAAAGTTCCATGTAGACTGCGTTCAGGCAGCAGGAAAAATCACACTTAACCTGGGCTACAAAGGTATAGACAGTGCCGCTTTGAGTTCTCACAAAATCTGCGGACCACGCGGCATCGGTATTCTTTACATGAAGGATGCAATAGAGCCATTCCTGCGAGGCGGCGGTCAGGAAAAAGGACTTCGCAGCGGTACAGAAAATGTATTCGGCGCTCTAGCCTTTTCAAAATGTCTTGAACGATATTATAACAAGCAAAAGGCGTCAGACGCAGAGCGTACAAAAAACTTTGTAGAAAAGCTTTCTGCCCTGCCCGGCTGCACAATCGTACCACCGAGCCGTCTGGAAAAGCCGGAACTCTTTTCTCCATACGTTGTACAGGCTGCCTTCAAAAATATTCCGGGAAATGTTATGCTCCGTGCCCTCGATTCCAAAGGCTTTTCTATAAGCACCGGAAGCGCCTGCTCTGCAAAAAAGAACAAGCGTCCGGTACTCGAAGCTATGCATGTAGATCCAAAGCTTCGTGAAAATGCAGTACGCTTCAGCTTCGGGCCGCATACTACAGACAAGGCAGTAGATGAACTGCTTGCGGCGGTTGCGGAAATTAACTCGCAGTTTAACAGATAAAGGTGGTTTCGATACGGCACTTCGTGCCTACTCAACCACCGGTATAGTATTTGCAATTAATTTTGTTTTGTGGTAAATTACAATATATCGCATCAAATGCGACTCAATTCATCAAATTACAAGGGAAGGTTCTTTACGTATGTTTTTAAGGGCTGACCCGCAATTTTATAGCCCGCACAAAGGGAAAAAGGAGTTTTATTATGGGAGCACGTGGAGAACTTTTTACTACTCAAATCTATCTTGACAATCGTTCTTATTTTTTCAATGTTAAAGAAAACCGTACTGGTGATGTATTTCTGCAGATTGTAGAAAGCAAAAACCGTGATGGAGTTGAAGCAGACCGCCATCAGATTGCTATTTTTGCAGATGACATGCAGAAGTTCCTTCAGGGCTTTGAAAAGTCTCTGGATTTTGTTGAAAAGGACAGAAAGCAGCGCCAGAAGGCAGCTAAAGAAAAGAAGGCTGCAAAAGAAGAAAAATACGGTTCAGGTGCAAAGAAGGTTTACCGCGTAAAGGGCGACAAGGCTGGTAAGTCAGAAAAACGCGCCGACGACGGAATCAAACGCACTGGTAAAGTAATTCACATCGTTTCGAAGAAGGACCTTGATTCTTCAGATAACTAACATGTGAAAATGCGGAGTCTGAAAAGGACCTTGCGTAGCGTCATCCCAGCGAAGCAAGTCATTTTCAGACGGGAGCATTTTCAGATTTTCGATATATGACACAAGAAGCAAAATCATTTTACAAGGACCTTCGGAACGTTGTACAGCCGATGGCCATCCAAAATCTTATTTCCTCAGCCGTAAACTCAGCAGACGTGATTATGCTGGGCTACATAGGCCAGACTGCCATTGCCGCCTCTTCACTTGCGGGCAACGTAGCTTTCATTTTGTTTATGATTTCAACAGGACTTTCATCGGGTCTTGTAATGCTGGGAGCCCAGTACTGGGGAAAGAAGGATACAGAAGCCATCAAAACACTTCTTGGTATTGGTCTTAGAATCTGCTGTAGTGTAGAAATTATTGTGGCTTTGATTGCGGCAATTTACCCCCGCATCCTTATGCTGATTTTTACAAATGATCCGGCACTTATTGCTGAAGGCTGTAAATACCTCAGGGCCGCAAGTTTTTCTTATGTCTGCCTTTCTTTTTCTCAGATGTTTCAGGCAGGCTTTAAGAGTATTGAACGTGTAAAGATTGTAACAATCACTTCTACAACAAGCCTCTTCTTAAACATCGGTCTTAATGCAGTTTTCATTTTCGGTTTGTTAGGCGTGCCTAAGATGGGAATTACCGGAGTTGGTATTGCGACCTCTATTGCCCGCTTTATTGAAATGGTAATCTGCTTTATTTACGCAGGCCGCCAGACAGATGTTAAATTTTCAGTTGCCTGTGTTTTCCGCCGCAATAAAGTACTTACCCGCGACTTCTTCCGCTACTCTCTTCCGGCTGTAGGAAACGAGCTTGTCTGGGGTTCTGCCTTTGCAATGTACTCGGTAATTATGGGCCACCTTGGTGAAGATATTGTTGCAGCAAACTCAGTTGTAAATACAGTACGCCAGCTGGGCTCAGTTCTCTGTTTTGGTATGGCTTACGGTGGAGCAATTGTTGTCGGCAAGTACATGGGTGCCGGCGACATGGAAGTTGCAGAACGTAACGCTAGCCGACTTGCCCGCGTGACAATTCTTTCGGGAGTGCTTGGGGCAGTACTTTTACTCTGTACTTACCCGATTATTCCATATATTGCTGATTTAAATGAAACAGCGGCTCACTACAGAAATGTTCTTCTCTTTATCAATTCATATTCACTGATTGGAGCTTCTATAAATACTGTTTTGATTTGCGGTATTTTCAGAGCAGGCGGAGATTCAAAGTTCGGCTTTGTAGCAGACACAATCAACATGTGGTGCGTTTCGGTTCCGCTTGGCCTGATTGCGGCATTTGTCCTTAAGCTGCCACCACTCTGGGTATACTTTGTTCTCTTCCTCGATGAGTTTGAAAAGATGCCGTTTGTAATCCGCCACTATTTTAAGAAAGGCTGGCTGAGAAATATCACCAGATAAATCCATTAACAATGTGGTTTCGATACGGCCTTTGGCCTACTCAACCACCGGTGGTTGAGTGATGCGAAGCATCGTATCGAAACCACCGGTACTGACTTTAATACTTAAACGATAATCTTTGGATGGGAGATGGTCCTATTTTATGGCAGATTTCCCTGTGTGCCTTTGTCGGGTAACCCTTGTGTTTTGCGTAGCCGTAGTCCGGGTACTTTTTATCCATTTCTAACATGAGGCGGTCACGGGCTGTCTTTGCAAGAATACTTGCAGCCATTACGCAGGGGTATTTTCCGTCGGCCTTAGGCTCACAGCGGCATTCCACAGGCACATCAGGGCAGCGGGTTCCGTCTGTTATTCCTGAGATTTCATTCAGCTTCAAATCCGGATTCTTCTTCAGCATATCCTCAAAAGCAAGCTTCATTGCCAGCATGCTTGCTTCAAGAATATTAATTTCATCAATTTTTTTGTGATCAACAAAGGCAAGGCCCCAGCAGGCTTTTTCTTTTATGATAGTTTCTGCTAACAGGCGTTTCTTTTCTGAAAGTTTTTTAGAATCATTTAAAATTTCAACAGGAAAATCTTCGGGAAGAATTACAGCCGCGGCAGAAACAGGACCTGCCAGAGGACCACGCCCCGCTTCGTCAAAACCGACAGTCAGCATTTTAGAATCCCTGAACAGAGTTGTTTTCATCAACTAACTTTGTTGCTTTGTTTACATAAACAGGTTGAATCTTACTTGTAGTATTTGTTAGTCTTGCCTTAAAATGATTATCCTTAAATGTAGCCTTTACTCCAAAGAGCTCGGCCACACGACCATTTCCGCCGGTAACCATAAAATCATTTTTCTGAGCAGTAAGGTTTCCGCCGTCAGCAGAAATTATAACACTGGTATCAGCATTTGCACTTACAGAGGTATTCTTTATGGAAATACGAGATTTTACAGCCGAAATAAATGACGTATAAGAAACCGCATTCGTAGAAGCCATTACATCAGAAAGATTTATAATTCCGTTGCTGGCTTCAATTACAGTACCATTTCTTGCAAAGTCTGCAGCTATAACACAGTTCTTCATTGTAAGAACGGAGTTTTCAAGCTTAATAAGAGGCTGAATAGACTTCTTGCTGATATCAGCAGTATTAGAAATTCTGCAGTCTGAAATCTCAAAAGTAGAAGCTTTTACATTAAGAGAACCGTCAGGCCCAAACTTAAGTCTTGCATCTCCATTATCTGTAATTTCAAAATTTGCAGAAATATTATAGGCCGAATTAATTTTCATTTCGCCTTTTACGCTCAGCTTTACCACACGCTGTTTTGTCAGAGCATCTGCAAGCTGACTGAAGTCTGTAAAAGGATGAGCCGCAGTTCCATCTGCCAGGCCGGCATCTGCAGCTGCATCAAAATAATAATTCGACTGATCAATTACAACAGCAAACTCAACAGGGCTGCTTACATTTTCATCTGTTTTAGAATAAGCCGAAAGCTTGTAATAAACCGGATTCAAACCGTTCTGTGCCCAGTGCAAAGTAAAAGAATCACCTTTTACCTTTTTATAGGCTCCTGTCTGAACTCTCTTAAATATCTCGTCATTAGGAGTATATGAAAGCTCTGATTCACTGAGTGTCAGAGGTTCGCTTAGTGCAATATATAGCTCTGAACCATGCACTGCAGAGATTTTTACATCAACTGAACCGCGGGAAACAAAGGCTTCTGCATTAGTTTTAACTACAGGTATCTGCGGAGGTTTTCTGTTTATATTGTAAGAAATATTAAACTTGCCCTGGTAAACAGAGTTTGAGAAAACTCCAAGAGTCATGTTTCCATAAACATGGTCTCCGTAAAAGGCATCAATACCAATCTGATTAAAGAGTTCTGAATAAGAGCCGTCTGCTTCGTTCATTACACTGAGGGCGTAAGAATCATCACCATTAATTGAATAAATGATACTTCCGTCTTCAAGCTCATTTCGCACAATCTCAGGCTTTGGAGGAAGTACAAAAAACTCAATTGGATTAGAAGAATCATATTCAAGAGGCTGCCATGAAATCATATGACTTACAGTGCGGTCAATTTTTACAGGTTCTTTTGGAAGGCCCCAGTATTCAGAATCAATTTTGTAAATTAAATCTTCGTTATTAAAAGTAATTGTTTCCCAGTCTGTAATTTCAAAAGGAAGATCGCGGCGGCTGTAGACACCTGCCGACTGAGGATAAGTTTTAATGATAAAGCGGTAGCGGACTCCGCGCGCAGAATCCAGAATAGTACAAGGCACATAGCGGGAAAGTACACTGGCAGCAGAAAGCTTTAGAGTACGGGCAGGACTAAAGTTTTCAGCCTCCCCGCCTTCCGGAGGAAGCCCCAGATAAAAACTGAAGTCTGCAGGAATAACAAGCTCGCTTCCTGCGCTGTAGTTTAAAATACCACCGTCAAAGAATGTCTGGATAAAATCATGATAAGAGGCTTTAGCAGCATCGTCTGCCAGAACGGTATATGAAACAGAAGTCTTTTCTTTTTTTCCGCCGGCAGCAATGCGGGTTACATTAAGCTGAACCTGGCCGGCAACATCCAGCAGAACAGGACCGTCATAGGCAAAACCAAAGGTTTCCGGGTCAGCCCCATCAATTGAATAGAAAAAATCTCCTCCAGAAGAATTATCAATTACAAGCATCTGTCTGTTTGCAAACTGGCCCTGAACCGGACTCAGCAGTTTGATTTCTGCAAACAGAGGCAGAGGTAAAAGAAGCAGTACAAAAAGAATTGTAAAAACTGAAAGAAACTTTTTCATATCAGGTCCTTTTTACGCCTCAAGGAAAGGTCCAAGAATATCGCGCAGCTCCGGATCCTGAGAATAGTAATTCTTCTCAAGCTCTTCTTTTGAAAGACCAACCAGCTCGTGACTCATGTAGTGAATCCAGCGGTTTTCATCCGGAGTATTGATTACAAACTTGCGGCAGTAATAATCCGGCTGAATTGGAAGCTGCTCTTCCTGGTAAGTAAAATATTTGTAGTCGTGAACAACAACCTTAATATCCTCACGAGGCATACCGCGGCTGTTGATAAGAGTTTCTACAAGAGAGTTGATGGTTCGGCCTGAGTCAAAAATATCATCAACTAAAAGAATTTTGTCGCCGGGACGAAGGTTCTCCGGAGGATAGGTCCAGCCGTCAATAAAAACCTTTGTGTGCTGAGCAACATCGGAATAAGAGCGGGCAACTACCCCGGCATACAAAACCGGATGAAAGCTCTCACGCTTGCTGATAATCTTAAAATACTCGCTTATAACGTTTGCCATGTAAGCACCGCCGCGAAGGGAACAGTAAATTACATCTGGAATAAAACCGTCTTTATAGATTTTGTGCGCCAGCTTAAGCGCGTCATTTCTCACCGTGTCATAAGGTAAAAATTCTTTAATCATAATAGTTAATTATAACGCTTTTTTATGATTTTTACTACTGATTTTTTCCGGGTTAAATTCCCGCAGATTTTAGTGTATACTATCTAAGTCGCCGAGGTCCAGTTCAAGTATGTTTCCAGTATTTTTCCATTGAGCATAGGTTACAGATGAAGTTGAATTTGTAGTAGCCCAGCTGTTTAATGAGTCTTTTACACTAGACAGATTTTCGCTATTGTAAGAATGTATTAAAGAAGCCGCAGAAGCTGGAGCTCCATAAGTTCCATAAAGCGTTATATAAGAACCTTCCAGTGCATAAATATTTTCCATATTATATGTATTACCGGAATAAAAGTTCTCTATAGTTCCCTCATTGCTTTCACCTGTATTCACCAGATTCTTATAACTTGAACCATTATTATAACTATTGCTGTTGTCATATATAAGTCCAGAACCTTTTTTAGAACTACCTGATGATTGAAGCACTTTACCATTATTACAGCAATTCAAAATATCAATTTTAATATCTGTTATACCTAAAATTCCGCCAACACGAGAAGAAGTGTTAATTATAAGCTCCCCCTTATTTTTACAATTTCGAATTATTACACTTTCAGAATAACTATAATGATTGGTTACCCCTACAATTCCTCCTGTATTAGGATTAGAATCATGAGATTGTAATGTACCTAAATTAATACAGTTTTCGATAATAACAGAATTTTTATTTATATTCCATGAGTATCCTATTTCACCAACTATACCACCTATTTCAGATGCCTTAGTATTTATATTACCAACGTTTACACAGTTTCTGATTGTTCCACCGGTTATTCTAGCAACAATACCTCCAACAGTAGGACTAGCACTGGTATCTGTTGAGGTAATATTTACTTTGGAAACACAGTTTTCTATGGTTGAATTATTGCACAATCCAACAATTCCAGAGCTTGCAGTTCCTGAAGTATATGAGCCAGCGACAGTAAGATTTTTTATAGTTGTATTCTTAACATATCCAAACAAAGCAGGAGTAAGATCAGATGAAGAATAAATAACAGACATCTCTGAAACTGTAATTGTTTTTCCATTTCCGTCAAAAGAAGCACAAAATGGTCTAAAGGCACTGGTAGAAGTTGTACAATATTTTCCAATTCTAACCTCATGACCAGTTAAATCTATATTATCAGCCAATTGTATTTTTATGCCTTCCATAGTATTTCCAGCATTTACCCAGTCTGCAAGTTTTATCATTTCTGCTGCAGTAGAAGCTTTTAACTGTGGATGATCTGCTGCATTCGGACAGGAATCAAAGTTGGAAATTGGCTCTGGAACTAATGCATGCACATAACCTGTAGAACTTACATTGTAATCATACCCATTTAAAGATGGGATATATATTTTTGAACGTCCTGTAGAAAGGTACGAACCTTCGGCAACAATCTTTCCATCTGCATTTACTTCCGGATGTTCAGGATAGGTACCGTTATTTCCCGCAGGTATAGCAAGAGTAAGTACAGGCGCAGCATGACTTAATGTACCCGCTATATTGATTCTTGCAGAAGTTGCTCCGGACATAGCAAGGCAGACTCTATTATCATTAGCATCTCCTTCTGTATAAGGAATATATACATTACCACTGATTTTGAACTCCGACCATGCACCAACAGTTGATGAAACATAAACTCCATATTTATTATTACCACTGATAGTTCCACCACTCATTACAAAAGACCCCTGGCCGGATGAAGTGCAATCAATGTATACTCCGCCACCATTTAGAGCAGTATTATTATTTATTTCACCATCAGACATGGTAAACTTTGCGCCTATATTTATATGCACTCCTCCGCTATAACACGAGGTGGCTTCACGGGCACCATTATAATTAATTTTACCCTTATAAAGATAAACCTCTCCGCTTTCAATAAAGATTCCGCCTCCACCCCTTTTGTTATTACCAGAGGCAGAAGTTGCATTTGCATAATTATAATATATTCCACCGCTTAAATTTTTAGTTCCATCCGGCTTGCTTCCAATGTAACACTTGGCAGTATTCCCTGTGTTATAAATGCCTCCGCCAGAATAGTTTGCATAATTTGAATGCTTATCATCATCTGCCTTTGCGGCTTCACTTGTACCAGAAGTTCCAATAACAGCACTTCCATACATGTAAACTATACCAGTATTATAAATTCCTCCTCCATAAGAAGAAGCCGTATTATTATAAATTCTACCTGCACCAAAACTTAAGGTACCCGCATTCTTTATACCGGCACCATAAGGACTTTCGTTAGAATAGATATTTACTCCTGAATTAATTGTTACTTCTGATCCAGCAGCGATATCAATTCCTCCTCCATAGGTTGTCGAAGTACATTTACCGCCTGTAATAATTAGAGTATCCAGAGTTACAGGAACTAAAGTATTAATTTTTAAAGCAGTGTCCTGAGTATTTCCCGAAATAGTTGCCGTGTTTGAAGAGCCTTTTAATTTTAAGGTTTGAATATTCGAATTTTTTGTTAATGTTATATGGTTATCGGCATTGTTTGCTATTACAATTTTTTGCAGGGTTCCTGTTATACGGATTTCATAATCTTCATTCCTTGTTTGCCAGGTTATAAGCTGTAAAGCTTTATCAAAGGAAGCAAAAGGATGAGATGACATATAAGTTGAACTTGAATAATAAGGTTTCCAGGTTGAAATTGCAGTGACATCTCCTGTAGGGTCTGCCGCAGTAGTTCCTCCTACATAGATAGTTGTTATTGGAGAACGTAAAGTAAATTTACCTTCTTCTGAAATTTTTACTACCTGCCAGTCGGAAGTAACATCAAATTTCTGATAGTTTGAACTAACTGAACCTTCAAGTACAATTACATTAAGTTCTGGAGAGGTATGAGAAATTATAATTTTATCTGATGAAGAATGATTTGAAAGATTTCCGCTAATCTTAATTTTTCCTGAATCTGTACCATCTTGTCTGAGTTCAATTTGTCCAAGTACTTTTACATTGTCGTTCAACCCGAGTACACCAGTAGAAGATACACTTACTGCCGCACTTCCACTTCCACCGGAAACTTCTACGTCTTTTGCGAGTGTTACTTTAGAATTGGCTCCTGCCTGTAATCCAACCGTAGATGACTGAATTTTTAAATTTTGAAATGTTACAGGGCTCTCCGTTTCTACACTTACACCACCTATTACATCTGTATAATTATCATGGCTGTTTGCATTAAGACCTGTAACTGTTATTGAAGAAGCACAAGTATTTAAGGTGCTGCCTAAAGTAATACTTGCTGAGCTTCCACTAAGATATATTTTATAAGCCCGGCTCACTGCCGCTGCTTCTATTCTGGTAATGGCCTCTGAAAGTGTTTCCAAAGGAGAAAAAGCCCTGCCCTCATTTGTATTTGAGGCAGTAATTTCCAAAGAATCAGCATAAGTGTTTGGGCCTACATAAATAGTTGAATCATTATAGTTTTGAATAATTGTGCTTGTAAGATTGAAGGTTGTAGAAGCACCAGAACCTGTTATTAAGTCTGTACCGTTACCGCACCAGGTTTCTGTTGTCATTCCGTTGATAATACTTATTGGCTGATATGTAATATATGAAGGGTAAGCGTTTTCATTTTTATAAAAGAACAATGTGAGTTCATAAATACCGGAAGGAAGATTTGCGAGTTTTATTTTATTTATTGATATATCTTTATTTTCATCGGCTGCTTTAGCGGCTTCCCATTTTTCCCTCTGCTCTTCATCACTAAGTATGATTTCCATTCTTGTTATGGTAGAATCACTTATAGTCATAGAAAGATTTACGGAACCGCTTCCTCTTTCAACAGGTTTTAGTACTAAGTTCTGGCTCAAGATATAATCGGTTTCTGTAAATTCCTTTGGACTGGACAGCGCTGTAAGACAGGTAATCCAAACCTCATTGCCATCTACTATATTCTTTACTTTTGCACCAATCTCTATCTGCCAGGTAACTCCAATTCTGAGACCGCTGATTTCGAAGCTTTTAGAATTTGCATTAACAGTTCCGTTTACAGGAGCTTCTCTTTCAGATTCAGCAATATCGGTTCTTACATCTCTTGCAAGGACATAATAAGAAATCTGATTTACAGCGCCCTCAACAGTACTTGGAAGAGGGATTGCAGAACGGTTTTGTCCCGCCTCCGATGAAGCAGATGAAATTAAGTCTGAAGGGACTGAGCCTTCTGTTGAATAACTTCCGTTTATATTAACATATCTGCCTGCTGGATCTGTTCTGGAAGAAGTTTGCCCCGAATTACCAGATTCTGTCCCTTTGTAATCGTTAGCTGAAGAAATAGAGTTTTCGCAGGAAATAAAAGTTAATAAAAGAAGCGTAAGAAATAGAGAAATGAAAACCTGTGTCTTAAGGTTCAGATTTTTAAGACTTTTATTTCTTCTATGGCTTGGTAAGATAACTCTCATATTCATTCAAACCTAAATAAAAATTGTTTTTTAAAATATAACAATATTTTATCAGATAATGAATGATTTTTCCATAAATTTTATTAACATTTTGCCATAGTCATTCCGAACTTGTTTCGGGATCTGTATATAAGATGCTGAAACAAGTTCAGCATGCATCTTAAGGAGTATTTCCAGTAAGGGCTGCTTCGCCGTCAATCATGGTTACGGTATACGTGTCGCCGGTAAAGTAAGTGCCTGGGACACCAGAATTGAATATTCCATAATTCGAAGTAAAGACTATATAGTCTCCTGGGTTCAGTTGAGCACTTTTTGATATTCCGATTTGTGCATTCTCTTCTCCATTTGTAAGAGAGCCCATAAGAATTACTTTCTTTTGATCTTCAAGATAAAGGTTAGAAGGATTGCCGGTATAATTTACATTGCCTGCAATAATAACCGGGCCGCTAATTGTAACATCGTTTGTTGTGTAAACTCCACCACTTGTACCAGCACCATTTAGACTGATTACTGCACAATCTTTAATTGACAGAGAACCACCATCACAATAAATTCCACCACCCAAACCATCTGCATAATTATAAGTTACAGAAGAACCATTTTTAAGTGTAAGATTTCCTGCAGAATAAATACCAGCGCCTCTAGCAGCCTTGTTTGAATTGTCAGCTACGCTGGCTGCAGTAGAACCACTTGTTCCACCAATTAAAGCACCGCTTTCAAGCGTTACATTAGAGCCGCTCATCATATTGATACCGCCGCCAAAACCGCTATTATTTGCTCCGGTAATTTTTAAATCCTTTATTGTCACAGGAACAGGAGAACTGATTGTCAGAACAGTACCGGAAGCACCGTTACCATTAAGAATATCGATTGTATTACCAGTTGCTCCCTGAATAGTAATGCCAGATGCATGGGAGTTTGTAAGGCTGGAAGGTATTGACTGCAATCCTATTATTTCTCCATCTACATAAATTGTGTAGGCTTCCTTTGTATTCAAAGCTACAATTGCTTCAATAGCCTGATCAATTGTTTCCAAAGGAGCTGATTTTGTACCGTTGCCAGTTGCGGCACCATCTGCGGTACAGAATTGCCGTGTACCTTCAACACCCGCAACATAAAAAGGAGCATCAAGTTTAAGAGATTTATTATCCGAAGAAAGCTTAAAACTCCAGCCGTCATTCTTAACCGCATTTGTGAGGGTAAAATAATCTTTATAAGTAGTAATAGAAGAAAGGCTTGAACCAGAAGCAAGGGAAACAATACTGGCATTTCTTCCTAAAGTTGCTGCAGGAGTAATTGGAGCCATTGATCCGCTGATGGCATTTTTTATCTTTATGCTGTCTGCAGCTTCAACATAAATATCATTTTGAATTACTGAACCTCCATAAGGGATGTCAAAGCTTCCGCTTAAAATCAGCTCAGCTCCACTCTTGATATAGATTCCACCGCCTAATCCGCTGCTGTTCGGGAAGTGGTTATTGGAAATTTTTGCACCGTTCTTTATTGTAAGCTTTCCGCTATCAAGATATATTCCGGCACCCTTGGCCTCTGTGCCCGATATTATACAGCCGTCAATTAAGGCTCCGGAATCTAGAGTTACTCCAGGAGCATCTGCACCTGTCTTAATATAGAGTCCTCCGCCTTGTGCAGAAGTATTATAGTCTCCAAAAATAGAATTGCTGTATGTTGTAATTTTTATATTTTTGAAGATTACAGGTATGTCTGTTTGTATAGAAAGGCATGGTTCTGTTGAAAATGAAGGTGTCGTTAAAACATCTAGTGTATTATTGTTCAAGCCCTGGATTGTTATTGAAGAAGCAGCAGTTCCCGGCAGGACATCAGCTCCCTCTCCTCCAATTTTTATATTTTCAGAAATACTTTTTGCTACAAATATTTTATAATCGCGTCTTACATTTGCATTTCTAATTCTTTTTATTGCCTCGTTCACAGAGGCAAGAGGACTATAAGCCCTGCCTTCATTTGAATTATCTGGAGTAACACCAATTGAACTAGATGCAGAATTAGGGCCAACATAAATACAGGAATCTACATAATTAGAAATTATTGTTGAAGTAAGATTAAACTCTCCAGTGGTCGAAATCAGGCTTGTACCATTGCTTTGCCAGGTGTCTGTTGTCATTCCGTTTATGACATTAATTGTTTGAGAAGTTGAATAACAGGAGTAACTTTCTCCATTTCTTTTAAATAAAAGAATAAGGTTATACTGACCAGCCGGCAGATTTGCAAGTTTTATTTTTGAAGCCGATATTTCTTTTTCTTCGTCTGCCGCAAGAGCTGTCTGCCACTTAGCATCTTGCTCAGTATCATCAAGCTTTATTTCAAGGCCAGTTATATTTGTATCAGCTGTCAGGTCAAGATCTACAGAACCATAACCGCTGGTATCCGGTTTAAGGATAAGATTTCTGATTATAGAAAGTTCTGTCTGGGCAAGTTTTACGTTTTCTGTTGTATCGTAAAAACAGCGAAGCCAGCTTACATTTCCGTTTTCGTCTGTTTGCTTTACATTAATTCCAACTTCTATGTCCCAGTCTATTCCAAATTTCAAGCCGCTTATTGAATAGGTTTTATCTTCTTCGGAGACACTGCCTGAGACAGGTTCTTCGCCTTCTGCTCTTGCAATTACGTAATATTCTATCTGATTGAGTTCCGAACCTAAAGCTGGTATTGCGGAACGGTTTTGAGAATTAAGTTTATCACCATCAGCTTTTGCAATTGATTTTTGAATGCCCGCAGGAAGGGCTCCTCCGTAATTTTGATACGAGCCATGTATATTTCCATAATATACAGTTTCTGCTGATTTTATTTCTTCGGCTTCAAAGTTGCTTTGATTTTCTTCTTCACCATATGGAATGGAATTTTCGCAGGAAATAAAAAGCGAAAAGAATATAAGAAAGAGAGAAATAATTCTTATTTTTTTAACTAACATTTTTAAACCATTTATAAATATTTTTTTTATTATGGCTCAAAATGTATCATTTTGTGAATTATTTTTCCACCAATATAACTAAAAATTATAATTGCAAGCGTATAAGCAAGAGTATCTGCAGTTTCCAGATGAAGCTGAGAATACTGCATTAAGCTGCCTGCTCCATAACGGGGAATACTTAAAACTTCTCCAGCCGCTACAACCTTCCAGCAGAGTCCAAACACAGATTCTGCACCTGCCATAAGAGACGGCAGGGCTGCTGGCAGGCGGATATATCTAAAGGCTTTAAAACCTGTAAAGCCATAGCAGCTGGCCTTAAACAGTTTTTCCTGATTTTCACGGTTTTTAGTAAAGCCTTTTTCTGCTGCCGAAATCATTACCGGAAGAGACATCAATATACCGGTAACAACCGGAACAATTCCAGACTTAAACCAGAAAAGAGCCAGAAGAATAAAGGCGATTATCGGCGTAACCCTGATTATATTCAGGGGAAAAGCTATAAAGGCTTTAAAGCAGGGATAATCTGCAGAAAGCAGGCCTGAAAAAAAACCAATTATAAATGAAAAAAGAAAGGCAAGTATTACCCGTAAAAAGGTAAAGGCAAAGGCTTTCCAGAAGAAGGAGTTTTGTGCAAGGGTAAAAAGCCTTAATAAAACTGTATGTGGAAAATGAAGAATCAGCGGGGCGGCGATAATTGCTGCCACCGCATACCATAGCAGAATCAGAAAAAAAGGAGAAATGATTTTACAAAGATTCTCTTTTTTCATTAATCAGTTATTAATCCTTCTTATAATAAAAGCCTTTATCCGGCAGTTTTCCGCCAATGGAAGTTTTATCACTTTCAAGGAAAAGTTTTAAAAGCTTTTCAATTGATTTTTTAGCAGAGTCTGCAGGCACATAAGTATAATTAGAAAGAGGTATTGCTTTTGTTACTATGCCTGCGGCAAGTCCAAGCTGATGTTTTTCGCACAAGCTTCCGGCTGCTGCGGCATTGCTGATTGTCCAGTTTACGGCTGCATCGTATTCTGTAAGAAAGGCTTCCATAAGCTCTGGATTTTCTTTTGCAAAGTCAGCGCGGACTACCATTACTGAAAGAGGATAGATTTCTTTTTCACCGGTGAGTTCAAGATATTCCTTCTGGAAATCTAAGGCAGTTATAACTTTGTCTGATTTACTTTTTGCAATTGTAGCAAAAGGCTCCGGCACCACTGCGTACTGAATCTTTCCGGAAATAAGCTGGGCTGCAAGCTGGGCAGTTGGAATTGAAAAATCCATAGTGACATCTGCCTTTTCTCCAGACCAGGTCATTTTATTTTCTTTAAGCAGGTAGCGGAACATGTATTCTGGTGTTGCTCCCTGGCCTGCTACATTAACAGTTTTACCCTTGAGGTCTGTAAAGCGGCGGATATTTTCGTCTGTAGTTATGAGGGCGAGGTTTCCAAGGCCAACAACGGCACAGCAGATGATTGATTTATTACCTGCATTGTAAACTTTAGCTGCTACATTGGCAGGCATAAAGCCAAGGTCAATTTCTTTTTTAATCATTTTTGGAAGCAGAGCCTGTGGGTCTGCAAACTTTTCATAAGTAAGTTCTGCTTCACCTGCATCTGTGGAAAGAGCTTTTTTATTTTCCATCAGATAAGCCGCAGGCACGCAGGTTGGTCCGTTGAGAAGACCAATGCGAACCTGTGTGTTCTGGGCAAAAAGATTAAGAGAGATAAGACTTGTTGCAAGGAATGCAAATATTGTTCTTTTCATTTTCAACTTTCTCCAGTTTCACTTTTATTTTACCACTATTGCACTCAATTGCAACTGTGTTGAAATCTTTTCCGGCATTTGAAAGAAGCTCCATAGAAAGAGGATCTTCAATTTCCTTACGAAGGAGGCGCTTCATAGGGCGGGCTCCCATTGCAGGGTTATAGCCGTTTTCAATAAGATATTCCTTTGCCTTTGGCTTAAGGCTGATTGTAAGGCCTTTTTCCTTAAGACGCTCTTCGAGCTCTGCAAGCTGAATATCCAGAATCTTTGCAACCTCTTTTTTAGAAAGGGCATCGAATACGATTACGTCATCAATTCGGTTTATAAGCTCAGGGCTGAGGAGTTTTTTAAGCTCATTCATAGCGCCGGCCTTGATTTCCTCGTAAGGCATAACGCCGTCTGCATTTGCAATAGTACCAAAACCTACGCGGCCTTCGTTTGTAATCTGGCGGGCACCGGCATTACTTGTCATTATGATGACAGTGTTGCGGAAGTTTACAGTGTGGCCAAGATTATCAGAAAGTTCACCCTCTTCCAGCAGCTGAAGCAGGAGGTTGAAAATATCCGGATGTGCCTTTTCAATTTCGTCCAGCAAAACAACCGAGTATGGATGGCGGCGAACCTTTTCTGTAAGCACACCGCCCTCTTCGTAACCGACGTATCCAGGAGGCGCTCCGACTAAGCGGCTGGCAGTATGCTTTTCCATGTAGTCCGACATATCAATTCGAATCAATGAATCTTCGCTGCCGAAAAGATATTTTGCGAGAGCCTTGGCAAGCTGAGTTTTTCCAACACCTGTAGGGCCCAGGAATATAAAAGAACCGACCGGATGTTTTGGAGAAGAAATGCCGGCTCGGGCTCGACGGATTGCGCCGGAAATTACACTTACGGCTGCGTTCTGACCGATTACTGTATTGTGAAGCTCGTCTTCCATATGAACAATACGTTCTGCTTCCGATGAAGAAAGACGCTCTACAGGAACTCCCGTCATCTCACTGATAATATGCTCAACATCAGAAACGCTTACACGCTTAGTTCCGCTGGAACCGTTTTTCTTCCAGAGGTCGCTGTAAACGTTGAGGCGGCGCTTAAGGTCAATTACCTTGTCGCGAACCAGGGCTGCACTTTCATAATCCTGATTTTTTACAAGTGCTGTTTTTTCTTCAATCAGCTGGCTGATATTCTGCTCAAGCTCTGCAAGCTCTGTTGGTCTTGCTTCTTCCTGAATCTTCTTTGCGGCACCAGCTTCATCAAGAATATCAATTGCCTTATCCGGCAAAACCTTTTCCGGAATATAGCGGCGGCTGAGTTTTACAATGGCAGGAATTACTGCGTCATCATAAATAACCCTGTGATAATTTTCGTATTTAGTTTTGATTCCATTGAGAATCTCTTCTGTTTCTTCGTCGCCAGGCTCTTCAACCTTAACAACCTGGAAGCGGCGTTCAAGGGCCAGATCTTTTTCTATGTGGCGGGTATATTCCTTTGTAGTTGTTGCACCGATTATCTGGATTTCTCCTCGGGAAAGAGCAGGCTTCATGATGTTAGAAGCGTCCATTGTTCCTTCCGGACCACCGGCACCAATGATTGTATGAAGCTCATCAATAAAGAGAATAATGTCTTTATTTTCCTGCAGTTCCTTCATCATCTTTTTCATGCGCTCTTCGAACTCACCGCGGTACTTGGTTCCTGCAACAATGGCGGCAAGGTCGAGCGACAAAATGCGTTTGTTTAAAAGTCCCTCTGGAACTTTACCAGCGGCAATGTGCTGTGCAAGCCCTTCAACGATTGCAGTTTTACCAACGCCAGGCTCACCTGTAAGAACAGGATTGTTTTTTGTGCGGCGGGAAAGAATCTGAATTACGCGGTGAATTTCTTTATCGCGGCCAACAACAGGATCGTCCTTATTTTCGCGGGCCAGCTTTGTAAGGTCGCGGCTGTATTCTGCAAGGAAAGACTGCTTTTGTCCTGCATTTGATTTATCTGCCGGCTGTTTTTTACTGGTCTTCTTTTCTTCAAAAACGCCGAAAAGTCCGCCGCCTGCATCATCATTCAAAAGCGAACGGAAAACCGAATCAACCAGGCTTTCTGCATTCTGCTGACGGATTGAAGATCCGCCGTCTGCCTGCAGCTCCATTACAGTAAAACGAAGGTCCATAATTGTGTAGCCTTCATCTGTAAAAAACTTTGCAGCTACAGAGCCTTCATCGCGAACGGCCGCTAAAAGAAGATGTTCTGTTCCAATATAATTATTATGAAGGGCCGCAGATTCAATGTCGGCAATATCAATCATAAACTGATAGCGGCGGCTCTTTGGAATTGAGTCGAGAGTCGGCGAGCTTATGTCGTCGCGGAAATAAGTTTCCACAGCCTGCTGCAGTTTGTCTGCATCAAGGCCAAGCTCCGCTATAGCTGAATATCCTAATCCTTCCTTTGATTTTAAAATTGCAAGAAGCACATGCTCTGGTAAAAGCTGATTGCTTCCGATTTTTCTGGCTTCATCCTGGGCCAGAACCATCAAGATTTTTTTTGCTCTAGGAGACAGGTTTTTCATTAACAATATCCTCAAAGGCCTGCTGAATTACAATTGTCCTGAGTCTTTTTATCTGCAGCCCTTCGCTGGATTTTATATCATCCTCAAAGGTAAAGGCAAAATTGTCGCAGAGGTATTTGAGATGACCGTCTTTTACGCGATAGTAAAGACCGTTCAGTTCATTTTCAGAAATACCCTTAACGAGCTTAAGCTGCAGTCCCCACTTAACTGCAGAAATGATACTCACAGCCTCCTCATAAGAAAGAAGCAGCGAATACATTGCCCTTGCGTAGCTCTGCTTAAAAAAATTCAAGACTACTGTAGGATTATTATCGGCAAAATCTGACCGAATCTTGCGTTCTGTTTTTAAAATTACGCTTGCAATTGACTGAATTACAGCCATCTGGTCTAATTCCGTGCCTTCTGCAGAGCTTGTTGTAGTGATGTCAAAAAGACAATTGGAAAAATCAGCTATCTGTTCACTCTTAAAAACAGGCCTTATAGAAAGCTTTTTTTCGTGAATCATGGAAACTACAGCTTCAAACTGTCCCGAAAGTACAATAGAAGGAATAAAAAGCCTTACAGTGAACTTAAGACCGGTTCCGCAGTCCTTTATATAAGAAGTAAGATAGCCAAAATCAATATTTGCCGCAAACTGAAGCTTATTCTGCAGAAATTCATCTACCTTATAGACCTTTTCCATTGCTTTTTCACAGTCAAGGCCCGAAACAAAGGCCGAAATCTTTATATGATCGCTCTCATTTACAAGGCAGGAAGTGCTTTCATCTCCATAATTGATTACTACGGCAGAACAATCGTCTTTTATGATATTTTTGTCGCTTAAAATCTGACGGCCGGGGGCAGAAATCTGGCTCATATCAATAAAATGCCAGTTCTCTGCTCCGCTAAAAGCATCATAAGCCAGGGCCTGAACGCGTTCTTTATCGTCTGCGCTCATTTTTGCGGGAAAAGGAAAATCTGCAAGATTACGTACCAGGCGGGCTCGTGTAGAAATGATTACATCATCATTTTTTCCAGGTTCAGCGAACCAGGCGCTGGAAGAGGCAGTGCCTGCTGATTTGCCTGAGCCTGCTGCCTTATCTTTACTGCTGTCCGTCTTTGATTTCCGTGCCATGATTCAAAACCTTAAGATAATCTCTGTAAAGTGCTGCCTTTTCGTAATCTTCGGCTGCAACCGCTTCTTCCAGCTTAATCTGCATGGTCATGCGGTCTACAAGCAGTGAACGGTAGCCTTTAAGTCGCTTTGGAAGAGAGCCCTTGTACTCGCCCTGAATTCCGTAACTTTCCAGAGTTTTACGGAACTCGTCGGCAAAGGTATAATAACACTCTGCGCAACCTATTTTCTGAGACTTTGCAATCTGATCAAAGGTGCTTCCGCACACTGAACAACACTTCATCGACTACCCACGTTGAGACCCTGAAACAAGTTCAGGGTGACATGTCATGCTGAACTTGTTTCAGCATCTTTATTACAAGTGCACTGATTATCCTAATTCTTCCTCAAAATATCAAGAGGTTTTTCGCGGCCGGCCTTGCGTGAAGGCAGATAGGAAACCAGCACCGAAAGCAGCAAAACTGCTACTATAATAAGAATAATCTGATTTACAGGAATTTCAACCGGAATTTCACTTAAATAATAGGCCGGATCCATAAGGTGAAGCTGGCCCTTTCCGCCACCAAGCAGGCTGAACCAGTTTACCAGGCGCTCAAGACCATGAACTATCTGATTTGAAAAAATAGTAAGGATTATTCCAACCGGAAGGCCAGTTATAAGCCCACCCGCCCCGCAGGACAAGGCCGCCAGCAGAAAGGCAGAAGTAATACCGCGAGGGCTTGCACCAAGACTTTTTAAAATTGCAATTTCCTTCTGACGCTCCATAACGAGCATTACAATTGCAGAAGAAATATTTACGGTTGCAACCAGAACAATCAGCATCATCACAAAAACAAGCATTACCTTGGTTGATGAAAAGTTTTCAAACTCTGCCGTGTGAATCTGGTCCCAGCGGTAAACATTGGCATAGCGGCCAAAGCTGTCTGAAAGGCGTTTTTGAATTGCAACCAGATCTGGAGAAAAAGCATCTGCAGTTTCAATCATAACATTATAAGTTGCACTCTCCATAGAAAGTGTAGAATAAGCGGCCTCAAGTGGAATAAATACCCAGAACTGGTCCAGTTCCTGATAGCCGGAAGAAACAAGAGCAACAATGCGGAAGGAAGAAAGCTTTGGAGTAATTTTATCACCGGTCGTTCTTGTGGTTATAATTCTTAAGGTATCGCCGGCAGAAAGCTCCAGGTCCTCTGCCATTTTTTTACCTATTACGACAGGCGGTCGTTTTTCATTCTGGTCCGGATTTACAAAAGCAGCAAGGTCTCCCTGGCAAACTTCAAAGAGCTTTGCAAAGGACTTGTTTCTTACAAAAATGTCATTTTCAAGAGCGCGGACTTCTATTCCGCTTCTTCCATTTTTTCCTGCTGCAAGGGCCGAGATTTCTACTTCGGGATAAACTCCGGTAACACCGCGTACACTGCAGGCTTGGTCTGCATAGTCTTTAAATGCCGCAGCAGACTGCACTTTATTTATGTTTGCTGCGACGTAGGCCTGAATGTGAGACGAAGAAAGGCCGACAATTCTTTCGGTCATTCCATCAATCATTCCGTTTGTAATTGAAGTAACTACAACAAGCGGTACAAGGCTAAGACCTATGCAGAGGACGGCGCCGAAAAGGCTTTTACGGGCAATTGATTTTTTTTCGGCCTTTGGGAATATGAGACTGCCTGCAAATTTAAGGGACCAGCCGAAAGAGGCACTCTTCTTTTTCATTTCAGTTTTCCCTCTACAATGCGCAGCTGCCTGTCGCCCTTAGCCGCAAGCCCCATATCGTGGGTTACAAGGATCAGGGTCTTTTTATATTTATCTGCCATAGAAAAAAGCAGGTCACCGATTTTCGAAGCATTGGCCGGGTCCAGGTTTCCGGTAGGCTCATCTGCAAGAATAAGGGTCGGGTCGTTTATGAGGGCACGAGCGGCAGCAACTCTCTGTCGCTCACCACCGGACAGTTGAGAAGGCAGATGGTCTTTTCTGTCTGCAACTCCTACATCTGCAAGCAGGGCTTCTGCTCTTTCAGCTGCTTCTTTTTTTGACATTCCTGCAATAAGAGCGGGCATATAAACATTTTCCAGAGCAGTAAAATCTTTGAGCAGATAATGAAACTGAAAAATCAGGCCAATAAAGTGCGAACGGTATTCTGCCATTTTTGCTTCGCTAAGATTTGTAACCTCCCATTGTCCAGTCTGCTTTGTTCCGGCAAGGACACTTCCGCTTGTTACAGAGTCGATTCCTGCAATTATATTAAGCAGGGTACTTTTACCGCTTCCACTCTCACCTACTATGGCAATTTTTGAGCCTTCTTCTACAGACAGATTGAGGCCCTTAAGTACTGTAAGTTTTTCACTGTCTGTTTCGTAAATCTTTTCCAGATTTTTTATGGTAAGGATATCTGCTTTACTCATTATGAAGTACCTCCGAAACTGTCATTTTTAAAACGTTTCTGCTTGCGGCCCAGGATGCAATTAAAGGAGAAAAAACTCCAAACAAAGAAATTGCAATAACTTCGCTAGGGAAGACCCGGGCTGGAATAGAAGCATAAAGATTATATGAAGAGTTAACCTGAACATACTGAAGGTTTACTCTGTCTGTTAAAGCAGTTACAATGTACTGAATGGCGTACATAAATTTTGCCGCCAGATTAAATACTACATCTGTATTCAAACTGATTATGATACCAAGAATTACGCCGGCCAGAGCTCCAAGGGTTCCCATAATTAAGCCGCGGGTAATAAAGATTGCCTTTATTCCCCGCTCACGTGCCCCAAGTGCCGAAAGCACCGCAATTTCTGTACGTCGCTCAAAGACAAGACGCCGCATTCCGTTATAAATGTTAATTGCAACTACCACAAAAATCAAAGCTACCAGAAGCAGCAGCATATTTTTTTCGATTCTAAGGGCACCAAAGAAGGTTCGGTTAAAGCTGCGCCAGGAAAGGAGTTGTGGTTTCGATACGCCCTCCGGGCTACTCAACCACCGGAGGGATTTTGACAGGGAATTAATTGCCTTTAAATCATCATCATATTTATTTAGCTTGATTCCCCAGATTTTTTTAGCCGAAGCACCAAAATATTTTTCTGCCGCTTCAAGACCGGTAAAGGCGTAGGACGAATTTATTTCTCCATAGCCGGAAGTAAAAATCCCCGCAACAGTAAAGATTCTGTCAGAAGAAAAAAGCTCTACATCAGAGCCGCCGCTCATAACCATGAGATTTACCTGACTGCCAACTCTTACACCAAGATTTCTTGCGAGAGTAGAACCAAGAATTATTGTATCAGGTTCAGAAAAATCAAAATGGCCAGAAAGCATTCTAAGCTGATTCTGAAAGCCTTCATCCTTATAATAAATATCTTCACTGGCGGCACGGATATTTACAGCAAGAGCCCCGCCCTTTTCTCCGGTCATTAATGCCTGAGCCTCATAAAAAGGCAGACAGGCACGCACATGCTTATCTTCTTCACATGCTGCCAGAAGAGCTGCCTCTTGAGAAGCCGGCACATCTACAGCCCTCAAATGGTAAGAAGACACTTCAAGAATTGCATCGATAAAGCTCATTTGAAAACCGTTCATTACACTCATAACAACAGTGAGGGTCATAACGCCAAAGCAGATGCCGAGAGTTGCAAGTCTTGAAGTAACCGCAGAACGCCCCTTTCTGTCTACGCGGGCAAAGCGGCGGGAAACTGTACTAATCCACCTTATCATAAACTTTTTTCCTCATAAGTTTTCTGCCGCTATAGAATTCTTCGCTAACTTTTACATCATTTTCATAATTTGTTTTTACAGAAAGTGACTCATCAAAATAAATCCAGGTATAATAAGTTCCTTTTACATTTGTGTAATTATACTGCATTTTTAAAATGTCATTTTCATAATATTTTAAATCCGGAGGAATCTCATCTTTTTCATTATTTTCTTCTTCCAGATTTTCAGAACCTTCTTCACCTTCCTTAGCGGCAGATGACTTCAGCTCTTTATTCTCTTCTATTTCATAATATTTATATTCATAGCGTTTTGTAAAAAGTTCCGGACTTTTTGAATAATCATCATTTTTATAATGATATTCCTTCTGAAGGTCTTCAATCACTTTATTATTCTCGTTATAAATCCACTTTCTTTCCTGAATTAAATTTCTCTTTTCATCTTTTATATTATATTTTTTTGATAAAACAGGAGATGAGTTTTCGTTATAAGTGACACTTTCAAAAGCAGTATCAGTTGTAATATCTTTCTGGATAACTTTATTTGTTTCCTCATCATAAACAAATTCTTCCGTTCTCTCAATTTTTGAATCTTGTGCTGAGCGGATTTTCCAGTCTTCTTTTTTTAACAGATGATAATTAAAATCATAAAAGTATCTTAAAACATTCTGATCTGAAGAATGAATGATTACATAACCGTCTGATCTGGTCTGAGGAGAAAGAATTTCATTCTGGAACTCATAGAACTGCAGCTGATTATTTTTTCCGTTATAAAGGCGTCCTTCTCCGGCTTCCTCAAAAAACTTTTCAACAGGATTTAATTCTTCCTGCTGCTCTTCTTCAGCAGTAAGGTCACTTTTTTCTTCTTCAGGAACTTCCGGATTTTCAAGTTCATATTCAGAATAAGACTCTTCCATGCGGGCAAGTTCTTCTGCAATTCTTTCTTCCTCTAGACGGGCAAGAAGAGGCTCTACCCAGGAAGCATCATCATCATAAGGATTATAAAATGAATTATCAGAATCTTTCTTTTCTTTCTGGCTCTTTTCAGCTTCTTCCTGTGCATCAGAAAGCTTTTCATTTTTTTTGCAGGATATAAAACATAGCGAAAGAAATGCAGAAGCAAAGATAATGAGAAAAGCTGATTTTTTTATGTTTATTCTTCCTGCCATTTTTCTGCTTAAAACCTACATTGAAAGAAAATCGTTTATGTATGACTGGGCATCAAAAGTTTGAATATTATCATAACCTTCGCCTGTACAAACAAAGGCAACCGGAAGTCCAAGTTCGCGTCCGATTGAAACGGCTACACCGCCCTTTGCTGTAGAATCGTATTTTGTCATGATGATTGCATCAATTTTTACTGCTTCGTTAAAAACCTCTGCCTGGCGCAGGGCATTCTGACCTGTTGTTGCATCAATTACGAGAATCTTTTTATAGCAGCCCTGGTCTGCTTTGAGACTGCAGGTGCGGTCTATTTTCTGGAGTTCGCGTACAAGGTTTTCTTTATTGTGAAGTCGACCGGCTGTATCTGCAATTACAAGGCCAGGACCTGCCGCACGCAAAGCATCTGCTGCATCAAAAACAACTGCAGAAGGATCTGAACCGTGCTGATGACTAACTACACGAACGCCAAGTCTTTCACCATGCAAAGCAAGCTGTTCTATTGCCGCTGCACGGAAGGTATCGGCACTGGCAAGAACAATATTTTCAACTCCCCTGCCTTTAAAATATTTTGCAAGTTTTGCAGCACTTGTAGTTTTTCCAACTCCGTTTACTCCAAGCATCATCCATACATTCTGTCTGCCCTTTTCCGGCTCTAATGAAAGAGGCTTTACATCTGCCAGAAGCAGTTCTTTAAGTTTTGCAATAATTCCTTCCTGGTCACGGATTTTTTCTTTATTACAAATTGACTCAAGCTGATCAACTATTTCAAAGGCTGTCTTTGCACCGATATCTCCTTCAACGAGCATATCTGTAAGTTCTTCAAAAAAATCTTCGTTTATTGAGTTTCCCTTTGAAAAGAGAGCTTTTAATTTTTCACCGAATGACTGTTTCATTTTTTATATCTCCATCTTTTTCTTCCTGAATATTCTGGCTGCCGTCTTCATTTTCAGAAGCCGTTTCTGCTTCTGCTGCTTCTTTCAAACTTTCCGGATCTACATACTCAAATAAAAGTTTATCACCTTCACGAGCATTCTGAGGCAATACAGAATTTGCTGCAATAAGATAACGGACAAGTTCATAGCCCCATAAAATTCCGCAGCCTATTGAAATAAAACGTGTAACGTTTGTTGCCGTCTGCCAGGCTCTGGCTGTTTCCAGATCTGTCTGATAATTCTTATACAGGTTTACGTAATTCTGATAATTACCGTATGTATAGAAGGTTGGAATAAGTGACATGATAAAAATACTATAAGTTCCATACATTATTTTTCGTCGTTTATCTATATAAGACATTCTGTCCATTGGCTTAGGTTTAATAGTAAGATAATTTCCATCATAAACCTTTTTTTCCGGAATATAGAAAAAGGCGGTATCTCCATTCTCGGTAATAAACTCACCAAGAATTGCTTTTCCGTTTATTGCAATCTGAGATTTTTTTCCGTCTATATCCAGGGCTCTTTCACCATTAACCAGCATGCTTCCTTCAATCGGTTTTCTGAGGCCTATCTGAATAAAACCTGATTTTGGTTTTTCAAAATGAACTTCTATTTTATATTTTTTATTACCTTCAAAGTTATAGCTTGTTCCTGCGTTTTTATATCCTTCAGAAACAAATTGCATTGCATTAACACCTGAGTCTACAATCAGTTTTCCGTTTTCAATATGCTGCAGAACATTATCAATATAAACCATTGCCTTTGCAGCTGCTTCTTCCGGTTCAATTACAATCTCAAGTTCTACAGGAAAAGAATTAGCAAGAATTGGAATTATCTGCATAACGATATTTGTATTAATCATTTCAAGATCATTGACTGAACCAACTTCTGCTACTGAACCGATTTTTTTTGCACCCGGAAAAGCATACAAATCTACATATACAGAAATATAATCTCCATACTTAGAAAAATGTCCGGTCAGCAGAGTGTTTATACCCGCAGAAACGATTGTCTTTTCACAAGCCGTATCGGTAATGCTTAATTCTTTCATAGAATCCGGCAGAGAAAAGAGACTTGTATAGTCGTCGCGATAAAATGCAATATCTTCTTTTTGAATTATACTTTCATCACGATTAAAAATATTTCTGAATAAGTTTTTAAGACGCTGAAATTCAGAATCTTCTTCATCCATATTTTTAAGGGCTTCATCAACCTGAGCCATCTGCTTTTCATTTTCTTCAACGGCTTTTTTTAATTCTTCAAGATTGTTATCTATTTTTTTCTGAATATCTTTTATTTTTTTCTCTGAGTCGTGAATGGCGTTTTTTAATTTAAAATCAGAATAGTTACTTAGAACAAGAGCGTCTCTTTTTTTATACTCAGCAGATAACTGTAAAAACAGAGACTGTCTTTCTACCCTCAATTTATATTTTGTTCTTTCAAAGCGTTCATCAGGATAAACATTTCTGATTGCGGAATAACCGATTTTTTCAAGGATATCTGATGGTATAAGCTCGGCGGTTTTATCATTAACTGCATCTGCTGGCACAGAAGAGTCAGGGACAAATTTCTGTGCCGCAATAATCCATCTGCTGTTCTCACCGGAAAGCGGAAAAGCAAAAGTGCAGAGAATAATTATCATTAGCAAAAGAGTTCGCTGCAGAGTCTTATACGTCGTCTTCATCATCTCCAGTGCCGTCCATTGGAAGGCCCTTCCATTTTGCTACAAGATATGCATTCATAAAGTCATCAAGATCGCCGTCCATAACTGCCTGGATGTTTCCAACTGAATAGCGGGTACGGTGATCTTTTACCATTGTATATGGACAGAAAACATAAGAGCGGATCTGGCTTCCGAAAGAAATATCTTTCTTTTCTGCCATGAACTTTGAATTTTCTTTTTCCTTCTGCTCACGGTAGTATTCGTAAAGGCGGGCCTTAAGCATGTTCATACAGGTCTGGCGGTTCATAAGCTGGCTGCGCTCTGTCTGGCAGGCAACAACAATACCTGTTGGAATATGGGTAAATCGTACGGCAGAGTCTGTCTTGTTTACGTGCTGTCCACCCTTACCTCCGGCTCGGTATGTATCTACACGGAGGTCTTCCGGTTTTATGTCAACTTCAATTGTGTCATCCAGAACAGGATAAACATAAACAGAAGCAAAACTTGTATGTCGTCGGGCATTTGCATCAAAAGGACTGATTCGAACCAGACGGTGAATTCCACCCTCGCCTTTGAGATATCCGTAAACAAAGTCTCCGGAAATCTGAATTGTGATGGATTTGATTCCGCCTTCTGCTTCCAGTTCATCTACAACTTCTGTTTTGTAGCCGTGACGTTCGGCCCAGCGAAGATACATTCGGCTGAGCATAAAGGCCCAGTCGCAGGCTTCTGTTCCACCGGCTCCCGCATGTACAGTAAGGAAGGCATCGTTCTGGTCTACTTCTCCAGAAAGGAGATTTAAGATATTCAGCTTGTCAAACTGTGCCTTTGCAGCATCATACATTGAGCGCACTTCATCCTCGTCACTCTGCTCGCCCGATTCTGCAGCAAGCTCGTACATTGCTTTGAGGTCATCCATATCTGCTATGATTTTTTTCCAGGGTTCTATACGGTTTTTGAGCTTTCTTATCTGGCTCATTACCTTTTCTGCGGCTTCGTGGTCATCCCAGAAACCAGGGGCTTCGGTAAGCTTTTCTTTTTCTGCTATCGCCTTTTCAATTGCGGCAGAGTCAAAGACGCCCCCAAACGTTCATAATTTCTTCTCTCAACTCTTCTATTGGTAATTTTATTTCTTCTAACATACCCCTAGAATATCAGTAAACTTGATTTTCTGCAATTCTAACTATATTATAATATATATGAAGAAAATTATTTGCTCACTTTTTTTGATTGCATCAGCAGTTCTTTTATTCGCAGAACGTCCTTTGGTTCGTGACATTCAGGCCCGGGCCGGCAGCAATAAAAAAGTCCGTATTACCTGGACTCTGCCTTCAGAAGCAGATCCAGCTTTATACAATCTTCTCCTGTACAGAACCACCGAGCAGATTACTTCATTCAAACAGTTAAAAGACCTGACTCCCCTTGCCCAGCTTTCTCCGGACCGCAGTTCTTACACAGATACTCTTGAAGATCTCCGCGATTATTTTTATACAGTGATTTCAGAAACTTCAACCGGTCCTTATGACCTGGTTCTGCTTTCTTTTAACTCTACTGTAACCGGTGTTCATCTGAATGCTAAAAAGAAAGTTGATGAACCTGCGGCTAAAACTGATTATGAAACAATATATCCGGAAGGAACTTTAAGAAAAACTCCTTTACCTTATCTTGATATAATCGAAGGTGTTGGTGCAGAACCTCTTGTTTCTGATTCAACTGCCTCTAAAGTCTCTACCCTTACCGGAGGTAACAAAAAAGCAGGCAAGGGTTCGGCTCTGCAGCCTTATATTTTTGAAGAAGACCTTGTTTCTCCGGATGGCGGTGATGCCTACCTGCTCTTTGAAATCTTAAAAATTTCTTTTGTTACAAAAAAATACAAGGAATCAATAGACAAACTGAATCAGCTGATTGGAACAAATATCAGCGAAAGCACCCGTAATCGTGCTTACTTTTATCTTGGCCAGGCTCAGTATTTTAATAAGAATTACGAAGAGGCTGTAAGAAGTTTTGTTAAGGTTCAGGGAATCTACCCGACACTGTCGCAGAAGTGGTTAGAGGCTTCGTTAGACAGGATATAATACAGGTGATTTCGATACGGCTTCGCCTACTCAATCACCGGTGGTTGAGTGCGCACGAAGTGCGTGTATCGAAACCACCTATCTTATCTTTCTCAACAAATCAATAATTGCCGGGCGTTCTACAGCCTTTTTAATTTCAGCCACAAGTTCATCACCACGAACTTCGTTATTAACTACAGGGTTTCCTTCTTCATCAGCATTTGGAACTGTATCCATTCCGGCTTCTGTATTCTGGGCCGGCATACTTACAAGCACAAGCTCATCACCTTCATTGATTCTGTCATAAAAACCATGGCTGGTAATTGAAGCTTCAGACACCTCTTCGCCGGCCTCTGTTACAACAAGCATGCCTACGACATCATCATCCCGGAAGAAAAGTCCTGCACCGCTGTCTGCAGTTTTTACACAGCCCTTGCGGACAATCTTAAACTCAGCATCCTTTACAATATTTTCAGAACGACCTAAGTCAATTAAAACTGTCTTTCCATTACGCTGCAATATTTTTCCGCGCACAGTAAGTTTTTCCAGAACCGAATTACGGAAACGGCGGAGCACGGTAGAAAAACGGTTGTTTCCGGTTGCGTAATATTTTTCACTGAAGGTTTCTGTTCCGGTTCTTCCTGAATACATTGTTGCGCTCAGGCTTACATCATCCTGACCTTCACTCAAAGAAACCATAATAAAATAATCAAAATCATTTGCACGGGCATTTTTAAATGCCTCTCCGTAGCCCGATACAGGAGTTACCTGTGTTTTTACAGAAGTAATTGCAATGCCCGAAAAAACGTCACCGCAGGCCAGAGCTGTAAGTCTGTCAGAATCTGCATGGTTAAAGGTAGATGTATTTTCAGTGTAGAATACTGCAATATTCCAGCGGATTTTATCCAGATAGAAAGCGTCTACCTTCCATCTTTTTGCAAGAGTATTATTTAAAAGCGAATCATAAGCTTCGATTGTATCATTAAGACTCTGTGGAAGTTTATTTTCTGAATTATCTTTTACAAATTTCAACTGATCCAGATAAAGTTCATGCATTCCGTTAAGCTCGAGTATATCTGCATAAGCAAGTCGTGCAGCAGCATTTGAAGGGTCCAGCATAAGGGCTCTCTGATATTCATAAGTAGAGCCTGCCTTGTCGTAACGGCTGTCGTACTGACGGGCAACATTCAGGTGATAAGAAGCCCATTCAGCCCGGCGTTTATCATCAAAATCAAGTTCATTTTTTGCAACCAGTTCCAGCATCATTCTCATAAGCTCGTCCTGAGGATTTACTGAAAGACCTGCATTCCAGGTTGCAACTGCTTCATCAATATTGCTGAGTTTTGCCTGAGCTGTACCTTTTAAATACCAGGCTGCAGATGCATTTCTGTTTCGTTTGATAATAAAATCGCAGAGGTCAATAACCTCGCTGTAACGATGCTGCAGATAAACAATCTGGGCCAGGAGTTCATAAGCCTGCTCATAGCCGCCGCGAATCTCAACTGCAATTCTGGCATGCTTTTCTGCATTCTTATAATCACCCTTCATTGTATAAATGATTGCCGCAAGGTAATGAACTTCAGGTTCACCGGAATAAAACTGCATTGCCTGACGCAGATATTTTTCTGCCTGAGCATAGCGTTTTGTTTCTGCACAAACAAGGGCGAGAGAAAGAAGGGCCTTTCTGTTTGTATTCTGTCGTTTTAAAGCTTCTGCATACTGATTTTCTGCTCCGGAAAATTTTCCGTCGTAAAGTTCAATTTCTGCAAGTCCGAAATGAGCATCTATATCATTAGGATATTTTTTAAGAACTTCGTTAAAAATCTGACGGGCTTCTTCTGTACGGCCAAGGGCCAGCAAAATCATTCCCTTAAGATTTTTTATTTCAGATTTATTGTTTTCGTATTTTTCTGCACTTTCAAGATACTGAAAGGCAAGATCAAATTCACCAAGATGGTAGGAACAGTCTGCCAGGCGAAACCAGGCATCACTGAAAGCAGGATTTGAATTAACTACCTCAATAAAATACTGGGAAGCAGTATACCAGTTTTCTTCATTTTGAAGTTCAACCGCCTCATTATAAAGCTTGAGGATATTTTTTGAATCAGCTGCAAAAAGAGGAGAAAGTCCGCTTAAAGCCGCTGCAAAAATCAGTGTTACTACAAACCTGCTTAGTTTTTTACTCATCATCCTTACCGTCGTTTATATTTTTAATAATTTTTACCATATTGATTCGGTGGCCTTCCATATCCTGTACAATAAAATCGTAATCATTCCAGCTCACCTTTTCATATTTTACAGGAACCTTACCGAACAAATCAAATACAAAACCACCCAGCGAATCAAAATCTTCGTTAGGGAACTGGGCTTCAAGGCTTTCATTCAAATCATCAAGGTCTACACGGGCGTCGCAGAGCCAGATATTATCGCTTACCTTGAGAATATCTTCCTGCTCCTTATCAAACTCATCCTGAATATCGCCTACAATTTCTTCGATAATATCTTCCATTGTGACGATTCCAGAAACTCCACCGTACTCATCAATTGCAATTGCAATATGCAGGTGATGGCGGCGGAACTCTCTAAGCAGGGAGTCTATGCGTTTGCTTTCAGGAACAAAGTAAGCCTTGCGGGCAATCTGGGTAAGATTGATTTCTTTTTTTTCGGCAAGACATTTGATAATATCTTTTACATAAAGCACGCCTATTACATTGTCAATTGAATCTGTATAAAGCGGAAAGCGGGAATGTCCGCTGGCAACTATTTTTGTAAAAAGCTCATCCTGAGGTGTATCGCTGGAAATAAAATCTACGTCGATTCGGGGAATCATAACCTCTTTTACAGAAGTTTTAGACAAATCCTCTACTCCCTGAATCATGTCTTTTTTTTCTTCGTTTAATATTTCCTGCTGAATCTGTTCTGCCTCTTCAGCTGCAGTATTTTTTTTCTTTTTCTTAAAAAAACTCATTTTATTATTTTTTCATCCTTTAATTTTTCTAAAACATTTTCCTGAAGCACAAGCATTTCGCAAACCGGAGCAGTGCCTTTTTCAATATGCTCCTCGCCGTGATCCATTCCGTTCAGGTGTAAAAGGCCGTGTACTATGAGACGCTTGAGCTCATCGTTGCGGCTCTCTTCAAAATAATCGGCATTTATCGGCAAAGTATCAAGGCTGATTACTATATCACCTACGCATTTCCACTTGCCCTCTTCGTCTTCATATTCTTCATCGTTCTCAAAAGAAAGAACATCTGTAGTGCTGTCTATGTTGCGGTAGGTTTTATTGAGCTCCTGCATGTATGTGTCGTTACACAAAAGCATGGAAATTTCCTGACCATCGAACTTCAGCTCGGCAAGGGCTTTTTGAACAAATGGCTCTACATTTTCAAACCAGTCGGGTTCATTTACACCCTCCTGCATTGCTACATATACTCGATTCATTTCTTTTCCTTTTTCGGAGCAGGCTTGGCTGTTGTATTTTTTGCAGCTGTTGTTTTTGCAGTAGCTGCAGGCTTTGCAGCTGCGGCCAGCTTAGAAGGAGCGGCAGGTTTTACTGCTTCTGCAGGGCTTGCACCTTCTTCTGCTTTTGCAGGTGCCTGATCTGGATCCTGCTGATTCTGATACTTAATGCGGTTATGATAATAACCTGTAAGAAGGTTTACAAAGGCCGCTTTGATTTTTGAAATATCACGGAAGGTAAGATCACAGTTATCAAGCTGCTTAGCCTCAACCTTCTGATTAATCAAAATTGTAATGAACTTATCCAGACGAGGAGAAGTTGGATTTTCAAGAGTATGGCAGGCTGCCTCTACTGTATCTGCCAGCATTACAACTGCAGATTCCTTTGTTGTCGGCGGAATGCCAGGGTAACGGAAATCATCCTCATCAAGAGAAGGATCCTTTTCCTTAGCACTGTTATAGAAATAAGTGATTATGCTGTTTCCGTGGTGCTCAGAAATAATATCGATAACTGCCTGAGGAAGGTGAAGCTGGCGGGCCTTTTCAACTCCCTTTCGAACATGGCTTTTAATAACTGATGCAGAAAGAGTCGGGTTCAGATCGTTATGCTTGTTTTCCATACCGTTTACCTGATTTTCTACAAAGTACTCGCTCTGATCCATTTTTCCAATATCATGATAGTAAGCACCAACGCGAGCAAGCAGAGCATTTGCTCCGATTTCGCGGCAGCCAGATTCTGCAAGCTGGGCAACCATCATAGAGTGGTTATAGGTTCCGTTAGACTGAATCTGCATCTGCTTAAAGATTGGAGTATTTGCATCGCTCAAATCCATAAGGCGGAAAACAGAAGCTGTATTAAGAATGATTTCAAGTGGAGTTAAGAAACCAAGAGTAAGGATTCCCGAAAGGAAGCCGTTGATTGCAAGACCAATCATAAGCTTTGGAAGCTCTTCAAAGGTTTCATTAAAGATTACAGAGAAAAGTAAAACATAAACAATATTGAAAACCGCAATCATAAGACCGGCAAAAACCAAATCGAGTCGGCGTTCAATTTTGCGGACAATTGCTGCAGAAGTAAGAGATGAAGCAAGTGTCAAAAGGAAGGTTGGAATCTGCCAGTTGGTAGCACAAAGAACTCCAATACTCATTACAATTGAAAGTAAAAGTGCCGAAAGATTTCCGTAAAGAATCGTTACAATCATAATGAATAAAGCAGAAGGAATTGCAATGCAGATGCTGTAGGGACTTGAGAAAATTGACAGCTTACCACAGAAAGCCGTTACCGCAAAAACTGCCAGAAAGAAAATTACCTGAAGAAGAGGTTCTTTAAATAAAAGCTTTCTGTTAACTGATATAAAGGTAAATAAGAGATACCACATTATAGAAAGCAGCAGCAGATAAAGCTCGCTGTTTGCAAAGGCACGGTAGTCAATGTACAAAGGTGATGCTGACATTTTCTTAAGCTTTGCATATCCTTCCTCAGTAATCGGGAAACCTTTTTTTATTATTTTTTCGCCCTTGTTCACTGCAACCGGGTCAAGATTATCCGGGGGTAAGCTTCTGTCTGCAAGAATTGTACGGTCTGCAATCTGGCCTATTTCAAAATCTTCAAGAGAGAAATTTGCAATGGTCTGTGCTGTAGAAATTTTCAGAAAGTTCAGGGCAGAAACTGCAAGAAGGCCTGCCAGGAAAAGAATAAGAAAGGGATAGTTCTTTCTTATATACTCTCCCGTGCCTTTCATTATCTGGCTTACTGCACCAGGCTTTTCATTTTCTTTTTCGGTATTATTCATTTTCATTTTCGTATGCCTTTACTATCATTTTTACCAATGGATTTCTTACAACATCATCTGCCGTAAGCTCCATAAAACCTATATCTTCAATTTTGCTTAATATTCTTATTGAATGCATAAGGCCGGATTCAACCTTTTTTGGAAGGTCTATCTGGCTTGGGTCTCCGGTAACAAATACCTTTGTATTTTCGCCCATACGGGTAAGGAACATTTTCATCTGGGCGCAGGTCGTATTCTGAGCTTCGTCGAGAATTACAACTGCATTATTGAGGGTGCGTCCTCTCATGTAAGCAAGGGGTGCCACCTCTACAATACCAGCTTCAAAAAGTCTTTTTACGCTTTCCGGTGGAAGTATTGTTTCCATTGCATCACGGAGAGGACGAAGATAAGGGTCGATTTTATCTTCCAGGTCTCCCGGCAAAAAGCCAAGGCTCTCACCTGCTTCAACTACAGGCCTGGTTATGATTAATTTTGATTTCTTATGGGCCAGTATAAGACGAAGGGCCTCTGCCACAGCGAGATAGGTTTTTCCGCTTCCTGCAGAACCTGTACAGAATACCATATCACGGCTTTGCAGCAGATTTACATATTCTGCCTGGCCCTGGGTACGCGGATATACACGACGAACCGCGCCTGGAACCATAATTACCATTTCTTCTGCATTTATTTTGCGTTTTGTATTGAGAACTGTAAGGATTATATCGTCACTGTTTTTACCGCCAGACTGAACCTCATCTACAATGCGGTCTACTATGAACTGAAATTTCTGGCAGATTTCGGGAGCGGCGTTTTCTACAGAAAGTTCGTTGCCCTTTGTAAAGACGGGCACTCCCAGATGTTCTTCTATGAGCTGTAAATTTTTGTCATTAGTTCCACAAAGGCAGGAAAGCACGTCGTTGTCTGGAACTACTATTGTATATTCGTTCAAAAATACCTCTTATTCTATTATTATTTATCAATTCATTATTGTCAATCTTTAATAAATTGTCATATTCGGGCTTGACCCGAATATCTAGAAATCACAGTCTTGTCTAGATTCCCGTGTCAAGCACGGGAATGACACATTTGTAAGTACGATGCTACCACAAAAGCATAATCACTCCAGTTTCCATTCGCCGTAATCATCAACTATACTTGTTTTCATGGCGTCCATTGGGTTCCAGACTACGCCGATTGTGATGTATGGCTTAAAGTCGTACATTTTTTTGCCGTTTTCGGTAATAATTCGAGGTTCAATCTTCATAGTCATGTTAGCCTTCCAGTCGTGGAGGTCATGAGAAATTGTCATATTAAGAGATTTCAGCTTAAAGCCTGAATTCTGGCGGATTTCTTCATCATCAAATCTGAAAGAATCAATCAAATCCTTTACAATATTGCCCGGGAAGCCTCCCCAGTCACTGTACATATCACCCGCTTCATTATGGAAGTACCAGTAAAGAACTGAGTTTCGGGAAGAAGCAGAGAATGTGATATCACAAAATTCAAAAATGCTGAATTTTATAGACGGACTAAATAAGAAGTAAGAGTTTGTCGGTCTCAGAAGATCAGCAACTATACTTGTATTCAGGCCAAGAGAAAAAGTAAGTCTGTTATACCAGGTTCTGATATCCTTTCCGGAATGTGAATATGAAAGTGAGAAAGAATAAGGCAGGAATTCTTTTTCTTCATTCTCTTTTCTTTCTTCAGGTATATACCAGCCCTTAAGAGGATCAAAATCATAGCCCAAAACATAAGACTGGATATAAGAAACCTGTACACCAAAGAGAGATGCAGAAAGTTTCAAGCTTTCAGGATTATCATCTTCCATATTATAAGTAAAATTTTCTGAAAGTCTTAATTTTGAATCAAACAGGGTTACTGTAAGAGACTGATCTAAAGGACTCTTTTTCCATTTCTGGTCTTTATACTTTTCTTTATCCTTATCGCTCATTTTGTTATAGTCTTTCTCTCGGATTTCTTCAAAACCTGAGCTTATAGATGCGGTAGCATAAGGAACTCCTACTGAGAAAGAAGCAATATATTTCTTTTTAAGAGGAGGCATAATCATTTCAAGCCTGAGCGCCTGTGTAAACTTATTATTGAATTCCTTAGCCCGGATATCTGTCGAAAGCGAGTTTACGGTTATACTGTCTTCATCTGTCCAGTCTGCATAATGCTCTTCCCAGTCTGCTGTATCTGCATCACCAATATACTTGCGGCTGTATAATCTGATGGAAGAATTCCAGGCAATATTTGTATCACTAAAAATTGGATAATAAACAAGAGGTCTGAGGACAACCGCATTTGTATTTGTTACATCCCGCGATTCTGTTTTTAAGTCTGAAAGTTTAATTTTCTTGATTTCTGCTTCTGTATATCCGATTTTTTTATCTTCGGACATATAGGTATGGTCCTGAAATACCGGATTATAAGAAACCTTATTTTCTACAGTAAAGAAATTTCCGCCATAATTAAAATTACTTGAAAGGGAAAGCGGCAGCTTCATGTTATACATAGAAGAACGTATGCTGTCCCAGTCAAAGTCATCGGAAGTGTGCAGGTTGGTATCTGTATAAGATATCTGTGTAGTAAGGTTCAAACCGATATTGTAATTTAACTTATAGCCGATTCCATCATTAACAGTATCTTTACTTGCTGTATATTCAAGGTCTGGAAGATAGTATTCAAAAAGGCTTTCCTTGTCTTCTTCCGGCTTTTCCTCTGCAATTTCTTTTTTCTCTTCAGAAACTTCAGTCTCCTTGCCTTCTGCCTTTTTTGCTTCTTCTTCTGCCCTTTTACGTTCCTCTTCCAGCTGTTTTTCTGTTTTTAGTTCATCAGGCTTATTCAGGGAAATAACATAATCCGGAGATTTTTTTGTATATTCCTTTTTAATCGGCCATTGGAATATTGTTCCGCTTGCAGAAATATTTGTTGAAAGCGGAGTAATCAAAGACGGATAGTAAAAACGTCTGCGTGGAGTATAAGTTCTCCATTCCTTTTCAAAGAGATTTTCATCAAATGTAAAAATAGTTTTTTTATCAGGATCATCTTCATCCGTGTATGAAAAAACTGTATTTTTTGAAGAAATACTAACAGAATTCTGCATTGAGAAAGACAAAGAAGAAAGATATGGTCGCATAAATGCAGGAATCGAAGGTGAATAAGAAGTTGATGATTTCCATTGAAATGAAGAAACTTCGTTACTTGTAGTAGTTGTCGTTTCTTCTACTGTATCTGCATTTCTACGGGTACTGTCAAGAAGATAAGAAATCCAGTCCATTGTTTCATGACGGTCTATAAGAAAATCATTTGAAAAGAATGGATCTGAATAGACCGGAAGAGAAAGAGAAAACTGAAATGGCTTAGACAACTGAAAATCTAAGTTAGCTGCATAGCGGAAAGGCAGTTTTAAGCCCAGAAAAGAAGAATCATCCTTATAAGTAATACCTCTTGAAGAATAAGGATAATAAGTAAGCTGATTTCCAGCACCTCTAAAAACAGTATTACTAAAACCAAGATATGTATTGAAATTTAATTTTGAAATATAGCCTGGCAGAGGATTAATAACGCCATCTACACCAGTCATAAATCCAAGATTTGAATACCAGTCTGCAAGAATTTTTACATAATGAGACGAATCACCTGTATAATCTTCATCCAGATTATGAAGTATAAGACCTTCGCGTACCTGCTCTTTAAGAGAATTAGGACGCACAAAGTTATAAACTGCTTTCAGCGATTCTGCAGATGTACTTTCCTTACCTGTTGATGTGGATGATGTTGTTGAAGATGCTTCTTCAAGCGGTTTGCGACCCCACAAATAGGTTGTTGTCTGAATTGAGTAGCCGCTTCTTTTTGTATAATTAAATACCGGATTAAAAATCAGTTCATCTTTAGGATAATAGAAGGCCGGGAAATACATTACCGGAACGGAACCTACATAAAGCAGGGCATTAAAAAATGCAAACTCTCCGCCAGGAAGCAGCCAGGTTCTGGTTGCATCAATATGCCAGTGAGGATCTTCTTCATCACAGAAGGTAAGGCTTGAGTTTTTGAAGGTAATTACGTTTTCATTTCCTTTTCCGAAAATCTCAGAAAAAACGATAAGTGTTGAACCGGCAGGAAGATTTACCGCATCTGACTGCTGCTGAACAATTCTACCGTCGTCAAAAACACCTTCCAGAGTTGATGTATTCATTATCAGGGAAGAGGCGGTAGCAGTAGAGTTGCCGGAATTTCCGCTTTTCATAATGATTTCTACATTACCTTCGGCATAAAGCATTTCGGTTTTTCGGTCGTAAACTATTTTATCAGCATTAATATCATTTGTAGTATCATTCTTTTGAACTGAAAGGGAAACTGCGCCTTCAAGAATAATGCAGTCATTTCCGCTTTCTTCATTTTTTTTATAGGCAGTCTGACGGGCGCTATTGATTGTAATAACTGTAATTTCAGGCTCTTTTTTTACTTTTTCATCATTTTCATCTTGAGTAAAAGCCTGTGCTGTAAAGAGAAAAAATAAAATTGCTGCTGAAATAAAACGGAAGTTGCGCGACATTTATAGCCCCAGCTGCCCCTTTATAAACTGACCGGTGTAGCTTTCTTTTACTTTTGCAACATCCTCCGGCTTTCCGGTCGCAATAATGTTACCGCCGCGGAATCCGCCTTCTGGTCCAAGGTCAATTATATAGTCGGCCTGGCAGATTACGTCCAGGTTGTGTTCAATCATAACAACTGTGTTGCCCTGGTCTACAAGGCGCTGAATAACGGTCATCAACTGCTTAACGTCTGCAAAGTGAAGTCCTGTTGTAGGCTCATCCATTATATAGAGAGTTTTGCCGGTAGAAACGCGGGCAAGCTCATTGGCAAGCTTTACTCGCTGGGCTTCGCCGCCACTGAGTGTGAGGGCGTTCTGGCCAAGCTGGATGTAGCCCAGGCCTACAGATTTCATAGTTTCAAGCTTGCGTGAAAGGTGTGGAATAGAGGCAAAAAAGTCGCAGGCTTCGTCTATGGACATATTTAGTACGTCGTTGATGGATTTGCCCTTATAGGTAACTTCCAGAGTTTCTTTATTAAAGCGCTTTCCGCCGCAGACCTCGCACTGAACGTATACGTCGGGCAGGAAGTTCATTTCGATTACGTTTTCTCCGGCTCCCTGACAGGCTTCGCAGCGGCCGCCTTTTACGTTAAAGCTGAAACGGCCTTTGAGGTAGCCGCGGGCTTTTGATTCCGGGAGAGATGCAAAGAGGTCGCGGATTGCGTCGAATACTCCAATATAGGTTGCGGGATTGCTTCGCGGGGTGCGGCCGATTGGTGACTGGTCTATGTTGATTACCTTGTCTATAAACTCCGCGCCTTCTACACTTTCACACTCGCCTACATCGTAGTTTGTGCGCATAACGCGGTTACTGAGGGCCGGGTATAATACGTCGCTCATAAGGGTTGATTTACCTGAGCCACTTACGCCTGTTATACATGTGAAGGTTCCAAGCGGAATCTGAATGCTTACGTTTTTCAGGTTGTGCTCGGTTACGCCGTTGAGTTTTATAAACTTGCCGTTGCCGGGGCGGCGGGTTGTCGGGATGTCCATCTTAAGGGTACCGGCAAGATATTGGCCAGTGAGGCTTTCTTTTACTTTGGCAACTTCGGCCGGGGTGCCGGCGGCAACAACGCGACCTCCGTTTACACCCGCACCGGGACCAATATCAATAAGGTAATCTGCAGTGCGCAGAGTCTGTTCGTCGTGTTCTACTACAATTACGGTATTACCGTTGTCGCGCAGGCTGAGCAGGGTGTCTATGAGGCGCTGGTTATCGCGCTGATGAAGTCCGATACTTGGCTCGTCCAGGATGTACATGACGCCGCAGAGGGCTGAGCCGATTTGAGTTGCGAGACGGATTCGCTGAGCCTCACCGCCACTGAGGGTTTCTGCGGCGCGCTCCATAGTAAGATAGTCCAGACCTACATCTCGGAGGAAGCGGAGACGGGCTTTTATTTCCTTCATGATTTGTGCTGCAATTTTCTGCTCGTTTTCTGAAAGCTCAAGCTGGTCAAAAAACTCTATAGAATCTGCAACAGAAAGGCAGCAGAGCTCCCATATATTTTTACCGCCAACAGTTACACCAAGGGCTTCCTTACGAAGACGCTGACCGTTACAGCATGAACAGTGGCCTACCTTCATAAACTTTTCTTCTATATTAGTTCTCTGTGCGTCACCCCAGGCTTCTGCGTGACGTCGCTTCATTTCGTTGAGAACTCCGGGCCATGGACGGTTATATTCGCTATAGCCTTCCCCGCTCTGCTTTTTATAAATCCAGTGAATCTTGCGGTCCGGGTCTCCGTTCCAAAGGTACTCAAACTGCTCGGCAGTAAGGCGGGAAATTGGTGTGTCCAGAGTAAAGCCTTCTGCATCTGCAACAGCCTGGAACATAGTGTGGTTCCATTCACTGTCGGGATTGAAGAATGGGAAGGCGCGCTCATTAAACGACAGCGAGCGGTCCGGCAGAATCTTATTAAAGTCCCATTCCATTTTTTCGCCAAGACCTGTACATTCAGGGCAGGCACCAAAGGGGTTATTAAAGCTGAAGAGTCGTGGCTGCAAATCCGGAATAGAAATACCGCAGTCCGGGCAGGCATTTTTCTGGCTGAAGAAAACCTCTTCATCCTTGTCGCCAACGCGGCGGGTAACAATTACAATTCCGTTAGCGTTTTTCAAGGCGATTTCGATAGAGTCTGCAAGACGGCTTCGAACCTCGTCGCTCTTTATGATTCGGTCTACAACAATTTCGATTGTATGCTTTTTCTGCTTATCAAGCTTGATAGCATCGTCCAGATCCGCCATTACGCCGTCAATACGGGCACGGACAAAGCCCGAAGCCTTGGCATCATCAATAATCTTCTGGTGTTCACCCTTTTTACCGCGGATAACAGGAGCGAGAATCTGCATTTTAGTGCCGTCTTCCCAGCCCATAACCGTGTCTATAATCTGGTCAACAGACTGCTCACGGATTTCGCGGCCACAATTCGGACAGTGGGCATGACCACAGCGGGCATAAAGAAGACGGTAAAAGTCATATATTTCTGTGATTGTACCCACAGTAGAACGAGGGTTTTTATTAGTAGATTTCTGTTCAATAGAAATGGCAGGAGAAAGCCCTTCAATCAAATCAACATCAGGCTTATCCATACGTCCCAGAAACTGGCGGGCATACGATGAAAGACTTTCCATATAGCGGCGCTGACCTTCGGCAAAAAGCGTATCAAAAGCAAGCGAGCTCTTTCCCGAACCCGACAGCCCCGAAATCACCACCAGCTTATTACGCGGAAAAGTAACGTCAATATTCTTAAGATTATGTTCTCTAGCTCCGCGAATTACTATCATGTCGTCTTTCATATTTTTATGATTATATCAGAATATGATGTTTATTGAAAGCAATTGAGGCTAAAGACCTCGGTTAATAAAAACACGGATTAAAATTGTGGGACGCAGGCAAAACGAAAAAGGGGGTCCCAGGGTTACGACAAGTTTTTGCGAAGCAAAAACGAGGAGTCTGGGGCACCCTGGGGGATTACTTTTTCGGTTTTGCCGTCGCTGGGACCCGCAATTTAATCCGTGTTTTATAAGAACGATAAATTAATTAGCCTTTACAGTATTCTTTACAATAACATCATGTGCGCCGCCTTCGCGGAGAGATGCGGCACTTACGAGTGTAATCTTTGCGTTCTTCTGCAAATCAGGGATGTTTGTAACACCGCAGTTACACATAGCGTGAATTACCTTGCTTGTTGTAAGGGTTACGTTGTCGTGGAGGCTTCCGGCATAAGGAACGTAAGAGTCTACGCCCTCTTCAAAAGCCATGCCCTTCTTTCCGCCCAGGTCGTAGCGCTGCCAGTTGCGGGCGCGGTTACTTCCTTCACCCCAGTATTCCTTAACGTAGTTTCCATTAACAATAAGCTTGTTTGTAGGAGATTCATCAAAGCGGGCAAAGTAACGGCCCAGCATTACAAAATCTGCACCCATTGCAAGAGCAAGAGTAACGTGATGGTCATAAACAATACCACCATCAGAACAGATTGGAATATAAATACCAGTTTTTTCGTAGTAAGCATCGCGTGCCTTAGCAACTTCGATTGTAGCTGTAGCCTGACCGCGGCCAATACCCTTCTGCTCGCGGGTAATACAGATTGAACCGCCGCCGATACCGATTTTTACAAAGTCAGCACCAGCCTCTGCAAGGAAGTTGAAGCCGTCTGCATCGACAACGTTTCCGGCACCGATTTTTGCGTTAGGCCATTTTCCGTGAATGTCCTGAAGGGCGCGGCGCTGCCATTCTGTAAAGCCTTCAGAAGAGTCGAGTGTCATTACATCAACACCGGCAGCGAGTAAAGCCGGAACACGGTCCATGTAGTCACGTGTATTGATTCCGGCACCTACGATATAACGTTTCTGTGAATCAAGAAGCTCAAGAGGATGCTCCTCATGACTTGCAGCATCCTTACGGAATACGAGATAAAGAAGTTTGCCGTCTTTATCAACAACTGGAAGCTGATTAACCTTCTTTTCCCAGATCAAATCATTTGCTTCATCAAGAGTGATTCCCTCTTTTCCCATAACAAGAGAGCTGAGCGGTGTCATATATGCACTAACCTTTTCGCTCATTTCACAGTGGCCGATGCGGAAGTCGCGCTCTGTGATAATACCTACGAGTTTTCCGTTTGCGGTACCATCTTCTGTAACAGCAACAGTTGAGTGGCCGGTCTTTTCAATTGCTTCAACCAACTCGCCGAGTGTCTGCTCAGGACGGATATTCGTATCAGAAGAAACAAAGCCTGCCTTGTAAGCCTTAACGCGGGCAACCATAGCTGCCTGATTTTCTATAGTCTGAGAACCAAAAATGAAAGAAATACCGCCTTCCTTAGCAAGAGCAACAGCCAGCTTATCATCAGAAACCGCCTGCATAACAGCCGAAGTCATCGGAATGTTCATTGTAAGTGGACATTTTTCGCCGGCCTTTTTATTGTAGCGGACAACAGGTGTCTGCAGCGAAACATTAGCAGGAATGCAGTCAGGTCCGGTGTAGCCCGGAATTAAAAGGTACTCATCAAAAGTGTGTGATGGTTCTTCAAAAATGTAAGCCATTTGGTTCTCCTAAAAATATGATATATAAACCGCCATGCGGAATTTTTATAAAAATATTAATCGGGAATTATACTATAGAATTGAAAATTATGGAAGTATCTGCAATGAATGACACAAAATCTCTTTTGTGATATATTGCTATAGTAAAAACGCTGAGATGATTCGTCGGCTTTTTTACGTTCTAAAAATCTCTTTAATCCGCGATGATTCTGCGGAAGGAAGTAAACCATGAACGTAGTAGTTATGGGTGCCCAGTGGGGCGATGAAGGCAAGGGAAAAATCGTAGACTACCTTGCACAGGATGCAAAATACGTTGTTCGTTTTGCGGGCGGCGCTAATGCAGGTCACACAATTGTAGTAGATGGAAAGAAGTATGCTCTCCATCAGGTTCCGTCTGGAATCCTCTACCCTGAAAAATCAGTTTTCCTTGGTAGCGGAATGGTAATCGATCCAGAAGCTCTCTTCAAAGAACTTCAGATGCTCAAGGACAATGGTATTGACTGGGAAGGACGTGTATTCATTTCTGACCGCGCTCACCTTACACTTCCTGGCTACCGTGAAATGGATAAGGCCCGCGATGCAGCACGTAAGCGCCCAATTGGTACAACAGGCCGCGGAATCGGAACTACATATTCTATGAAATCTGAACGCGATGGTATCCGCCTTGCAGACCTTGATTGGGAAGAAAAATGGAATGACCTCGACGATGCAGACAAGAAATTCCTTGAACAGTTCAAAGACAAATTGATTTCTATGCGCGTGAACATCGCTGCAAAAATGTACGAGTTCCGCAATGACAATATTCTTTTCGAAGGTGCCCAGGGTGCAATGCTCGACCTCGATTCAGGTACATATCCATATGTATCTTCAGGTGCTTCTTGTTCAGCTGGTGCTGCTACAGGTTCCGGAATTGGTCCAAAAGCCCTCGACAAAATTTACGGTGTATTCAAGGCTTATGAAACTCGTGTAGGAAACGGTCCTATGCCATCTGAATTCAATGCTGATACAGAAGGCGAGCTTTGCGACTATGTTCGTAACACAGGTAATGAGTTTGGTGTAACAACAGGACGTCCACGCCGCTGCGGTTACCTTGACCTTGTAGCACTCCGCTATGCATGTCACGTAAACTCAATCGACAACCTTGTTCTTACTCACCTCGACATTTACGACGACATGAACGAAATCGAAGCCTGCGTTGCTTACGATATCGACGGAAAAATTGTAACAGACTTCCCTGCTTCAATTCCTGATTTGAACAAGGCAAAACCAGTTCTTCAGAAGTTCGACGGCTGGAAGGCTGACATCACAAAGTGTACATCTTACAAAAAGCTTCCAAAGGCTGCCCGCGAATATGTAGAATTCATTGAAGACTTCACAGGCACAAAGGTTGGAATCGTTTCTGTAGGTGCAGACAGAAACCAGACTTTCGTTCGCGAGAAGATCTGGAGATAAAAGCTATTAACGGTGGTTGAGTGCCCGCGAAAGCGGGTTTATCGAAACCACCGTTTTATCAGCTCATACGGTGGTTTCGATACAGCCTTCGGCTTACTCAACCACCGTATTTTGGAGAATAAGTGAATTTAAAATTCCACCTTTCATCATTTTTATCTTTTCTTTTCATCTCCATTTTATTCTTTTCCTGCGGCACTACTTCTAATATCATAAACGAACCTGCAGAAGAAGTCCCTCTTGAAGAACCCCCGCAAGAAAACTTCACTAAACCCAAACACGACAAGGATACAATCACCCTTCTTTTTGCCGGTGACATCATGGCTCATTCGGTAAACTATTACATTACTACTTATGAAAAAATCTGGCGGGATGTAAGAGACGTAATTTCCAGCGCTGACTTAGCCTTTGCTAACATAGAAGCACCGATAGATACAACAAAAGCCGCCGCCTCTTATCCAAGTTTTAACATGACCCAGAAATATGTTCAGGCTGCAGTCGATGCCGGCTTTGATGTATTTTCTCTTTCAAATAATCATACAAATGATCAGTACAAAAACGGCATTCTTGAAACAATAAAAACTTCTAAAGCAATCACAACCCACACAAAAGAACAGCTGGGAAATGATATATATTTTTCAGGAACAAAAGAGACAGCCGACTCAAGACTTTCTGCCCTCACCTACAATTACTTTGAATCAAACGGCTGGAAAATTCTCTTTCTTCCAATCACAGAGCTTTTAAACCGCCCCGACGCTTCTGAATACATCAATTTTATAAAACCGACAGATGAATCCCGCAAGGCCTTTATAAAATACACACAGGAACTTCGAACTTCTCACCCCTGCGACCTTTTTATAATTTCAGTTCACACAAGCGAACCAGAATACACCCGCCACATTTCAGAAAGACAGAATCAGTATTACATGGATTTACTCGAGGCCGGAGCAGATGTTGTATGGGCTAACCACGCTCATATCATAAAAGACCGTAAGCTCGTGATAGACACAAAAAGAGGCCGCGACAAACTGATTATGTATGCAAACGGAAACACAATTTCCGGTCAGCGAACAAAGCCTGAACTTACATCAAAAAATCCAACCGGAGAAAGAGACAACACCGGCGACGGACTTTTTTACATTGTAACAATGCACAGAGAAAAAGACGGCTCAATGAAAATCAAAAAATGCGAGCCTTATTTTATAACCACCTACATTAACACTGCAAACGAGTATGTTATTAAACCGCTCAATCAGGATTTTGTAGAATACCTTTACGACGTTCCGCGAACAAACTGGGCAAAGTATATTGAACGCCGTATCAAAATCAATAAAGAAGCAACAAAGGATTATATAGAATGGCAATAAAACAGATAGACTATAAGTCACTTCCAGTATACGCACAGAAACAAAAGATTTTAGACGGCCTCGAAAATAACCAGGTAGTAATCGTAGAAAGCCCTACTGGCTCGGGAAAGACAACCCAGATTCCGGTTATTTTATATGAAGCAGGCTACGCCACAAACGGTATGATTGGCGTTACCCAGCCCCGCCGTATTGCCGCACTCAGCGTAAGTGAATTCATTTCGAAGCAGTTAGGCACAACTTACCCGGGACTCGTCGGCTACAAGATGCGCTTTGAAGATTACACCAATCAGGACACCCGCATCAAAATCATGACAGACGGAATCCTCCTTCAGGAAATGAAGCTGGACCCATGGCTCAGTAAGTACAGTGTTTTGATGATAGATGAAGCTCACGAGCGAAGTCTTAACATCGACTTTGTACTCGGGCTTGTTAAGCGAGTTCTAAAAGAACGCAGCGACTTCCGTGTTATCGTAAGTTCTGCCACAATGAACACTCAGGTTTTCTCAGAGTATTTTGACAACGCGCCTATTGTTTCAATTGACACTGTAACTTACCCTGTAGCTTTGGTTTATGACCCGGTTCCAGGTGGCAGCACAACAACCACCGACTCAGGCTGCGACCAGATTCTCACAAAGATTTATAACACAGTAGACCGCGTTCTCGACAATGATGAAGACGGCGCAATTCTTATCTTCCTGCCGGGAGAAAAAATCATCAAAGACTGTATGGATAAGCTTTACTACTCGCCTATTGGCCGCAAGCTTCACATACTGCCACTTTACGGCCGCCTGCCCAAAGAAGAACAGGAAAGAGTTTTTGAAAAGGCACCGGACGGCAAGCGCAAAGTTGTTATTTCTACAAACATTGCAGAAACCTCGGTAACCATCAGCGATGTAACCACTGTAATTGATTCAGGTCTTTGCAAGCTGAACTTTTACAATCCAAAGAATTTTACTTCAAGCCTTGTTGAGTCAGCAGTTTCAAAAGCTTCCTGCAACCAGAGAAAAGGTCGAGCAGGCCGTACTCAACCGGGAACCTGCTACCGTCTTTATTCCCGCAAGGATTTTGATACCCGCCCTGAATATACAACAGAAGAGATCTACCGCACAGACTTGAGCGAAGTAGTTCTGCGCATGAGCGAGCTTGGTATTACTGATTTCTACGATTTTGATTTTATTGCAAATCCTGGCCGCGAAGGAATTATCGGTGCAGTTGATACACTTCATATGCTGGGGGCACTCGAAGAAGATAACACTCTTTCGGGAATCGGCCAGATGATGGTAAAATTCCCTCTGGAACCACGAATCAGCCGTATCATTGTAGAAGCAATCATGCGTTTTCCTGATGTTCTTGATAAAGCACTCATTGCCGCTTCCTTCCTCTCAGCAAACTCGCCTTTTGTCCTTCCACCTAACGAAGAAATGGAAGCCCGCAAGGCCCATCACCGTTTCCAGGACATTCAGGGAGATTTCTGCACTTACCTAAATATTCTCAAGGCTTTCAAAGACACAGACAACCGCGAAAAGTTCTGCAAGAAAAATTATCTTGATGAACGCGTAATGGCTGAAATAGAAAACATCAACGAACAGCTTATAGAAATTGTAAGTGAAAAGATGGGTATTCCTGTAGTAGAAGGCAAAGGCTCCATGCAGGATTATCTTTGCTGTATTGCAGCCGGTATGATTCAGTTTGTCTGCATACGTACAGGCCGCGAAAGCTACAGAAGCCTCACTGCAGACCATATCTGCATTCACCCGGGCAGTGTAATGTTTAAGAAAGATCCTGTATTTATCGTTGCCGGAGAAATCATAAGAACAAGCCGCATTTACGCTTCAAGTGTTTCACCTCTTACACGCCCTATGCTTGATATAATCAATCCTGATTTATTTGATAAGCTGATGGCCTGCAAAAAAGAACGTGAAAGCTCTCGCGAAGCACGTATGCTGGAACAGGAAAGAAACAGAACTGCAAAGGCTTTACGCCGCCAGGAAGCTGAGCTTCAGAAAAAGAAAGGTAAAAAAGGAAAAAGCTCAGACAGTACAGAAGACTCTCCTCTTCCGGAAGATTCACTTTCTCTTGGCGGCTTCCTTTTTGCAACAAAAAAAATCAAAGGAAAAAAGACTGTCCTGCTTCCGCTTGAACAGCTTACTCAGGCACTTCAAAACGAAAACAATAAAAACAAGTTGAACAATGCCGGCCAGATGAAAGGTACTGTAATTACCAATGATAACGGATCTCTTCTTGCAGGAGAAAAAGTTTCTCTCATTATGGAGCTGGCAAAGAATCTCGACCTTCGTCCTCTTCCAGAAAAAAAATGGAACCGCCACATGAACGTAAATGTAAACGAACCGATTCAAAAGGAACAGCTGGTAGATTCTCTCGGCTTTATTTTGAGAACTGCAATTGCAAAGCAGAAAGGACGCGAATACGGCTTCATTACCCTTTACAACAATGGTAATGGCAGCTACTGGTTCAAGGTTTCACGCGGATTTTCTACAGCACTTATGGAAAGCCATTCAAGCCTCGAAACTCTGGTAGAAGAAAATGTTGAGTGGTCTAAAGAGGAAGCAGCAGCTATCAATAAAGCACTGGCGCTGGTTAATTCACTATATAAATAATAGTACACTTAAAATACCAGCTGCTATCATAAAAAAAGGGCTGCGCCAACGGGAATGATGTTGTCGCAACCCTTTTTTTATTACGCATCTGGTATTTTAATTACTGATATCTATTTAGCATTTACATCAGCACCAGCGCCTTTATCTTCTTTGGTTTTCTCTTCCTCATCCTCAATATTCAACATTTTCTTAATTCTATTCTTCACGCCAGAATTTGCTTTTTTGTCCGCATATATTGCGCGCATACTTGTTTCTGCAGAAGAAAATTTATTCATCTTATAAATATCAAGGCCAAGACTTTGGGTTGTTGAGTCTTTTGATTCAAGGTACTTTAAGCAAATATCTTTATAAGCAGAATTTTCGTATTTAGCCAGCTCTTTTCCGATTGCGTAACGAAGATCCTTTCTTCTGTCATCTTTCAGACATTCTTCCGCAAGCTCAAGAATTTCATTCTGACCGGCATGACCTTCTTTAAGCAGTACTTCTACAATTTTTTTCTTTGTTGTATCACCGGTCTTTTTATCTTTAAGCTGCTCTACCATAAAGTCGTTAGCTTCTTTTGTATTTACAGCCGCAAGAGAATTATAGGCTTCATCTTTTATAACTTTTTCGCTGTCATTTTTTGCTCGATAAATAAGGAATTGTGTAGCATCGGTAATCTTGTTTTCGCGAACGGTCTTTATTGCTTCCTGTCTTACACGCCAGTGTTCATCTCGGATTCCCTGAAGAATTGTCTGCTTTGCTTCGACAACATCTGGAAAATGAGAAAGGCCTTTAATTACATACTGACGGAGGTTAGGATCATTTTCTGAAAAAAGCTCAACCAGAACCGGAACAGATTCCTTTTTTTCCATAAGACCAAGTGCCTCTGCGGCATACATTCTTACATAAAGATTTTCATCTTCATCTTCTGCAACTTCTACAACTTTATCCCAGGTTTGAATTGCATGCATCTTACCACAGGTTCTCATGAGAGTCTGACGCTGAGCATCACTTAAATCCTCACGCTCCAGATATTCTACAAGGAACATAGCTTCTTCAGGCCCTCCGATTTCTCCTATGGTTGCAATTGCATCATTAAAATAGGAATCATTTTCTGCTTCAATCAGAGAGAGAACTGCCGGAATTGCTTCCCTGGTTTTTACAGCAGATACATACTGAAAGCAGGCTTTTACCAGATCATTTCTCTCTTCATAAGGATCATTCAGTGTTTCTACAGCATAATCTTCGAGACATGGATCTTCCAGCTGCTTAAAATAATTGAGAATCTTCTGCTTAATTACTGTATTTTTTGAAACCTGAAAAACGTCGTATATTTCTTCAGTAAAGCGGGGATCTTCATTTTTGATAAGCTCATCTATTAGTGTCGAGATCTCTGACGGAACCCCGTACTTTATTGTATTAGACTTATTCTCATAATCTTTTTCGCTTTCATCTTTTTCAGCAGCTTTTGCAGCTTTTTCTTTATCTATAGGCTTAGGGCGTTTTGAATTGGGTATTTCTGAAATACCGGCCTTTGAGGCGGAAATACTCTGAGTTTCTTTTTCAGAATCTTCTTCCTGAGCAAAACAGAAATTTACTGAAGCAAGAATTAATAAAAATAAAACTACCTTTCTCATAAATACCCTCTTGTCATGCTGATCCTGAAACAAGTTCAGGATGACAGTTCAATTACACACCCTGATGGAACTTCTCAAGGAAATCTTTTCTATACTCCTCGAATCTGTCTTCATCAATTGCCACACGTATTTCCTTAAGCATATTGTTCAAGAAATACAGGTTATGATAACTTGCAAGAATACTACTAAGGATTTCCTGTTCTTTAAAAAGATGTCTTAAATAACTTCGGGAATAAGTGCGGCAAACTTTACAATTACATTCGCTGTCCACAGGACCAAAGTCGTGAGTCCATCTCTCCTGTTTAATGCTAAGCATTCCGCGGCGGGTAAAGTATGAACCGTTTCTTGCATTACGGGTTGGCAGTACACAGTCAAACATATCAATTCCGGCCTGTACCGCATCAAGAATATATTCCGGAGTACCGATTCCCATTACATATTTAGGCTTATCTTCCGGCAGATACTGAACTGTATAATTCAGATATTTTGTAAACTCAGCAGGAGGTTCTCCTACACTAAGTCCGCCGATTGCTATACCAGGCATATTAAGTGAACTTACAAACTCTGCAGACTTCTGACGCAGATCTTCAAAAAAGTTTCCCTGAACAATCGGAAAGAGCATACCCTGATAGCCTGCTTCCCTCTGCTTTTCCCACTCGCCTTTTGCGCGTAGCAGCCAGTCGGAAGTAATACGCAGAGCCTTTTCTGCTTCCTTGCGTTCAACTCCCCAGCCGGAGCAGACATCAAGCTGCATCTGAATATCAGAATTAAATTTGGTCTGAGTCTGAACTACATTTTCCGGAGTGAACATATGATAACTACCATCAATATGGCTCTGGAAGCGAACTCCTTCGTCAGTAATTTTACGAAGCTTACTCAGAGAGAAAACCTGAAAGCCGCCTGAATCCGTAAGGAAGTTTTTCTTCCACTGAGAAAAGCCGTGTAATCCACCGGCCTCTTTAATTAAATCCGGTCCAGGTCGCAGAAAAAGATGATAGGTATTTGCCAGGATAATATCAAAATCAATTTCTTCGAGAAAATCCTTTGGCATTGCCTTTACAGTAGCATTAGTACCAACAGGCATAAAAACCGGAGTACGTACATCTCCATGAGGAAGATGTAAAGTTCCGGTTCTAGCCCGGCTTCCTGCATTCTTATGTTTTATATCAAAAATATTTAAAACTTCACTCATTAAAAACCTCTGAGAATCTATATAAAAAACTTATGTACGGGCATAGCGTAACAAAATAATACTTACAATAGTAAAGAAAATAACTGGAGACCATGCACCGGAAAAAGCCGAAATGTAACCATGTTTTGCAAGAACCATCGTTACCATCATAGTAACATAGAATAGAACTGATGCAGAAATGCAGGAAGCAAGACTAATCAAAAGTACATTCTTTCGGGTTTTACCAGTAAGTCCAATTGAAAGAAAAACTACAATAAATACAATAAATGGAAAGGCATATTTTTTATAATATTCCGAAAGCTCTTCGTTATATGGAAGACCTGCTTTTTTAAGATGATTGATATAAACTTTAGCTTCTTCTGCAGAAACAGACTGAACGTCTACATTTGTCTTACGGAAGATTTCATACGATTCTGTAAGTAATTTCACATAATCATAATTAACGTCAGTAATTTTAAGAGTATCCCCTACAGGCTCATATTGAACCGGATCCTCCGGCTCCCAGGCTTCCTTTTGAGCATTCCACATGGCCTGCTTACAGTAAATAATTGCAAGAAGCTCACGATTTTCGCCGCGGAAAACAAAATAGCAGGTACGAAGTTTTTTCTGACTTTCTATATAACGTGCCGCAGAATAAATTACACGCCCATTATCTGAAAGTACAATTACATTAGTATTGTTTTCATTTTTTGTTTTCTGAAGAAGAGTATCCTGTAAAGTTGTTTTTTTCTCGTAAGTCTGAACAACAAATTTATTTTCAAAAACAAAAAGACCATAAGCCATAATAAGACTTACAATAAGAAGAGGAACCGTAAAACGGAAAAGAGAAACACCAGAAGCAAGCAGAGCCTGGATTTCATTTGCTGCATACATTTCACTAAGTGCATAAGAAGTGGAAAAGAGAATTGCAACAGGCACGGCATACCATATTGTTTTAGGAACATAGTAAGCCATAACTAACATAATATCTTTACCAGAACAGTTATTCTGAAGATAAGTTGCTATGTTCATAAAAAGGTCAACAAGATTAAGAACGAGAGCGAAAAAGAACATTGCTCCGATAAAAAGAGGAATAACCTTTTTAAAAAGATAAATTACAAGTTTCATTTTTTATTTCTTTAAAAGCCTCATTAAAAAGACTAAACCAAAAAATCCAATAAGAAAATTAGGAGTCCATATACACCAGAAAGCATTTAGTCCAACTTTTGTTACAAGCAGCTGTCCTACAATCTGAACGGCCCAGTATAAAACACAAATTACAAGCCCAAGAAAGAGTCCTATCATCTGTCCGTTATTTTTTCCAAAAAGGAAGGCCATTGAAAAAGCCAGAACGGCAAAAAAGATTGATCCAAAAGGAATGGCAAATTTTTTATGCCACTCCATAATCCAGAGATTAATTTTTCTCAGAGTACTAGGATTATCTGATTTTTCAGCCTTCATTTCTGTAAGCCGTTTTGTAAGGTCGTAGGTTGTCATCTCTCGAGGAGATTGTGAATAAGAGCCCAGAAAAGTTGAATCAAATACATTTAAAACTGTTCGCTTGGAACGCAAAATATCATAATTATTTTTATTGTCTGATTTTATAGTAAGTACGTTTGCATCATTCATATCAAACTGCATGAGTACGCCTTCTTCTTTTGCACCCTGCAGAACAGATTGACCTGCAACAATAATTCTGTCATCACCATCTTTAGAATCAATAATGACAATATCAGAAACTTGATTACCTTCTACATTTCCAATCACGATGTTAGAAGTATCAAGGTGTTTTACGCTGTTAGACTCAAGCTCAATTGAAGGAGTTGAATTCATAATTTTTCTCATGAGCTCATTGTATTTGATTGTTCCCAGAGGCAGGAGATAATCATTTACAAAAAAGGAGCCGATGGAAATCATTAAACCAAGAGCTGCAACAGGAAAAAAGATTTTAAAGAAGGAAAGACCTGCTGCACGGAAAATTAAAATTTCATTACTGCTCATCATTCCGCCAAGACTCATCAAAAATCCAACGAGTGTTGCGAAAGGCGAAGACTGAGCTATGATAAATGGCAGACTGTAAACCATTATTCTCATTACATCAGCAAAAGGAGCTGACTTAGCAAGAAGATCCTCTACTGTAAGGAGAATCTGATTTACAAAGAAAACCATAAAAAAGAAAAAGAAAGATACCAGAAAATAAAGAAATAAATCCTTAAATAGATATTTGATGAGGATATGATCTTTTAAGGTTCCACGTTTCATTACCCTGACCTGGAACTTTGTATAATACAGATGTACAAGTCTTAAGGTATGATTACGTTTTATTATCTGAATAATATCTTTAGTTTTCATTTTTAATCATTTTTTATCTGCAAGGCCAGTTGAACCGAATCCACCTGTTCCGCGTTCAGTTTCACTGAGACTTTGGGTAAGTGAAAAAGATGCCTGAGTAACAGGTGCAACAACCATCTGTGCAATCCGGTCTCCACTATTAATTGTAAAATCAGAGCTGCCCAGATTTATTAAAATTATTTTAATTTCGCCACGATAATCACTGTCGATTGTACCCGGAGTATTCAAAACGGTAACACCATATTTTGCTGCAAGACCACTTCGCGGACGTACCTGTACTTCATAGCCTTCGGGAATTTCGAAAAAGAGTCCTGTCGGTACCATGGCATAAGAACCGGCAGGAATAGTAAGCGGAGCGTCTAAAAGAGCGCAGAGGTCTGCACCTGCCGCGCCGCTTGTTTTATACTCGGGAATTACAGCCCCTTTCGAGGCCACACATTTTATATTTACCATAACGTGTCATTCCCGCAAAAGCGGGAATCTCATCCTTATTTAATTGAAAGCAGGCCGCCGATAATCAGGAGGTCTTTTGCAACATTCAGAATCCAGAACATTGCATTACCGTCAAGTTTGTTTACACCGAATGAACGGCTGAAAACGTCTGCTACAACAGCAATTACAATCCAGAGAACTGTAAGGATAAGCATTGCTGTATTATCCCAGTTTCCAAGATCGCGGAAAATTGTGATTGCAATGCAAACTCCGCCAATCAAAAGAAGAATTGCAACAATAATTGCTACAATTTTTGCAAGGTCGCCGCTGAAGATTTCATAAATTGCAGCACCGGCCTGACTAGCCTTTACTGAACCGCCTACTCCGAGCATGCAAAGACCTGTAATGATGAAATAAGCTGCAAGTGCAATTCTGATGAAGAGAGCACCTAACCCTCTGTTACTTGTTTTTCCCATAAATAATTTCCTCCTATAAACAAAAAAGTTCTGCTACTCCCGTGAAAAATGCCTGTCGCCAACGGGATGATGTTGTCGTCAGTCATTTTTCACTCCGTATCAGAACTTTTTTCCGTACAATAAATTATTTCTGCTCATCCAGAGCGTCGATGTAGCTAAGATTCAGGCGGCCCTGCTTGTCTACTTCGAGCAGCTTAACTGGGATTACCTGACCTTCTGTAAGAACGTCGGTTACCTTGTTTACGCGCTGTTTTGAGAGCTTTGAAATGTGGCAGAGTCCTTCTTTTCCAGGAAGAATTTCTACAAATGCACCAAAGTCCATAATGCGCTTTACAGTTCCCTGGTAGATTGTTCCAACTTCAGGATCTTCTGTAATGCCCTTAACAGCCTTCTTAGCAGCCTCAGCATTCAAGCCGTTCTTAGAGTAGATTGTTACAGTTCCGTCATCATCAGTGTTGATTGTTACATCATACTGAGCGCAGAGAGCCTTAACATTCTTTCCGCCTGGTCCGATGAGAGCGCCAATCTTGTCTACAGGAATCTTCATTGTGAGAATCTGTGGAGCATTCTTAGCCAGTGGAGCCGGCTTGTCGATGCATTTCTCCATGATTGAGAGGATGTGGAGACGACCCTGACGAGCCTGTTCCATAGCCTTCTTCATGATTTCAGTTGTTACACCGGCAATCTTAATATCCATCTGGAAACCGGTAATACCGTCTTTTGTTCCGGCTACCTTAAAGTCCATATCACCAAGGTGGTCTTCTTCACCAAGGATATCGCTCAAAATCTTATAGCGGCCATAAGGATTGTCTCCCTCTGGTTCTGTAATAAGACCCATAGCAATACCGGCAACCATCTTCTTCATAGGAACGCCGGCAGCCAGCATACAAAGTGTACCACCACAAGTAGAAGCCTGTGATGAAGAACCGTTAGATTCCATGATTTCAGAAACTACACGGATTGTGTATGGGAACTCTTCGCGGCTTGGAACCATTGCAGCAAGTGAGCGGCGAGCGAGGTTACCGTGACCAATTTCGCGGCGACCAGTTGTAAGCTTACCTGTTTCACCAACTGAGTATGGTGGGAAGTTATAGTGGAGAATGAAGTGCTCTGAGCGGTCTCCATCGATATCGTCGTATGACTGTTCGTCCATTGCAGTACCAAGTGTACATACAGCAAGAGACTGAGTTTCACCACGAGTGAAAAGTGCCGAACCATGTGGAGTTGGCAATACATTGATTTCACAAGTGATTGGGCGGATTTCGTCAACCTTACGGCCGTCAACACGAACTCCATCGTCAAGAATAGACTTGCGGAGAAGCTTGTACTGAATGTCATCCATCAAAGTACAGAAAAGCTTAGCCTGAATAGGGTCAGAAAGCTGTTCAGCATATTTTGCAGCGAGGTCTCTCTGAACCTGAGAAATTGCCTTACCGCGTTCAATCTTGCTGCCCTTGAAGCATGCTTCTTTAAGAAGTGGAGTTGCTTCAGCTTCAATAGCCTCTGCATTGTCCAAAGTTACATCAAGAGGGTTCAGAGGAAGCTTTTCCTTACCAGCCTTCTTAACAAGCTCTTCCTGCAAGAGACACATATCAGTAATGAATTTCTGAGCGCGCTCCAAAGCACCGAGCATCAATTCCTCAGAAACTTCGTTAGCACCACCTTCTACCATTGTAAAGCCGTCTTTAGTTCCGGCAACAACGATTTCAAGATCGCCCTTTTCAATCTGTTCGAATGTCGGGTTGATAATGTATTCACCGTTCAAATATCCAACACGGCAGGCAGCAACCGGACCGTGGAATGGAATATCAGAAATACAAGTTGCAGCAGAAGCTGCGATTACGGCAAGAATATCCTGAGTGTGAACGCCATCGCAAGAAACACAAGTTGGAACAATCTGAAGTTCGTGACCGAATGATGGCTCAAAAAGCGGACGCATTGGGCGGTCGATAAGACGAGATACCAGAATCTCCTTGTCCTTTGGACGACCTTCACGCTTTACAAAACCGCCAGGGATTTTTCCGGCAGCATAGAATTTTTCGTTGTACTCAACAGTTACAGGAACAAAGTCCTGACCTTCTGTAACAGCAGACGAAGCACAAATAGTTGCAATAATAGCGGCTCCGCCCCACTGAGCGTAAACACATCCATTAGCCTGTTTACCGATTTTTCCAGTTTCCAGGATGAGATCGGCATCTCCAAGTTTGTAGGTTACTCTTTCTACAGACATCATTTTTCTCCTACACACATCACTACATCCGATGCGTGTTTTTTTCTATTTATTAGTAAAACTAATATACTTAATTAAGGAGGGCGGAGCCCCGCCCTACGCCTCAACCACCTTCGGTGTTTTCGGCTACCCCACCCAGCGGGGTAAATCATCGCCAGCCACAAAAACTAAAAGACATCGCACCATTTGCAGGAAACTACCCCGCAACGCCCCAATTCCCCGTGCGCGCCGGCTCATAAAAAAAATATAATAATTAATTTTAATCCATAAATACATAATAATCAATGGAAGAAATCAGTAAAAAAAACACAAAAAAAATCCTCGAATTTTGTCAAAAATGTGTAAGTCGTGTCTATATTATATGTGGAGATTTCTTATAGTGCGGCGCAAACTCTTATTTGCCGACTTAACTACAAAAAACAGAGCGTTAAGTCGGACGAAGGGCAGTAGTAAGGAAGCGTAGTTCCTGTAAAATTCCGACTTAACAAGTCAGTTCCACTTTTAAGTCGGAGTTATTGCAGCGGCAACGCTTCGAAAAACTGGAAAAGAACCGACTTAACTGTATTTTTTCTGTGTTAAGTCGGCCGCCACTACAATAAAAGACGAGCTCACAGCTAAAAAATCTCCAAATCGCCCGACTTAACAGCTCACCCCAGCCGTTAAGTCGGAACAAAAACAAAAATCAAGCTCCAAAAGAGCCCAAAGGAGTTATTTATGGAAGAATTATCCCCAAATCAGCTTGCGCCCCTGATAGAAAAGCGGCTCGTAGAGCTTCAAAACTTGCTTTTCACCAAAAAGAAGTCTTATGAAAAAGCTCCTCAGGGGCGCATCCGCATCTCTCAAAATGGCGGGCACCCGGAGTATTATCTTGTAACGGAACGCGGCAGTTTAAGAGGAGACTATCTTCCCCACTCACAGAAAACTCTTGCCCGCCAGCTGGCACAAAAAGACTACGACGCCCGCCTTATTAAACTGCTGCAAAAAGAAATCTCCGCGCTTCAAAATTACATGAACCAGACAAGCAATGGCCGCGCTATTTCAGAACTCTACGATTCTCTCTGCCCGGCCCGCCGCGCTCTCATTACTCCTGCAATTCTCACAAACGAGCAGTACGCGGCCCCCTGGCAGGATGTTTCCTGGACGGGCCGGCCCTTCGCACCAGATGCACCTTACATCTGTACTGCCCATGGCGAACGGGTGCGCTCAAAATCCGAAGTAATAATCGCAGATACACTTTTACGCTACAACATACCTTATCGTTACGAGTTCCCGATTACACTAAAGCGTATCAACCCTGACGACATTCGACGCGACTTCGGCAGCTCCATCACCCTCTACCCCGACTTCCTCTGCCTCAACGCGCGCACTCGTTCCGAATTTTTCTGGGAACACTTTGGACTAATGGATGATCCCGACTACTCAAAAAATGCGGCCGGAAAGCTCCGCCTCTACACAGAAAACGGAATTCTCCCCGGCCGCAATCTCATCATCACCATGGAAACACAGACCGAGCCGCCTTCCATTAAGGCTCTTGAAAAACTTATCGAAGAATTCTTATTGTAATTTATAAAAAAACTCCCGCACAGTTTCTGGCTGCGCGGGAGTCTGAGATGCTGAAACAAGTTCAGCATGACAACTTTGTCATTATCGGGCTTGACCCGATAATCTAGCCTACTTTCTGAGTCCGAGCTCTTTGATGAATGCGCGGTAACCTTCGAGGTCTGTGCGTTCAAAGTAGCGGAGCATCTTGCGGCGCTGTCCTACAACCTTGAGGAGAGCACGTTTAGCATTAGCGTCCTTTGGGAAGAGCTTGTTGTGCTCTGTGAGCTGCTGAACACGCTGTGTCATGATTGCAATCTGAACCTTTACATTACCTGTATCAGTTTCTTTTGCGCCGTACTTCTTTACTGTAGCTGAAGTAGCTTCTTTTGAAAGTGCCATATTGGAACCCCTGAAAAATAATATGATTTCCAGCCAGGCCGGAAAGTCTGTCTGAGCGGAAGTTTTGCAGGTCGGTCTCCGGGTTTCTGGAAACAAATCACAATAGGTCCGTAAAACAGATTTAATTATTATATAGAAATTGAAAGCATGAATCAATACACCGCCATTTGCGTTTTTTAATTTACAAGTTGCATTTCATAAAGTATACTGAAAATTCATAAACAGAAAGGCGGAAAAATGAGGCATTTAACACGAAAAAATATAAGGCTGATTCTTTTGACTATTCTTGGAATCGGCTGTTTTATGGCTTTAAGCTATACAGGTAAACCGCATGCAGATTTCTTTTCCATTGGAAACCTTAAGATTCCCTCAAGTACACGAAGTGGAATTCTTTCCGGCTCTCTATCACTTATCTGTTTTCTTCTCGTTTTTACTGACTATAAAAAGGGCTTTAAGATTGCCCTGGGAATCATTTTCATTTCAATAGGAAACCTTCTTTTTGCAATGATTATGCGGCATTCCATAGTTTCCCTCCCCGGAATTGTTACCCACACTGTTTCTCTCATCACCCTTGTTACGCTATATTCCTTTTATGCAAGGCTTTCTGTTAGTAACATGACAGACTACATTACTTCAATGGGTAACAGGCGCTCTTATGTAAAAGAAGTAACCGAACATATAGAAGGAAGAAAATCTTTTACCCTGGCCTGTGTTGAACTTGAAGATTTTAAGCATATAAATGATGTTTACGGAATTCAGATTGGTGATGCCCTTATCAAAAAAGCAGCAGAAAAACTTTCTACAATTCTTGATAAAAAAGATAAGATGTTCAGAATCACAGGCTCTACCCTGGCAATTCTTTTTGAACCTGGGGAATCACCTGAAGAAAGGCTCAAAAGCGTAATTAACTCTGAAACTGTAACAGTTCATACAGAAGATTCTTCTCAAGACGAAAACGAGACTCAAACTGAAACAAGCCTTACAATGACTCTTGGAGCCGGAATTGTATATTCTCATCCTCCATATAACTTTACAAAAACTGCATCCTCTGTACTGAGAGATGCAGAAACAGCCCTGGCAAAAACCCGAAATCTGGCAGAAAACAGAATCTGTATTTTTAATGAAAATATGGAAAATTCTGACATCAAACAGAGGGAAGCAGAATTTCTTGTAAAAGAAGCCCTTAAAAATAAGTATTTTTACCTGGTTTACCAGCCTCAGTTCACTACAGATGAAAAGAAGCTGCGTGGCTTTGAAACCTTAATACGCTGCCGCAAGCCGGACTGTTCTATTGTAAGCCCTGTTGATTTTATTCCGGCTGCCGAAAAATCAAATCTGATTATGAAGATTGATGATTTTGTCCTTCAGACTGCAATGACAGAATTTAAGCCGGTTCTTGCAAATGCAGAAAATGATTTGACTATTTCCATAAATATTTCTGCTAAAACTATGAGCAGCAAGGACTTTATCAGCAGAATCAGAAGAATTATTGAAGGAACAGGCTTCCCTGCAGAAAACCTTGAGCTTGAAATTACCGAATATTCCTTTGCAGAATCTATGGAAACAACAATTTCCAATATAAAAGCCCTGCATGAAATGGGAATTAAGATTGCCCTTGATGATTTTGGCACCGGATATACTTCCATCAAACAGCTGATGACGCTTCCTATAAACATCCTTAAGATTGACAAGAGCCTTATTGATGATATTGAAAGCAGCCAGAACATGAGAGATGTTGTTGACTCTGTTATTTACATGGGCCACGTTATGAACTGCGAGGTTATTTCTGAAGGCGTTGAAAAAGAGGCTCAGCTTGATATTCTTCGCGAACACAAATGCGACTTTATTCAGGGCTTTATCTGGGGTAAGCCTATTGATTTTGAAGAAGCAAAGAATATGTATAACCAGGAAGAGTTCGGAATTTAGCTGTTTATGTCATTCCCGTGCTTGACACGGGAATCCAGACATCACCGTGCAGTCTAGATCCTCGGGTCAAGCCCGAGGATGACACTATTTATTAAACACTACTTTATCACATTCAGGTAAATCAACTATCTTACCATCTTTAATTTCAAGTCTTACAAGCTCCCCTTTTTCGTTTTCGGTGCGGTAAAGGCCGTCCGGCGGAAGCAGCTGCAGTGATTTTTCATTGGCGGCGCGGCGGATTGCAGCGATGTCTAGTTCGTAAGGCCGTTCTAAAAGTTCCTGAGCGGTAGTAAAAAAGCCCCGGCTCAGCATTTTTCTGATATATGAGGAAGAGATTCTTTCTTCTTCATCAGTCCCTTCCCTAAAATAAACTGCGTCAACAAAAATACTTTCAACCTTATTCTGATCTGCCCAGTATCTGATTGCCTGGGCATCTGTTGCCCCCTTAAAACCGCAGCGAAAATCAATTCCCTCGGCTAAAAGCTCCATATTGCATACGTTCAAAAGGATGTTCAGAAAATCAGCCCCCATCATAGAAGCAAAAGAATCATCAAAATCGACAATTATGGCAAAATCAAGCCCCAGCTCTTCAAAAAGTCTTATTCTCTGATCCAGAGTTGAGAGGTCTCCCATATAATCGCCGCTGTGCTTAATACCTGGAAGAGGTCGCGAAAATGTAAGTACTCCGCAGGCAAGTCCCCGTGCGCGTCCGGCGTTCAGGAGTTCTCCCAGCAGCTTTCTATGTCCCTTATGAAGCCCGTCAAAGCTGCCAACCGAAATGCCGGTTTTTACTCCGCCAAGAAAGTCTGCATTTGAGTCACCATTTAATATAGAAAGAATATCATTCCAGGTAAAAAGTTTCATATTTTTCATTATATATCACTTTACTAATAAAAAAAATAGTTATATAATTATTTAGTGTAAATAAAAAACTTTAGTATTACTAAAGAGCGAGGTACAATTATGGCAACAACAAAAACAACTGCTAAAAAACCTGCTGCAAAGAAAACAACAGCAAAAAAAACAACAAGTAAAAAGCCGGCAGCCAAAAAGAGAATTGACTGGGGCAATCTTCCATTCGGCTACAAAGAAACTTCTAAGAGCTATGTAGCAAACTGGAAAAATGGTAAATGGGATGCGGGAAAGCTTACAAGTGACCACACTGTAACAATCAGCGAATGTGCTGGCGTTCTTCAGTACGCTCAGACCTGTTTTGAAGGTCTTAAAGCATATACAACTGAACACGGCGATATCGTAACTTTCCGTCCGGATTTGAACGCTGAACGTATGGAAAACTCTTGTAAACGCCTTGAAATGCCTGTTTTCCCAAAAGAGCGTTTTATTGAAGCTGTTCTTAAGACAATAAAAGCAAACAAGGAATGGGTTCCACCTTACGGAAGCGGTGCTACTCTTTACATCCGTCCATATATGTTCGGTTCAAGCTCAGTTATTGGTGTAAAACCAGCTGATGAATATCAGTTCCGTATTCTCGTAACTCCTGTTGGACCATATTTCAAAGGTGGCGTAAAACCAATTAAAGTACGTCTTTCTGACCTCGACCGTGCAGCTCCTCATGGAACTGGTGATATTAAGGCTGGTTTGAACTACGCTATGTCTTTGCACAACATTGTAGACGCTCATAACTGCGGATATGCTGAAAATATGTACCTTGATCCTGCAACTCATACATATCTCGAAGAGACAGGTGGAGCAAACATCATCTTCATCTCTAAGGATGGAAAGCTTGTAACTCCAAAATCTGACTCTATCTTGCCTTCAATCACACGCCGCTCGCTTGTAATTGTTGCAAAAGAATACCTCCATATGGAAGTTGAAGAGAGAAAGATTAATAAATCTGAACTTGGCGACTTCGTAGAATGCGGTCTTTGTGGAACTGCTGCTGTTATTTCACCAGTTGGACAGATTGATGACCATGGAAAATCAATCATCTATAACGGCGGAAAACAGGAAATGGGACCTAAACTGAAAGAGATTTACGATACTTTGACTGGCATCCAGATGGGTAGACTCCCTGCTCCAGAGGGTTGGGTATATACAATCTGATGAAAGCGGACAGCGGGTCAAGCCCGCTGCCGTTTATCATTATTATGAACACGACTTGCCTTCGGCAAGCGTGTCAAATTAATTGCGAAACCGACAAACTCGCTTCGCTCGTTTGCGGTTCAAATCATACCATAAAAAAAAGCCCGGGGTTACCGGGCTTTCGATTTTAGGCTTATTTTACTTTCCTTAAGAATGCATCCTTAAATCCGTAAGACTTAAATCTTTCAAGTACAACCTTATATTCATCCATTGTTACAGGTCCAACAAGAACCTGCTTTGTCTTACCATTAACCATAGGCACGATTGTAATAGGATAATTGCTGCCATACTTATTGATAATTTCAAGTATATTTGCATCAGATCCATAAGCCGCAATCTGAATGTAATACTTTCCAGATTCAAGCTGGTTCAGGCTTGGAACAAGGTACTTATCATAAGATGTTTCTGCTTCAGCTGCAGGCTTAGTTTCTGCAGGACTTACAGGAGTAACAGAAGAAACTGATTTATTGATTGATGATTCAAGAGGTGTAAGTGTTATTGTTTCATCAATGCTTTCAAGCTCATCTTCAGAAACTACATCTTCAACTTCATCAATATCATTCTCCGGAGGATTAGAATCTGCAGGCACAAGAACGATTGCTTCATATTCTTCGCTTTCAGTTTCTTCTACACTTTCTTCGGCAGGAGCTTCTGTTTCTTCTGGAAGAGCATCAAGTTCATCTTCATCAAAGGCCTCTTCTGCCGGAGCTTCTTCTGTTTCTTCTTCAGCAGCCTCTTCCTCTGCAGGAAGCTGGTCTGGTTCTTCTTCTTCAAATGCTTCTTCGTCTAAAGTTTCTTCCTCAGGAATATCTTCTTCAGTTTCCTCTTCTTCGCTTTCTTCTGCAGGAGCTTTTTCTTCTAAAGCCTCTTCAGCAGCTTCTTCCGGAAGTTCATCGAGTTCTTCAGAATCAAAAGCTTCTTCTTCAGCAGGCTCTTCTTCTGACTCTTCAGGCTCTTCAAACTCTTCTTCTGTTTCTTCCTCAGCGGCCTCTTCAGCAGCTGCTTCTTCTTCTGGAAGCTCTTCTTCTGCTACAGCTTCTTCTTCAAAAGTCTCTTCTTCATCTGCAAATTCTTCCTCTGGAAGGGCCTCTTCATCTAGAGCTTCTTCCTCAGCAGTTTCCTCTTCAACAGGAGCTTCTTCTTCGGCAGGTATTTCTTCAGATTCCTCTATATCTTCTGTTCCTTCTTCAAAAGCCTCTTCATCGGCTTCATCAAAAGCCTCTTCTTCGGCTTCATCAAAAGCTTCTTCCTCGTCTACAGCAGGCTCTTCAAGGTCTTCTTCTGAGCTTTCTTCACTCTCTTCCGGGAACTCTTCTTCAGCAGCTTCCCCTGCTTCTTCTGCCTCAGCTTCAGCCTCTTCAAATGCATCAGAATTCTCTTCTGCACCGATTGAATCATATTCATCATCATCCCAGTCTTCAATTTCTGCAGATGACTTCGAAATTACAGCATTACCGTAAACTCGTTCATCCTGACCGGAACGTTTTGTAATCTTAACGATATTATTGGCACCGCGGTCAAGTCCCATTGCATCAGCTGCCTCAGGTGAGAGCATAATTGCAACACCTTCAGAAGGGTCAAGCGCACCAATTACAAGCAAATCAATTGTTGAATCACCAGCAATATTTGTCACGCTGATTATATCACCAGGAAGGTAGCCTACAGTTTTTGCAAAAAGTCCCTGAGGAAATACACCTTCATCAACAACCACAGCCCTTCCGTCTAAAGAAGGACTGAACGATGCAAACATTAAACATCCCGCAGTTACTACCAGAATCTTAAAAAAGCTTTTAATTTTATTTTTCATACCCCTACCCATCCTTAGGCTTTATATGCTCTTAATGCTTTACTTATTTCATTTACCAAATCTGACGAAACCTTAGCCAGATTATTTTTCTTTGTATGGTCAATTTTGATATCTTTCAAAGTTTTGACCGCTATTTTTTTACCTGTCTTTATAGAAGTGATTGAAAAATCAATTTTATAAAGATCAGAATTTGTTGTCAGTGTCTGATCTGTGCGTTCATAATATAACTTAATCTGAACAAAGTAATCTGAAAATCCAGTAAAAGCTTCGCCCTGACCAATTTTATAAAGTTTTTCATCCTGTGCTTCTGATTCAGAAATAGCCGCATCAGAATTAGTAACTATATAACCATAGTCAAAAAAGTTATTTAGTACCGAATCTTCAATCACCAATGAATCTTCAGAAACGCTGTCGAGGCTTTCGTCGTGCTGTACAATCTGAAATGAAATCTGATTTGCAAAGCACAAGCTGCCGCTTATAAGCAGAATTGCCCAAAAAAACAGTTTTTTAAGTTTCCCCATCGATAAGACCCCACTTTTGCGCCTAAGCGCCGGCCGGACACAATACTCCGACTCTTATTATTTTAATCGGAGAAAAATAAAGGCGGGTTTAGAGATTTTTTTATATTTGTCATCCTCCGGCTTGACCGGAGGATCTAACATTGCGAAATCTCATACCTTGTGCTAAAATAATATGAAGGGTTGGGAAAATGGATAAACGTATTTACATCATTGGCGCAGGCTTTGCCGGACAAACAATTGCCGATGATATTAAACGCAAAAAGATATTTGGAAAAGTAAACGCCTTTATTGATGATGATAAAAACCTGATTGGAACTGATATTGACGGCATTCCGGTCCTCGGTCCTATAAGCGGCGTTACCTCAATTCTTTCTAATTCTGATTTAGACGAAGCAATCATTGCTATTCCTTCTGCCCCAACCGAACGAATCCGTGAAATTTACGAAACCCTTACTGAAAATGGTTTTAATCATATTAAAATTCTTCCGGGTATAAGCCAGGTAATAGAAGGAACTGCTCACCTTGTTCAGACCCGTGAAATTGATCCTCTTGATATTCTTGGCCGCACTCCGGTAACTATTTCTCTTAAGGAAAGCCTTGGCTATCTGCGGGGAAAACGAGTCTTTATTACTGGTGCCGGAGGTTCCATTGGTTCTGAGCTTGCCCGCCAGCTTTTGAGCGGTGGTGCAGAACGTCTTTACCTTTTTGGCCATGGCGAAAATTCTATCTGCAGCATTTACCGTGAACTCAGGCTTTTGCAGTCAGAAGGCGTTGGAGAAAAAGCTACTATCGTCCCGATTATAGGTGATATGAGGGACCGCGAATATGTAGACTATATTATCCGCCAGACTAAATGTAACGTTATCTTCCACTGTGCAGCCTACAAACATGTTCCAATGATGGAAGAAAACCAGGTTGCCGCAGTTGAAAATAATGTTTTTGGAACAAAGAATCTTCTTGATGCGGCTCTTAAGCATAAAGTAGACCGTTTTGTTTTGATTTCTACAGATAAGGCCGTTGCTCCTGTAAGTGTTTACGGAGTTTCTAAAATGCTCTGCGAAAAGCTTGTTTTGAATGCCGCAAAGCAGGCTGCAGACAGTCAGTCTTTTATGTTTGTACGTTTTGGTAATGTACTTGGCAGCCGTGGCTCCATTCTTCCGCTTTTCCAGAACCAGATTAAAACCGGTGGACCTATTACTGTAACTGATGAAAAGATGGAACGCTTTTTTATGACCATTCCTGAAGCCTGTTCTTTAGTTTTGCAGACAGGAGGCGTAGGCGAAAACGGAAAATCTTATCTTCTTGATATGGGAGAGCCTGTAAAAATAATTGATCTTGCAAAGCAGATTATAAAGTTCTCAGGACTTGAACCTTATAAAGACATAGACATTAAGATTATGGGCTGCAGAAAAGGTGAACGCCTGATTGAACCTCTCTGGCTCAAGGAAGAAAATCCTACACCAACAAAATATAAAAAACTCTTACAGCTGGACAACAAAGAATATACTAACGAACGTTTGGAAGTTTTACTAAAAGCCCTCTACCCTATCTGTTTTTATACTCAGGGCCATGAGGCAGAATTCCGCGACAAAGCTAAACTCGTTCAGCTTTTATGTGACGACTGCGAAAGCCTGCGTGATTTTTACGAGGAAATAAAAACTGACAATCAGCTTAGAACTGATATATTATAGGAAGAAAAAATGGCAGAAATAAAAGTTCCTTTTCATAGAGCAGCAATTACTAAAGCAGAAGAAGATGCTGTACTTGATGTACTCAGAAGCGGCTGGCTTACCACTGGGAAATACGCTCTTGAATTTGAAAAAAAGTTCAGCGCCGCAGTAAGCGATACAGACAAAATGAAGGAAGCCCGCCTTCAGGCCCAGCTTCCCACAGACGAAATCATCTCTCTTGCCGTAAACTCCAACACAAGCGGAATGATTCTTGCTATGGAAGCCTGCGGAGTTCGCGAAGGAACAGCTGTTATCACAACTCCTTATACCTTTGTTTCTACTGCTACCTGCGCCCGCCACTTAAATGCAGACGTTTTTTTTGCTGATGTAGAAAAAGATAACTACAGTATAGATCCGGATAAAATAGAAGAAATCTTAAAAAAAGACAGCCAGAGCGGCGGTTATGACGGCAAAGGTGCCCACCGGGTCCGCGCAATTGTTCCTGTACATATTGCGGGAAATGTCTGCAATATGAAGCGAATCATGGAACTTGCAGCAAAGTATTCAACTCCAGAAAACCGAATCCGCGTAATTGAAGACGCAGCTCATTCATTCCCGTCTCCAACAGCCCTGGGGTATGCCGGCACCATTGGAGATGCAGGCGTTTTTTCTTTTTACGTTACAAAAACAATTACTACTGCCGAAGGCGGCATGGTCTGCACCCGAGCCCCTGAACTTGCCCGCCGCATGACAATTATGCGCATGCACGGAATGGACCGTACCACCTGGGACCGCTACACAAGCCCCCGAGCAAGCTGGGAATACGACATTATCGCTCCAGGCTATAAATTTAACTTACCCGATGTTCTTGCTGCCCTTGGCTGCTGTCAGGTAGACAGAGCCCAGCTTTTTTACGAACAGAGAAAACGCATTGTAGAAATGTACAACAAGGCTTTTGCAAAACTAGATTTTATAAAACTTCCGCCAGACGGCGAAGGCAACAGCTGGCATCTATATCTCATGCGACTTGTACCAGAAAAACTTAAAATTTCACGCGAAGAGTTTGCTAAAAAAATGCAGGAAGCGGGACTTGGGATCTCAGTTCACTTTATCCCGATTTTTCATTTTACCTACTGGCGCCAGCTCTACCCGGATTTTACAGCAGAAGCTTATCCGAATGCAGAGCGTCAGTATAACGAAACAATTTCAATTCCTCTCTTCCCTGATATGACAGACGAACAGGCTCAGCTTGTTATTGATACAGTAACAAGAATCGGAAATGAAAACAGGAGAGACGCATAGCGCCATGGCTACAAAAAAAACAGAAACAAAAAAACTGACACGATCTCTCGAAGCATCCGGCTTTTATAGCGATGCAGAAAAAGAAGGTTGTCTTTATGCTGCCCTTGTACGAAGCCCTGCCCCTGCAGGAAAAATCAAAAGCATAAGTGCACCGGAACTGCCGGAAGGCTACACACTTTATACCAGCAAAGATTTACCAGGTGCTAAAATACTTACAGCAAATAAGAATACTACAAAAATATTCGGATACGGAAATGTAAACTACAGTGGCGAGCCAGTAGGAATTATTTTTGGCCCGGATGAAGAAAAGGTTTACAAACTGTTAGACACAGTTAACATTACATTTGATGTTGAAAACCTGGAATCAGCCCTGCACAATGTAATCAATAATCAGGAAGAAACTGCAAACTTTAAGGAGTTTGTTGAGCAGATTAATGAAATGCCTTCCCTGGATACAGTAATTGATAAATCACATATAGAAGAAAATACAAGTGTTGTTGTAGCAAGCCGGGAAATAAAATACGGACTTTACAAAAGAGTTTCTCTGGCCCAGGCTGATACAAAACTTTTTGACAAGGCTGCTTTTACTTCCACAGACACCTGGAAAGAAAAACTGCTCACTCCAAAATGGCAGGAAACAGAAGGTGCCTTTGCCTACACAGAAGCTGATAAGATTCATGTTTTTGTTCCAACCCGATGGACTGGTTTTACACAAAAATCAGTGGCAGCTGCACTGAACATAGATGAATCTGCAGTATTCATTCATAAAACTAAATCTGCAGGCATATACCCTTCGGGACTTGCCCGTACAACACAACTTGCAGTCCAGGTTGCTGTTGCTGCCTGGCTTTCCAAAAAGCCGGTAAAACTTATACTTTCTCAATACGAGCAGGAAAACTATATGGTTCCTGGTGTTCTTACCGACATTACTTACCGTACTGCCTTAAATGCAGAAGGACGCCTCACAGCCCTTAAAATCAATATTGATATAGACATAGGCTCTTCAAATCCTTTTGCCCAGGAAATTACAGACCGCATTGCAATTGCAGCTACCAGTTATTATAAACCTGAAAATCTTTATATTTATGCACAGGCACATACTTCAAAGAATCCGCCTACTTCAATTTCCATGCAGATAATTGAATCTCAGGCCTTCTTTGCAATTGAAAATGAAATTCAGAAGCTCAGTAATCTTTCAAAAATATTCCCGGATGAACTTCGTCTTATCAATACAGAATCTCCAAAAGCTTTTCCTTTTAATATTACAACCGGAGACATTCAGGCAGTTATTCAAAAAGCTCTTAAAAACAGTGACTTTAACAGAAAGTATGCATCTTTTCACATGGAAGCAATTGACCGTGCAGAAAAAGACAGTAAACCATTTTTTGCCTTGCCTCTTCGTGGAATCGGTGTAGCAACAGCCTATATTCCTTCAGGCTATTATGGCCAGACCAGCTTTAATAATGATGCCAGACTCGAAGTTACCTTAAACGCAGATGAAAAACTTGAAATACATGCAATTAAACCTTCCGATGTAATTCAGGATATCTGGAAATCAACAGCATCAGAAATTGTTCAGATTCCGAAACAGAACATTCAGATTAATTCTGATTTTCCTTACAATCAGATTCCGGAAGAGCCAGAAGATTCTTCCAGTTCAATCAGCATTATGAATGATCTGGTAAAAAAATGCTGTAATGACATTCAGAAAAAACGCTTTCATCAACCCCTTCCGCTTACATCAAAAAAAAGCGCAGTTATGTCTTCAAAAACAAAATGGGATAAAGAAAAATTTTCAGGCACACCATTTTATACAACTTCCTTTATAACAACAGTTGTTGAAGTTGAACTCGACACTTATACTTATAATGAAAAAATCAAGGGTATCTGGGTTGCTGTAGACTGTGGTGAACTTTTTGATGAAGCTGCTGCAATGAGAACAATAAAGCTTGAGATTCAGCAGGAATTGACAATGCTGGTAAAAGGAAAAACAGTTCCCTGCGATGCCATCAACATCAGCTTTATTCAGTCGAGCAATAAATCAGGCCAGGTTGGAGGACTTATTCATAACTCTTTACCGGCAGCCTTTTCTTCAGCCCTCTCTCTGGCACTTACAACTCAGCTTACAGAAATTCCTTGTACAGAAGATTTGTTATTCCAGTTAATCCGTGACAGAACAAACGAAAAAAAGGAAACTAAGAAAAACGAAAAAAATGAAAATAAAGGAGCGGCAGAATGAAAATCCCTGTAACTCTTAATGGAACAAAAACAATTCTAGACGCTCATGCAGATGAATCCTTAATGAAGGTTTTACACAAAAACGGATGTACTTCTGTAAAGAGCGGATGTTCAAGCGGCTTTTGTGGTTCCTGTACCGTACTCCTTGATGACAAGCCTGCAGCATCCTGTAAGATTCCGGCAGGAATTGTCCGAAATTGTGATATTGTAACTCTGGATTATTTTGTAAAGACAGAAGAATACTCAATAATTATGAGCGGCTTTCAAAAAGCAGGTATAAAACTCTGTGGTTATTGTACAGCCGGAAAAGTTTTTTCTGCTTATCAGATTTTGAAATCACCAAAAATGCCAACCCGTCAGGAAATTACAGATTATGTGAAAGCACTTTCTCCCTGCTGTACAGACCTTGATACTCTGGTAAATGGAATAATTTATGCCATTCAGATTTCAAACAGACGTCAAACACGAAGTTAAAATAGAGGACTAAATGGGAAAGACAATACTTTATGCAAAAAATGCAGCAGAACTTATAAAGATTCTCAATAATAATCCGGGAACAAAAGTTGTTGGAGGCTGCACCAGAATTGAAAGTCTTCCGGAAAAATTTATTTCAACTCATGGCATCAAAGACCTTTCTCATATTTCCAGACATGAGCGTTATATTGATGTTGGTCCTGGAGCAACTCTTTCAGAGCTGCTTGCAATTGGTCAAACCCATCTGCCGCCTATCCTTTATGAAGCTCTTAACTGTATTGCAAATCCGCTTATAAGAAACACTGCAACAATCGGCGGTAATATCTGTTCTGAAAATCACAAGCTTACACTCTTTGCTCCGCTTATGGCACTGGATGCAAAACTTGAATTCAAAAATCAGACAGAAACAAGAAGTGAAAATATCAGATATTTTAAATCTGTACCGGAAGGTTTTATACTTTCAAATATCCGCATTCCTCTTGTAGATGCAGAGCTTTCAATTTTCCGCCGCATTGGGCATGAGCATTCAATTACTCAGCAGTCAGCATCTTTTGCTTTTCTTGCTGATACAGAAAAAAACTCCCTGCTCAATGTGCATCTGGCCTTTGCAGGTCCATTCACCTTCCACAGCAAGGAGTTTGAAAACTTCATGAGCGGCCGTCGTCTTCCTCTTTCGCAGAAAGATATTACTCAGCTGGAAGAGGTTGTAGCCGAGCAGTTCCAGAAGGCCGCTACAGATCAGATGATTACCGACGTAATGCGACAGCAGTTCTTTAATCTTGCGCGTTACAGTTTTGAGCAGTTGACATAAGGAGGGCGGAGCCCCGCCCTGCGCTCGCACTTCGTTGCTCGCTACCCACCCAGCGGGGACACCCCGCAACGCCCCACTCTATCTTATGAACATACAGTCACCATAAGAGAAAAAGCGATATCTGTTTTCAACGGCAGTTTTGTAGGCATTCAAAATATGCTCACGGCCGGCAAAAGCAGACACCAGCATAATTAAAGTGCTTTCCGGTGTATGAAAGTTTGTGAACATCTTATCTACAACCTTAAACTTAAAACCCGGGTACATAAAAATGCTTGTTGAGTTTGTGCCGGCTCTAACCCATTCATTGTTAGCTCCGACTACCCCGCCTTCCATCTCTATTTTCTGTGCAACACTTTCCAAAGTACGTACGCTTGTTGTTCCAACCGCAAGAATCGGGCGGCCTTCTGCCTTTGCCTTGTTAATGGCATCTGCAGTTTCTTTCGGAACAGTATACCACTCCTCGTGCATTTTATGATTTTCAATATTTTCTTCGCGCACTGGTAGGAAGGTTCCAAGACCTACATGAAGAGTTACAAAGCGGCGTTCAATTCCTTTTGCGTCCAGGCGGGTCAGCATTTCCTCTGTAAAGTGAAGGCCGGCTGTCGGGCAGGCAGCAGAACCGGTGTTTGTTGCATAAACATTCTGATATCGTTCAGAATCTTCTTCTGTGTCACCGCGCTTAATATATGGAGGAAGAGGAATATGACCGTTTCTTTCAAACCAGTCTTCATCAATTGCAAAATCAAATTTCAGGGCACGGAATTCTGTACCGGCATTTCCTTCGTGTTCAATAATTTCTGCAACTGTTCCGTCAGGAAATTTATAATGCATTCCAGGCTTCTGCTTTTTAGCAGACTTTACCATTGTATTCCAGATGCAGCATTCTTTATCAATTGTATTGAGGAACATGAATTCTGTTTCTCGGCCGGTAGTTTCTTTGATGCCGTAAACACGGGCACGACGTACACGGCTGTTATTAAAAATCATGAGAGTGCCCGGCTCAATTAAATCTGGAAGGTCGTCCATCATATGATGCTCTACCTCTCCGGTTACTCTGTTTAAAAGCATAAGTTTATCCTGTCCGCGAACTCCACTCGGATGCTGCGCAATCAAATCTTCAGGCAGGTCAAAATTAAAATCGGATGTTAACATGAGAATTATAATAACACAAATCAGAGTTATAGAAAATAAGGTTGTTTCGATACGGCCTTCAGCCTACTCAACCACCGTCGTCATTGCGAGGAGCGTAGCGACGTGGCAATCCATATTAAAAGAGACTTCCCTGAAGGCCGTCTTTTGAATCCGCAGCGTGTGTAAGTCCAAGATGTGTATATGCTTTTTCCGTTACCATACGACCACGCGGAGTTCGCTGGAGAAGTCCGCACTGTATAAGGTACGGCTCATAATAATCTTCCAGAGTATCAATACTTTCGCCAATGGAGATAGCAAGAGTTTCTGCTCCAACCGGGCCGCCGCCAAAGTTTTCAATAATCGAGCGCAAAATCTCGCGGTCATATTTTTCAAGACCAATTTCATCAATCTCGAGGCGACGCAAACCTTCATCTACTATATTAAGAGTAATAGTATTGCTTCCTGCAACCTGAGCAAAGTCTCTCATACGGCGGAGCACCCGGTTTGCAACACGAGGTGTTCCACGGCAGCACTGAGCCAGCAGCATAGCCGCATCCTCTTCAATCCCGATTTCCAGAATATTAGCCGAACGCTTTATAATGGAAGCAAGTTCCTTCTGGGTATAAAACTCAAAACGTGGAATAAAGCCAAAGCGGGAACGAAGCGGACTCGAAACAGAACCGGCCTTAGTTGTAGCACCAACCAGAGTAAACGGAGGAATAGGAATACGGACAGTACGGGCAGCAGCCCCCTGACCGATAATCCAGTCCAGTTCAAAATCTTCCATTGCAATGTAAAGCATTTCTTCAATTGCAGGCTTTAAGCGGTGAATTTCATCAATAAAAAAAACAGTTCTCGGAGTAATGGTACTTAAGATTCCTGCGAGATCTTTCGGCTTATCAAGTGCTGGTGCACTTGTTACCTTAAAATCAACTCCAAGTTCGTGGGCTGTAATCTGGGCAAGAGTAGTTTTTCCAAGTCCCGGAGGACCAATTAAAAGAAGATGATCCAGAGGCTCTTCGCGAAACTTAGCCGCTTCAATAAAAGTAGAAAGATTTTTCTTTACGCTCTCCTGCCCAAGAAAATCCTTGAGCATATTTGGACGCAGTTTATTATCCTGTTCATCATATCTGTCTTTCAGGTCCGCACGTACAATCGCAGAAAAATCTTCACCAAAATCTTCAGCCATAAAATCCCCTCCCTGCTAAGCAAGCTCAACAATAGCACGACGGAAGAGAATATCTTCCCTCTCTTTCTGACTCTTACCAGCAAACGAACTATCGTTAGTTAGTATTTCAACCAGCTGGGCAAGTTTCTGTTCAACAAGTTTTTTATCATAGCCCATAGAGGCCAGAGACATAACAACATCTGCATAAGGGCTTGCAGAAGCAAGACTAACAACAGGCCCTGCACTCTCGCTGATTTTAAGTTTACCCTTAAGAGTCAGCATCATTTTACCGGCAGTCTTTTTACCAACTCCAGGAATCTTTTCCAACATTTCAAGGTCACCCTTTTCCAGCACATCAAGCAGACGGGCACTTGAAACAGCACTCATGATTTTTACAGCACCTTTTGGGCCAACGCCATCAACCTTAAGTAAATCTAAAAACACGCTGCGTTCATCGGCAGATGCAAAACCATAAAGAGACATCAGCTGATCTGTATGCTGAAGATATGTATAAATCTTTGCCTCATTGCCAACCGGTGGAAGCATATCAAGATTAGAATCGGGAACACACAAATCCCATTCTACTCCATTTGTATCTATAAAAACCTGTTTAGGAAATTTTCCGGTAATTATTCCTGTAAGCGAATTGAACATATTAGCATTATAGATGATATAAAGAGACTTGTGAAGATTATAAACATCCGTCATTCTGTACTTGTTTCAGGTTCTGCAAAAAAGAAGCATATTAAATTGATAATTATTCTCAAATTCAATTGACATTTTTTATGCAATTCGTATAATTTGAGAATCATTATCAAATTGGAATACTTCATAAATGCAGAAAACAGCCTATAAAACAAAACAGCAGGAACTTCTTTTTTCATATCTGAGAGAAATGCAGGGAAAGCATTTTACAGCAGAAGATGTACGTGCTCACTTTGAAGCAAAAAATATCTCAATAGGAATTGCCACAATTTACCGTCAGCTGGAAAAACTCGTAGCTGAAGGAAAAATCCAGAAATATTTTATAGATGACCACTCTGCTGCCTGCTTTGAATATGACGGGGAAAACTGCAATTCCAGCGAGCAGCACTTTCACTTAAAATGTGAACTCTGCGGCCGTCTTATTCATCTTGAATGCGAAGAGCTTGAAGAACTCGGCGGCCATCTTAAGACAGAGCATGGCTTTGTAATTAATCCGCTAAGAACAGTTTTTTACGGACTCTGCACAGATTGCGCAGATAAGAAGGAAAATGAAGATGAATAATCAGAAAAAACATTTCCATATCTTCAGAGTTGCAGCCCTTCTTGCCGTCCTTTCGCTTTTTGCAGTCCTGACCTTTGAAGTTTTTCATGCCGGTCACGAAGAAAGCTGCCATGAAGAAAACTGCCAAATCTGTCTTGTACTGCAGGTCATCCACAACACAAAAAAAATCTCTGCCACTGCACCTCTAGACCCAATTGATTTTTCAGCTTTTAACTATATAAATCTTTTTATTCTTTCTGCCATCTTCTTCGCACCGGCAACTCTCGTAAAGCAGAAAGTAAAGCTGGTGATTTAACATCCCGGTCATCCCGATCCTGAAACAAGTTCAGAATGACATTTCGGGATCTATTAAAAGATGCTGAACCTTCGCAGCATGACATTCAAATATATGGAGAAAAATATGAACGTAAAGAAAATAATCGCAGGAGCTGCAATCCTCCTCGCACTCACATCATCAGTGTTTGCCGCAAAAGCAAAAAAATCAGATAAAAAAACTGACAAACTCAAAGTCGTAACAACAATCTTCCCTGAGTACGACTGGACTCACGAAATCATTGGCGACAAAGCTGCAAATGTTGAACTCACCCTTCTTCTCGGAAACGGTGTAGACCTCCACTCTTATCAGCCTTCAATCCAGGATATCGCAAAAATCTCTACAGCCGACATCTTCATTTACGTTGGAGGCGAAAGCGACGGCTGGGTAAAAGATGCCCTCAAAAATGCAAAAAATAAAAACATGAAGGTAATAAATCTTCTCGAAACCCTCGGCGACAAAGTAAAAGCCGAGGAAGTAAAAGAAGGAATGCAGGCCGAAGAGGAAGATGAACACGAGCACCACCACGATGATGAAGACGAGGACGAAGATGATCACGACCATGAAGCCGAAGAACATCATCACCATCATCACGATTACGAGGATGAAGTTGAATATGATGAGCACGTATGGCTTTCACTCCGCAATGCAAAAATTTTAAGTGCAGAAATCGCCACTGCCCTCTCAGAAAAGGACGCCACAAACGCCACAGCATACAAAGCCAACCTCGCCGCATACACTGCCCGCCTCGACTCCCTCGACACAAAATATGCCGCAGCTGTAAAAGCTGGTAGCAAGAAGACAATCCTCTTTGGCGACCGCTTCCCATTCCGCTATCTTGTAGACGACTACGGACTAGACTACTTTGCGGCCTTTGTCGGCTGTTCAGCAGAAACAGAAGCCAGCTTTGAAACAGTAATCTTCCTTGCAAAGAAGGTAGACGAACTCGACCTCAACACAGTGCTTAAAATTGAATCTGGTGACGGTAAGATTGCCCGCACAATTATTCAGAACACAAAGAAAAAGAACGCAAAGGTTCTTACCCTCGATTCAATTCAGTCTACAACCGCAAAGCAGGCTGCAGCCGGTGCAAGTTATCTTAAAATTATGGAAGAAAATCTTACAGTCCTCGTGGAGGCTTTGAAGTAGAATAATGCAGGTGTGTAATAGCACCTGCAAGCGCATCGGCCGCATGGTCGGGCTTAGGCTCAGTTTTTAAGCCAAGCAGAATCTTTACATAACGTTCAACTAATTCCTTGTCGGCAGAGGCAGTCCCAGTGACTGCCTGTTTTATTTGATTTGGCTGATATTCCCCGAGTGGAATATTATGCTGGGCAAGACAGAGTGTAACAACTCCGCGGGCTTCAGCTACTCCCATTGCAGAAGTAACATTTCGGGCAAAAAAAAGAGTTTCCATTCCGGCTTCATCCGGCTGAAACTCCTGGATTACCGCAACAAGACGGCTATAAATAGTAAGGAGCCGCTCTCCGTGTGGCTGGTCAGCCTTAGTTGTAATACAGCCGTAAGAAACCATGCGGTAACGGCCTTCAAAAAAATCAACTACGCCAAAACCAGTATTTGCGAGTCCCGGGTCAATACCCAGAACTCTTCGCACACGTGCGTGCTCCTTTTCCATCATATTATATGATAAGTATTAATTAAGCCTCTGGCTCAAAGTCATCTGGATATTCAGCTGTGTGGTATACGTTCTGAACATCATCATTGTCTTCAAGACGGTCGATGAGGCGCTGAACCTTAGCAGCAGTATCCTTATCAACTGGAGTATAAGCATCTGGAACCATTCCTACGTCAGCAGAAAGTGTTTCATAGCCCTTATCCTGAAGAGCTTCAGCAACAGCAGTAAATGCATCTGGAGTTGTTGTTACAGTGATAATTCCGTCTTCGTTTACGATATCATCAGCACCAGCTTCCAAAGCAACTTCCATTACTTCGTCTTCGTTTACCTTTTCAGCATCAAGTTCGATAGTACCTTTGCGCTGGAACATACGAGAAACAGAACCAGAAGTTCCAAGGTTTCCACCGTTCTTTGCAAAAATGTTTTTAACGTCAGCAGCTGCACGGTTCTTGTTATCAGAAAGAACTTCAACCATTACAGCAACTCCGCCAGGAGCATAACCTTCGTAGAGATACTCTTCGTATGCTGCTCCACCGTCTTCACCAGTACCTTTCTTGATAGCACGTTCAATGTTATCCTTAGGCATGTTAGCAGCACGAGCCTTAATAATTACAGTTCTAAGACGAGGGTTAGAGTTAGGGTCTCCACCGCCCATACGTGCAGCAATAGAAATTTCCTTAA
>Ga0310691_10000218_pt1 | contig 117309 bp, 97 predicted proteins | sample 176DNAGHGlowgp2_FD_203887 | JGI IMG/M metagenome (GOLD analysis project Ga0310691, IMG submission 203887) | Sheep rumen microbial communities from Palmerston North, Manawatu-Wanganui, New Zealand - 1766 DNA GHGlow gp2 (v2) (version 2) | ecosystem: Host-associated > Mammals > Digestive system >... | reverse complement strand
CCGATGTTCATGAGCATGACGACCACTATGAGATCGTTATCGACCTGCCGGGCTTCAAGAAAGACCAGATCAATCTTGAGCTTCAGAACGGTTATCTGACTGTCAGCGCCGCAAAGGGACTTGACAAAGACGAAAAGTCCAAGAAGGGCAAGCTGATCCGTCAGGAGCGTTATGCAGGCGCAATGCAGAGGAGCTTCTATATCGGAGACACTGTTACAGAAGCTGATATCAAGGCAAAGTTTGAGGATGGTGTTCTGAACATCTGCGTTCCGAAGGCAGAGCCAAAGAAGCTGGAAAATCACAAGTATATTGCCATTGAGGGATAATACCTCGCTAAGTTCATATCCCAAAATAATACTCCCCGGAGCTGTTCATATGAGCAGTTCCGGGGAGTTTTTTTATGACAGTTAGAAAAGCTGTTGATGAAAAAGTTGATTGATCATGACTTGCAGCCTATGGTTTTCGGTCAATGTCTCATTACGTCATTTTTCACTGTCCTGCTTCAGGGGGAATAGTTTCCGAGGAATTCAAATATTTCTCCAGAAGAACTCTTGATGATGATTCCCTCAGTCAGCTCATGTGAGAAAGAAATCGAACAGTTCGGATAAGTAAATGCCTCTGTTACAACCATATCCGGTGTCGGAGTTGTTTCCTCTACGGTCACGATCACTGTTCCGTTGTTCAGAACGTCAAGCCCTGTGATCTTGATTTCGTAGCCGCCTGTGGAACGCTCTCCGCTGCATATGATGTATTGATACTTGTTGTCTACGACATCAATACAGTATCCACGCTTCTTATACTGTGAATTATAGGAATCTCCGCTGTATATTTCATACGCAAGTTCATTCATCAAAGTGCCCTTGACGGCTCAGCCATTACATTAAATATACCCTCACTAAAGCGATATGGGGCAGAAAAAAATTTATAAGGTCTGCGGACTGACTGAATACTCAGTTCGGTAACAGCTTGCTTCCTGCTCCGGATTATACTTCCCTTTTCATGATAATGAAGCATTCAAGATATGGGGTTGGATTGACAAAAGTCCATTATTCTGGTATTATTAATATAAGAAAAGACGATTTATTTCCAAACGTGTGACACGTTCAAGTACAATGAAAGCCATTTTTACAATAAGGATGAAATATATGAAAAAGGGGCTGAAAAAAGAATGAAAAAAATATTCGGATTCAAAATAGGGGGCTTGCAGCAGAAGATATTCAATCTCGTACTGGTATTCCTCGTTGCGATAATAGGCGTATTCGGAGCTGTCTCCGCGTATCAGTCGCGGGAGCTGACCTCAGTCGTCAACAACGCGAGCCAGAAACAGCAGCAGGCTATCGAGAAGGTATCGGGCGATACCATGCATCAGGTCGTTGACTCCTCGATGACCCAAAACAACGCTTTTCAGGCATATATCGCGGACGATATGTTCTCCGACGTCAAGGGCGACGTCCAGACGCTGCAAAGGCTCGCCGAGGAGCTGTTCGCTCATCAGGATCGCCTTGAGTTCCAGCCCGTGAGCTACCCCAAGCGTGAAAACGACGGCATAGCGTCGGCGCAGATTCAGCACGGTGAAGGCATCGTCCCCGAGGATTCCGACAAGCTCAGGGTAGTGAGCAATATGCAGGATATCATGCTCTCGATGTTCGTCAACTCGGACAAGCTCAGCTCATGCATCGTATCCACATCCGACGGCATCACGCTGTACGTTGATGACCGCGCAGGCGAGTATTTCAACGAGGACGGCAGCGCCATAACGACCTTTGAGGCACGCGAGAGACCGTGGTACAAAGGCGCAGTCGAAACAGGCGACGTTTACTTCACGGGCATCGAGCGCGACAGCTTCACGGATTACATCGGCTTGGTGTGCTCGGCGCCAGTGTACTGCAACGGCGAGCTTGTGGCAGTCGTCGGAGCCGACATCTTCCTCGATGATATGGCGGCATACGTCCGTGACGCCTCCGATGACGGCGGATATGTCTGCGTCTTCAACGGCGACGGTCAGGTGATTTTTGCTCCCGAGGGCAACGGCGTATTCGAGGTGCAGACCTCCGACGAGGCAGAGGATATAAGGCTCTCGGACAACAAGGAGCTCGGCAGTTTCGTTGCGGCGGCTCTCACCGGACAGACCGAACTCACTGTAATAAACGTCAACGGCAAGGACTACTACATGACTGGCTCGCCTATCCCGACCGTCGGCTGGACAGTGGTATCCTTCATCGAGAAAAACATAACCGAGCAGCCCGCTCAGCTCATGATATCGAAATTCGACGGCATCAACAAGGAAGCCGCCACAGCGTTTGAGAACGGCACGAAATATTCCAAACAGACAACTCTCGTTATGATAGCGATAGTGCTCGCACTCGGAACAGGCTGTGCGCTTTTCATCGCCGGAAAGATAGTCAAGCCAGTAGAGCGCATGACAGAGCGCATGGGAGAGCTCAACGGAAACGACCTCAACTTTGAAATGGAGGACACCTACAAAACAGGCGACGAGATAGAGGTGCTTGCCGAGTCGTTCGAGACCCTTTCAAAGCGCACGCGAGAATACATCGACCAGATAACCACGATAACCGCCGAAAAGGAGCGTATCGGCGCGGAGCTCGAGCTTGCGACGAAGATACAGGCGCATATGCTCCCGAATATATTCCCCGCATTTCCCGAGCGCCCCGAGCTCGACATCTACGCGACGATGACTCCCGCAAAGGAGGTCGGCGGCGACTTTTACGACTTCTTCCTCATCGACGACGACCACCTCGGAATGGTAATGGCTGACGTATCGGGCAAGGGCGTACCTGCGGCGCTGTTCATGATGATGTCGAAGATACTTGTCAGCAACTACGCGATGATTGGCGGAAGCCCAGCAAAGGTGCTCGAGCAGGTCAACACTCAGATATGCAAGAACAACGATGAAGATATGTTCGTCACAGTATGGTTCGGCGTTCTGGAGATATCCACAGGCAAGATAACAGCAGCAAATGCGGGACACGAATACCCTATCGTCAAGAAGGCTGACGGCGAATTCGAGCTGTTCAAGGACAAGCACGGCTTCGTCATCGGAGGAATGGCAGGACTGAAATACAAGGACTACGAATTCACGCTTGAAAAGGGCGGCTCGCTCTTCCTCTACACTGACGGCGTTGCAGAGGCTACAAACGCTGAAAACGAGCTCTTCGGCACTGACCGCATGATAGCTGCTCTCAACAAAGACCCGCAGGCTTCGCCGAAGGAGCTGCTCGAAAATATGCAGCAGTCAGTCAGCGATTTCGTGGGCGACGCACCGCAGTTCGACGACCTCACTATGCTGGGTATAAAGCTGCTGTAAAAAGCCGCTACATACCTCACAATAGGACAAATCAAAACCTCCGCAGGAGCATATATCCTGCGGAGGTTTATTTTATCGGTGAAAATCATTTCAGTTTTTGACCGTGCAACTCACTCATGGTCGCACCTTATGGAAGCGGAGAAAAACTCTTACATTACTTTATTTTCCGCATCTTCTGTGAACCTCGGCTGTGAGCTCGTCGAAGTATATCTGCGGATTTGTGGCGTTGTAGGCAGTAACGTATTCCTCCCACGCCTTGTCGAAGTCGTCGCTCATAACAACGAGCGGCATATGCAGATGCTTGACCTCGTTAATCTTCTTGAGCACCTTGCCGTACTCCGTCGCCTCGGTAGATGCGCTCTCATACGACCACATAGGATACCACGGAGGATTCTCCTCCGGAGCGTTGAGGAAGTCGGTGTAGGTCTGCTTGCCGTAAGCATCAAAGCACTTTTTTATCGTCGGGTCGAGGTGGTCATGGAAGATGTTAGGCTGATTATCAGGAGTGTACGCATTCTTGCCGTCGGGAGCCATACCGCCGTATCTGGGCATATAGCTGTACTCGCACAAATGCTTCTTGGCGTAATCGCTGTCACGCCAGTTCTTGTACTGCTCGTCGGTCTGGTCGAAGTAGCCCTCGTCATTGACGAAGTAATCCTCGCCCTCTACGCCCCAGAATCGCAGATTGAGTATCTCGGGAGTTATGAGGTCGCTCATGAACTTCACAGCACCCTCGGGGTCGGAACAGCTCGTTGTGACCGCGATGCCCGTAGAAGCGTTAAACGCGGGATTATCGCGGTATTTCTCCTTAATTTTGCCGTCAATGGTAAGTCCGAACGGGATATAGGTACACTCAGCACTGAGCTGTCTTTCGGAGCTTCCGAAGTTCCAGTGCTGGTCGACCATGCCGAGTACCCTGCCGGTCAGGAGCTTGTCGTAGTAATCGGAGGTCTCCATAACGAAGCAGTCGGGGTCGATAACGCCCTTGTGATATTCCTCGTTGAGCTTCTGGAACCACTTCTTGGCAGTCGGGAGCATATTGTAATCCTTCGCTTCAAGAGTGTTCGGGTCAACGAAGCAGGCGCCGTCATTCGGGTGACCGTCGAGGAACATCGGCGGGTTGTCAATTGCGAACATACGCACATCAGTACACTGTATCTCATATCCGATGTAGGGCTCGCCGTTCTCGTCGACGGGATTAGCCGCGAGGTAATCCTCGATGAGACCGAAGTAATCATCGAGAGTCCTGAGCTCTGGGTAATTAGCCCACTCGAGAACCTTAACCTGAATCCAGAAAGCCTCGCCGTCATGAGTAGTACCTGTGACCTTCTGATTTACAGCTGAAAACAGCGGAATGAAATAGATATGACCGTCGTCAGCGCGCACGGTATCCCACTGCGCATCGGTATACAGCTCCTTGAGATTCGGATAATCATCCCAGTAGTTGTCGAGCGGTATCAGTGCGCCCTCCTTGATGAGGCGCTGACAGTTCGGACCGTCGGGCGAGATGAAGTCATGGTACTTGCCCGAGATCATCATATCGCTGAATATCTTATCGAGGTCAGCCTGATCCTGAGTCCACTCCTCGTAGAGGATACAGCCCGTCTTCTCGGCGATGATATCTCTTATCTCATTGTCGTCGTCCAAGCCCGAATTACGAGCTGCGAAGAAGCCTGTGAACTCCTTAATTTCCTTGGGCTTCTCCTCCTTCTTCGCGGAAGAAGAACAGCTTGCAGCTGACATCAGCACCATTGCTGCCAAAGCTACTGACAGGATCTGTTTTTTTGTCATACCTATTCCTCCTTTGCGGTATGTATCACGAACGATATCCTAAGCTCGTTCTTGTTTACGATATTTATATCAACACTGCTGCCGAGGCAGTGCTTGATACGGAGATACGGATTGAATCTGTTGCTGCTGTCGAATGAATACTCTCCGCTGATGTCGTTGTCCTCGAATATGGCGAGGAGCTTCAGCGTATCAGCCGAGCCTGCGGGCTTGCTTCCGATGAACGTGACCGTTGCCTCAGAGTCGGAGGACGTCACACTTACGGAGTCAGCGCCGAGAACACGGAATATATCATCAGCGATGAGCACGAGCGAATACGTCGGCACGAGCAGACTGCTGTCCGCACCGCTGCGGCTGTACTCCTTGCCGAGCTCCTTAGCGAGCTTCTCAATCATATCCGCCTCATCTGAGAGTGAAACGCTATCGCTGTCGAAGTCGTCACTGATGAACGGCAGACTGCGTCGGGCTGCGAGCTGAGCATCGAGCCTGAGCGCTGTCGTGAAGAGCGAGTCGTAGTCGGAGCTCTTCTGTATGAGCGAGTCGCTGCTCTCGCGATATTCGCTGCCTGTAAGGGCAAGCCGCTCCGACATCTCGGTGCAGATATCGAGCAGAGCTCCTATTTCGTCCTTGCCGTTTCTGCCCTTTTCGAGCGACGGCAGACTTCCCATGCTCCTGAACTCCTTGATTACAGGTCTCATGCGGCTGACAACACTGTGTCCGATGATGAACAGAGCTATATTGAAGAGTACAAATATAGCGATAAGGCACGGGAGCAGATACTTCTCACCAAGCAGGATATCAACGGCGCTTTTTTTGTTCGCACATGAGTAGAACTCAATGTCGACGGTGTAGTAGTTGTGAGTGATGCCCTCAAAATCGGGAGTGATAGTAATATCGGAAACCGACTTTATCTTCTCGTCGCTGCAATAGATAAGGTCGCTGCCGCACATAATGCATATGAGTCCGTCGAAATCAAGGCTCTTAACGAAATTCTTGATGAAGTCGCTGCTCATTTTGAGGCAGAGGAAGCTCTCGCCCGTATCGAGCGCTACATAGTCGAGCTTTCGCACGAGCAGGATAGAGTGGTCGCTGTGGTCGATACTCATGAGCGTGGGCTTGTTGTACTTCTTGATAGCCTTGTACCATTCCTCGTTCTTTATCGAGCTGACCGAACCTATATTGCCGCCTGGCTTGATAGTCGGATTTTCGGTGTATACGATACATTTCTTGACTACATTGGTATCAGCAGTACCGAGAGCTGTGTTCTGAAGTATGGGTCTGTACGCCTCAAAGTAGTCGGCGGAGCTTGCGTAGGTGATATTGAGAAAGTCGTACAGAGGCTTGTTCGTATAGATATTCTTAGCTATAGAAACTGCATTTTCTATGCCGACGTTAGTGGTCTGCTCCGCGGCAGAAATGGCGTTCTTCTCGAGTCTGTCGTACTCCTCGCGCGACACGCTGTTCACCGCATTGACCATAGAAACGAGCGATGTTATGAGCGTTAGCAGGAGCAGTATATCGAGCAGAATGAACTTTATTCTGAATGGCAGTCCCGACATAGGCGCAGTTCTTTTTCGTTTGGTATTACTCAAAAGACCACCTCCATTACCTGTCGGGCATATTCATCTGTTTTTTCAGAGCGTTCTTCTTCTCGTACATATTCTCCTCAGCCTCGGCGAGGAGCTCGTCATACGTGCGGTCTCCCTTGGAGTAGGCGTATCCGTATGAGAGAGCGCATTTCACCGAATCCTCGGGCTTACTGAGGATTATCGGAGACTCTCTGTCCAGCTTCTCCACGAGAGCGCTGATGCCGCGGAAGGAACACTCCGTGATAACAACAAGGAACTCATCGCCGCCCATTCTGAAGCAATGGTCGCCTTCATCAAGAATGGTTCTGATATAATCGGCAGCGGAGGTGATAACATAGTCGCCGCTTTCGTGACCGAGAGTATCGTTGATGAGCTTGAGATTGTTGACGTCGAAGTATATGAGACAGATGTTGCTGCAGCTGCGGAACATCTCCTCCATGCTGTGGTAGCATCGCTTGTTGAGCATATGTGTCATACCGTCATGATTGGCGTCATACAGAGCTTTCGAGAGGTTCTCGTTGTTGGTGTTTATCTCGAAGAGTATCTTTTGCAGCGCCCTGCTGAGCTGACCTATCTCATCCGAGCGGTCAGTCGCGAAGAAGACGGAAGCGTCCTTGCCCTCAGCGGCGTTATCGTCTCCCGCGAGGTAAACAGCGGAGTTTGTTATCTGTCTGATAGGTCGCAGCATTCGCCTGTTTACAGCGCTTATGAGGATGAAGACAAAGACCGCGCACGCTATCAGCATCGCCGCAAATAAGCCGATGCCTACAGGAATGAACCTGTATTCATAGGGCTCATTGAGCTCGACGATGATATAGCCGCAGAGGTTATCGTCGACCGTTCTCAGCGGTCGGAAGCAGGACATAACGCCCTTTTCGGTGTGCTCCATAGAGGAGCGCCCGTTGATGAGCTCCGCTTTTACAGATGAAGTGTAGTCGTTGTATTCGAGCTTAGCTCCGAGGGATTCACCGCCCGTATCGTAGATATAGCTTGCCGAGGTACTGTTGAAGTTCACGAGAGAAATACGCCTTATATCCAAGCTGTTATTCTCCTGATACTGCTTCAGCTTTTTCTGGACAGATGTATACTCGTCCGTAACAGAGCGGGTATTGAAGGTATCCCTTGCAAGGTCGGCATTTATCGTAAATTCAGCCATATCAAGAGTCTGAGAGGCAATCGTTTTCTGGTATCTTAGACCTGTCAGCCTGACCGTTACGCATGAAACGGAGAAAGCTATCACAACAAAGACCACAAGAACAACGGCTGATGATAAGCCGATACTTTTTTTGATCGATCCTGACATGATTTTTTACTCCAATTATCTCAAAGGCACATAGTTGTGTTGAGTCATTCCATATCTGATATAATCATTATACACCTATAATTACAATTTGTCAATTTCTTATAATTAAAGACGGCAAAAATTAACAGAATTATAACATTTTTAATAAAAATAAACGATATTTAAACTATTTGTATAATTGCTTTTCAATGACGAATAACTCTCCCCTCTCACTTTCAAGCTTACAATGTGCCAAAAAGCATTACTGCAAAAAACAGCCGCGGCATTTTTGCCGCGGCGTTAAAGCTTTATTCAGTTGCCTTGAAAAGGAACTTGATGAAGTTGTACATCATAGGTATGACCGTCTTGCTGTCGTGTCCGCCGCCCGGCACAGAAAGGTAGATGTTCTCAGTGCCGTGCTCCGTGAAGAGGTCGCTGTACTGCTTGGGATAGGTGCCGACCATTCCGTCGTTCGTGCCGCCCGCGATAAGGAGCAGATACGGTGCATACGGCGGGTCGATACGCATATCGTCCTTGCTCATTACACCCGGATGATCCATGAGGGCGTCACGCGTCGGGAATATACCCGGAGCAGGAGCTCCGCCGCCGATGTAGCCGACCTTGTCACAGCAGCGTATGCCGATATAGAGCGACTCTCTGCCGCCCATAGAGAATCCCGCAACAGCAGTATTCTCGCGTCCCGTCTTGACGGGATAGTGCGACTCGATGTAAGGCATGAGGCTGTCGGGGAGGTCCTCGACGAAATTGTCGTATCCTGGCACGTCAGCCTGACCGTTGCCCGTCTGCTTTTCGTGATTGGGGTCGGTATACTGATTCGTGAACACGATTATCATCGGCACAGCATCGCCGCTCTTGATGAGATTGGTAGCAATCTCGCGCACGCCCATGCCGTTTACCATTGCATTCTCGTCGCCGCCGTAGCCGTGGTTGACGTAGAATACAGGGTACTGCTTATTAGCGTCATAATTGGGCGGAAGCCAAACATTTGCGCCCTTGTTTCGGTTCGCTTTCTTCGAGAAATAGGTGATGTGCTCGAGCTTACCCTCAGCGTTGGACAGCACCGATGACGGAACATTCGGTGTTATCTGGTCGCGGATGCTGTCCATATACTTCTTGCCTACATCCTCGGGAGGCTCTACCCTGTCGAACTCAGCTCTCTCACCGAGAATGAACTGGCTTATCTGCACGAGGTCGGCTGCGTTCATCTCGCCGCTGCCGTCGACGTCGCCCGCCTTGAGAGCCGCGCCCATGAGACCGTCGACCGCTCCCCTTCTCGCGAGGATAAGGTCGAATGTATCGACTCTGCCGTCATAGTTTATATCGGCTGGAATCATAGGCTTCGGACCGTCTATCTTAGTGCCAGCCTCAGCAATGATTACCTCGTCGACCGTGAATTTGCCCGTGCCAGTCTCCGTCTCGAAGTAGAGGACGTAGTCCGAGCCCTCGGGAAGCGTATAATTCGTATTCGCGAGCTGAATGTAGTCTCCCGACGCATCGCCGTTCGCGATGTGTCCGTACTGAGTCTCACCCGCAGCGTTCTTGTATTGCAGCGACAGCATCATATTGCCCGTACCCGATACCGCCGCACTGAAGCTGTACTCCTTGCCAGCGATGAATGTATCGGCGTCGAGGGACTTCATCGCGCCGTGCCATGAGCTGCTCCTGCCCGATACGACGAGAGCCTTGCTGCCCGCATATGCAGTGCCGCCCGAAGCTACAGAAGCGCCGCCTCTGCCCTCCCAGCCGTCAGTGCCGCTCTCGAACTCGTCGTGAACGAAGCAGGCGTTATCGTCAAGTCCCTGCGCAGATGTGCCCGACGGCAAAGCAGCAGCCGAGAACACAGTTGAAACGGCTAATGCTGCGGCGAGCACCGACCTGAAAGTCTTAGACTTTTTCATTTTGATTCCTCCTTAAACCACATACCTGAACAAAAAAACATACCACATTAATATTACAACAAATCAACAATGCATCAAACCCATATTTTGCATATTCGGTGGATAAAAGGGCGATATGGTCATTTTTCTTATAAAAAAGCCCCGCTTATGCAAGGCGAGGCTTGAATCTATGCAATTGTCAGTACATCAGAACGGCGCGCCGCATTCAGTGCAGAACTTCCCGTTTCCGATTCTCTTTGCGCCGCAGCTTGTGCAGAATTTGGGAGCATTCTGAGGCACGTTCATATTCGGGTTCATATTCATGTTCGGATTCATCATCTGATTAGCCATACCCATACCCACAAACATTACGGGATTCATGCCCATTACCTGTGCGTTATTTTCGCCTTTGTCATTTTTTGCAGACTCAGCCTTGGCAGCTTCCTTTTGAGCAGCCTCCGCTTTCATCTTTTCGAGCATTTCAAGCGACTCCTTTTTTACCTCAAATTTGAAATCTTCGAGATAAACAGTATCGCCGGATTCAGCGAAATCCTTTTCAACAGCATCTTTCAGAGGAGTACCCGAGCCAATCTTTTCCATTAGAGATTCGCTATTCATAGCTGCTTTCATAGTTATTTCTTGCACGCACTTGTTTATAGAAGCACCGAGGATTGCTCCGAATTCAGCTTTTGCGTCCGAGACACTGTCATAGTGACCCGAGGCGGACTCAAAAAGTGTAGCAACGCCAGAGAAAGTTGCCTCCATAGGGCAAAATCCTCCATCGAAACTCTCATTAAAACGGAATACGCTTGAACCGAAATTAATTGTAACAGGATTCATTTATTTAACCTCCCGAAAGCTAAAGTATAGACAAATTATACCACAGAAATGCAAAAAAGTCAAACAAAAGAAAACCTCCCGAAAGGACGGAAGGCTCTCTTTGGTATTGGAGGGAAATTCTTTGCATTTTATCACTCGGACTTATTTCTGTCCGTAGTATGCGTTAGCGCCGTGCTTGCGGAAGAAGTGCTTGTCGAGCAGTCTCTGCGGCATATTCGGCGTATCTGAGCGCAGAGTCTTGGTTATCCACGCCATAGCCGAAAGCTCCTCTAAAACTACCGAATTGTGTACTGCTTCCATGCAGTCCTTGCCCCAGACGAATGGACCGTGATTAGCCACGAGCACCGCGGGGATGTCCGCGTACTCCTGACAGCACTCAACGATGACCTTTCCCGTCTCGAGCTCGTACTCGCCCTGCACCTCCTCGTCGGTCATCTCACGCGTACAGGGTATCTCACCGTAGAAGTAGTCGCCGTGAGTTGTTCCGAGCGGAGGAATGCCCATGCAAGCCTGCGCGAATGAGGTAGCATAGCGGCTGTGAGTGTGAACAACACCGCATATGCCCTCGAAGTTTCTGTAAATTTCAAGATGAGTAGGCGTGTCGCTCGACGGGGACAGCTTCCCCTCGACCTTTTCGCCGTCCAGTGTCAGGACTACGATATCGTCCGCGGTCATAGTGTCGTACTCGACGCCGCTGGGCTTGATAGCGACAAGCCCCGATTCGCGGTCATATTCGCTGACGTTGCCCCATGTGAATGTGACAAGTCCGTACTTGGGTAGGAGCAGATTCGCCTTTAGTACGCGCTCTTTGAGCTCCTTAACGTCCATAGATAACGTCTCCTATCATCATGTCGCGCTCGAGCTGGTACTTGTTGGTGTTCTTGTTGATGACAACGAGCTCGATGCCCATGATACGTGCAAAGTCGCGAACCGTCTCGTCACTGATGTCGTAGGAAAGAACAGTGTGGTGTGCTCCGCCTGCGATTATCCAGCACTCGAGACCCTCGAGGAAGGACGGAGCGGGCTTCCACATCGTTCTTGCGACGGGAAGATTCGGCATTGTCTGGAAGGGCTTCTCGCACTCAACGTCCTGAGCGATGAGACGGAGCCTGCCGCCGATGTCGATGAGTGATATCGCCTTTGCAGAGCCTGCCTTGCCCTCGAACACGATACGAGCGGGAGCGTCCTTGCCGCCGATTCCGAGCGGGTGAACCTCTATTCTCGGTCTGTCAGCCGCGATAGACGGGCAAACCTCGAGCATATGAGCTCCGAGAATGAGCTCGTGCTTGTAGTCGTAGTTGTAATCCTCCATGAAAGAGGTGTTTCCGTCGGGATACATAGCCTTGATAATGGCAGTCATACCCGCGGTCTTCCAGTCGCCCTCAGCGCCGAAGCCGTAGCCCTTATGCATGAGGTGCTGGGTAGCGAGACCCGGAAGCTGTTTCATGCCGTGAAGGTCCTCGAACGTGTTCGAGAACGCCTTTGCGCCCTCACGGACGAGTATCTTCTCGATAGCTATCTCCTCGCGAGCCTGATAGCGGATGCACTCCTCATCAGCCTTGTCGAAGTCGTACAGCTCAGCGTACTCCTTCATCAGAGCGTCAATCTCAGCGTCGGTAACAGCATTCATTATCTGAACGAGGTCGCCGACAGCGAATGTGTTGACCTGCCAGCCGAGCTTTATCTGAGCCTCTATCTTGTCGCCCTCGGTAACAGCTACCTCGCGCATATTGTCGCCGAAGCGGACAATTTTCAGGCTCTTGCTGAACTGCACACCGACAGCGGCGCGCATCCAGTCTGCGATCTTCTCCTGCACCGCAGGGTCAGCCCAGTGACCTGCAACAACAGCTCTCGGCATACGCAGACGCGCACCGATGAAGCCGTGCTCGCGGTCGCCGTGAGCGGACTGGTGGAGGTTCATATAGTCCATGTCGATAGCGTCATTGGGGATATTGTCGTTGAACTGCGTATGGAAGTGCAGCCACGGCTTCTGGAGGCTTCTAAGACCGTTTATCCACATCTTGGACGGCGAGAATGTGTGGCAGAATGTGATGATACCCGCGCACTCGTCGTCGTAGTTTGCCTCCTTGATTATCTTAGTTATCTCAGCCTCTTTCTTCACGGTGAGCTTGTACTCAACGGGGAAAGGGAGCTTCAGACCTGCAACTATCTTCTTTGAGTCCTCCTCGACCTGACGGAGCGTTTCCTCACCATACAGGAACTGAGAGCCTGTTACAAACCAGAATTTCATTTATCATCTGTCCTTTCATCTTTCGTTAGCCGAAGCTCTGACAGCCGCGAGCCCCGAAATATACTTTTTCATATAAACGTTCAGACCGTCGATGTCCTCCTGCTTGGGAGAAACGGTACTGCCCTTCATATCCGCGAAGACTCTTCCGCCGAGGTATGCCTCGAGAGATTCTCCGCTTCTCTTGTTAGCCATATACGCCGCAAGGAGAGCGATTCCCCATGCGCCGCCCTCGCCTGCTGTCTGCATGAGCGTGACATCAGCTCCGAGAGCCGCCGCAAGGAAATTCTGGCTCGGCAGTGGCGTCTTGAAGAAGCCGCCGTGCGCGTAGATACGCTCGAGCTTTACGTGCTCCTGCTCAGTGAGTATATCCATGCCCGCTTTAAGCGACGCAACGCAGGAATATACGAGCGAGCGGGCGAGATTGCGGATATTGAAGTCCGAGTCGGGACTTCTGAAAAGGAGCGGCTTGCCGTCCTTTACACCTGTAACGGGTTCTCCCGCGTAGTAGTTGTAGGAAATCACTCCGTCGCAGTCGGGCTTGCCCTCAGCGGCGAGCGCGTACAGCATATCATAGAGCTTGCCCTTGGGGATATCAACTCCCGCCTCTTTGAGGAAACCGCCGAGCATACCGAACCACGCGTCGAGGTCGGAGGTACAGCTGTTGCAGTGTACCATAGCCACGGGAGCGCCGCACGGAGTAGTCACGATATCTATCTCGCGGTGAACAGCAGACAGCTTATCCTCGAGGACAATCATCGAGAATATGGACGTACCCGCCGAAACATTGCCTGTTTTGGGAGTTATGCTGTTTGTCGCAGCCATACCCGTCTGAGCGTCGCCCTCGGGCGGACAGAAGGGAACTCCCGCGCGGAAAGTGCCTGTCGGGTCGAGGAGTTTTGCGCCCTCGTCGGTGAGCCTGCCCGCGCACTCCCCTGCCTGAACGATTTTCGGCAGCAGCTCGGAGAGGCTGAGCCTGAGTTCGGTGCCCGCCGTGAGAGTGCCGAAGCGCGACATCATGGAGCTGTCATAATCGCAGGTCTTTGGGTCTATCGGGAAGATACCCGAAGCGTCGCCTGCTCCGATTACCTTCTCTCCTGTGAGGAGGTAGTGAACGTAGCCTGCGAGAGTAGTCATGAACGCGAGCCTGCCGATGTGCGGCTCCTTGTTGAGTATCGCCTGATACAGATGCGCAACGCTCCAGCGCTGCGGGATATTGAAATCGAAAGCATCGGTGAGCCTGTCGGCAGCCTCCTCGGTCATGGTATTGCGCCATGTCCTGAAGGGCACGAGCTGTTCGTCGTTCTCGTCGAACGCGAGGTAGCCGTGCATCATCGCGGATATTCCCATACCCGCCGCCGATTCGAGCTTCACGCCGTATTTTTCCTCGACGTTTCTCATAAGGTCGGCAAAGCAGTCCTGCAAGCCGCGCTTTACATTATCGAGGGAGTAAGTCCACACGCCGTCGAGCAGCTCGTTCTGCCAGTCGTGAACGCCTGTAGCGAGAGGCGTATGGCTGTCGTCGATGAGGACAGCCTTGATACGCGTCGAACCGAACTCGATGCCGATTATAGCCTTACCGTCTTTTATCAACTCTGCTCCGCTCATTATTTCGCTCCTTTTGCCTCAGCGGGTCTTGAAGATGAGAGATTGGCTTTCTTGCGGCGGGCGATGATGACGCTCTGAACTACGAGGAATATACAGAGCATCGAAGCGTTTGTAATACCCGTCCACCAAGCCTGATCAAGACCAATGGATGATACGATATTCTGAATGAGAGCAAGTGAAAGAACGCCGAAAAGAGTACCGATGATATTTCCGACGCCGCCCGTAAGCATGGTACCACCGATGATAGACGAAGCGATAGCGTTCATTTCCGCTCCCGCCGCGTGAGTAGCCGAACCCGAGCCTACGTGCATGAAATATACAAATCCGCCAATTCCGCCTAAGATACCGCACATGAGATATGCAAGGAATGTCGTTCTCTTTACATTGATTCCGAGCATAAGTGCGCTTTGCTTGTTACCGCCGACTGCGTAGAAGTTACGTCCCGTCTTAGTCCACTTGAGAAAGACGAAGAGTGCGGCAACAACTATGAGAGCGACAATGACGCCGATTTCTATATATGCGTCGATGTAATCGCCTCTCTTGTTGTACGAGCCCATTCCGGGGATAATGATTCTTGTTTCCTTGAGCTTTACGAACGCCTCATTCTGAACGTTGAATGGGTTCGTATTGACGATAGTCGTCATGCCTCGCGCGAAGAACATACCCGCGAGCGTGACTATGAACGGCTGAATGTCAAGATAAGCTATCAGGTAGCCCTGTACCAGTCCGAATGCGAGACCGATACCGAGTGAGATGAGCATAGCCCCCCAGACGCTTCCGCTGTGCATATCGAGGTATACGGCGGAGCTCATGCTAACGAGGGCAGCCATACCGCCGACCGAGATGTCGATACCGCCTGTTATCATGACGAGTGTCATACCGCAGGCAAGTATGATAAGAGCGGCATTAGCATTGAGAATGTTGAAAAAGGTCTGTGCCTTCTGGAAGCCCGAGCCGAGTCCGAATATCGCGAACAGATACATCGCAATGAAGACGATTATCGTTATCGACATAAGAAGATTGGTATCGGACAGACTTCCTATAAGACCCCGACGTGACTTGCCGGCTGTCAAGAATTTCTGCGACATATACTATTCCTCCGTTTCAAACGCTTTGTCAGCCGTTCTGCTCTGCACGCGCAGGACGCAGCTTTCTGAACAGAGCCGCTATCTTTTCTCTTACTATCGGTGCACTCAGTACAACGAGCAGTATGACAACTACTGCCTTGTATGCAGGGAGAGCGTCCGACTGTACCTGAAATTTGTAGAGCGTTGTAGTAAGGAACTGAATAACGTATGCGCCGAGGATAGAAGCGGAGATATTGAACTTACCGCCGCCGAGAGCGTTGCCGCCGAGAGCTACCGCGAGGATAGCGTCCATTTCGATGTCCTTGGCAACAACAGAATAGTTTATCGAAGAGATACGGCTGACCTTGATAAGTCCCGCAACCGCAACGCAGAGTCCGAGGATAACATAGGTTATGAATTTGATTAATGCGGGATTGAGACCGTTAAGGCGCGATGTCTGCTCGTTGATACCTACAGACTGAACGTACAGTCCGAGAGTGGTGAATTTCAGCACGAGGAAAATCACAACGAAGCACGCAAGTGCGATGAAAAACGGCGTTGGTATCGGTATTCCCGGGATATATCCGCCAAATACCGAGAAGGTGCTGTCAGTTACTACGGGGAGCTCGTTGTTGTTTATCCATGCCGCGATAGAACGTCCCGCAGTGAAGAGAATGAGAGTTGCGACCATGGGCTGTATCTTGAATACAGAGACAAGCACGCCATTGAATGCACCGCACGCCATAGCCACAAAGCAGCTTATGATGAAAGCCACTATAATGGGTGCCTGAAGCTCATCGGGACGGGAATTCGTACCGCAGAGTACTCTCAGCACGACGCTTCCGCTTATCGCGATAGCAGCTCCGACTGAGATATCCTGTCCGCGCGAGGCGGCAGTCACGAGCGTCATGCCCACAGCGAGTATCGCGAGCTCAGAGCCGTAGTCGATAATGGAAATAATGTTGCCCGAGAGGAGCGGATCGCCGTTGCTGTTATGACCGAGAGTGATCTTGAAGAACGACGGATCCATGATAAAATTGAATAAAGCAAGAATGAGCAGAGCGGCTAAAGGAATGAAAATCTGCTTTCTGAACATCGCAGTGATGATCGAGCTTGCTGTGTTGTTTTTGGTATTCTGGCTCATTTCTGCTCACCTCCTGCAATAGTGTTCATGATAGTATTCTGCGTGAGCTGGTCGCCCTTGAGCTCGCCTACCAGCTTGCGGTCGCGCATAACGAGCAGACGCGAGCAGGTGCGCAGCATCTCGTCAGTCTCGGACGAGATGAAGGTAATGCTCATGCCCTCGGAAGCGAGCTTGAGAACCAGCTTCTGAATGTCGACCTTTGTGCCGACGTCGATACCGCGGGTAGGCTCGTCGAGGATGAGGTAATTCGGGTGAGTGAGCAGCCAGCGTCCGAGAATGACCTTCTGCTGATTGCCGCCCGAGAGCGATTTTATAGGTGTATTGACCGAAGCGGTCTTGATGTCGAGGAGCTTTATGTACTCGTCGGCAAACTTCGTAGCCTGAGCCTTCGAGAACGGTCTGAAGAAGCCCTTTTTGACCTGAAGCGCGAGAATGATATTGTCACGAACAGAGAGGTCGCCGACGATACCGTCACGCTTTCTGTCCTCGGCAAGGTAAGCAATACCGTGCTTCATGGCGTCGATCGGCTTGTTTATCTTCACCTGCTTGCCGTCGACCCAGACCTTGCCGCTCGTGACCTTATCCGCACCGAATATAGCGCGGACGCACTCGCTTCGTCCCGAGCCGAGAAGGCCCGTAAAGCCGTTGACCTCGCCCTTGCGGATACGGAAGTTGAAGGGCTTGATGCCCTCTGAGCTGCAAAGGTTCTCAGCCTCGTAGACAATCTTGTTCCTCGCCTCGTCATACTGAGGGATATCGTTCTTGATGTCAGCCATATCGTCGAGCTCCTTGCCGAGCATCTTCGACACGAGCTGAACACGCGGCAGCTTTTCTATCTCGTACTCACCGACGAGCTGTCCGTCGCGGAGAACTGTGATCCTGTCACAGACCTCATAGACCTGGTCGAGGAAGTGGGTAACGAAAATGATACCGACACCGCGCTTTTTGAGGTCACGCATAAGACCGAACAGCTTCTCGACCTCAGATTCATCGAGGGAAGAGGTCGGCTCATCGAGGATGAGCACGCTGCACTCCATATCGACCGCACGAGCGATAGCGACCATCTGCTGTACAGCGATAGAGCAGCTTGCGAGCTGCTGATTGGGCTTGACCGCGATTCCGAGCGAATCGAGGAGCTCGCCCGCCTTTTTATTCATTTCACGCCAGTTTACGGCGGGACCCTTGCCGCGTCCGATGAAGATATTCTCAGCGACCGAGAGGTTCGGACAGAGCGATATTTCCTGATAAACCGTGCTGATGCCTAAATTCTGTGCTTCCTGCGGAGAGCGTATCTGCACGGCGCCGCCGTGTCCCTTAATGAAAATATCTCCGCCGTCCTTGACGTGTACTCCCGTGAGGACCTTGATAAGAGTTGATTTTCCCGCGCCGTTTTCGCCCATAAGCGCGTGTATCTCACCCTCACGGAGCGTAAAATCAACGTTTCTGAGCGCTTTTACGCCGGGAAACGACTTATAGATGCCCCGCATTTCCAGCAATGATTTCTCCTGCATTGCCTTTCCTCCTAAGTGATATTCGCCTTTTTCTGCGAAAAAACTTTTAAAATTAGTGCGGTGACAATTACAATATCCGAACGTGTCACCGCACTTCTTTAGTTATTCAATGTCCTGTTGATCAGATACCATACTGCTCTACGTCAGCGTCTGTGATAGTAGAAGCATCGAAGCCCTTTTCGTCCATGATGATAGTCTTCTGAGGGAGGGTCTCACCATTTTCGAGCTTCTTTATGATGTCAACGATGTAAGAGGACTGGAAGGGGTTGCACTGACCGTCGTAGTTCCAGTTGCCAGCCTTGAGCTCCTGAAGAGCCCACTTGTTGCAGTCAAAGCCCATAACGATAACATCCTTGCCAACGCCGTGAGAGATGTTTGCTCTGTCGAGAGCAGCAACAGCGCCCTTAGCCATATCGTCGTTCTCAGCGTAGATAACGTTGAACTTCTGGTTGGAGTCGATAGCGGACTGAACTATCTGCTGAGCCTTTTCAGCGTTCCACTCAGCTGTCTGCTCAACAACGATGTTCCAGTTGAGCTTGGAAGCAGTATCAGTGAGAGCGCCCGAGCGTCCCTTCTGAGCAGCAGAGCCCATAACGCCCTGAAGGTGGATGATATCGTAGGAAGCGAGGTTCTGATTCTTGAGCCACTCAACAGCAGTCTCGCCTTCCTTATTCATATCGGAAACGATGGAAGCCTCGTAGAGACTCTCGTCAGCGTCGATTGTACGGTCGAAGAGGATGACCTTAACGCCTGCGTCCTTAGCGTCCTTGAGGACTGAATCCCAGCCTGCGGTATCAGCAGCGGAGAGAAGGAGGTAATCTACTTCATCCTGAATGTACTTCTGAGCGTAGTTTATCTGCTCCTCGTTCTTGAGGCTGTATGCGAACTGAGCGTCATAGCCGTTTTCCTTAGTGAAAGTAGCCTTTAGGTCGTTTACGTTAGCTGTACGGTAGCCCGACTCGTTAGGGTCGTTGTTGATGATGCCGACAGAAATGAGCTTATCGCCTGACTTCTTGCCTGAATCGGAAGAAGAGCCGCCCTCAGTACCGCAGCCTGCGAAAACAGCGCTGCAGAGCACCATGCTTGCTGCCATAGCAAATAACTTGTTCATTTTCATAATAGAATTCCTCCCTAAAATAAATTTTGACATTAAAGTCGTTAACTTGTACTTACATTATAAACAAATTGTATTTACATAGATACCAAAAATGATACACAAAATGTTTATTTTTTTTAGAATTTAAAAGATTGTATACATTACGGGCAAATATTCGCACTGTTCTGGAACTGGCGCGGAGTCTGACCCGTATACTTCTTGAAAATCTGGCTGAAGTACCGATAGTCTCTGAAGCCCACATCATAGGCGATCTCATATATCATCTTGGACGTACAGCACAGCAGCTCTCTTGCGCGGGATATCCTCGCAGAAGCGATGTACTCCGAGAGGTTCTGCCCGTACTTTTTCTTGAACTGAGCGCTCAGGTAGGAGGGGCTCAGTCCGACGGCTTCAGCCACGACAAGAAGCGAAAGCTCGTCGTTCATATAGTTGTTGTCAATATATTCGCGTGCGCTTGCAATAACGCTTTTTCCGCTTTCCTTCGCTGATTCTATCCGCCACATTATGCAGTCATAAATCATTTTGTGAAGGAAAACGACAGTATCCTCGGTCTCTGTAAGCTTTGAAGCGATATCGTCGGCAATACCGAAGTGCTCATAGAAGCATTCGTTGCTGATGCCTATCTTCTCGGCGAACGTATGAGCGGCAACGTAGATGTCCATACACACATAAAGCCTGATAACGAGGGAACCTATCTGCGAAAAATTGACCTCATCGAGTATCTCGTCGAGCTTCTCGCCGCAGTCCTCGAGCCTTCCGCTCTGGAGCAGCTCCTCGATGCTCTTGATATCTATCCGTTTGACTTCCTGGATGATATCCTTATTTTCGTTCATTGTTCACACCCCCACTCAACAACCTGCCAACGGGAGCTTATTACAGCTTCTTTACCGAGTCGCGTATCTTGATCTCAGGCGTGAAAAGAATATCATTGTTGTCAGAAGACGGCGAGCAGATCATGTCGATGAGCTTCTCGGCAACAGCCTCGCCGAGAATACGCTTCGGGTGAGCCACCGATGTGAGCGGAACATCGCATATCGACGCATACTTGGAATCGTCGATGCCGATGACCGATACCTCCTCGGGAACGCTTATGCCGCGCTCCTTGCAGAATTGCAGCAGCTTTATAGCGATGTTGTCATTGTAGCACACAACAGCGGTCGACTCACTCAGCAGCACGAGCAGATTGTTCTCGCCCGAAGTAAAGACGGAGTTTTTGTCGGAGGTCGCATACCACAGCACGTTGTCCTCTGAATTTCTGAGTCCGTGAGCGATACAGCTCTTGGCAAAGCCGCTGTATCTCTTATGACCCTGTATGTCGTCGAGAGCAAAAATGCCCGCAATCCTTCTGTGTCCGCATCCGAACGCATAGTCTGCGGCAAGTCTTCCCGCAGCCTCATCGTCGATGGATACGCAAGGGTAGCTCGACCACGGATACTTCGCATTGAAGAAGACAACGGGAATGTTTTTTTTCTTCAGCTCATCGTAGAGCTCCATGTTCGGATTCGGCAGAGCACTCTTTGAGGGCTCGATAATGAGACCCTGAACGCCGCTCGATATCATACTCTGAAGCGCCTGCTGTTCCTCGGCGACCTTGTTATGAGTGATAGCGAGCTGCATGGAATAGCCCGAATCGTTGAGGACACTTTCGATGCCCGTCACTATCTGCGGGAATATGTAGTCGGTGAAGTAAGTCGAGATAACGCCGATATTGCGCGCCTGTACGGCGGGTGTCGGCTGAGCGAAGCCTGTCGATACAAAAGCACCGCTGCCTCTTACTCGGCTGATGACGTTCTCATTCTCGAGACACATGAGCGCCTGACGGACAGTCTGTCGGCTGACGCCATGAATCTCGCAGAGCTCCTTTTCAGTCAGGAACCTGTCCTTCGGCTTCAATCCGTTAGAAGTGATGTAATCCTTTGCCCACTCAACGATAGTCAAGTATTTATAGTCTTCCATAGTATCCTCCTATGACCTATAATTCATGGATTTTCTGATTACATGATATCACAATTTGTCTGCTTTGTAAATACAACTTAGACAATTCTCAAAAATATTTGTACGCACATACAAAACAACTGCCATTCATTTGTACAAATTGACGACTACTTTGCACGCTTGTTATACTATTGACAAATTGTCGGAGTTGAGATATAATTTTTTTATTGAATGGAAACGATTTTTAACCCGAAAAGGAGGTTAATTATGGATAAGGTCAAATGGGGCATCATCGGCGCAGGACGTATCGCCCGCGCATTTTGTACTGCTCTTGCCGAGGTCGGCGAAGCGGAGTTATACGCTGTAGGCTCACGCACGCCTGACAAATCAGCCGCATTCGCTGAGGAGTACGGCTTCACTCGCTCATACGGGAGCTATTCCGAGCTTCTCTCCGACAGCGAGGTCGATGTCGTATACATCGCGACGCCTATGGCTGCCCACTACGACATCTGCATCGAAGCTCTCGAAAAAGGGCGGAACGTGTTCTGCGAGAAGTCAGTCACGCTGAACGCCGCACAGCTCCGCAAAATACTTACGCTCGCCGATGAAAAGGGACTTTTCTTCTGCGAGGCGATGTGGATGAAGTGCCGCCCTACCTATTTAAAGATGAAGGAATGGGTCAGGAGCGGCAGAATTGGTGAGATACGTTATATCAAGGCAGATTTCAGCAATTTCGTTCCCTACAACGCTAATGACCGCCTTTTCCGCGCGGACTGCGGCGGCGGAGCGCTGCTCGATGTGACCGTTTACCCGCTGACTCTCGTCCACGACCTCCTCGGCGTGCCCGACGAGATACAGAGCGCTGCACATCTCGACAACGGCATCGACCTCAGCAGTTCGCTCATACTGCGATACGCAAGCGGCGCATTTGCGTCCATTGATACAGGCTTCGAGCTCGGGCTACGTAACAACGCCGTTATCTCAGGCACGGAGGGCAGCATCGTTTTCGGAGACTGCTTTTTCTGCTCCGAAACAGTAGAGCTGTTCGACCGTGACCGCCGACTTATCGAGCGCTATGACTCCCCTGCCCGCGTAAACGGCTACGAGTACGAGATAGAGGAGGTACACCGCTGTCTCGCTTCGGGACTGCTTGGCAGCGAGCTGATACCACACTCGGCAACGCTCGAGGTCATGGAGATAATGGACGGACTCCGCAGAGTATGGGGAATGAAGTTCCCGCAGGAATAAAAAAAGGCTGACCGAAGGGGAGCCCCCTCTGGCGGATTCGCAGGTTACTAAATATGAGCCGTAAGTTTACGGCTCGGTAGCCCACAAATTCCGCTAAGGGAAGCACTCTAATGGTCAGCCTTTTGTTTTACTTAGTGCCGAAGATACGGTCGCCCGCGTCGCCCACACCTGGAACGATGTACTTGTCCTCGTTGAGTCCTTCATCGATGACGCCCGCATAGATGTCAACGTCGGGATGAGCATCACAAACAGCCTTTGCTCCTTCGGGAGAAGCAATGATGCACATATACTTGATGTTCTTGACGCCGAGCTTCTTTATCTCGGAAATTGCCGATTTAGCGGAATTTCCCGTTGCGAGCATCGGGTCAACGATGATGACCTCGCGCTCCTCGATATCCTCGGGCATCTTGCAGTAGTACATTACTGCTTCATGCGTGCCTGGGTCGCAGAAAATGCCGATGTGACCTATCTTAGCGGCGGGAACGAGCGAAGTAACGCCGTCCACCATGCCGAGACCTGCGCGGAGTATCGGCACAACAGCAAGCTTTTTGCCCGAGATGACCTTAGTCTTTGCGACTGCGATAGGCGTCTCGAGCTCTATCTCCTTGAGCGGGAGGTCGCGTGTAGCCTCGTATCCGATGAACATAGCTATCTCGGATACGAGCTCGCGGAACTCCTTAGTACCTGTGTTTTTGTCTCTTAAAAGAGAGATCTTATGCTGAACCAGCGGGTGATCAATTATATGTAATTCGCCCATTATGAACAGCTCCTTTCATTATTTGATATTATATTCATGTTTTTCGATAAAGTAGCAGACCTCGCCGCTCGGAGCTTTACCCTCGCGGACAAATCTCTGGACTGTATCAGTTTTATTCATAACTGACTTTTCGAGCACACGTCCCGACTTTGTATTCTCAGCTCTGTGGTAGGCTTCAAGCCGCTCAAAATCGGTATTTTCAAATGCATACCTTATCAGAGCCGACAGGACTTCGCCTGCATAGCCATTGCCACAGAAGCGTTTTCCGATGCAGTATTCTATCTCGGCAGTGCGGCAATCCTCCCAGACCTTGCAAAAGGCTATCTGACCGATATTTCGACCGCTCGCTTTCTCGACAACAGCCCAGCGGTACTTGGATTTTATGCCGCTGATGTAATCGTTCAGGAGAACTCTCACCTGCTGGATATCCGTGTAGACAGGCTCGCCGTATTCAAGCTGGATATCGGGGGCTGACGCCCAGTATTCGAGCATATCCTCAGCGTCCTCCATACGGAACGGACGGCAGATAATCCTTTCTGTCGCAAAGGAATCGGAACTCATTGATTCTCGAGCGCAGTAATGAGGTCAACGCGGCGCTGGTGACGTCCGCCCTCGAAGCCCGTGGTGACGAATATCTCCGCAAGCTCGCAGGCAAGACCGCTTCCGAGGACTCTCGCGCCCATGCACATGATATTGCTGTCATTGTGCAGACGGGTGAACTTCGTCGAGAAGCTGTCAGAGCAGACCGCCGCCCTGATGCCCTTTATCTTGTTCGCGGCAATTGACATACCGATGCCCGTACCGCAGATGAGAATGCCCTTCTCGCACTCTCCCGACGTGACGAGGTCACACACGGTCTTAGCCATGTTCGGGTAGTCGCATGGCTCTCCGTCAGTGCCCATATCCTTCAGCTCAAAGCCCTTTTCCGTCAGATAAGCGATGACCGCTTTTTTGAGCTCCACTCCAGCGTGGTCGCAGCCTATTGCTATCATGATTATCCCTCCTGTTTTGCGAGCTTATCCTGCAAGTCCTTCTCAGCCTTGACCTTTTGCAGGTACGAGACCTCGAGCTCATCAGCAGTCACAAGCTCCTTAGATAACGCCGCGAGACAGACTCCGCAGGCGTTTTGCAGCCGACCCATAGGCGGTGCGATAATGAACATCGGCGAGCGGTAATTCATAAAGAAGTCAGCCGCACCGTCACCGCAGAGCAGAGCCTCAGTCCCGTTGAAAGCAAGGAACTGCGCGAGCTCGTCGCGGCTGATTATCTGCTCATCGCAGAGCGGCTCAAGCACGTAGCCGTCGCTCTTGTACGAGCAGGTATAGACGAGGTCGCCCCTCGCCTTCATCACAGAGCAGATAGTGCCCTTGAATGCGATATTGTTGTACGCGAGAGCCTCGAGCGTGGAGACTCCGCAGCACTTGCAGTCCAGCGCAAAGCCCATAGCCTTGACCGCCGCAACGCCTATGCGCAGACCCGTGTAGCTTCCGGGACCGTCAGCGACCGCGATGACGTCGATGTCGGGGACAGCCTTGCCCGTCTGAGCGAGGATTTCCTTTACCATAGGCATAATGACCTGCGAGTGCGTCTTCTGCGTATACAGAGTAGACTCCGCGAGGAAGACCTCGCTGTCGGAGTCAAATAGCGCGGCGGAAGCCGTTTTTCCCGAAGTATCAATCCCAAGCAGCAGCAAAGCGTCCACCGTCCTCAATCGTAATCTCGCGGTCGTTCTCGCCGAGAGAAGCTATTGTAATATATATAGTATCCTTTGGCAGGAACTCCGCGATATTCTCCGACCACTCGACCGCCGCGACATTGTTCTCGAAGTCGTAATCGTAGAAGCCCGTAGATTCGAGCCCCTCCTCGGTGCTGATGCGGTACATATCGAAGTGGTAGAGCGTTATCTTATCTCCGCGGTACTCGTTGACGAGTGCGAAGGTCGGGGAGCTGACATTGTCACCGAGCCCGAGCCCTATCGCAAGTCCGCGCGTGAAGGTCGTCTTACCCGCGCCGAGACCGCCTTTATATGCTATCATATCCCCCGCACGGAGCATAGAGCCGAGCTTTTTAGCGGCTTCGATTGTCTCGGCGGGAGAATGTGTGACAATCTTCATATCAGAAAAGCCCAGTGATATTGCCGTTCACGTCGCAGTCGATGTTGAGTGCGGACGGAGCCTTGGGCAGACCAGGCATCGTGAGTATCTCGCCCGTGTAGATGACAACGAAGCCCGCACCCGCCGACACTCTTGCGTCGCGGACAGTGATATTGAAGCCCTTGGGCTTGCCGAGGAGAGCGGGATTGTCCGAGAGCGAATACTGTGTCTTAGCGACGCATATAGGCAGGTCGCGGAAGCCGATAGACTCTATCTCCTTGATAGCCTTATCGGCGGCGGCAGTGTATGTGACGCCGTCTGCACGGTATATCTCGCGCGCGAGCTTTTCTATCTTGTCCTTTATCGAGAGCTCCTTCGCGTACAGCGGACGAAACTTCTCATCGCTGCCCTGCGTGAGCTCGATAGTCTCGCAGACCTTGTTCGCGAGGTCCTTACCGCCTTCGCCGCCCTTTGCGAACACCTCGCACATGGACACCTCTACGCCCATATCAGCGCAGAACTTCTTGACGAAATCTATCTCCTTCTCGGTGTCGCTCTCGAAGCGGTTTATCGCTACGACAACGGGCACATGGAACTTGTGCATATTCTCGATGTGGGTCTGGAGGTTTACGATGCCCTTTTCGAGAGCCCACATATTCTCCTTTGCGAGCTCAGCCTTGGGAACTCTGCCGTTGTATTTGAGCGCACGTATCGTAGCTACGAGGACTACGCACGCAGGCGTCAGACCGCCGTAGCGGCACTTGATGTCGAAGAACTTCTCGGCGCCGAGGTCAGAGCCGAAGCCCGCCTCAGTGATACAGTAGTCGCCGAGCTTGAGCGCGAGCTTTGTCGCGCGGATAGAGTTGCAGCCGTGAGCGATATTCGCGAACGGACCGCCATGAATGAATGCGGGGTTGTTCTCGAGGGTCTGCACAAGATTGGGCTTGAGCGCGTCCTTGAGCAGAGCAGTCATAGCGCCCGTGCAGCCGAGCTGATTCGCGAATACTGGCTGACCGTCGAGGTCATACGCCACGAGGATATTGCCGAGGCGCTCCTTGAGGTCGCCGAGGTCGGTCGAGAGGCAGAGTATAGCCATTATCTCAGAGGCAACGGTGATGTTGAAGCCGTCCTCGCGCGGAACACCGTTAGCCTTGCCGCCGAGTCCGACAACGATATTGCGGAGCGCACGGTCGTTCATGTCCATACATCTCTTGAAGAGGATACGGCGCTGGTCTATGCGGAGCTCATTGCCCTGCTGGATGTGGTTGTCGAGCATAGCGCAGAGCAGGTTGTTCGCGGAAGTAATAGCGTGCATATCGCCCGTGAAGTGGAGGTTGATGTCCTCCATGGGTACTACCTGAGCGTAGCCGCCGCCCGCAGCACCGCCCTTGATGCCGAAAACGGGACCGAGCGAGGGCTCACGCAGAGCGAGCACAGCCTTCTTGCCTATCTTGCCCATAGCCTCGGCGAGTCCGACGCTGACAGTAGTCTTGCCCTCGCCTGCGGGAGTGGGATTTATCGCGGTAACGAGAATGAGCTTGCCGTCCTCCTTGAATGCGAGCGAGGAGTAGAGGCTCTCGGACAGCTTAGCCTTGTAGTGTCCGTAGGGCTCGAGGAACTCGTCGCCGATGCCGAGGTCAGCGGCTATCTCGCTGATCTTTTTCATTTTCGCGTTCTGTGCGATCTCAATATCAGATAACATTGATATATCCTCCGTTCAGTTAATTATAAATATAGTATAACATATTATTGTAAAAAATGCAACAGGGGCGGGAATAATTTTCCGCCCGTTGACTTATCTCCCGCAGAGTGATATAATAAAGGTACAAACAATTTGTGGAGGGATACTATGAAAAAGCTCATATCAGCACTCATCTCACTTACCGTCACCGCAGGCGCCGCTGCACCGAGCGTTTTTGCCGCCGACTCCGACTACACGCCTACGATGTATTTCCGCGCGCAGGAGTCCGACTCCGTGAAGGCATATGCCGACGGAAACGCAGCAATATTCCGCTCCGAGCTTGACGCCCCGACAGAGCTGCGCGTGAATGCAGCCGTATACATCGACGACGAATCCCTCACCTGCTGGGACGTCCACCCCGTGTGGAAGTGCGCGAGCAAGTACGCTAAGCTGGAAAACCTCGTCGACCCGCTCCCCATGTCCGACGACGCGCCGAATATAGCCTACGCCTACGCCGAAACCAACGAAAACGGCGAGTTCGTACATAAACGCCACGGCACGATACTCAGCACGGATACCGAATGCAACACCATGTCCTACACAATTGAGATAACCTCAAGGAATGACCGCTCCCCGCTGACTCCATACGGCGAGAAGTCGGACAGCTACCCGATGACATGGTTCGACCTAAACATCGCGAAGGACGCTCCTGCGGACGACTACACAGTCTACTTTCTCACTGAGCACGAGGATTACCCCGACCAGCGTCTTGCAGACATCGCAATGCGTTTACCCGATGCCTCATATGTAAAGACACCGATAACAAAGCCGATGACGGTCACGGTCACAGACAGGAAGTTCGGCGACGTCACGGGCGACGGCAAAGTCGACGCGAACGACTCATCAGCGATACTTGTCGCCTACTCGAAGAGCTCCACGGGACAGGAGCACGGACTCACAAACGAGGCATTCCGCTGTGGAGACACCGACCTCAACGCACAGCTGACCTCGTCCGACGCGTCGAATATCCTCGCATACTACTCCTTCCTCTCGACCTCCGAGGAGGAAAAAACGCTCACACAGTTCATGATTGACAGATTCAAGCAGTAAAAATAACGGTCAGGAAGGATTCGTCCCTCCTGACCGTTTTTTCATATAATGTTATTTTTAATCGCGAAAACAGCGAGCTGAGTGCGGTCCTTCAGCTTCAGCTTCTCGAGGAGACGCGATATACCGTTGCGGACCGTACCCTCCGCAAGAAACAGGCGCGAGGCAATCTCCTTGTTGTCACAGCCATCGCAGATAAGGCGGATGAAGTCTATCTCGCGCTCGGTGAGGTCGAAATTCTTCGGGTCCTGCGGGGCGGGAGCCGCCTCCTTTATCGAGCGGAAGATATTGTCGCAGAACACATTTATGCCGCCTGCAACAGCCTTTATGGAATTTATTATCTGGTCATTGTCCATTTCCTTGAGGATATAGCCGTCCGCACCGCTCGCCATAGCCTTCTCGACGGTCTCCTTGTCGTCGAAGGTCGTCAGCACGAGCACCTTTACGCCCTCGAGCTTTTCCTTTATCTGACGCGTGCCGTAGCCGCCATCGAAGTCGGGCATACGCATATCCATGAGCACGACGTCGGGCTGAAGCCGCACCGCCATCTCGAAGGCTTCCTTGCCGTTGCCTGCCTCTCCGACCACATTTATCGAGTCGTCCTGCACGAGTACAGCTTTTAGACCCGCGCGGAGTATCTGAACATCATCTGCCAGTAAAACTTTAATCATAGCTTTCACCCTTTTCTCGGTATCAACATTGCCGTGATACAGCTTTCATAAAAGCATTATACCATATTTTCGGACAGACTTCAATAGTTTTACTTAAATAAAAAAAAGATGTGCGGAGCAATTCCGCACATCCTGCAATTGTAAACTTTTTGTGAACATTTTTCAATAATCAACGGTTTTCCATTGATAATCGCCATTTTTTCGCCCTATTATAGAGGGGCATATATCACTCTGTCCTGAGAGCGACAACGGGGTCCTTCTTTGCGGCGCTTCTCGAGGGGATAATTCCCGAGATGAGCGTGAGCATAACGCTGATAGCAATGAGTATGACTGCCGCAGGTATCGGAAGGACAGCCTTGAGGTTCGTGATACCCGTCAGACCCTTTATTATAGCGTTTATCGGGAAGGTCGCGAGCCATGACACGATGACGCCGAGCAGTCCCGACGTGAAGCCTATGAGCATAGTCTCCGCGTTGAACATATTGCTTACGTTGCGCTTTGACGCACCTATCGCGCGGAGGATACCTATCTCCTTCGTTCTCTCCTGAACGGAAATGAGCGTGATAACGCCTATCATGATAGACGAAACGATGAGCGATATGCTGACGAAGGCGATGAGCACGTAGGTGATAGCGTTGATGATAGTAGTGATACTGCTCATCATGAGACCGATATAGTCGGTATACTTTATCTGACCGAGCTCGTCCTTGCCCTCGTTGTAGTCCTTGATTGCGTCCTCGATGACGTCCTTTTTCTCGAAGGACTTGGAGTACAGGCTTATCATGGACGGGTCATCGAGGTCGATATAGCCCATTTTGCGGAGATTTTCCTCGTATGTGCCGTTCGAGAACTCGACTATCTCATCGTAGAAGTAAGCCGCATCGGAAGCCTTCATCGACTTCATCATCTCGTCGAGACCCGCGAGCATCTGAGCGGGCTCCATAGTGCCGAGCTGACCCATGACCTGCTGAGCATACTGAGCCTTGACCTGCTCCTGCACGCCCTGAGTATAGGCGGCGGTGAGGTCATCGTCGCTCATCTGAGAGAGGTAGCCGCGTATCTCGTCCTCTGCAACGCCCATCTGCTGTGTGAGCATCTGAATGAGACCCATTTCCATGTCAGCGCGCTTTACATCCTTCATAGCCTCGGCAGTCATCTTAGCGAGCTCGTCGGGCTTGGGAGTGCTCATGAGCTGAACATAGAGGGCGGTCTTGTCAGTATCGCCCTTGCCGTCAACATACGTGCGGAAGAGCTCCTGCTTTTCCTCGTCGGTGAGCGAACCTGCTGTGGGCTTGAAGGGAAGACCCGTTATGACGTCCTTTTCGGGAGTCTCGAGCTGAGCCTTGATAACGTCAGCCTCGCGGGAATTCTCGATGATATAGCGTGTGAGGTCGCCTGTATATGCGATAGCACCCGTGAGCATAGCGGTTTTGGAGTCCTCGCTCGGACGGATTATACCGCTGACCTTGATGTCGATACCGTTGTCATAGAGGTATGTCATACCCGCCTCGGTATCGCGGAGGTCAGAGTAGGTATTGGTAGCCTTGTCGAACTTGAAGCAGTCGGAGTTGAGCACAACGCGGTAGGAACGGCTGCAAATGTCCTCATAGCTCCACTGCTGCTGCTTGAACTCGATCTTGGTCGTACCGTCCATAGCGGCGGTCATTATCTGGTCTATCTCGTCCTTTGTCTCGAGACCGAGAGCATAGAGAGCAACGTCATTGAGCTCGTTGTTCTTGTCGAGGACAAGTACAACCTCGTCGTAGCTGTTAGGCCACGAGCCGTAAACGACGTCGTACTGCTTCTCGAGGAGAGGACTGACCTTTTTGCCGTTGTCGCCCGCGAGCATTTCCTGCCAGAGCTTCATCTGCATATCGCCGCCCATCATGCCGCCCATCATTGAATTTCCGTTCATGCTGGACATAGCGGACATATCAATGTTCATGCTCTTAGCCATGAGCTCAGTCATGAGCTTCTGCGCGTCGGAGATGATGATATCACCGTCGACATTTTTAGTGTAGACGAGCATATCGTAATCATAGGAATACTGCACACCGTTGAGCGCACTGTGGAGCTTGGAGTTCTCATCAGCGTCCTGCTCCTCGATGTATGCCTTGAAGGATTTCAGGTCATTCTCGGAGTTTTCCTTATCGTTGAAGGCATTGACTATCTCGTATATAGCAGAGCGCTTGTAGACAGCGTCCTTGTCGTGGTCGATATCGCCGCTGCCGAGCTTCATGAAGGTCTCCATGATAGCGGAGAGGTCGGTATTGGTGTGCTCTATAGCGAGAGGATACGAGGATAGCGTCTCCTCCTGAATGGCGTCGATGTAGTTCTGGAAGCCCTGCGATACAGCGTAGATAAGTGCGATACCGATGATACCGATGCTTCCCGCGAAGGACGTCAGCATAGTGCGTCCCTTCTTGGTGAAGAGGTTCTTCATCGAGAGACCGAGCGACGTCATGAACGACATAGAGGGCTTCTTCTTTTTGACGCCCGCTTCCTCGTCCTGAAGGGTCTTGTCGCGAACCTCCTCCATCTGTATCTCCTTCTCTGAGAGAGGAGCGGAATCCTCCTGTATCACGCCGTCGAGCATACGCACGATACGTGTGGAGTACTTCTCGGCGAGCTCGGGGTTGTGCGTAACCATGATGACGAGTCTGTCCTTGGATATCTCCTTGAGTATATCCATTACCTGCTCGCTGGTCACGGTGTCAAGCGCACCCGTAGGCTCGTCAGCGAGGATAATATCGGGGTCGTTGACGATAGCACGCGCGATAGCAACACGCTGCATCTGTCCGCCCGACATCTCCGACGGACGCTTGTTGAACTGATTGCCCAGTCCGACCTTCTCGAGCGCCTTCTTTGCGCGCTCAACGCGCTCATTCTTGGACACGCCCGAGAGCGTCAGCGCGAGCTCTACGTTGCGGAGCACGGTCTGGTGCGGAATGAGGTTGTAGCTCTGGAAAACGAAGCCTATGGAGTGGTTGCGGTAGGCGTCCCAGTCGCGGTCCTTGTACTCCTTTGTGGAGCGTCCGTTGATGATGAGGTCACCCTCGGTGTACTGGTCGAGACCGCCGATGATATTGAGCATTGTGGTCTTGCCGCAGCCCGACGGACCGAGGATAGCCACGAATTCCGACTGTCTGAATTTAAGGTCGATACCCTTCAGCGCGTGAACAGTGTTCTCGCCCGCAAGGTAGTCCTTCTTTATGCCTTTGAGTTCGAGCATAATATCCCTCCTGTATTAGTTTACTCTGTCATTATATTCCCGCAATCTCAAATGTACCTCAACCAGAGACGCTGTCTCTGGACTCTGGTCAAGGCTTTGCCTTGACAATCCGCCAGAGGCTATGTCTCTGGACTCTGGTCAAGGCTCTGCCTTGACAATCCGCCAGAGGCTCTGCCTCTGGACTCTGCGGGGCTCTGCCCTCGACCCGCTGGGACTCTGTCCCAGACCCTGGCAGGGAACGCAGTCCCCTGCACCCCAAATTTCGTTGCCGCTCGCAAGCTCGCTCAGTTTATACAAAAGACATAGTCTGCTTTCGGTGGGAAGCAATAGATAAGCTAAAGGCTCAAAAACAAGTTATCACCAAAAGGTGTTTACATTAAAAATTGTTTATGCTATAATTGATTCAATACCGCAGAAAAAGGTGATATTATGGCTGAAATAATTGAATTTACCGATATAAACGCTCCCGAGCTAGCGATGTACCGTCCCATGCGCGAGGGGCAGCTTCTGCACTTCTACGAGCCCGAGGCGGGAGTATTCCTCGCGGAGAGTCCGAAGGTCATAGAGCGTGCCCTGCGCGGAGGCTATGAGCCGCTCTCAATACTCTGTGAGCGCCGCGACATCACAGGCGAGGCGGCGGACGTCATCGCGCGTGCGGGGGTCCCCGTCTACACAGCCGACAGCGACCTCATCACCGAGCTGACAGGCTTCAGGCTCATACGCGGAGCTATCTGCGCGATGAGGAGGCGTCCCCTGCCCGCTCCCGATGAGCTGTGCCGCGGAGCACGCCGCATAGCCGTCCTCGAGAACGTCGTCAACCCGACCAATGTCGGCGCGATATTTCGCTCGGCGGCGGCTCTCGGGATAGAAGCCGTACTGCTGACGGACACCTGCTCCGACCCACTGTATCGTCGCTCCTCGCGCGTGAGCATGGGCACGGTATTTCAGGTGCCGTGGACGTACATGAGCGGCGCTCTCACCGACATGAAGCTCCTGCACGGAATGGGCTTCAAGACGGCGGCAATGGCTCTGGTCAAGGACAGCGTCGACATCGACGACAAGCGGCTGAACTCCGAGGAGCGGCTCGCGGTCATACTCGGTGCGGAGGGCGACGGGCTGTCCGAGCAGACGATAGCCGCCTCCGACTACACGATATGCATACCGATGTCGAACGAGGTCGACTCGCTGAACGTTGCGGCGGCGTCTGCTGTCGCGTTCTGGCAGCTCGGCAAAAAACGTATATAGAGGACGGCGTCCCGCACTTTTTCTTACAAAAAGAAAATTCGTTCTTGCTATTTTGAAGCAGATGTGGTATAATATAATGTAACATCATCGCACCACGGAGGTAATCATGGACCACTTCGTTCTCCACTCGGACTATGCGCCCGCTGGCGACCAGCCGCAGGCTATAGATAAGCTCGTACAAGGCGTGACATCGGGCAAAAAGGAGCAGATACTGCTCGGAGTTACGGGCTCGGGCAAGACCTTCACAATGGCAAACGTGATAGCCCGCGTGAACAAGCCCACACTCGTCCTCGCCCACAATAAGATACTCGCGGCTCAGCTCTGCTCGGAGTTCCGCGAATTCTTCCCTGAAAATGCGGTCGAGTACTTCGTCTCCTACTATGACTACTACCAGCCCGAGGCGTATGTCCCCTCGACTGACAGCTACATCGAGAAGGACTCCTCGATAAACGACGAGATAGACAAGCTCCGCCACTCCGCGACAACTGCCCTCGCCGAGCGCAGTGACGTCATCATCGTGGCGAGCGTGTCATGCATATACTCCCTCGGAAGCCCCGACGAATACCGCTCCATGTGCGTGTCGATACGTCAGGGAGCAGAAAAGCCCCGTGACGAGCTCATCTCCGAGCTTGTCCGCATACGCTACGAGCGCAACGACATCGCCTTCGAGCGAAACAAGTTCCGTGTACGCGGTGACGTGGTCGAGATATTCCCCGCGAGGTCGAGCGATACAGCGGTCCGCGTGGAGTACTTCGGCGACGAGATAGACCGTATCTCCGAGATAAACGTCGTCACGGGAGAAGTAAAGGCGACTGTCAGCCATGTGGCTATTTTTCCCGCTTCGCACTACGTCGTAGGCGACGACAAGCTCGAAAATGCTCTCAAGGAGATTGACCGCGAGCTTGCCGAACGTATCGACTACTTCCAGAAGAACAACAAGCTCATCGAGGCTCAGCGCATCGAACAGCGCACCCACTACGACATGGAGATGATTCGCGAGGTCGGCTACTGCTCGGGCGTCGAGAACTACTCGCGCGTGCTCGCGGGACGTCCCGCGGGAAGCACTCCGCTCACGCTCATGGACCACTTCCCCGAGGACTTTCTCCTTATCGTCGACGAGAGCCACGTTACGCTCCCGCAGGTGCGTGCCATGTACGCAGGTGACCGCGCGAGAAAAACTACTCTTGTGGACTACGGCTTCCGTCTGCCGAGCGCTATGGACAACCGCCCGCTCAACTTCGACGAGTTCAACGCGCACATTCATCAGGCTATCTATGTCAGCGCGACCCCTGGTCAGATAGAGCGCGAAAAGACGGACATCATCGTTGAACAGCTCATTCGTCCGACGGGACTTGTCGACCCCGAGATAATCGTCAAGCCCACGCAGGGACAGGTCGACGACCTGCTGTCCGAGATAAACGAGCGCGTACAGCGTCACGAGCGCGTCCTCGTCACGACGCTGACCAAGAAAATGGCGGAGGACCTCACAACCTACTACGAGGGGCTCGGCGTGAAGGTGCGCTATCTGCACCACGACATCGACACGATAGAGCGCATGGAGATAATCAAGGACCTGCGAAGCGGCGTATTCGACGTCCTCGTGGGAATCAACCTCCTGCGTGAGGGACTCGATATCCCCGAGGTCAGCCTCATCGCTATCCTCGACGCCGACAAGGAAGGCTTCCTGCGAAGCGAGACCTCGCTGATACAGACTATCGGACGCGCCGCGCGTAACGCGTCGGGACAGGTCATAATGTACGCGGACACGGTTACAGGCTCAATGGAGCGCGCTATCACGGAGACAGAGCGCCGCCGTGCCGTACAGACCAAGTTCAACGAGGAGCACGGGATAGTCCCCAAGACGATAATCAAGGACGTCCGCGACGTGCTGGAGATAACCTCGAAGCCGAAGCTCGAAAAGCGGCTCAACAAGAAGAAGCTGTCGGGCTCGGAAAAGCAGCAGCTCATAGACAAGCTCACAGCGGAGATGAAGAACGCCGCGAAGCTGCTCGAATTCGAGCACGCCGCCTACCTCCGCGACAAGATAAAAGAGCTTCAGGGCGAATAAATGACCTGATACGGCTCGCACCTTCCTCTAATCACATCGGTTTATTTCGGGCGCACTGAATGCGCCCCTACATTTCAAGGAGCAAATATGATAGATAAAATTATAATCAAGGGCGCACGCGCCAACAACCTCAAAAATATAGACCTCGAGCTCCCGCGCGACAGGCTCATCGTCATGACGGGACTGTCGGGCTCGGGCAAGTCCTCGCTCGCGTTCGATACCATATACGCGGACGGTCAGCGCCGCTACGTTGAGAGCCTGTCCTCCTATGCGAGAATGTTCCTCGGACAAATGGAAAAGCCCGATGTGGACAGCATCGAGGGACTTTCGCCCGCCATCTCAATCGACCAGAAGACCACCTCCAAGAACCCGCGCTCTACCGTGGGTACTGTCACCGAGATATACGACTACCTCCGTCTGCTCTACGCGAGGATAGGCATACCGCACTGCCCTATCTGCGGACGCGAGATATCACAGCAGAGCATCGACCAGATAGTCGACACGATTATGGAGCTCCCCAAGGGTACGAAGCTCCAGCTCCTCGCGCCCATTGTCCGCAACAGGAAGGGGCAGTACGCGAAGGAGCTCGATTCTGCGAGAAGGTCGGGATTTGTACGCGTGCGCGTGGACGGGATAATGTACGAGCTCACCGAGGAGATAAAGCTCGACAAGAACAAGAAGCACAACATCGAAATTGTCGTCGACCGTATCGTCATCAAGGAGGGTATCGAGTCGCGTATCACCGACAGCCTCGAGACCGTTTTCAGGCTCACGGAGGGACTCGCCCTCGTGGACATCATAGACGGCGAGGAGATGCTCTTTTCGCAGAATTACGCCTGTCCCGAGCACAACATCAGCATCGGCGAGCTCGAGCCCGTCATGTTCTCGTTCAACAACCCCGTCGGAGCGTGTCCGAAGTGTACGGGATTGGGTATGTTCCGCCACATCGACCCCGACCTCATCGTCCCGAACAAGGATTTCACCATTGAGGGCGGAGCTATCAAGGCGAGCGGCTGGAACAGCCTCGACGAGACTTCGATATCGCTCATGTACTACCGCGCTATCTCCAAGAAGTATGGCGTGCCGCTCGATGTGCCCGTCAGGGAGCTGACCGACGAACAGCTCGGCTACTTCCTCTACGGCACGGGCGACGAAAAGCTCGAACTGAAGCGCCCTGCGTCCCTCGGAGGCGGCACCTACTCAACACCGTTCGAGGGCGTCATAAACAACCTCGAACGCCGCTACCGCGAGACGAACAGCGACTACTCCCGCAACGACATCGAGGAGTGCATGAGCGAGGTCGAATGCCCTGTCTGCAAGGGGCGGAGGCTCCGCGACGAATACCTCGCAGTCACTGTCGGAGGCAGAAATATCAGCGAGGTCACTGACCTCTCCGTCAAGAACGGGCTCGATTTCTTTGAGAACCTCAAGCTCACCGAGCACGAGGGCTTCATCGGCGAGCGCATAATCAAGGAGATAAAGGAGCGCCTCGGCTTCCTCAAAAGCGTTGGTCTCGAATACCTCACGCTGTCGCGCGCCGCGGGGACTCTCTCGGGCGGCGAGAGCCAGCGCATCCGCCTCGCCACGCAGATAGGCTCCTCGCTCGTGGGAGTGCTCTATATCCTCGACGAGCCGAGCATAGGTCTGCACCAGCGCGACAACGACAAGCTCATCGCCACGCTGAAACGTCTTCGCGACCTCGGAAACACGCTGATAGTAGTCGAGCACGACGACGACACCATGCTCGCCGCCGACTACATCGTGGATATCGGTCCCGGAGCGGGCGTAAACGGCGGAAACGTCGTATTTGCGGGAACTGTGGACAAGCTACTGAAATGCAAGGCTTCGATCACGGGTCAGTATCTCAGCGGTAAAAAGCGCATTCCGCTCCCCGACAAGCGACGCGAGGGCAACGGCAAATTCCTGACTGTTCACGGTGCGACCGAGCACAACCTCAAAAACATCGACGTCACTATCCCGCTCGGCAAGCTCATCTGCGTGACAGGCGTGTCGGGAAGCGGCAAATCCAGCCTCGTCAACGAGGTCATATACAAGCACCTCGCCGCTAAGCTCAACCGCGCGAGGATACGTGCGGGAAGCTTCGCCTCCATGGACGGCATAGAGGAGCTCGACAAGGTCATCTGCATCGACCAGTCGCCGATAGGACGCACTCCGCGCTCCAATCCAGCGACGTATACGGGCGTGTTCAACGATATCCGCGACCTCTTCGCTCAGACTCCCGACGCCAAAGCTCACGGCTATGCGGCGGGACGCTTCAGCTTCAATGTCAGGGGCGGACGCTGTGAGGCGTGCGAGGGCGACGGCATCATCAAGATTGAAATGCACTTCCTGCCAGATATTTACGTGCCGTGCGAGGTCTGCAAGGGCAAGCGCTACAACCGCGAGACCCTCGAAGTCCACTACAAGGGCAAGTCGATTTACGAAGTGCTCGAGATGACCGTCGACGAGGCTGTCGAGTTCTTCGAGCATATCCCCAAGATAGCGCGGAAGCTCCGTACCTTGCAGGACGTCGGGCTCGGATATATCAGGCTCGGTCAGTCCGCGACAACGCTCTCGGGCGGCGAGGCTCAGCGCGTGAAGCTCTCGACGGAGCTCTCCAAACGCGCCACAGGTCGCACTATCTATATCCTCGACGAGCCGACCACGGGTCTGCACACCGCTGACGTCCACAGGCTCATCGACGTATTGCAGGAGCTAACAAATCAGGGCAACACCGTCCTCGTCATCGAGCACAACCTCAACGTGATAAAGGTCGCCGACCACATCATCGACCTCGGTCCCGAGGGCGGCGACGGCGGAGGCACGATAGTTGCCGAGGGTACGCCCGAAGAGGTCGCAAAGTGCAAAAAATCCTATACAGGACAATATCTGAAAAAATACCTCTCACATTAACAAAAACTGTTGACTTTCAACTATGTCGGTGCTATAATAACTATTAAGTATATTTCTTTAAACGGGATGATTATATGAAGCATACCAAGAAAACTGCATTGACTGCCGCTATGCTGACGGCTGCGATGTCCATGACAGCTGGCGTCACGCTGACCTCGTGCTACCCGCAGATAGTCTACGGTCCGCCCGAGTCGTATGAGACTCCGACAAAACCGTCCGAGCCTGCGCCGTCTGCCTACGAACCCTCAACTGAGGAGATACAGGACGTTTACGGTCCGCCGCCCGTCGAGGAAGAGGACACGTCTGCCGCTGTAACTGAGATAGATGTGCTCCCCGAGGAGACGACCACCGTCACGACCGAGGACAGCTCCGATACCACGACCAAGCCCGTCGATATGCAGCTTGTGTATGGTCCGCCAAACGCATTCGGAAACTGATACGAAAGGAGCCCGACACAATGAAAAAGACCGACAAGACCGCTCTTACTGCCGCTGCTTTTGCTGCTGCGCTCAACATTGTCCCTATGGGGGCGTCGGCGTATGACCCGTCCGAGGAGCCTATTCAGGACGTTTACGGTCCGCCGATATACTTCGAGACTACCACAGTCGAGGAAATGGTTCCTCAGCCCGACTACGGTCCCATGCCCGCGTGGACTACTGAGACCACCGCAGTTACGCAGGACCCCGTCATAACCACGACTGAAATGGAAGCACAGCCCACCTACGGTCCCGAGTTTTTCTGCGGAGACATCACACATGACAATGTTGTCGATACATTCGACCTCATCGCTATGAGACAGCTTTTCACCAAGAACAAGCTCGGCAAGATACCGTACTCACCTGAGGCTGACTTAAACTACGACGGCAAGGTATCACTCGCTGACCTCGTTACGCTCAACAAGTTTATGCTCGGTAATAAGGAATACTTCACTAAGGAAACCGGCGTGCCTACAACTACAACTGAAAAAACGTGGTATCAGCCCGACCCTGTCACTACTACTACGGAAATGGAGTTCGTGGCTGTATACGGTCCTCCCGCGTGGTTCGAGGAGTCGACAGAGACGACTACTGTCCCCGATGAGATTGACGAGCCCGACGTGACAACTACCACGGAAGCGCAGCTTGACCCCTTATATGGACCTCCCTCATGGTTCGGGAAGGAAGATAAGTAATGCTCGACGTAAACGTTAAAAAGGACAATATGAAAACGCTCGAGGCGTACCGCGCGGGACTCATGGTCAAGCCCATGCTCCGCAACCTCTTCCTCGAGCTCACTGTGCGCTGCAACGAGAGATGTCTCCACTGCGGCAGCAGCTGCGGCGATGTCACGAGCGAGGAGCTCACCGCTACGCAGTATCAGAAATTCCTCGCCGAGATAAAGGGCGACTTCGGCACCGAAAAGAAAATGCTCTGTATCACGGGCGGAGAGCCGCTCCTGAGAAGCGACTTCTTCGACATCATGGCTTCCGCGCATGAGCTCGGCTTCAAATGGGGCATGACCAGCAACGGCACCCTCATCGACGAGCACGTAGCAAAAGAGCTCAAGCGCGTCGGCATGAACACTATCTCGATAAGCATTGACGGTCTCGAGGAGACACACGACGCATTCCGCCGTACTCCGGGAGGCTGGAAAAAGGCTATGAACGGCATTGACTGCCTTATCCGCGAGGGAGGCTTCCAAGCTATACAGGCTACGACTGTTGTAACTCATCAGAATATCGGTCAGCTCGACGAGCTCTACAAGATATTCAACGAGATGGACATCGACTCGTGGCGTATCATCAATATGGAGCCTGTCGGACGCGCTAAACAGCACCCCGAGCTGGTGCTCACTCCCGACGACTACCGCTATATGTTCGAGTACATACGCAATATGCGCATGAAGGGCGAGCCTGTCACCTACGGGTGCAGTCACTACCTCGGCATGGAGTACGAGCGCGAGGTCCGCGACTGGTACTTCATCTGCACGGCGGGTACATACATCGCAAGCATTATGGCTAACGGCGATATCACAGCCTGTCTCGACATCGAGCGCCGTCCCGAGTTCATTCAGGGCAACATCATCCGCGACCGCTTCAAGGACGTGTGGGAGAACGGCTTCAAGATTTTCCGCAAGAACCTCTGCGACGAGAACGAGAAGTGCTCGGCGTGCTCCGAGAAAGACCGCTGCCACGGCGATTCCTACCACAGCTGGGACTTCGACAAGCACGAGCCGCAGGTCTGTTTCAAGGACATACTATTTTAAAAAGAAAGGGACTGCGGTCCCTTTTCTTGATTCTGTAAAAGGAGATAATCAATGAAATTCATATCATGGAACGTAAACGGCTTCCGCGCGTGCCTCACTAAGGGCTTCGCCGACTTCTTCGCGCAGGCGGACGCTGACATTTTCTGCATTCAGGAGTCAAAAATGCAGCCTGACCAAGCCGACTTCGCGCCCGAGGGCTACCACTGCTACTGGCACAGTGCCATAAAAAAGGGCTACTCGGGAACTGCCGTGTTCACCAAGCAGGAGCCGCTCTCCGTCACCTACGGGCTCAACGGCGAGCACCTCGATGAGGGCAGGGTCATCACCTGCGAGTACGACGGATTCTACTTCGTGTGCTGCTACGTCCCCAACGCGCAGGACGGGCTGAAGCGCATTGACTACCGCATGGAGTTCGAGGACGCTATGCGCGCGTATCTCTCCGAGCTCGACAAGAAAAAGCCCGTCGTCTACTGCGGCGACCTCAACGTCGCGCACAATGAGATAGACCTCAAGAACCCCAAGTCAAACGCGGGAAATGCGGGCTTCTCCGACGAGGAGCGCGGGAAGTTCAATGAGCTGCTCGCTGCGGGCTTCTCCGACTCCTTCCGCACGCTCTACCCCGATACAGTCACGTATTCGTGGTGGTCGTACCGCTTCAAGGCTCGCGAGAAGAACGCGGGCTGGCGTATTGACTATTTTGTCGTGTCCGAGAGGCTGATGAGCAAGGTCGCTGATTCGCGCATACTGACCGATATCATGGGCAGCGACCACTGTCCCGTAGAGCTCGACATCGAGCTCTGAAAGGAGCATAATATGCCAAGAACTGCACTCGTTACTGGCGGCTCGGGCGGTATCGGAGCGGCTATCTGCCGCAGACTCGCCGCGGACGGCTGCCTCGTCTATGTAGGCTATTCCTCCTCGCAGGCGAAGGCGGAGGCTCTCGCCGCCGAAATCGGCGGAAAAGCCGTGAAGCTCGATGTGACCTCCCATGCCGATATCGAAAAAGCAGCGGAGCTCTGCGGAGCGGTCGATATCCTCGTCAACAATGCGGGAGTGTCCGAAATAGGGCTGTTTGACAGCCTCCCCGCCGACAGGAGCCGCCGTATCAACGAGGTCAACCTCGTCGGAGCCATGAGCTGCGCCCGCACGTTCGTCAAGCCCATGATAGCCCGTAAATCGGGCTGTATCGTCAATATCTCCTCCATGTGGGGACAGGTCGGCGCGTCGTGCGAGGTCGACTACTCAGCCTCAAAAGCGGGGATTATCGGCTTCACTAAGGCGCTCGCAAAGGAGGTCGCTCCCTCGGGGATAAGGGTCAACTGCGTCTCCCCGGGATTTATCATGACCGAGATGAACTCGCACTTCTCCGCGGACGACCTCGAGCTCATTCGCGAGGACATTCCGCTCGGCATCTTCGGCGAGCCCCGTCACGTAGCAGACGCTGTTGCGTTCCTCGTCTCACCGCAGGCTGAATACATCACGGGACAGATACTCGCAGTAAACGGCGGAATGGTGATATGAGGTGATATCATGAATGACAGGATAAAAAAACAGCTCGATTTCATGCTCGAGCTCGACAAAATGAAGAATCTCTACCGTCAGACCTATGTCCTCCACGAGGACAGGAAGGAAAACGACGCCGAGCACTCGTGGCACCTCGCGATACTGGCGATGCTCCTCAGTGAGTACGCCGCTCAGCCCGTGGACGTGCTCCACGTGATGAAAATGGTGCTCATACATGATGTGGTCGAGATAGACGCGGGCGATACATACTGCTACGACTCGGAGGGATACAAGTCCAAGGCTGACCGCGAGGAAAAAGCCGCTCAGCGCATATTCGGGCTCCTGCCCGATGACCAGCGCGAGGAGTTCTATACGCTGTGGCGCGAATTCGAGGACTCCGAAACTAACGACGCGAGGTTCGCCGCCATGCTCGACCGCCTCCAGCCGATAATGCTCAACTACACTAAGGGCGGCAGGTCATGGCAGGAGCACGGCATTCACAAGGAACAGGTGCTCGCACGAAATCTGCCTTATCTGTACGAATCAGAACAGCTCGCTGACGTAATCAGGTCTGTGATAGACGACGCCGCAGAAAAGGGCTGGCTCAAATAGCTATTGTCAGTTTGCACAAATCAAACGCACCGTTTCCATGCACTATTACTAATTCGCCGAAAATAATGACAGAATTATGATATTTTGAAAATCCGCTTGAAAGTTGATTTCCAATATGATATCATTATCCTATGAAAATCCCATATTTATAAGTTTTTTCGGCTTTAACCACAACATATAGACACGTTTTTCTGTTTCAAACGGAGGAAAGTAAATGACTGATACGCTCAATGCAAACAAAACCACAAAAAAAGACTTCCTCAGCAAGCTGAAGAAGTATAATGCCATACGCGAGGATAATACCGAGAAATACAAGTGGCTCAACCTCGCGCTGATGATATTCTTCCCTGTCTTTATCACCTGCATGGCGGAGATAAACCAGTTCAAGAAGGTGTCCGCGTTCGCACGCTTCGTTGCTGACCGTCCGTCGGTCTTCCTCTTCGACATCACTGCCGCGGGCGTGCTCTTCATACTTCTGCTGACGGCGTTCCGCAAGGGCTGGGTAGCCTCGCTTATTCAGGGCTTCGTCTATATGGCCCTCAGTATCACCGAGCTTTTCAAGTACAACACCAACGGAAACCACCTCATTCTTTCCGATATGAAGCTCGTCAAGAGTGTTAAAAGTCTCAAATCCTTCGCGTACATAAAGATAACTCCCGCCCTCATCATCTACTGCGTGATAGTTGCGCTCGTTATCATCGCGATTTTCCACTTCAATCCCGTTCTCCCGCACCACGTCCCCTTCAAGCGTGCGGCTGCGGCTATTGTCTGCACGATACTCTGCACGGGAATGATAATCGTCCCCTCGTTCTACAACCCCGTATACAAACTCTTCAAGCTCGATACTACTGCCGCTACGAACGCGTTCATTCTCAATGAAAAGTTCGACCATAACAGCTTCCTCGCCTTCCTCGTTGAGACGGCGTCGGAAAGCTACTCCAACAGGCTCTCCGAGCCCGATAACTACAGCGAGGAGCTCGTCGACAACATCACGGACGATGTTCAGGTCGCAAGCGCGGCAGGCTTCAAGGACGGCGTTCAGCCCAACGTTATCGTTATCATGAGCGAGTCCTACGCCGATTTCCGTGTATTCGACCAGCTCACCGTCGACGACAAATACTACGAGGGCTTCGATAAGGCTCGCTCCGAGGGCTTTGCGGGTACTGCTATCACTCCCACATATGCGAGCTATACGGTCCGCTCCGAGTTCGAGCTGCTGTTCGGTCTCCCCGTAAGAGGTCTGAACGCGCCTAATATGCCGCAGAGAGTCCTCGCCGAGCGCGAACAGCCCGCTCTTGCTCAGTACTACAAGAGCTGGGGCTACAAGACCGCTTATGTTCATCCCTTCCTCGGCTCGTTCTACAGCAGAACGCGCATCTACCGCCAGTTCGGCTTCGACCAGCTCATCTTCCACGACGATATCGACGGCGTTACCGATTTCACGGTGCCTGTTGAACACTACGGCACATACGTCGACGACAAGACCGTCTATGACCAGCTCTACAAGCTCGTCAAGGACACCGACGAGCCAATGTACATACACACTACAACGATGCAGAACCACCAGCCCTATGACCAGGGCGATGACCCCAGCGACGAGTTCGGCAACTACCTCCAGTGGGTACAGCACTCCAACGAGGGCTTGACTGCCTTCCTCGACGAGCTCAAACAGCTCGATGAGCCTACGCTCGTCTTCTTCGTGGGCGACCACTTCCCCTCGATGAGAGGCGACACAAGCGTTTACAATCAGCTCGACCTCAACGGCTCAAATTGCAGTGTGCTCTATGAGCAGGAATACTTCATCTGGGACAACTACGGCGCTGATTACAGCTCCGTACCCGAGGAGCCCGTCTCCTTCTTCTATATGCCCTATGTCCTCATCGACATCATCGGCGCTCCGCATGACGAGTTCATCGAGAAAATGGACGGCTATATGAAGTCCGTTCCCGTTTATTCCGTCGACTACAATGACGGCACTCCCGACAACGAGGAGCTCGACGTCCTCACATATGACCGCGTTATCGGCGACGTTTACTCGCCCTGCCCGATACCGAGCGAGGCATTCGAGGCAAAAAAAGGAGCAGAATAATGAAACAGCTTACAACAGGCATAAAAGGTACAGCCGCTGTCAGGGCTGAAAAAGGCAATCTCGCCTCCGCTATGGGAAGCGGCGCGCTCGATGTGTTCGCTACTCCCGCTATGATAGCTCTCATGGAAAATGCGGCGAGCAACGCGCTCGCGGACTACCTCGAGGACGACGAGACTACGGTCGGAACTGCTCTCGATGTTCAGCACCTTGCGGCTACTCCCGAGGGCATGGACGTCACCGCTGAGGCTATTCTAACTGAGATAAACGGACGCGAGTTCACCTTCGAGGTTACTGCCTCCGACAGCTCAGGACTCATCGGCAAGGGCACTCACAAGCGCTTCCTCGTATACGGCGGACGCTTTCTCGAAAAGGCACAGGCTAAGCTCAAATGATATCATCCCGCAGGAATATAGCTCCTGCGGGATTTTTTCAGTATGTTATCATATATTTATCACATATACCCTTATAATAAAGTATGGTGAATAATTATGGTCACAGGCGGAAAGCCTATAGATATTACATTTGTGAGGTAAAATATCATGTCTGAGTTTTACAGCGAACAGAATAATCCCGAAACTCCGCAGTCCGACAACGGCGCCTACTCCTACTACGAGGCTCCTGCCTCTGCACCCGAGCCGTCCCCCAAAAAGCACAAGTCCAACCATACAGCTCTGAAGGTTGCCGCTTTCGTGCTCTCGCTCGTGCTCGTAGGTGCGGGCTCCGTGCAGGTGTACAAGTTCTGGGACGACAGCAAGATACAGGTTACCGAAGAGGACGAGGATATCGTTATACCCGAAAAGGCAAAGGAAATTGCTTCCATTGTCAAGGACGGCACGCTCCCCGCGTCACCTCCGCCGAAAAATCTGCCGAGCCTCTTTGATATCGCTGCCCGCACTGACGCCAAGCAGCTCCCCGACATCGTTGACGATATTATGCCCTCGGTTGTAGGCGTTTCGTCGACCTTCGAGATAAATGAGCCGTATACGACATGGGGCTGGGGCGGATTCCAGTCCGAGACAAGAAAGCGTCAGGCTACTGGCACGGGTACAGGAATTGTCATGACCGATGACGGCTACATCGTCACTAACGCGCACTGCGTATACGATGAGGAGTACAACGCGGGCGAGGCTGTCAGCGTGTATGTGCTGTTCAGCGACCAGTCCAAGCACGACGCGAAAATCATCGCTTATGACACCGAGACAGATATCGCCGTCCTCAAGATTGACGCTACAGGTCTCAAGCCCGCTACCTTCGGCAACAGCGACGACCTCCGCGTAGGTGAGCTCGTCATTGCTGTCGGCAACCCTCTCGGCTTTGACCTCTTCGGCTCCGTAACGAGCGGCATAGTTTCCGCTCTGAATCGTCAGATAGCTATAAATGAAAAGCACATGACCCTTATCCAGACCGACGCTGCTATCAACTCGGGCAACTCTGGCGGTCCCTTGCTCAACAGCTGCGGACAGGTCATCGGCATCAACTCCGCTAAGATGTCCTCGAGCTACGGCTCCGCAAGCGTTGAGGGTCTCGGCTTCGCTATCCCGATAAACGAGGCGAAGGCTATCGTCGACGACCTCATCTACAACGGCTACGTTACAGGAAGACCGCAGATCGGTATCAGCGGCGTGGATATTTCTGAGTCGTATTCGAGCTACCTCGGCATACCTATGGGCGTGTATGTTCGCGCTGTATCTGAGGGCAGCGCTGCCGAGCTCGCAGGCATCAAGCCTGGCGATGTTATCATTGGTATCGAGGACGAGGCTGTCACCACTATGGACGAGCTCAACTCGATAAAGAACAAGTTCAAGGCGGGCGACACGATAACCCTCAAGATAAGCCGCGACGGCAACGACCTTGACGTAACTCTCAGGCTTCAGGACGCTAATGCCGACAAGGCAGGCAAAAAGAACGGCACCGAAACAACTGAGGCTGCCGAATAAATGCAAAAGAAAGGGCGTGGTGATAATTCACCACGCCCTCGTTTTTTTAATTCTTAGTCTGAAAGCGGATTGCCCTGTGCGTCTGTAGTTATGCTGCCGCAGAGTATCATTATGCCCTCGATGAGTCCCCATATCTCGCTCACAACTGCAAGCATACCGCAGCTGAGAACAGTTATAAGGAGCTGAGCAAGACCCTTGCCAGTATAGCCGAGGTAGAAGTTGTGTATGCCAAAACCACCGAGGAAGATTCCGAGCAGTCCTGCTGCTACCTTTGACTTTGCACCCGGCATTGCGGCTGCTCCTCCTGCTGTAGCAAATCCGCAGGTGAGACACGCAGCCTGTCCGGGCTGTACCTGACTTCCGCAGTTTGCGCAGAAGCGGTCGCCGCCTCCTACAGGCACGCCGCAGTTAGTACATACAACAGCGCCCTGTTCTACAGCGTTGCCGCAATTCTTACAATACATATCTCATCCCTCCAATCATGTCAGTCTGCAAGCGGTACGCCGTTCGCATCGGTGTTGATGCTGCCGCAGAGTATCATTATGCCCTCTACAAGTCCCCAGATGGGAGTAATAAAAGCAAGCGGAATAAGTATTCCGCAGGATATTGCAGAAAGGACTATTGCAGCAATAGCGATGCTGAGCTGTGCTACAGCCTTGCCTGTATATCCGAGATAAAAATTATGTACTCCGTAGCCGCCGAGGAAGATTCCGAGCAGTCCTGCTGCCATCTTCGACTTCGCACCCGGCACGGCGGGAGCCTTCTGAACTGTATTCGTTGCAAATCCGCATGACATACATACTGCCGCTTCGGGCGGGAGCTGTGCTCCGCAGTTTGCACAGTAGTTCGTGCCCTGTCCTACAGGTACTCCGCAGCTCGTACATACAGCTGCGCCCTGCTCTACAGGATTGCCGCAATTCTTACAATACATAGTTATTTCCTCCTTTACGTCCGCTGCTCCGCTAAATAGCGGAGCTATCGGAACTTAGTTGATTATAGCATAAATGTCGTTATTTGTCAATATAAGCAGGAATAAGAATTGCGCGTTATCACGCAGTTTTTCCGCATTTTTTCATATATCGTCGGTTAAGCCTCCAACACTATCCCAAATCCGATTGTTCTCAGTAGTTCTCCTCGCGGAGCTCGAAATATGACTGAGGATGAGCACAGACGGGACATACCTCGGGAGCCTTCGTTCCTACGACGATGTGTCCGCAGTTGCGGCACTCCCATACCTTGACCTCGCTCTTCTCGAACACCTGCTGCATCTCGATGTTCTTGAGCAGGGCGCGGTAACGCTCCTCGTGCTGCTTCTCTATCTCGCCTACCTGTCGGAACTTGGCGGCGAGCTCGGGGAAGCCCTCCTCCTCGGCGGTCTTGGCAAAGCCCTCGTACATATCCGTCCACTCGTAGTTCTCGCCGTCGGCTGCTGCTGCGAGGTTCTCGGCTGTAGTGCCTATGCCCTCAAGCTCCTTGAACCACAGCTTTGCGTGCTCCTTCTCGTTGTCAGCGGTCTTTGTGAAAATGGAAGATATCTGCTCAAAGCCGTCCTTCTTAGCCTTTGAGGCGAAAAAAGTGTACTTGTTCCTTGCCTCGGATTCGCCTGCAAATGCGGCGAGAAGATTCTTTTCTGTCTGTGTTCCTGCGTAGCGGTTTGCCATAATGATTCACTCCATTTCTTTTTTTCGGTCAATGCCGTTAACATTATTATATAACCCGATACGCGTAAAAGTCAATCCTTTTAATGGAATTTTTTCTCGAAGTCGGGCTCGGGAGCTGTGATGCGCCTGCTGTTGAGATACGCGAGCGGCGAATCCTCGGGCAGGCTGAATTCGAGCGCGTAGGCGCAGAGCTCCTGACGGAATACGCCGTATCGCTTATTGGCACGTATATCGCCGTATTTGCCGTCGCCCAGCAGGGGAGCTCCGAGATGCGCGAGGTGAGCGCGTATCTGGTGGGTGCGCCCCGTGTAGAGCGTTACCTCCAGCAGGTACAGTCCGTTTTTTTCGGCGATAGTACGCCAGCCCGTGCGTATCTCGCGGTAGCCGTCGGCGGGAGTATCGCTTATACGGACGATATTCCTGTCCTCGTCCTTGCGATGGTAGGCGGTCGCGACAGCCTCACGCTCGGGCGGTGCCGATACAGTCACGCAGCGATATATCTTGTGCAGGTCGCCGCTCTGTATTGCAGCGTTTATCTCGCGGAGTGCTGCCGCATTCTTCGCGGCAGTGACAAGTCCCGCTGTATTGCGGTCGAGACGGCTGCACAGTGCGGGAGCAAACGAGCTCTCCTCCTCGGGGACGTACTCGCCCTTCGCCCACAGGTACTTCTTGACGCGGTCAATGAGGGTATCAGCTGTAGACGTGCCGTTAGAATGGGAGTCGACTCCGACGGGCTTAAACACAACGAGTATATTGTCGTCCTCGAATACTATCTGTATATCGTCAGAGGCTCGCGTGAACGACATATCATGCGTCCTGACCGCTGATACCTCGTCCTTGACGTAGACGCGGACAACGTCTCCCTCGCTGAGTATAGCCGAAATCTCGCATCGCTTGCCGTTGAGCTTGATGTCCTTCTTGCGGAAAAGACGGTACATCATGCTCTTCGGGAGCTCAGGCATGGCTTTGGTCAGGAATTTGTCTATTCTCTGCCCGCTGTCGTTGCTGTTTATCGTGAATTCCTTCATTTTTTCTCCTTTATAATAATTTGTGTGCGAAAAATCCTCGCCTCGTGTGTCTAAATAAATGATAGGCTGTAAATCAATCGTTCAAGATAAAATATACAAAAAGGCATACCTTGTTTAGTCCTATTTTTACAATATTTTGCATCTCACGCGTAAAAATTAGTTTAAAGGGTTGAAATATCAGCGCCAAAATGATATAATAAACTCACGGTCAAAGAATTAGCTAAGTTTTAGCTCCTTGACCGTGAATCTTTTAAGGCAAAGGAGGCTTACGTATCATGGGAAGTTCTAAAAAAATACTGTCAGTAGTTATTTCATGTGCGGTAGCCTTGAGTTCAGCCGCTGCCATGCTCCCCGTTTCGAGCGCAGCAGTTCAGACTGATACTTCCGCTGTTATATATGATAGCACATCGAACGCAGAAAGTAAAGAGGCTTCTTTATCCGAAGTCCCCTTCAACGTTTTCGACATATATAATGCTTACCACGGTATTCCCAAGACAACTACCTCTACTACAACTACAACTACAACCACTACTACCACAACAACAACAACTACTACTACTACTACTACGACCACAACTACTGCGGCGGCAACTACTACTACTGCTGCTCCCGCACCTACTACAGTATATATACCTACTACTACTTCGTCGCCGCTGCCGCCGAAATATACGGTAACAGCGACTACTGCAACGACTGCACCCGCGGCTGTTACTACAGCGGCACCTGTGATCACTACAGCTGCTCCTGTGATAACTACTGCGGCTCCCACAGCTACGGCTGCTCCGATAACAACAGATGTTCCTGCTTCGACCTCGAATACGGTTCTTTTATCGGCTCCGTCACCCTCGTCGGGCGCTGTAACCACTGAGCAGACCACCGCTCAGACAATGGCTGCCACTGAGGAGACTACTACCGTTTCCACACGCTACGGTGAGCTCGAAAACAAGATAATCGGCATTGATGTTTCCGAGCATCAGGGCTACATAGACTGGCAGAAGGTCGCTGCGTCAGACGTCGACTACGCGATTATCCGCGCAGGCTACGGCAAGGAGCTGTATCAGCGTGACAAGCGCTTCGACGAGAACATGAAGGCTATCATGGAAACTGACCTCGATTATGGCATCTACTGGTTCAGCTACGCTCAGTCCGTCGAGGACGCTATCCTCGAGGCTGAGACCTGCTATCAGATGATAAAGGATTACGAAGGCTACACCTATCCGATATACTTCGATATAGAGCTTACCTCGCAGCGTGACTGGCTCACGACAGCAGAGGTATCCGCTATGACTGAAGCATTCTGCTCGTACCTTCAGGAGAAAGGCTACTATGCAGGTGTATACAGCTATTCTAGCTTCCTCCAGACCAAGCTCTACAAGAGCACACTCGAGAAGTGGGACGTCTGGGTCGCTCAGTACGGCGACAAGATAACGTGGTACACTGGTGACTACGGTATGTGGCAGTATTCAAGCGTCGGCAGAGTCGACGGTATCAGCACTGTTGTTGATATGAACTACTGCTATCTCAACTACCCTCTCATCGTTTCACCTGATACATATGCACAGAGAACAGGTACGACACAGGCAGCTGTTACTACTGCTCCTTCCACTGTCGTTACTGCAGCTCCCGTGAGCAGCGATATACCGACGGCTAATACGTCGTCTACCACTACTACCGCCGCTCAGCCGACAACTACAACTACTACGACTACCACTCCTCCCGAGTTTGACCCGTTCAGCTACTCCGCAATAGGAATCAGCGTATCGGGCGACGACGGCTACATCGACTGGAACAGCGTTAAGTCAGCAGGCTACACCTTCGGAGTTATCCGAGCAGGAAGCGGCGATGACCTCACAGCTGCCGACCCCCTCTTCTACGTCAACATGGAAACTGCCAAGGCTGCGGGCATAAACTGCGGTGCTTACTGGCAGGCTAAGTCCACGACCGAGGACGGCATGAAAAAGGAGGCAGAGGCATTCTACGGTTTCATCAAGGACTACGCTTATGAGTACCCGATATACCTCGACCTCACCGCTCCCGAGTTCGCAAACGCAGGACTCTCCAAGGAGGAGTATTCAAAGCTTATCACTGCGTTCTGCTCTTACTTCGAGGGTATGAGATACTACATCGGCGTCCGCGCTGATGAGAGCTTCCTCTGCAACGCGCTCGACAAGTCCGTATTTGACGCTTACGACGTTTACCTCGTCAACTCAGGCGACAAACCCGTGTTCGACAGCAAGTACGGCGTTTGGCAGTTCGGACAGGATAAGGTCAGCGGCGTGCTCGGCACGGCTGATGTGGCTTACTGCTACAGGGTCTACCCCGCAGTTATGAGCTACTACGGACTCAACGGTTTTTATTGATAACTAATATGCACACTCTGACGGGTGTGCATATTTTTGCTTGGAGATATATTATGATTGAATTCATCACTGGTGCCTCGGGCACGGGAAAAACCACCGAAATGTTCGGACGTATACGCGCTGCCGCCCTCAGCGGCTGGGAGCAGCTCATACTCGTTCCCGAGCAGTATTCGCACGAATTTGACAAGAACCTCTATTACTTTCTCGGTGCCAAGCCGTTCAACGAGCTGCTCTCGCTGACGTTCAGCAGCCTTGCACGTCAGCTGTTCCAGCTCTATGGCGAGCCCGACCGTAAGGGCGAATATGCCGACGATATGGCGCGCATGATTCTCATTTATCAGGCGATAGAGGCTGCTTCCAAAAAGCCCGAGATGCTCCGCTTCTACCGACGTACCGCTTCTCAGGCGGGCTTCGCCGAGGAGATGATGAAGCTCATCGCTGATATGCGTCGCGCGGGTATAACTCCCGATATGCTCACCGAGCACGCGGAGCTGCTCGACAGCCGACTCCGCGACAAAACTGCGGACGTGTCGTCGATATACTCGGAGTACGTGCGCCTCATGGAGGAGTACGGCTTCAAGGACAGCTACGAGAATATTCGATTTGCCGCAAGAACTGCCAATCTACAGCGCTATTTCAAGGGTAAATGCGTCTACCTCGACGAGTTCGAGAGCTTCACGGGCGACCAGCTCGAAATGCTCGAGGTCATATTCTCCTCCGCGGAAAATGTTGTCATAACACTCCGCACCGACAACGTCGCAGCTGGCGAATTCACGCTGTTTGAGACGGTCAACTCAACATTCCGCAGACTGGCAGCGCTCTGCCGCGAGCTCAATCTGAAATATACAGTTACGAAGTGCGAAGAATCCCACAGATTCGCGTGTCCCGAGCTGCGCTGCCTCAGCGAGAACGTCATGCGCGAGCGCGCTCCCGAGCCGCAGAATGCTCCCGAAGCTCATAATATCCGCATATTCGAGGCGCGTGATATGTACAGCGAGATAGAGTACATCTGCGCGGAGATAAAGCGGCTCGTCGCGTCCGCAGAAGGGCTGAGATACCGTGATATAGCCATTATCTCCAACGACATCACTGGCTACGCTGACCTCCTCCGCGCCGCTTTCACGCGCTATGAGATACCGTACTTTCTCAGCATGGAGCGCTCTGTCAGTCACACAGCTATTATGGTGTTCTTCATCTCGCTGCTCGACCTGCTCACAGCCCGCAAATTCAAAAGCGAGCAGGTCTTCCGTCTGCTCAAATGCAGCATTCTTGACGTCGACCTCACGGAGGTGTCACTTCTCGAGAATTACTGCTACCGCTGGTCGATAGACGGCGATATATGGCTCTCTGAGTTCACCGCCGAGGACAAGGACCTCGAAATGCTCGAGGCTCTGAGGAAGAAGGTCGTCTCCCCCGTCGCGGAGCTGAAAAAGCAGCTCTCAAAGCGTCAGCCCGCCTCGGAGATATGCGCTAAGCTGTACGGTTACCTCTGCGACTGCGAGGCGGAGCGTAACCTCGCCGCGCTCATGGGTCGGCTCATACGCAGCGACCGCGACTACGAGGCTGCCGAGCTCAAACGCCTGTGGAAGTGCCTAATGGATATCCTCGACAGCATCGTCTCCACTCTCGGGGACGAGGAGGTCTACTTCAACCGCCTCGCCGATATGATGCGCTCGCTTATCGCGCGTATCACCTACTCCGTGCCGCCGCAGACCCTCGACGCCGTAATTGCGGCTTCCTCGCGGACTGCACGTCTCAACTCGCCGAAGGTGATATTCGCGGCGGGCTCGACCGAGGGCGACTTCCCGAATCAGGTAACGCTCGGCGGTCTGTTCACCGACAGCGACAGGCAGAAGCTCTCCGACAAGGGCATTGACCTCGCGCGCCCGCTCTCCGACCTCATCGCCTCGGAGCGGCTCATCGTCTACAAATCCCTGTCCACAGCCTCGGAGCGGCTCTACCTCACCTATCCCCTCTCCGACCTCGCAGGTCAGGCTAAGTACCCGTCGCAGGTCATCGACCAGATAAGGAAGATGTTCCCGAACGAGCTGCTGCTCACAGAGAGCAACCTTACGCCCGAGCATTACGCGGTCACATATCACGCCGCATACTACCACTATATGCAGGACAGAGCCGCGAATACGCCTGTTATAGCCGCTATCGGCAAGGTGCTGCTCGCTGACCCTGTCTACAACAGCCGCATTCTGTCCGTGCTCAACCGCTCGGGCAGCCGCACAGAGCACGCGGTCAGCTCGGATATCATGCGCAAGCTCAAGGATTTCGAGCCGCTCCGTATCTCACCGACCGCGCTCGAAAACTACAACAGATGCCATTTCATGCACTTCTGCGCTGACTTCCTGCGCCTGCAAATGCCCGAGAAAATGGAGCTCGACGTCCGAATCGCGGGCGAGCTGACACACAGCTGCTTCTGCTCGCTGCTCGGAAGGCGCAGAAAATCGGAGTTTGTACAGCTCAGCTACGAGCAGCTCGCCGAGGAGATAAGAACTGAGGCGGAGCGATACAAGTCGGAGAGGCTCGCGGGCGATTTCGCTAAGACGCCGCGCTTCGAGCTGATGTTCAACAAGCTCGGCGAGCGCCTTACAGAGGTGTTCGTGCATACGCAGCAATCCCTTATGGCAAGCGATTTCGAGCCTGTCAGGTTCGAGTACGACCTCCGCGGGAACAACGCGCTGTCACTCCCCTTTGGCGGTGGCTGTGAGCTGCGTTTCGGCGGTATTGCCGACCGTATCGACACCTGCAAAATCGGCGGTACGTACTACCTCCGCGTCATCGACTACAAGAGCTCCGAGAAGACTATCGACGAGTTCTCACTCGCGAGCGGACTGAACCTGCAAATGCTGCTTTATATGTTCGCCGCGACTGAAAAAGGCGGCGAATTCGCGGGATTTACTCCTGCGGGAGTGCTCTACACGCCGATACAGATAGGCGAGCTGACCGCTGACGAATCAAAGGACAACAGCTTCAATCAGAGCGGCATCGACTCGAAGCTGCGCACGCGGGGACTGCTCCTCGACGATGTGTCTGTCGCGAACGCTATGGAGCACGAGGTCGGCGGACGCTTCATTCCTGCGAAGCTCACTGCAAAAGGCGGCTTCGACTCGCGGTCGTCCGTTATCCCGTCCGACAATCTGCCGCTCCTGCGCGAGAACGTCTACAGCTCGCTCGTATCGGCGGCGGAGGCTATGCTCGGCGGAAATATCGAGGCTGTCCCGCTGAAGGAGGGCAAGAAGCTGCCCTGCACGTACTGCGCATTCATCGACGTCTGCGGCAATCACGACGGAGCAGTCAGCAGGCAGCCGTCTGAGGAGGCACTCGCTGAAGCAGCGGAAATCCTCGGAAAATCGAAGAAAGGAGGCAAGCAGTAATGGCTTGGACAAAACAGCAGCAGAATGCCATTGACGCGCGGGACTCGTCCATAATCGTGTCGGCGGCGGCAGGAAGCGGAAAAACAGCAGTTCTTACCGAGAGGCTCGTCAAGCTCCTGTCAGACCCGATGTCAGGAGTGCGCGCGGACAGGATAATCGTCGTTACCTTCACTAACGACGCCGCAGCCGAGCTCAAAAAGCGCCTTGAATCGCGGCTAAGAGCGCTGATAAATGAACGTCCCGCGGACGAGTATCTCCTCAAGCAGCAGACGCTCCTGCAAAGCGCAAAGATATCGACGATAAACTCGTTCTGCTTTGACCTCCTGCGCGAGAACATCACCGAACAGGGCATAACATCAGGCTTTACGGTGCTCGAGGAGACCGACAACGAGGTCATTCGCTCGCAGGCTATGGAGGAGCTGCTCGACTGGTACAGCTCCAACGACTACGAGACTATCTCGTTCCTGTACGACAAATTCTGCCTCAAAGACCACTCTCCGCTGACTCGTATCATCAGCGAGACAGACAGGTTCCTGTCCTCGGTGGCGATGAGCGATATATGGCTTGATACCGCCGTTTCCGAGTACAGGAAGCCCTTCGCTGAGACTATATACTACAAGCGGCTGTTCGACAGTATCGTCAGAACTGCTAACACCGCGGCTGCTCTTGCGGAGCAGAACCTCGCCTCGCTCAGTGACATCTTCCCCGAACGCGGCAGCTCGGCTGTCGAGCAGTCCTATGTCGTGGCGGAGCTCGACCTCCAGCGTGCGGAGAAGCTCCAATATCTCGCAAATTCGGAGAAATATCCCTCTGACGACGAGCTCGCATTCATCACGGGCTTTGACAAGCTGCCGACAGTGCGGGCGAATGTTCCGCATAATGCTGCGCTCCGCGAGCTGTACAAGGCTCGCCGCGAGAGCATAAAAAAGACAGTCAAGGAGGCTGTCGACAGGCTGTACTCCGCAGAGAGCGACTTCGCGGAATCGGGTGAGGTCACCGAAAAGCTCGCCGCAGTTGTCAGGAAATACCGCGAGCTCATATGGGAACGCAAATGCAGCCGCAACGCTATCAGCTTCGACGACGGCGAGCGCCTCGCTCTCGAGCTCCTCGCCGATATCAACGAAAACGGCGATATTGTGCAGTCCGAGACCGCCAAGCGCACCGCCGAGCAGTACGACATCATCATGATAGACGAGTATCAGGACTCCAACAACAAGGAGGACATGATATTCAAGCTGCTCACCAAGAATTTCAGGTATTCGGACAGCGGAAAGCCGATGTACGGCGATAATGCGTTCCTTGTCGGCGATGTGAAGCAGTCTATCTACCGTTTCCGACTCGCAAATCCGAAGAATTTCATCGAGACTATGAAGTGCTCCGAGCCGTATGAGAGCGACTCCAAGAACCGCTATATCCTGCTGAACAGGAACTTCCGCAGCTCGCCCGAGGTCATTGACTTCGTCAATTTCGTCTTCGGCGAGATAATGTCCCCCGACTGCGGAGACATCGACTACAACGACGATGAGAAGCTCTACTTCGGCGCGCAGGGCTACGGCGAACCGACCCCTGACAGACTGACAACGCTCAGCTTCATCAACACCGACCCTGTCGACTCCGAGGACGTCGAGGAGGTTCTCGAGAGCCCCGAGGCGGAGGCTACAGCTGCTCGGATAGCGAAAATGCTTGCAGAAAAGGCTCCTGTGACTGAGTCGGACGGGAAAACTCGTCCCTGCACTCCGAAGGATTTCTGCATCCTTGTGCGCAACAACAAGTTCACGAAGGCGTATGTAACTGCGCTCGGAAAGCGCGGTATATCGGCTAAAGGCAGCGACGAAAAGGGCTACCTCAAATCGCAGGAGATAGCGATACTGACCGACCTACTGCGCATTATCGCCAATCCCCTGCTCGACGTACCCATGGCGGCTGTAATGGTGTCGCCCATGTTCATGTTCAGTATCGGCGAGCTCGCATATATCAAGTCCTACGACAACAGGGCGGCGCTGTATCCGCTCCTCAGGTCGGCAGCTGCGGGTGAGCTCGACGGCTTTGACCCGTCGCTCGCCGTGAGGTGCCGCGACTTTCTTGCGACCGTGGACAAGTTCCGCCTCGACTCCGTAACAATGACTATCGGCGAGCTCATCGCCTCTATATACGACGCGACCGACTTCATACCCGTTATGCAGCTCAGGAGCGACGGCGAGAAAAAGCGTGCAAATCTGCGCGCGCTCATCAGATATGCTCAGAATTACGAAGCGTCTGCTGCTGCGGAGGGAAGCGGCGGTCTGACAGGCTTTATCCGCCACATTGACCGTATCCTCGAGAACGGCGACTACGAGCAGGGCAAGGTCTCGGCGGCGTCGGGCGACTACGTCACTGTGCAGACCCTGCATAAGTCGAAGGGACTCGAGTACCCATTCGTGTTCATAGCGGAGACATCCGTCCAATTCAAATTCGACTCGAAATCCGTGATGTGCAGCGACGACGGACGCATCGGCTTCACTCTCTACGACAAGCAGCTCATGCGCAGGTACAAGACCTTTCAGCAGAAAATGCTGCGCGCCGAAGCTGAGAACGACTCCCGCAGCGAGGAGATGAGGCTGCTCTATGTCGGCATGACACGCGCCAAGCAGCAGCTCTTCATCAACCTCTCATGCGGCGAAAAATCGCTGAAAAGCGTAAGGTCGCTCGCTGACAGCTGCGTCGTCAGCGGCGGCGATATCAGCTCCCTCGTCCGCGAGGCGAGATGCTATGCGGACTGGCTGTGGCTGTGTCTGATGATGCACGGCAGCTTCCCCGATATCGCTGACATGGTCGGCATTCCCGACAGCTCCTTCGGCTTTCCTGCTCACGATACGAGCGAGCAGCTTTTCAAGTACAGCGTCTGCAATATTGAGGAGCTCGCTCTTCCCGAGATACAGGCTGATGAGCCCGCAAAACCCGATATGGCGGCTGTTCAGCGCATAACAGATATGATAAACTCCAAGTACGACGACTCGCTGACAGAGGTCACCGCAAAGCTCAGTGTTACGCAGATAACCCGCAAGTACAGCGACGATGAGGACTTCGACCTGCGGCTCGCACGTCCGCGCTTCATCACGGGCATAAACAAGCTCACGGGAGCTGAACGCGGCACAGCGATACACACCTTTTTCCAGTACTGCGACTTTGAGAGGGCTGCCGCTGACCCCGCTGCCGAAACTGCGCGTCTCGCGGAGCTCGGCTACCTCGACCACGCGCAGGCGGAGTGCATAGCTCCCGAGAAGATTGCCGCTTTTTTTGCGAGCGGACTTTTCCGCAGGATAGCCGATGCCAAGAGCTGTCAGCGCGAGCGGAAGTTCATGGTCTCGGCGGCTCAGCTTCATCTCGAGGACGATGTATTCGAGCGTATCAGCCGCTCCGACGGTATGATAAAGGGCATCATCGACCTCGTCTACGAGACAGATGAGGGGCTCGTCATCGTGGACTACAAGTCCGACCGCGGAATGACGGCGGACGAGCTCCGCGAGCGCTACACCAAGCAGCTCCGCATATACAAGGCTGCGGTCGAGCTGACGACAGAAAAGCCTGTAGTCGGGCTTTCTCTGTACTCTATCGAGCTCGAACAGGAAATAGTGATAGAATAAAAAAAGACTGCCATTGGGTAAAACCAATGGCAGTTAATAATTTATTGGAGTTTTTTATAAGCTTATTCCTCGCCGAGCTCGGTTGCCTTTGCAGCAGCACCGACCTCTGTGTCATGTGCTATCTTCTTGTACTCGCCCGAAGCCTCTGCACTTACAAATTCAAGCGCATTGCTGTCGAAGTAGAACCAGATAACGAATGCAACAAGACCTGAGTTGTTCTTGATATTGATGTATGCGTCAACAGTATCGCCCTGCTTGCAGGCTACGTTATTGCCGTAGAATACCATTCCGCTCTCACCCGATACGTCGATGGCATCTATAGCGCCCTTGTTGACTCTGATAGTACCGTCAATGACCTTGCTCGGATATACGGCAGTACCTGTAACGTCCGAAAGGTCGGGAGAAATCCTTACCTTATAGTCGCCGTCGGGGATATTGTCCTTTACCTTGAACACGATGTGGAGGAAGTCGCCCTCGAAGAAGAAGTCCTCGTCCTTAGAGATATCGAGCCACATTGCGTATCTGCCGTCCTGCTTTGGCTCGTACTTCACTGCGGGAGTTGTGGAAGAATCGCCGCCTGCGGGCTTATTAACTATCGTAGTTACCTTTACGACCTCAGTTACAGTCGAGCCTGCCGCATCGGTAACAGGAGCGCCTGCTGCGTCTGTGACTACAGCAACAGTAGTTACAGGCTGACCGTCAGCGTCTGTGACGTCCTGTATCTCTGTAGCGTTCTCAACAGCGGGAGCAGTAGTCGCAGGAGTCGTATCAGCGGGCGGGTCAGGCATCTTGTTGCCGTCCTGAGCAGCGCCTATCTCGAGCGCGTACTGAGTCTTGACGTCCTCGGTCTTGCTGCTCGAGCTTCCGTTATTATTATCTCCGCAGCCTGCAAAGCTCGACATAGCAACGCATAAAACTGCGAATACAGCAATTATTCTCTTTGATAAAGTCTTCATTGGAAACCAATTCCTTTCAAATATCTGATGATATCAGGCAGTCGAATCCACCTGTACTTATTATACACAACGTGTCCTTATTTGTCAAGCAAGCCCGTAAATTCTAATCATTTTCTTGGCAAAATGACACCTTCCTATCACATAAATTCATTAAATCATCACATATAATTATGGTTATTCATTTTCAGCTATTGATTTTTTCATAAAAATATTGTATAATACTTATAACGGCTATGCCGAATAAAGAAAGAATGGAACAACGAATAATGCTAAAAGCTATATGCTCGAGAAAAGAGCTCTCTGACAGCGTCTACTACGACTGCGTCAGCGATATCATCGACGCTCCCGAGATAGAGCGCTTAAAGGACATTACTCACCATATCTCAACGACCCGCTATCAGCACTGCGTCAACGTGTCGTATTACGGCTTCATCATTTGCAGGAAGCTGAAGCTCGACGCGCGCTCCGCCGCAAGAGCAGGACTCATGCACGATATGTTCTACTACGACCGCAAGGAGTTCAACTCCTCACGCGCGAAGGGTCAGCTCAGACACAGCGCCATGCACAGCCTCGTAGCTTCCGAGAACGCCGCCCTTCTGACAGACATATCCGAGAAGGAGCGCGACATGATTGAAAAGCATATGTGGCCGATGACGCGTCCCAAACCATGCTATAAGGAGACCTATATCATCACCTTTGTCGACAAATACTGCGCAGTACTCGAATTCTGCGTACCGAAGGTGAAGAAGTTCGTCTCTAAAAATAAAACTATCTGAATCACAGGAGGAATCCAACCAATGAAGATCGAGACCAAATGCCTGCACGCAGGCTACACTCCCAAAAACACCGAACCAAGAGTAGTACCGATAGTTCAGAGCACTACATATGTCTACGATTCGACAGACGACGTTGCTGCCGTTTTCGACGACCCCACCAAAAGCCTTATCTACTCGCGCTTCGAGAACCCCACAGTTATGGCTGTTGAGGATAAGATCGCCGCTCTCGAGGGCGGTATCGGCGCGATGTGTACATCGAGCGGTCAGGCAGCATCGCTGCTCTCTCTGCTCAATATCCTGAAGGCAGGCGACAGCTTCATCTCCGCTGCTACTATATACGGCGGTACTGTCAACCTCTTCGCTTTCACGCTCAAAAAGCTCGGCATCGAGTGTATCTTCGTTGACGCTGATGCATCCGAGGACGAGATACAGGCTGCCTTCAAGCCCAATACAAAGGCTGTTTTCGGCGAGACTCTCGCAAATCCCGCTCTCTCCGTATTCGATATCGAGAAGTTCGCTAAGATAGCTCACAAGAACGGCGTTCCGCTCATCATCGACAACACCTTCCCCACCCCTATCCTTTGCAGACCCTTTGAGTTCGGCGCTGATATCGTTATCCACTCCACTACAAAGTACATGGACGGTCACGCAGTTCAGGGCGGCGGTGTAATCGTAGATTCGGGCAATTTCGACTGGACAAGCGGCAAGTTCCCCGAGTTCACAGAGCCCGACGAGAGCTACCACGGCACTATCTACACAAAGGCCTACGGCAAGGCTGCATACATCATCAAGGCAAGAATGCAGCTCATGAGAGATTTCGGCTGCTACCCCTCTGCTCAGTCCGCATTCTACCTCAACCTCGGTCTTGAAACTCTCCCGATAAGAATGAAGCAGTACTGCGAGAACGCAAAGATAGTTTCCGAGTTCCTCGAGGCTAACGAGAATGTTGAGTCCGTAAACTATCCCGGTCTCAAGAGCAACAAGTACAACGAGCTCGCGCAGAAGTACCTCCCGCTCGGTTGCAGCGGAGTTATCTCCTTCGTCATCAAGGGCGGCAGAAGCGCAGCTGTGAAGTTCATGGATTCGCTCTCACTCGCCTCCAACGAGGTACACGTAGCTGATATCCGCACCTGCGTGCTCCACCCCGCAAGCGCTACTCACCGTCAGCTCACTGACGAGCAGCTCGTAGCCTGCGGTATCGAGGGCGGAATGATACGTCTTTCCGTTGGTCTCGAAAACGTGGAGGATATCCTCGACGACCTCAAGAAGGGCTTTGCAGCTCTCAAGTAAAGAAAAAAAATCGCTGTTGGGTTGCTCCAATAGCGATTTTCTTTTTATATCGACAAGTATTCGCGGACTCGCAGTATACGCTCTATCTCAGCAACGATGCGCTTGTTATCGGCACGGCGGCGGACTGCGACGCCGAAGTAGCCCTCACCGAGTCCTGCAACATCGGCAAAGCTGCGGATACGTATGCCCCTCTTTGCGAGGAGCTCGTCAAGCGGCAGCTCGCAGCGGAAAAGCAGGAAGTTCGCGTGCGACGGGTAGACCATTATCCCGACGCGCGTAAGCTGCTCCGAGAGGTAACGGCGCTCGTCGGTGAGTATGCGCGACGCACGTTTGAGGTAGACCTCGTCGTCAAGAGCGGCTGCTCCCGCGAGCTGTGCGGGTGTCGGGACGTCGCTGTGCTTTCCTGCCGACGATACTATCTCAGCTATCCTGTCTGCGGCGAAAATCGCGTAGGCAAGCCCAATGCCCGCCATGCCGAACGAGTCCGAGACAGACCTCAGCACTACCATATGCGGTCCTGCACAGTGCTTGGCGCTGAATCGGTCACTGTTGCGTACGAGCTGCAAATAGCGCTCGTCGCATACGAGGATAGTGTTATTCTCGCGGCATCGCTCCGCTATCCTCCCGAGCGTGTACGGCGTGATGAGCTCTCCCGTCGGATAGTTGGGGCTGCACACGATGACCATGTCAGTCTCGCGGTCGATGCAGTCCGCAAACTCGGTCGTCAGCGCGAAGCTGTCCTCCTGCGGAAGCATGAACTCCGAGACGTTGCAGCCGTTATCGAGCAGGATGCGCTTGTACTCGCCGTCCGTGGGAGCGCATATCAGCGCTTTTTTCGGTCTCAAGCCGACAACTATCCTGTACACGAGCTCGGCAGTCGAGCTGCCGCAGACTATGTTCTCGGGCTGAGTGCCCTCGAAGGCGGCTATCTTCTTCCGCAGAGCCGTACACTGAGGGTCGGGCGCAGCCGTGAACGCGCTCATATCACCGAGTACGCGTGCCGCTCCCTCGGGCATACCGAGCGGGCAGGCATACGACGAGTGGTCGTACTTTATACCGCGTTTGCTTCGTGTCTCCTGCTGAATGGGAAAGCTCATTTTATACACCTCATTTCATCAGTTTCATTAGTCCGACGGAGAAAGCCTTCAGCTGCTCCATGTCGAGCGCCTCGATACGGGACGTCTCGGGCAGTCCGAGCTCACGCAGCACAGTATAGACGTGCTCCTTGTCCGCACCGAGCATGGAGGAAAGAGAGTTCGCGATTGTCTTGCGGCGCTGAGAAAAGCCCGCCTTCACGACCTTGAAGAAGAATTCCTCCTCCTCGCCGCTGAGCCGCGGCTCCTTGTCTATATCTATGCGAATCACCGCAGAATCGACGTTCGGAGAAGGCATGAAGCTCCCGCGCGATACGTCAAACAGCTTCTGCACCGTGCCGTAGTAGTTGACGCCCACAGTTATCGCTCCCGATTCGCGCGAGCCTACCTTCGCGCATAGACGCTGGGCGGCTTCCTTCTGCACCATTACCGTTATGGATTCTATCGGCAGGTGGCTCTCGAGCAGCAGCATTATCACGGGCGAGGTTATGTAGTACGGCAGATTCGCGCATACAGCTGCGTGAAGCCCCGCAAAATCGCGCTCGATGATACCGCGCAGGTCAGCCTTCATGACGTCCTCGTTATAGATTTTGATGTTGTCGAAGTCCGCGAGCGTCTCCTCAAGCACGGGCAGCAAGCGCGTGTCAATCTCGACCGCGGAGACCTTGTCCGCACGCAGAGCAAGCTCCTTTGTCAGGACTCCGATACCCGTTCCTATCTCGAGTATGCCCCAGCCCGCCTGAGCGTTGCCCTCCTCGGCTATCTGCGGGCATATCGTCGGGTTGACGAGGAAATTCTGACCCAGCCCCTTCGAGAAGCTGAATCCGTGGCGGGAGAGTATCTCCCTGACTGTTCCAATGTTCGTGAGCTCCATTATTCGTCCTCTCCGACGCCGTGACGCTGCTTCTCGGAGAATTCCTTCTGCTTTGCGTCATTGAGCTTGTCCATTGTGTTCACAAGATAATCAGCAGAGCGGTAGGCGTGCTGAAAATCCGTGTCCTTGAAGTATGTCTTGATATCGACGAACTCGCCGTCGATGATGATATCGAGCTGACGCAGCTGACGCCCTGGGTATTTTCTGCCCACATAAGAGATGTACTCGTCTATCTCGCGAGGATTCATCTCGCCGCCTATAACATTGACTTTCATAGTATGCCTCCGTTCATTTTATTGATAACTGCCTCCGCGCACTTCATTCCGTCGACTGCCGCGGAAACTATGCCTCCTGCGTAGCCTGCGCCCTCTCCGCACGGGTACAAGCCCCTCACGGACAGCGATTGCAGGTCGTCTCCCCTGTTGATGCGCACGGGAGAGCTGCTGCGGCTCTCGATGCCTGTAAGGACTGCCTCACGGTCGTCGAAGCCGTCTATTTTTTTGCCCATTTCAGCTATGCCGAGCCTCAGCGACTCACAGACAAAGGCGGGCAGATATTCGTCGGGCAGAGCCTTTTTCACTGCGGGAGTGTAGGACGGCTCAACGCGTCCGAAGCCGTTACAGAGCTGCCTGTCCATGAGCTCCCCGACCGTGCAGACGGGAGCGCTGTAGCCGCCTCCGCCCGCATTATAGGCACTCTCCTCGAGCCTGCGCTGGAAGTGCATACCCGCGAGCGGGTGGTCGCTGCCGTAGTCCTCGCTGCCGACGTTGACGAGCAGCGCGCTGTTGGAGTTGACCGCGTCGCGCGCAAAGCAGCTCATGCCGTTGACCGAGAGCCGCCCCTCCTCCGAAGAAGCCGCCACGACCTCGCCTCCGGGACACATACAGAACGTGTACAGCGTGCGCCCGTTAGGGAGATGGACGACGAGCTTGTAATCGGCGGCTTTAAGCGCGGGGTGTCCCGCGGAATCGCCGTACATAGCCCTGTCGATGTCGGTGCGGAGGTGCTCGATACGCACCCCGACCGCGAAATTCTTCTGCGAGAGGTCGACTCCCCTGTCGTACAAGAGCTCGAACACGTCGCGGGCGCTGTGCCCCGCAGCGAGGATAATGCTGTCAGTCTCAATGCGGTGCTCGCCGTCGGAATCACGGTATATCGCCGCGGAAATGCTACCGTTCTCGGTCTCGTAGCCGCTGAACCGAGCTCCGAAGCGTACCTCTCCGCCGAGCTCTATCACGCGCCTGCGCAGCTCCTTGACCGTGCCGCGGAGCTTGTCCGTGCCAATATGAGGCTTCGCCATGTAGAGTATCTCGTCGGGCGAGCCGAACTCCACGAGTTTTTCGAGGACAAAGCGGATTCGCCTGTCCTTGATGCCAGTCGTGAGCTTGCCGTCGGAGAACGTCCCCGCGCCGCCCTCTCCGAACTGGATATTGCACTCGGTGTCGAGCCTGCCCGTGCTGCGGAACTCCGCGACCGCCTTCACTCGCGAATCTACGTCGTATCCACGCTCGAGGACTATCGGCTTTGCTCCCGCAGACGCAAGCACAAGAGCTGCAAACATACCCGCAGGTCCGAAGCCGACGATTACTGGGCGGCTGCCGCTGCTCACTCTCGGGATATCGTACACGTACTTCTCGACAGGAACGGCGTTTTTCAGGCGTTTCAGCAGCGCCGCTTCGCCCTTCGCCGAGATATCGAGCGAGATGTTGAAGTGAACGTCGCTCTTCTTCCGCGCGTCGACCGATTTCTTCGACAGCTTCACCGAGCGCAGGCTGCCAGCAGGTATGCGGAGCTTGTCCGTGCAGTAGCGCTCAAGCTGCGTAAAATCGAAGCCGAGCGGGACTTTTATGTTACCGACTCTTATCATTTTCTACCGCCTTTCAGCGACAGAGCCGCGTTTTTTCCTGCCCATGTGCCCGACGACCACGCCCATTGCAGATTGTATCCGCCGCAGTCGCCCGCCACGTCGAGTATCTCGCCGCAGAGGTACATACCGCTGTATTTCGGGGCTTCGAGCCTGTCATTGACTGAATCCGCCGAAATACCGCCCATTGTGGACTGCGCGTTCTGCCACGGCGAGCAGCCAGTTACCTCGAAATCCACCGCCTTGATACCACTGCAAAGGCGCGTGATATCGCGGTCGGAGACACTCTCTATCGGCTCAGCGGGAGACCTGCCAAGCACGTTCTTTATCAGCCAAACCGCCAGATTCTTCACGAAGAAGCCGCTCAGAAGCTCCTCTGCCGTGCTGCCGCGGCGGTCGGAACGAAGTCTGCGGAAGTACGCGGCAAGCTCGTCCTCGGTCATATCGGGAGCGAGGTCAGCACGGAGCGTGAGCCTGCCCTCGTACTGCTGAAAGAGGTAGGCGAGGTTGAACACGCAGATGCCCGAGATGTTGTTCTCGTTGAACTGTATCTCGCCACGCTCGCGGCGGAGCTCCCGCCCGCCCGAAAGCGCCGCTATTTCGCCCTTTATGCGGACTCCCTTCAAGCCCTTGACCCTGTCGGGGCTGACTCTCAGCGGAGCAACCGCGGGACATATCTTTTCCGACTTCAAGCCCATGCTTTTGAGGATTCGCAGCATTCCGCCGTCCGTACCGAATGACGGCGCGGCATAGCCTCCCGCCGCGATAATGACCCTGCGGCAGTCTATCTGTCCGCCCTTATGTATAAGTGTAAAGCCGCCGTTTGACGGCTTGATATCGGTTATTTCGCACTCGCACAGCTCCGTCACTCCGAGTGCCGCGAGCCTCAGACGAATGGCATTGAGCACGGTCGTGGAGCTGTTGCTGCGAGGATATACACCGCCCTCGCGTCCCTCACTGCCCGTAATACAGGCAACTCCGAGCTTGTCGGTGAAAAGCTCGTGCCAGTCGGGAGTTTTGCCGATTATCTCCATAGCGTCGATGCTGCCGTGGAAATTACGGCTGCCGAGCGACATATTGCTGAGATTGCACTTGCCGTTGCCCGTCGCGATGAGCTTCTTGCCAGTCCGCGGGAGCCTCTCCGCTATCAGCACGCTCGCTGCGGGAGCTGTCTCCTTTGCAGCCATAGCAGCCGCAAAGCCCGATGCTCCGCCGCCTATGACAACTATATCCGCCTTCATCACTGCGCCTCCTTGTCAGGCATGATGTCGATGAGAACGACTTCAGGGCGGTTGTTGAAGCGCACAGGGTACGGCGAATCGCCGAGTCCCGACGTAATAAACATCGCTCCGCCCGGATACCTGAACCAGCCCTTATCGAAAACTGTTTGGTCAGTGAGTATCTGCGGGAACCACTGGTCCGTGTCGTCGGGAGCGATGACAGGACCAAGGTCGAACGGAAGCTGGAACATCCCGCCGTGAGTGTCCGCGCAGATAGTGAGGTCAGTTCCGAACTGCGCAAATTTTTCGTAGTTCGGGATATGCGCAAGAAGTATGCTCATGCAGCTTTCATCGACCGCGAACTCGTTGCTGAGGTCAAATGTCGGCGAGTAGTAGGCGTTGTCTATGCCGATGAGCTGAACTCTGTTGCCCTTGACCTCCACCGTCTCGCATCTGTAGTTCATCACGTGGACTCCTCCCGCCTCGAGCATGGAGATATACCTGCTGTCGGTGTCGTGCTCGCCGCTGACGAAGTACGTGGGGTAGCCCTCGGCAGCGATGTCCGTCACAGTTCTCGCAGCCATGTCGATAAGCTCGGGAGTGCTGCCCGTCGTGTACATATCTCCGAGCACGAAGACCATATCGGGGTCTGCTCCGCTTATCTTTTCAAGCACCTTCTCACCGCTGATGCCGCCCTCGTGGAAGTGAAGGTCGCTGATGACTGCCACGCGGAAGCGCGTACTGACCTTGTTCGTCATATATGCATTCTTGTTGACGTTGATAGTGTAGTTGTTGAACCACCATATCACCACGAGCGCCGCAAATATGTAGCACAGGTGCCACCAGCGGAACCGCAGTTTTTTCTTTTGTTCTTTCTTTTTCTCTTCCATATTGTCTCCGTTTATTTCATGTGTACGTCGAGCTGGCTGAACGGTATCTCTATACCGTTCTCGTCAAATGCCGCCTTGACATTTTCAAGCAGATTGTATCTCGCCGATATGTAATCGCTGTTCTTGACCCATACGAGCGCGTCGATATCTGTCGAGCTCTCGCCATGGCGCCCCATTCTGACGATAGGCGCGGGTATGGACTGCGCTAACGGCTCGTTATTGATGACCTCACAGATAACAGCCTGCGCGCGCTTGAAGTCCTCGCCGTAGCTTATTGAGAATGTGAGGTCAATACGGCGGAGCGGGCTCTCCGTGTAGTTTATCAGCTTCGCGTCCGAGACCTTGCCGTTTGGGATAAAAGCTGTCCTGCCGTCGAAGGTGTCGAGCTTGGTGTAGAGTATGCTTATCGCGCGCACTGTTCCGACCGTTCCGTCAAATTCGATGATATCGCCCGTGACAAACGGCTTCGAGAACAGGATTATGAAGCCGCCCGCGAGATTGGACAGGCAGGTCTGCAATGCAAGGCTGACGGCAAGTCCCGCGGCGCCGAGTATCGTGATTATCGACGAGATCGGCACTTTCAGTACGGACAGCGCCATTATCAGCACGACTGTATACAGTCCTATCCTGATGACAGAGAGCAGGAAATTCTTTGCTCCGACGTCTATCTTCGAGCGCTTCATCGCACGGTCGATGACCTTGGTTATCAGCTTTGTCACGATGTATCCGATGAAGATTATTATGAGCGCGAACACGACGAGCGGCAGGAACTTCTTGATATAATCGCCCATTTTCGACATAAAGTCAGAGGCGATATCTACCTGCTCCTGTATGCTCTCGACTGCCGCATTCACGTCAGTGGTCGCCGAGGATACGGCTGTATCCGACGATGTGACCGCAGTGGTCTCCATTGCTATCAACTCCCGAAAAAACTTATTTTATTATATCATACAATTACAAAAATATCAAGTGGCGCGGAGGTCTTTTCCGATTTGAAAAGTTCCGCCGCGAACTTGACTGAGAATAAAAATCGCGCCCCACATTAAAGTGAGGCGCAATGCGTCATATCGGTAGTATTTGACAATTGAAGTTCATGAGTACCATCCGCCTGTATCTCCATTATCCTTGATCTGCTTGTTTGATAGAGATATCTTATATAATTCTTCGGAAGAAGATATGCCCGCATCCGTATATATCTTACTCCATGTATCTGTGCCGACAAAATGCGCATTTTTATCAGTGTTAGCGATATACTCGCCGTTTACGTATGTGACCAGTATATTCTTACGATAAATCTGCATCAAACGCACCGTACATTCAGCGTCATATACAACAACAAGTCCGAAATTGGTATTATCAGCTTTCAAGTAATCTGCGCAGGTACCTTTTGTTCCGTAAGCAAGCGGATTAACACCGTTTTTTCCGGATTTCCAGTCCTCAGAGAACATTTCGTCAAGTCCTGCTGCGATGACTTTATCTACCTTCTGTGATGAACTGTTGTTATTTATTTTTTTCTTATAAGTGTACCAGCTCTTGTTCGTAAAAGCACCGACTATTTCTTTTTGTCTTTTGCTTATATTCTTGCTCTGGTCAAGATAGAGTATCTTGTTGAATGCCGCGTCAAATTCACCAGGATTGCTGTTATCGAGAAAATGTGATGACAGTGAGGATTCAACTGACGATTTTATCGTCTTTGCATCACTGATCGCAGCCGCAATCTTTGCCTTTCTGATATACCCTGACATCGTCGGGATGAGGATAGCCGAAAGTATCCCTATTATTGCTATTACAACTATCAGCTCGATAAGTGTAAAGCCTCTTGTTTTTCTTCTCATAAAATCAGCTCCTCTGATTCTTGTTCAGCCTGTTGCAGTGATGTTGTACCTCTCAGGCATTGTATTATAAATTGCATTCATTATGCTGTCAGGTAGTTTCATTAATCATTCCTCTTATGTATATATTATACTATATTTGATAGTATAATTTCAATAATAATCGATGAATTCATTAAAAAAATTTGTAGAATAAGCTGCACATTGAATGCTCTCTTATGCAGAAAAATCGCGGTTCAGAAAAACTGAACCGCGAAGCTGTCTGCGGCGACTCGCCGCTGGCGTCCCAAAGAGGAGTCGAACCTCCGGCCTACTGCTTAGGAGGCAGTCGCTCTATCCTACTGAGCTATTGGGACATCTTTTATATTTTACCATATCCAGTTCCGTTTTGCAACCGCTTTCTCAAATATTTCATATTTTTAACCATAAATCAAACAGCGGGTCAAAGCGACCCGCTGGCTGTTTCGCATTATTCCTGTTCGCTCAGGAACAGCGATACGCGGTTCTGTATGTGCTCCGCGCACTGCTCTGCTGTGGACTCGCCCGCAATGTACTGCGCGAACTCGTCGGAGAGTATCGGCGAGATGTCCCAGTCCCACTGCCCGAGCTTGTCGCAGGCGAGGACGGTCTCCTTGACATAGTCGAAGTTCTCCCGCGATATCGTAAGGGTGTAGGTGTATCGGTAGTTGTTCAGACCGCCACTGACCTCGCGGTCGGAGTTCTCGTACTCCTTGAATGTGTTGCTCCATGCGTCCTCAAAGGCGTCCTTTCGGGTGTGGCACAACCCCCACGTATCGTTCATCTGATTATTGTAACTCAGCACATAGTTGAGGAACTCCCAGCCACCCTGCACGCAATTGCCAGTTTTCAGGACGAAATACTCCGCCCTGTCTATCCTGAAGCTGCCGTGTCGGCTGCTGTTCGGCTGCATAACGAGGGTGATGTCGTCGAGGGACATCGAATGCGCCGCCGCGTCGCCGATGATGTCCCAGAGTCGGCAGCCGCTTGGCATTCTGTAGCCCATAAGAGCCTTTTTCCTGCCGAGGAGGGTGAGGTCTTCCTGCGCGTCGAGAGTGCGCTCCTCCTCTGTCGTGTTCTCCCAGTAGCCCTGCCCGTATTCGCCGATATAGTTGGCATTTTTGCAGAACTCCAGCAGCCTGATGAACTCGGGCGAGTCAAAGCAGCACTCAGCCTTTTCGTAGTCCACCCAGTCGCTGAAATTATTCTGACAGAGCCAGTCGAATGCGAGGACGGAATTATCGAGGAAGTGGTGCTCGCTCAGGTACATATCATCGGGGAGAGCTTCGACAAAGTCCATAAATTTGCCGTAATCCCAGCCCTCCTGTCCGCGCGGGAGCACTTCGCTGTTGACCATATGGATATCGGGCGTGTACGACTCCGCCATTGAATAGAGTTTGCCCTTGTGCTTCAAGCCGTTCACGACATTCGGCAGGAAATCCTCCTCGCTGATGCCGCCGTATTTCTCGTGTAGCTCCGCAAAATCCGCGACCGCGCCAAGGTTGATGTACTTTATCATCTCGTTGTGGCACGTGGGGATGTAGACATCGGGCGAATCTCCCGCAAGGATATCGCGCTTGAGGTCGTCGGTCTGCGTGTCGTATTCGCGGAACTCGACCGTGTAGCCGTCATTCTCCTTTGCGAATTCGACCGCTGTATTCCGCAGTATCTGGTCGGCATTGCCGTGTACGCCCATGAGCACCGTCCCGCGCTCCTCGACATAGTCATCGGGGCGCGCAGTCAGCAAGGTCAGACCCGTCGACAGAACGGCGAATCTCCCCTCCCCGAGCGGACAGATTGCGCTGATATGCGCGCCGTTTACCTGCGAAGCGATGAAGTCCACGAGCAGGGTCATATCTCCCGCCGCGCTCATGCCGTAAATGCCGTCGTCGAGGTGAAGATACGCCGCATAGCGCCCGTCTCCCGTGACAGGCGGACGCTGCATGGACGAGCCGTTCGGATTCTCCCTCAGCTCGCTCTCCGTCGGAGTTTTCAGCTTGTCGAGTCGGGCGTGTCTGTTCATGTTGCTGCAGATAATGCCGCCCTCGCTGTCGAAGGTGTAGCTCTCGGACATATCGAGGGGGACGCTTGCCTTGACCTGCCCGTCCCCGCCGACGAGAATGGCGTCCTTGTCGAGCGAGAGGAGCGTCTCATCTCCGTGGAAAGTCACTGCATTGGCGAAGATGTTGTTCATGTCGAGCCGACCGCCGAGGTCACCAAGGTCGACCGCCGAGACAAGCTTACCGTCAGCCGAGAACGTCTTTATCGCGACGGCTTTCTCTTTATCAGTGGATACGGAGCTGAACGCCCGCAGATTGCCGTCATCGGTCTCGGAGAAAAAGGACAGCCACTCGCCCTCCCCTTTTTCGATGACGAAGCTTCCGCCCATATTCAGCTCCGCGTCGTAACGAACCGCGCGGATATGCTCGTCGGTGTCATTGTACACGAGCATTAAGCCGTCCGCCGTCGGGAAAATGCAGTTCGCGTAGACATAGTCCGCGGGGAGGTCAATACTGCTCTCCTTGTACATGGTCTGCTCGGCGGAGCTGACGCTAACTGCCGATTTTCCGCTCTTTTCCGCACATGAGGTGCAGCCCGCCATCAGCGCGAGAGCACACAAAAATGCAATCATCTTTTTCATTGAAAGTCCTCCTTTTCCTCGGAGCACAGGGCGCTCCGAAAGTTCTGTAAATTAGTGACTTTCAAAGGGCAAAAAAGCGAAATTTCACAAAAAGTTCATAAAGTTTCTCTGAAATGTACAAATAAGCATAACGTTTTCAGTGCATATCCGACAACAAATCGCGTGTTCCAAAAATATTTTCTTGATTTGTGTTACGTTTTGTTGTATCATCAACAATAGATAGAATGAAAGCTGATAAATGCATTTAATAAGCTTGAAGGTGGTGAGGTCATGACGCACGATGAATTCCGCAGACTGCTCGGCAGGTCGCGCGAGGAGGCGCATAAGGCGCTATTTGAGGCGTACTGCAACTACGTTTACACAATAGTTTTCAACAGGCTACGCAGCTGCGCGAGCCGCGAGGACATCGATGAGTGCGTGTGCGACGTGTTCGCGGACGTCTTCCTCAGCTATGACTCCGACAAGGACGTCAGCGGCGATATCTCAGGATTTATCGGGACTATCGCACGCCGCAGGGCTGCCGCTGTGTACAGGAAAATCTCGTCCCGCGCGGAGACTGTCGCACTCGACGACGAGGCTGAACAACTCCCCGACGCGGCGCAGGACGTCGAGCACATGACCGACGACAGCGAGCGCCGCAGACTGCTGCTCGACGCGGTAGCAGAGCTCGGAGTGCCCGATTCTACGATAATCATACAGAAGTATTACTACGGTCGGAGCGCAAAGGAAATAGCAAAAATGCTGTCGCTCACCCCCGAAAATATCCGCGTCCGAAGCGGGCGCGCAGTGAGAAAACTGAAGGAAATGCTCGAAAAATCGGGTATTTCCCTGTGAGGAGGGTCAGATATGAAAAATGATGATTTGAACCTTGATATGCTTGAAAATGCAGATGAAAGGACGGTCGAAAGGCTGTCCGAAGAGTACAGCGCGGTCACTGAGAGCGACGTAAAGCGGCTGTATGAAAAGTCCGAGAAGCTCTATAATTCGCGCAAAACCGACTTCTACTTCGAGCCGCAGGACACTGTCACGGGAGTTGAGCCCTACCGACGCCCGATGTGGAGCAAGGTGCTCGCGGCTGTGTCGGCTCTCGTGCTCGTCACGGGAGCGGTCACGGGCGGAGCTCTGCTGATACGCAATTTCAGCGGACGCCCCGACGATACGCTGACTGACACGACCGAGGAAGAGTCCGCCGCCTGCCGAAATATAGCCCCGTTCGGCGATATCTCCGAGGCAAGGGTGCGCTTCACGAACGCGGCTTATGTCCCCTACCTGTATGAAGCGACTGCCGAGGAGGTCAGCGCACTTGCTGAGGCGTTCAACCTTGCGGCTTGGGAGGAGATACCCGCTGATACGCCGCTCGAATCCGACGGTGAAACAGCACTTGTTTACGTGAACGCAGACGGTCAGACCTACAGGCTCGTTTTCAATCCCGACGGCACAGTCGAGTGCGTACATGACGGCGTCACGACGAAGTACAAGGTGTCCGAGGCGGCAAGCTCTGCCGCGTACAGCGGTGCTCAATCCGACAATATCTACGGCAGGCTGATACCGTGCAAGGTCGAAGACCTGACCGCGGACGGCGTCTGGAAGAACAACGAAATCATGCCCGAGAAGCTGTTCGATGAGCCCGCTCTGCCCGAGGAACTTGAGGGCAAGTACATCATCGAGCACACGCCGCTTTACGACTACGCGTGGGATATCGAGGACGTCAGGAAAGACGCCGCTTATGCCAATAATATCATCATCGGCACCGTCGACAGCGTGAGCTTCAAGTCGCACGGCGGAACTGCCTACACGGCGATAGATATCATCGTATCGGAGGACGCTGCGGGCAAAGTCAGCGCGGGCGAGCATCTCAGCTTGGGTATTCTCGGAGGCTATGTCTCCATGAAAGAGAAATTAAACGACCCAGGTGTTCAGGCACACGCCTCCCCCGACGGCTCAGAGCTGAAGGACTACGACGTCGACAACACCTACTACCACGAGATAGTCGGTACGGGACAGGCGCCGATAGTCGGCAAAGAATACGCATTCCTGACACATTCTGACGAAACGGGGTGCAGCATTGTCGGAGAAGAATACGGCATACTCTACAAGTGCGACAACCTCTATATCTCGCACACAAGTATGGCTACCGTAAATGAATTCTTCGACCTTGACGAGCTCAAGGCGATGCTTGGCGGAGAGCTCTCGGCTGATGCGCTCCCATACATCAATACCGAGAAGACTACAGAAGAAGTCCATGTCGAGTCCGTCGATGGAAACGGCTCGCTGGTTGTGCCGCTCGACAAATAAAAAAAGGTCTCCCGAGGGAGACCTTTTTATGCTTATTCAGCCAAATTATGCCTTGTTTACGCTGCCGAAGAGTTCCATCTTCTCCTTGACCTTAGCCTTGATAGCCTCAAAGCCGGGTGCGAGGAGCTTTCTGGGATCGAAGCCCTTGCCCTGCTGGTCCTTGCCAGCCTCGATGTAGCCTCTTGTAGCCTCAGCAAATACGAGCTGGCACTCTGTATTTACGTTTATCTTAGCAACGCCGAGTGAGATAGCCTTCTTTATCATATCGTCGGGGATACCTGTACCGCCGTGGAGAACGAGAGGCATCTCGCCAACTGTCTTGTTGATAGCCTCGAGAGTCTCAAAGCTGAGTCCCTCCCAGTTTGAGGGGTATACGCCGTGGATGTTGCCGATACCTGCTGCGAGGAAGTCTACGCCGAGGTCAGCGATCTGCTTGCACTCGTTGGGGTCAGCGCACTCGCCCTTGCCGATAACGCCGTCCTCTTCGCCGCCGATAGCGCCTACCTCAGCCTCGATGGAAAGACCGAGATTGTGAGCAACATTTACGAGCTCTGTTGTCTTTGCAACGTTCTCGTCGATGGGGAAGTGTGAGCCGTCAAACATTATAGATGTAAAGCCTGCCTTGATGCACTTGTAGCAGCCCTCATACGAGCCGTGGTCAAGGTGGAGAGCAACGGGAACTGTGATACCGAGAGACTTGTCCATAGCAGCGACCATAGCTGCAACTGTCTCAAAGCCTGTCATGTACTTGCCTGCACCCTCGGAAACACCGAGAATAACGGGAGAATTGAGCTCCTGAGCTGTGAGAAGGATAGCCTTTGTCCACTCAAGGTTGTTGATGTTGAACTGACCTACTGCGTACTTTCCGTCTCTTGCTTTTCTGAGCATTTCTGTAGCTGAAGTTAACATTTTTGATTCCTCCAAAATATTCATTGTAGGGAAAAAGCCCTATCGTTATTATTCTAACATATCTGATGAAAAAAAGCAAGAGGCAAGTGAAAAAAAACGTTATTATTTGATTTAATTTTATATCTGTTGACAATAATTATAAAATACACTATAATATTTGAGTATACGGACTCAAAATCAATGACAAAGGAGTAAAAAAATGAAATTTGAAGAGCTTCTCGCAAAGGTAAGAAAAATGGCAGAGGGAAAAGACGTATCGGGTACTGATTTCCTCGCTGTACAGGTGAATATCACAGGAGACAACTCAGGAGTGTTCTACGTTGAGGTCAAGGACGGCAAGGTCAGCATCGAGCCCTATGAGTACAACGACAGAAACTGCGATATCACGATGTCTATGGACAACTTCAACAAACTCATAGACGGCAAGCTCGACCCCGTCATGGCATTCACACTCGGCAAGCTCAAGGTCGGCGGAGATATCGGCAAAGCCCTTGAATTCGCGAAATTAGTCAAGTAATGTCAGCAAACTGCAAAAACGGAGCTGTTCCGATAGGCTCGACGGAGATGTACTACGCACGCTTCGGCAGAGGGGATAAGAGCCTGATTCTTTTACCTGGACTCTCAGACGGTCTTGCTACCGTCAAGGGGAAGGCTTTTGTGCTTTCCCGCCCGTACAGGGACTTCTTCAGCAAATACACAGTCTATATGTTCAGCAGAAAAAACGTGCTTCCTGACGGGTATAATATCCGCCAAATGGCAGAGGATCAGGCGGAGGCGCTGAAAAAGCTCGGCATTGAGAGAACTTGCGTTGTCGGTGTTTCGCAGGGAGGGATGATAGCTCAGCAGCTTGCAGCCAGTCACCCTGAAGCAGTCGAAAAGCTCGTGCTTGCTGTAACAGCGCCATATGCAAACGATACGGTGAGGATCGTCGTCTCAGCATGGAAGGGCATGGCTGAAAAAGGCGACCACAAGGCTCTTATGACAGATACAGCGGAGAAGAGCTATTCTGATGCATATCTGAAAAAATTCAGCAGATTACTCCCGCTTCTCTCTATTGCAACCAAGCCCAGGAGCTACAGGCGCTTTCTGATAAATGCCGACGCTATCCTGCGGTTTGACGCAAGAAATGAGCTTGACAGGATAAAGTGCCCCGTACTTATCATAGGCGGCGCAAAGGACAAGACTGTCGGCACGGAGGCTGCAAACGAGCTGCACTCGCTTATCAAGGGCAGCCGGCTCCACATCTATAAGGAGTACGGTCATGCAGCCTACGAGGAGGCTAAGGATTTCAACAGACGAATATTCGCCTTTCTTGAAGGCATATGATCCCTGCGGATAATCTCTCCGCAGGGATTATTTACAGCAGACTGCACCTGAAACGGGCAGAGAGTTCGGTGTAGCTATTGTACAAATCCGCCCGTTATAATCTGTTGATTACTAACAAAAAATAAAAATCTCCCCGCAGGTCTTGAATTTTGTTAGAATAAATATTATAATTGTATTTATAGGGATTATTCCCAATATTTGTATAGGAGTGACTTATTATGCCATTTTGTCAGAATTGCGGCAGAAAATTAGCCGAAAATGAAGTATGTAACTGCACATCGGGTGCTGCACCTACACCTGTTCCCACACCCACAACCGCCCCCGCCGCTGCTCCGCAGCCCGCACCTGCTGAAGCTCCCGCACCGAAGCCCGAGGCTGCTCCCGCACCTAAGGCTGAAGCAGCTCCCGCACCTGCTCCCAAGCCCGAGGAAAAGCCTGCAACTGCTGCTGCTCCTCAGACTCCTCCCCCTGCTGCTCCCAAGCCGCAGCCTGCTCCTGCGCCCGCTCCCAAGCCCGCACCGCAGCCTGCACCGGCTCCTCAGCAGGTATATCCGAATGCAGCCGCTCAGCAGCCCAAGAAGAAAAAGACTCCTGTCGGTCTTATCATCGCGATAATCCTCATACCTATCGTACTCATCGTACTCCTCGTAGTCGGTATACTTGCGGCTATACTTCTCCCCGCGATGTCGGGCTATGTGAGCAAGTCGAAGATATCCTCCGCCAATGCCTCGGCAAACAGCATATCCAAGGCTGTAAATTCGTCGCTCACCGATCTCGATATGCAGGGCGTGAAGGTAAGCGGCTACTACGTAGTATGCTCCGACAAGAAGAACAACTACAACCTCCCCGAGAACTTCGACGAGGACGAGTTCTACAAGCAGATGAAGAATTACTACTCCGACAGCGAGAAGCAGGAGTGGTTCGCAGTAGTTGAGTACAGCTCGTGTACATATGCCGCTGTCTCCGAGAGCTGGAAGGAACAGCTCGTAGGAACCTATCCCTATAGCTCGACAGCTGACGGTCCCTGCTACTATGATACATACTACCTCTCCACAACAAAGAGAACAAAGGCTTCCCTCACAAAGCTCTATAACGACGCTGCAAAGAAGGTAAAGCAGAAGGCTGAGGAAGCTTCATACTACGATTATTATTGATCTAAGCAAAGGAGTGACCAATAATGGCTAAATGTAATAATTGCGGCAGGGAGCTCGCCGAAAACGAAGTTTGCAGCTGTACAGAAGTTCAGCAACCACAAAAGAAGAATAGTCTGATACCTGCGCTTATCATTGTCGCGGTCGTGCTGATAATTCTTACTTTATGCTGTTTGGGTTTCCTTCTTTTCAACAACAGAAGTTCAACATCGAAAAGTCGAGCATTCGGCAATGCTGCCTCGCTCTATAAAGCTGCTAATTCCGCGCTTACAGAGCTCGATGAAAAGGGCTGCAACGTAGGAGGCTACTTCATTATCAGCTCTGACAGCGAGAATAACTACAATGTTCCCGACACCATTGATATAGACGAATTCTCTAAAATAGTCAACAAGTTCTACGAAGACAGCAATAAAAGGGAATGGTTCGCAGTATGCAAAGATGGCTGCACTACTTACGTCGCTCAGTCAAAAAAATGGGATACCGAGATCGTTGGTACATATCCACACGAAACAAATGACGACGGCGCGATTTACTGCTACTACGAAAAAGACTACGCCCCATATAATTCCTCCCAAGGACCCAAAACAGATAAGATTACTCTAAAAGAGCTCTACGACGACGCAGCAGAGAAGGTCAAGCAAGGTTGAGAACAATAACTCAAAGGAGTTACATACTATGCCATTTTGTGAATACTGCGGAAGACCTGTCCGCGAGAACGAGGTCTGCAATTGCAGGAGCGGAAATGTACCGCCTCCACAGCCCCAGCCGATGAATCCCTACGCTCAGCCCGCATATGCCGCCCCTCAGGCTCAGCCGCAGAAGCAGAGCCTATGGTGGATATGGCTCATAATCGTGCCTGTTGTGCTGCTCATACTCTTTATGGGAGGCATACTCGCGGCTATATTTGTTCCTGCGTATATCGGCTACAAGGAAAAATCAAAGGTCACGAGTGCAAATTCCAGCGCAACCTCAGTATATAAGGCAGTCAATACCGTTCTCACCGAATTTGACGAGGAGGGCGTCAACATCGACGGCTACTTCATTGTCTCCTCCGACGGGCTCAATAACTGGAATGTTCCGTTTGATGACGAGAGGCTCGATGACTTCTATATAAGAATGAACCGCTACTACGAGAACAAGGGCGGCAAAGAGTGGTTTGCATTTGTCGAGAAGGGCATCTGCGTATATACGGCATCTGCCGAGAGCTGGTCGTCCAAGACTGTCGGTACATATCCCAACCGTGCAACGGTCGACGGTCCCGGGCTGTATGACACCTATACCGCATCACGGTACAAGATGTCGCTGTCGGAGGTTTATAACAAGTCTTCAGACACATTCAGCCACAAGGAAAACGACGAAAGCAGTTACGTTTACTACTAAAAAGAAACGCTGTCAGGTAAATCCTGACAGCATTATTTTTATTCTTCCGCCGCGGCAGCCTCGCTCGGAGGGAACTTTCTTCCCATGAGCAGAAGCGGCATAGTCAGCGAGATGAGGAAAATTATCACCTCAGCGACCTTCCTTAGCGTATACCAAAGGTTTACAGCGTCATTGTTCGAGTACATATTGCCGTGTCCTGCTATCATCAGTATTATCGATACAACGATATCCGATGCGATGAAGGTAAGAAGGCTTAATACCGCGACTGCGGCAGCTCCGCCAATGCCAACCGTGACAGGCGTGCTGCGCTCGGGGAGCTCCTCGCGGACGTATATGCTCACGAGCAGCATAAACAGGAAGTAATACCCCGACGCAAAGCCGCGTGCGATGAAGCTGACAACGAGCATCGCATACATGATTATCATCAGCGGGACGAAGCTCTTCCACTTTATCTTCCGCCAAAGAGCGTCGATGATAAGCAGTGCAGCTGCAACAAGGAGCAGCTCGATGAAGATGTTGCCCGCGACCATTTTGATAAGGCGCGTTATATGGAATTTGCGTATCTCATCGGAGAAAGAATTCGACATCGAATCCATTGTTGAGTATATTGTGATCACTGTAGTAATTGCGTTGAAAATAAGAGTGCCGACAGCGTGGAATATGACTGTACCCGCAATGAGCTTTCGCTTCTCGGGCTCGCGGTGTCTGCCTCTGAGCACGATGAATGCCAGTATCATCATCGGTACAGTCGCGGTCAGGAAGCTGCCCAAATCAACGCCTACATTGTACAGGATAGCGAGCGGATTTGCATACTTGCCAATTCTTCCGTAAAGACCTATTATGCCGATAATGTAGGCTATCGGCATAAGAATCCCCATTATGAGGAGAGCTCCCGAGGTCACCAGCTCGAGCAGCCTCGAGAGCTCAATTTTATTCTTGTTCATCAGTCAGACTTCTTGTCGATGAACTCACGTCCGAGGTACATCAGCGGTATCAGTCCGATGCCGATGATGATAAGAGCGCAGTTGTAGCTGATGAGGTAGCTAAAGAACCTGATGTTCTTGAGGAGGAGGTTGAGCGGTTCAAAGAATGCGTTCAGGAAAGCGAGAAGAGCCGCTGCGGCTGCTCCGCCCATACCGAAGTATACGGGGAGAGATACGGGGAGCTCCTTGCGCCAGAGAACTGCTGCAAGAAGAATGATTGCGAATGCGGACAATCCTGTTTTGAAGCCGAATACCATGTCGATGAACATGAATATGCCCGCAGCAGCGCCCGCTGCAATGATGGTGACTTCCTTGCGGTTCTTCTTGATGACGCCCGACTGTGCATCATATACGAGGAATACAGGGATAAGAGCTCCAACTATGCAGAGAAGCAGAATTATAAGCTCTCTGATAGGGTGGAATGTCGCATACTCATTTGTCCTTGTGTAAACAAAGTCCTCGATAACGTCAGTGAGCTGGTAAGCTATGAAAATAAGTGCTGTTGCTGCGGAAGAGCCGAGAACTACCCACTTCATCTTGTTCTGGCTGACCCAGCGGAGAATGAGCGATACTCCGAGCACGATAACGGGTACGAAGAGAACTGCTCTTTCAAGTCCCATGATAACTCTGAATACCTTGGAGTAGGTCTCAGTGTAGTCACTTGTGAGGCTCTGAACGGGGCTTACGATAGCGCTGATGAAATTGCCGAGTGCCATGAGCACTGCTGCGGCACCTGCCGCGATCTCAAGATACTTGCTGAATTCTGTTTTTTTCATTGGTTATTTACCTATCCTTTCTACCTTCATGAGGTTGGTCGTTCCCGACACACCGAGGGGAACTCCTGCTGTTATAGCTACGAGGTCGCCGTCCTCGACGAGCTGATGCGCCTCAGCCTCGTGGACAGCAGCCGCGAAAAGCTCGTCAGTGCTGTTTTTTTCATCTATGATATAGGGAATGACTCCCCAGCTCATATTCATCTGTCTGCATACCACGTCGCTCATAGTGCAGCTTATTATCGGACAGAGCGGGCGGTATTTCGAGATAAGACGCGCAGTCTGACCTCCGAGCGAGACTGTGATTATCGCACGCGCGTCGAGGTCGTGAGCAGTGGTTACGGTCGCGTGGGCAATAGCCTCCGCAACGTTGCCGTCGGGATTGGAGCGGCGCTTGGAGAACCTGCCCTTGTAGTCGATGTTGTTTTCGGTGGTCTCGGCTATGAGAGCCATGGTCTTGACCGCCTCCACGGGATAGGCTCCCGCGGCAGTCTCGCCCGAGAGCATTATCGCGCTCGTGCCGTCGTATATAGCGTTCGCGACGTCGGTTATCTCCGCACGCGTCGGACGCGGATTCGTTATCATGGATTCGAGCATCTGCGTCGCGGTGACTACCTGCTTGCCCGCGTTGTAGCCCTTGTGGATGAGTTCCTTCTGAATCGCGGGTATCTGCTCGAAGGGTATCTCGACGCCCATATCTCCGCGCGCGACCATGATGCCGTCTGCGGCTTCGAGTATCTCGTCGATGTTCTCGACGCCGTCCGTATTCTCTATCTTCGCGATTATCCTGACATCGAACCAGCCGAGGCTCTGAGTGAACTTGCGGAGGTAGTTGATGTCCGCCGCCGAGCGCACAAAGCTCGCTGCGATGAAGTCAAAGCCCATTTTCGAGCCGAATTCGAGGTCGTCCATATCCCTCTCGCTGAGGTAGGGCATGGAGAGCTTCACTCCAGGGACATTTATGCCCTTATTGTTGGAGAGCTTGCCGCCGTGTATGACACGACAGACGATATCCGTACCCGTGACCTTCTCTGCGACGAGCTCAATTACGCCGTCGTTGATGAGAATGCGCGTGCCTATGCTGACGTCGCGCGGCAGCTTCTTGAAGCTTATCGAGCCGACCTCAGCGGTACACGGCACGTCCTCGGTGGTGAGGGTGTATGTGTCGCCGTCCTTTATCTCGACGGGCTTGTCGTCGACGAACTTTCCGAGGCGTATCTCGGGTCCCTTGGTATCGAGCAGAGTCGCTATCGGGAGGTCGAGCTCCGCGCGGAGCCGCTCTATCTGTCGGAAGCGCTTCTCATGCGTCTCATAGTCGCCGTGGGAGAAGTTGAATCGCGCCACGTTCATTCCCGCGAGCATGAGCTCGCGCATGATATTTTCGTCGTCTGTTGCAGGTCCGATAGTGCATACTATCTTGGTCTTTCTCATATATAAATGCTCCTTGCCGCTCAGACCTTTCTGAGCTTTGCATAATTTGCCATAATTTTCTTCGTGCCGACCTTCTCGAACGCTATCTCGAGCATGGAGTCATTAGCCATAGGCTTGACGGATAGAATCGTGCCCTCGCCGAATATGCTGTGTGCTACGCGCTCGCCGACCTCATATGTGGCGGTCTCCTTGACGCCTGTCTGACGCTTCTCGCGGGCAAGCTGCTGCTGAAGCGAGGACGAGCGCACCTCGGTAACGGTATTGTCGCTCTCCTCTATACGGCTCTTGACTGCCGCGGCGTTGTCGTTCTTGATTATGAGCTCGCGTCCTATCTCCTTGATGAAGCGGGAGGTGACGTTGTGCTGTGTCTGACCGAAGAGCATACGCCTGCTTGCACTGGTGATGTACAGCTTCGCACGCGCACGGGTTATCGCAACGTATGCAAGGCGGCGCTCCTCCTCGATATCCTCCTCGCTGTCTATCGAGCGAGAGCTCGGGAAGATGCCTTCCTCGAGACCCGTGATGTACACGTTGTCGTACTCGAGCCCCTTCGCGGAGTGTATCGTCATCAGCGTTACCCTGTCCTCGGAGCCGTCGTCGCGGTCAGCCTCGGTGTAGAGCGCTACCTCCTCGAGAAAGCCGCCGAGCGTAGGCTCCTCTGCGCTGTTCATATACTGTACGGCGGAGGTTCGGAGCTCCTCGACGTTCTCTATCTTGGTATCGGCATTTTCAAGCGTTTTAAGGTAGCTGAGGTAGCCCGAGCGGTCGAGGACGATGTCGATGAGTTCATCGATAGAAGCCTTTTCTGCCGCTTCTATCAGCTCAGTGAACATAGCCGCCGCTGCACGCAGAGCCGTTGTCTTCTTCGCAAGCGGAGCATACTCCTCGCAGTGCGTGATGACCTCATACGGTGTGAGCTTGAGGTCGCGGCTGATGTCGTCGATGAGGGCGATAGTCGAGTCGCCGATGCCGCGCTTCGGCTCGTTGATTATGCGGCGGAAGCGGAGCATATCGCCCGTATTGTTTATGAATGCGAGATACGAGAGTATGTCGCGTATCTCCTTGCGGTCGTAGAATCGCATACCGCCGTAAACACGGTACGGGATATTAGCACGGACGAGCGCACGCTCTATCGTGTTCGACTGCGCGTTCATGCGGTAGAGCACCGCATTGCGCGAGTATGTACCAGTGACCTCATGGTCCTTCTTTATCGAATCGGCGATGAACTGCGCCTCATCGTTCTCATCGTAAGCCTTGTACCAGTATATCTGCTCGCCCTTGCCCTTGTCCGTCCAGAGCGACTTCTCCTTGCGGCTCGCATTGTTCGATATGACGGAGTTTGCCGCGTCGAGTATGGTCTGCGTGGAGCGGTAGTTCTGCTCGAGGCGAACTACCTTTGCTCCCTCGAACTGCTCCTCAAAGCCGAGGATATTCTCGATATTTGCGCCGCGGAAGCGGTAGATGCTCTGGTCATCGTCGCCGACAACGCAGATGTTCCTGTGCTCCTGCGAAAGCATCGACACGAGCATGAACTGCACGTGGTTGGTGTCCTGATACTCGTCAACGAGTATGTACTTGTACTTATTGCGGTACTTCTCGAGCACGTCGGGGAAGTCGCGGAACAGCTCGACGGTCTTGCAGAGTATGTCGTCGAAGTCAAGTCCGTTAGCCGCGCGCAGACGCTCATCGTACAGCTTGTAGAGCTTCGCGACGGTCTTTTTGCGGTAGTCCTGTCCCGCGTTGCTGAGAAGCTCCTCGGGAGTTATCATCTTGTCCTTGGCACTGCTTATCTCGGCGAGCACAGCCTTCGGAGCAAGCTGCTTCTCGGAGATATCCAGCTCCGCCATAACGTTCTTTATCATGCGCTGGCTGTCGTCGGAGTCATAAATCGTGAAATTGGTGCCATATCCGAGAGCGCCTATCTCGCTCCTGAGTATGCGCACGCACGCCGAATGGAACGTGGAGGCATGGATATTCAGCGCATCCTCTCCAAGCATAGCGGAAAGGCGCTCCTTGAGCTCGCCCGCCGCCTTGTTGGTGAAGGTGATAGCGAGGATATTCCACGGCTTGACAGGCTCGACTGCGACAATGCCACGGAGCATATCGGCGTCGTCCTCCTTGCCGTCTGCATATGCGCGCAGGAATGCCTCGTCCATGGGGTTGCCCTCACGCGACTCGTCGTAGTAGGCGTTGCCGAAGTTTATCATATTAGCTATGCGGTTGACAATAACGGTCGTCTTGCCGCTTCCCGCGCCCGCGAGCACGAGCAGAGGTCCGTTGACCGTGAACACAGCCTCGCGCTGACGGTCGTTCATACGGCTGAAGTACCTCTCCAGAGCGGCTCTTTTAGCCTCTGTAAAAGTGTTCTTTTTCATATATATCTTCTCCGTTAAAGAAATGGTTTATATCGTAATGCATAGAGCTTGCTTATTTTACTCATTATTAATCATATTATACCACATATTAATAATTTTGAAAAGGGTTTTTTGAAAAATTATGTCCGTCAAAAATTATTTTAGTCACAGCTTACACATTATCTCTCACTTTTTTATTATATGACACAAAAGTGTAAATAATTTGTGTATTTTTAATACTTTTCTATTGACTGCATACCGATTTTGGTGTATAATATAATATGTAAAGCTGCAATAAAACGCAGGACTTAATGAAGATTGGAGTTGACACTATGAATAACATACTTTTTGCCGCTTCCGAATGCGTACCCTTCGTCAAGACAGGCGGTCTCGCCGACGTTGTCGGCTCGCTCCCGCAGTATATCAACAAGGACGAGTTTGACGTGAGGGTCATTCTCCCCTACTACACCTGTATCCCGCCCAAGTTCAGGGATAACTTCAAATATGTCACACACTTCTACATGGACTACGGTCTCCGCCCCGACGGAGTTCACGTAGGCATCATGGAGTACGAATACAACGGCATCAAGTTCTACTTCGTTGACAACGAGTATTACTTCAAGTGCGACTATCCGTACACCACCGATACCAAGTGGGATATCGAGCGCTTCACCTTCTTCTGCAAGGCTGTGCTCGCGATACTGCCTGTTATCGGCTTCCGTCCCGACATAATCCACTGCCACGACTGGCAGTCCGCGCTGATACCTGTGTTCATGCACTCGACCTTCGCGACGAACCCCTTCTACAGCTCGACGAAGTCGATAATGACTATCCACAACCTCAAATTCCAGGGAATATGGGACATTGAGACATTCAAGTACAACACAGCCCTGCCCGACTATATGTTCACGTCGGACAAGCTCGAGTTCAACCGCGCCGCAAATATGCTCAAGGGCGGACTTGTCTACGCTGACTATATCACAACCGTCTCCGAGACCTACGCCGAGGAGATAAAGTATCCGTTCTTCGGCGAGCAGCTCGACGGACTCCTCCGCGCGCGCTCGGCGTCGCTCCGCGGCATCGTCAACGGCATCGACTACAACATTTTCGACCCGTCAAACGACAAGCAGATATACGCCAAGTACAGCGTCAAGGACGTCAAGTCCAAGAAGGCTGTCAACAAGGAGAAGCTTCAGGCTGAGCTTGGTCTGCCCGTGGACAAGAACAAGTATATGATAGCGATAATCTCGCGACTCACCGACCAGAAGGGACTCGACCTCGTCAACTACGCTATCGAGCGTATCTGCGACGAGAACACCCAGTTCGTCATCATCGGCACGGGCGAGCAGAGATACGAGAATATGTTCAAGCACTACCAGTGGAAGTACCCCGAGCGCGTCCGCGCGATAATCAAGTACTCCGACGACCTCGCACACAAGCTCTACGCCGCGGCTGATACTATGCTCATGCCGTCGCTGTTCGAGCCCTGCGGTCTGACTCAGCTCATCGCGCTCCGCTACGGAACAGTCCCGATAGTACGCGAAACTGGCGGCTTGAAGGACACAGTCCAGCCCTACAACGAGTTCGACGGCACAGGTACAGGCTTCTCGTTCGCGAACTACAACGGCGACGAGATGCTCGGAGCTATCAACTACTCCAAGTCCGTATACTACGACCACCGCGCCGAGTGGGACAAAATGGTCAAGCGCGATATGGAAGCTGACTTCTCGTGGAACAGCTCCGCGCGTCAGTACGAGGGTATGTACAGCTGGATGATTAATTGGTAAGCGGGGAGCCCCCGCGGGCAGTTCACGCGGACGCTTGCAAGCGCGCTCACTTCTTATGGACAACAAGTTTAACGCCGCGATTTATACAAATAAGTAAGGCAACCTATAATTAACACAAAACTAAGAGAATATGGAAACTGAAACTAAAATTAGAGGCGCAGTATTCGATATGGACGGGCTCATGGTCGACACGGAAAAGCTCTACCTCCGCTACTGGAAGGAAGCTGCCGCCGACTTCGGCTACGATATGCAGAACGAGCACGTCTACGCGATACGAAGCCTCGCACGCAAATACTCTATCCCCAAGCTGAAGAGCTTCTTCGGCGAGGACTTTCCCACCGAGGACGTCCGCAAGCGCCGTACCGAGCTGATAAACGCACATATTGAGAAGTACGGCATCGACGTAAAGAAGGGCTTGTTCGAGCTCCTCGACTACCTGAAAGAGCACGGGGTCAAGCTCGCGGTAGCGACTGCAACTCCGCGCGAAAGGGCGCTGTACTGCCTCGGAAAGATAGGCGCGCGCGATTACTTCGACGCCGTGATATGCGGTGACATGATAGAAAGCGGCAAGCCCGACCCCGACATCTACCTCACAGCCGCGCGCGAGTTAGGGCTACCGCCCGAGCAGTGCGCCGCGCTCGAGGACTCGCCTAACGGCATAAGAGCGGCACATTCTGCGGGCTGTCAGGCAATAATGATACCCGACATGACGCCGCCCGATGAGGAGACTGCTCCCCTGCTGAGTGCCGTCTACGACGACCTCGCGCAGGCTGTCAGCTACTTTGAAGGGAGGGTTTGAAATGCTTTCAAAGACGAGCGTTTCCACGCTCTTTGATATCCCGAAGTTCTACTACTTCGACAGCGGCAACGACTACTCGGGCAGCCTTGACGATTTCTCGTACAAGGTCTACACAGGCGAGACATTGCGCGTGCTCACGTGGCACGGACGCCTCTGCTCCGACAAAGCACAAATCGAGCACGAAAAGGAGTTCGACCGCACGCAGGAGGGCTTCGACGCCATGATAAAGTGGCTTGAGGACACCTACAACGGCAAAACAGAATAACAAAAACAGCCTTCCATTAGAGTGCTTCCCTTAGCGGAATTTGTGGGCTACCGAGCCGTAAATTTACGGTACATATTCGGTATCCTGCGAAACCGCCAAAGGGGGCTCCCCTTTCGGAAGGCTGTTTTATACACAAAACGGGCGCCCCATAGACGCCCGTTCATTATATTCAATTGTTCCTGCGTACTCGCATTACCACTCGCCGAATTCAGGCTCGGGATCCGTCGGCAGAATCGTCTGAGGAGGCGGATCCGTCTGAGGAGGCGGAGGCGGTGTCGTCTGCGGCGGGTCAGTCTGAGGCGGCTGAGTCACAACAGGAGCCGGCGTCGTGGTAGTAATTATAGGCTGTATCTGCGCCTGCTGAGTTGTAGTCGTCTCCTTGGGAGCGACCTGCGCGTCCTCGGGCAGATAATAAACTATCAGCTTCTTGGAATCCTTGTTGCTGTAGTAGGTACCTGGATTTACGACCTTGGCGTCAACCATGAGCTGTGTTACGCTGTTGGGAGTGCCCCACGACTGGCTCGAAACGACCTTGGAGTAGTTCGTGATGCCTGCCTTGCGGAGCTCGTTCTCGTACTGAGATACCGTAAGTCCCTCGAAAGGCGGGATATTCGCGCCCTCCTTGCCCTTGCTGACCTTCAGCTTGACAACTGTGCCCTGCTTAACGGTCTCGCCTGACTTGATATCCTGCTCGAGGATAACATCGGGGTCGTTCTCGTTGTCGTACTCGTACTCGACCTCAAACTTGAAGTAATCCTTGTACTTCTCCTCAGTGAGGCTGTAGAACTTGCCGACGAGCTCGGGCATATCGGTGTCGGGCTTGGATTCGTCCGCGGTGGTGAAGCCTGCCTCGGTGGTAACTATATTGCTTGAGACTGACGAACGCGAGAAATCGCTCTCGTCGTCATCGTGCTTGACGAAGTTCTTCATGAAGAATACCACGATTATGAGCAGTATCGCGAGGAGCAGTATACCGATGATTATCGGCACCTTGATACGGTCAACGGTGTTGACCTTCTCGTAGCTGTACTCGTCGTAATCGTCGTCATTCTGATAATACGGCTGCTGCGGAGGCTGCTGAGCGTACTGCTGCTGACCGTAATACTGCGGCGGAGGCGGAGCCTGCTGCTGCGGCTGCTGCTGATATGCGGGAGCTGCCTGACGCGCGGGCTCATTGGCGTAGCTGTCGACGTGAGCCTGCTCGAAAGCGGGTCTGACCGTAGGCGGCTGCTCGAAGAGCCTTGTCACGAGCTCGGTAATGGTCTGTATACGGTCTCTGCCTGCGAGGTTCATGCCCTCCATGATGACGCGCGAAACGTGCGGCGGAATGCTCTTGTTGAGCATAGCAGGCTCGCAGAGGTCATCGTGCTGCATACGTGTCACGGAATCAACGGGCATACAGCCTGTGAGCGCCCTGTAGAGGAGCGCGCATACGCCGTAGACGTCAGTCCATGAGCCCTGACGGCTGCTGCTGCTCGCAGAATACTGCTCGGGAGCGGCATAGCCCTTGAAAAGCTCATACTCGAGACCCGCATTAGCAGTTCTCACGGCTGAAACGCAGAAGCCCGACAGCTTCAGCTCGCCCTTATCGGTGATGTATACGGTCTCGGGACTGATAGCGCGGTGAATAATGCCAGCGTTATGCAGTATACCTATCGTCGTGAAGAGGGGCGGGAAAATCTTGGAGACCTGCTCCCAGCTGAGCTCGCCCGCATTTTCCTTGAGGTAGTCGAGCACCTTCACGCCGTTGATGTGCTCAAACACAGTGTATGTGGTGTTGTTTTCGGCGAACATATCGAGTACAGGGTTTATGTTTGAGTTGTTCCTGAGCCTTGCAAGTGACTTGTTCAGCTCTGTGTACTCAGCCATGAAAGCCTTGTACTTTGCAAGGTTATTGTAGTTGACGCTGATAGTGGCTCTGTCCTTGACGCGGGTGCAGAGATTTATCGGCATATACTCCCTGAGCATTACCTTGCACGACGTGGATATATCATATCCCATGTACGTAGCGCCCTCGCCGTTGTACTCGAGGAGCACGCCCACAAGATACCTGTCTCGGAGGACGGTACCTGGTGTTATATACATGGCATTATGCGGCGTTTTGTCATCGAATCCGCAATGGGGGCAGATATGCTGATCCATGTCAAATTTTTCCATACATCTGTAACAGAATCTACGTTCTCCCAAAGCAGTTCCTCCTTTACCCTATATAATAGCGATACTACTTCAAAGTATCATATCTATTTTAGCAGTATTCGCCGCAAATGTCAACCCTTATTGTAATATTTCGCCCATTTATAGCATTTTGTATTATTTCTGTAATAACTTTATTACAATATCCCGTGTATTTGTAATAAATTACTTGTATAGCTCACGCGCGGCGAGCATCACGCCGAGCTTTCCGCTCGTGTAGGTTATGCCGCCCTGCATCCACACAGCGTAGGGCTCGCGGAGAGGTGCGTCCGCGGAGAGCTCGATAGAAGCGCCCATTGTGAAGGCTCCTGCCGCCATGATGACCTTGTCGGTGTAGCCCGGCATATCCCACGGCTCGGGAGCTACGAACGCGTCCACGGGAGCTCCGCTCTGTATGCCGCGGCAGAACGCGCAGAGCTTCTCCTCGTTGCCGAGCTTTATCGCGGTGATGATGTCGCCTCTCGGGTCATCCTTGCGGGGCGAGCACTCGTAGCCGAGCATAGTGAACAGCTCGCTCGCAAATGCCGATGTTTTGAGCGCCGCCGCTACCACGTCGGGAGCCATGAACAGTCCGAGGAGCATCTCGCGGTTCATGCCGAGTGTACAGCCGACCTCCTTGCCCATGCCGACGCAGGTGAGCCTGTAGGAGCAGAGCTCGACGAGGTCTGCCCTGCCCGCGATGTATCCGCCTGTACGAGCGATACCGCCGCCCGCGTTCTTGATGAGGGAGCCGATGATGATATCCGCGCCGACCTCCGAGGGCTCGCGTGCCTCGACGAACTCGCCGTAGCAGTTGTCGACCATTACTATCGCGTTCGGCTCGCCCTTCTTAATAGCCTGAACCATTTTTTCAATGTCCGCGACCGTGAATGCGGGACGGAGCGAATATCCGCGCGAACGCTGTATGTACGCGACCTTTGCGCCCTTGACAGCGGCAGTTATGCCGTCGCAGTCTGGAGTGCCGTCCGAGAGCAGGTCAACCTGTCCGTACTCGACGCCGTAGTCCATGAGCGAGCCGTTGCCCTTTTCGCCCGCGAGTCCGATGACCTCCTCGAGCGTGTCGTAGGGCTTGCCCGTGACGGAGACTATCTTGTCGCCTGTGCGCAGAACGCCGAACAGAGCCGTTGACAGCGCGTGCGTGCCCGATACGAAGTTGAAACGGACGAGAGCGTCCTCAGTGCCGAGCACCTGCGCGAACACCTTGTCGATGACCTCTCTGCCGACGTCTCCGTAGCCGTAGCCCGTCGAGCCGTAGAAGCAGGGCTCGCTGACACGGTTGTCCGCAAACGCCTTGAGCACCTTTGCGCCGCAGTATTCAGCCACGGAATCAATGCGTGCGAAAGCCTCGCGGCAGTTCTCCTCCGCCTGCTGAGCGAGCTCCATGAGCCTGTCGTCAAAGCCGTAAATATTCTTTATCTCGTTATTCATATCATTATCCTCTCAGTTCATTCTTCCCTTAGTTACGCTGTCCTTCTCGACGTCAACGCGCTCGAGGACAAATTCGTGCATTACCTCGCGGAAGCCTATCTCACGGTAGAAGCTCACGCGGACATCGAGCGCGAGCAGGAACGCGCGCTTGCCGTTGTTGTTGAGGAAGAGCGCGAGCCATTTCAGGAACTCCCGCGCATAGCCGCTCCCGCGGGCGGACACTCTCGTCGCGACCTGTCCTATGAGCGCCTCGTTGCCGATGTCGAACACTATAGAAGCCGTGGTGCTGTTGCGGTAGGTGAAAACGCGGCTGATGCCGTGCCTACAGCGGTGTGAGGTATCGGTGTACCACAGCGAAAAGTCCGATATATTGGGGAATCCCTCGCTCAGTATCTGGTACACATCGGGGAGGTAGGGGTCGAAGTCGACGAACTCCTCCGCGAATTTGTAGCTGTTCTCGTCGGGGACGAGCTCGAATACGGTTCGGTTGAGCACCTGATAGCGCTCTCCCCTGTCTATCCCCGCGAGAATCTTCTGGTCGCCCTCTATGCGGAAGGGCTGGTTCATATTGACAAATATCTGGAGCTCCTCGTCAGCCTCGAGCTGACCGTCTCCGCAGATGATGAGCGTGGAGTTGATGATGAACATATACCCCTCGCCGATATTCCCGTACTCGCCCGTTATCTTGTAGAAGCGGCAGAAGTCGTAATTCGCGCCGTAAGCCTTCATATAGGCGAGCATCTTCCGTCCCGAGAGCGTTTTCAGCAGAAGCTCGCGGTCGAGCTCGTCCTCACTTTTTATCAGTTTTATCATAGCTCATTTATCCTCTCGGCAAGGCGCTTCACGAGCTGATACGACGGCTCGAGGTCGCGCTCGGCGATGACACAGGACGCGCTGTGCAGGTATCTGCACGGGAGCGAAACCGCTATGGTGCGTACTCCGCTGCCGCTGATGTGGATAGCTCCCGCATCGTTTCCGCCAGCTATCTTGGTCTTGGTCTGACAGCACATACGAAGCTCCCTCGCGGTATCAACGGCAAGCTCATACAGCTCCTTGTCGTAGATAGTGCGCCTGTCCATGAAGCTGACAACGGGTCCGTCCCCGAGACAGCACACGCGCTTTGCTCCTGATACGCCGTCGATGTCGGCGGCAGTTGTAGCCTCGAGCACTATCGCAAAGTCGGGCGCAACGCTGAATGCGGACGCTCCCGAGCCGCGCAGACCTATCTCCTCCTGCACATTGAAGACGAAGTAGGTGTCGTACTCGGGCTGTTCCTGAATGAGACGAATCATCATCGCGCAGCCGACGCGGTCGTCTATCGCCTTTGACTTTATATTAGCGCCGAATTCCGTGAAGTCGGAATCAAAGTAAACGCAGTCCCCGAGAGAGACAAGCTTCATCGCCTCGTCGCGGTCGCGGGCGCCGATGTCTATGTACATTCCCTCGTACTCTGGAGCCTTCTCCTTCTGCTCCTTCGAGAGGTTGTGTACGGCGGTAGAGCCGATAACGCCCGAAATGCCGCCCTTTCCGACCCTGACCTGCCGCCCGAGTGCAACAGTGGTGTTCACTCCGCCGACCTCGTCGAAGCAGAGCGTACCGTCGGGATTGATATATGTCACGATGAAGCCGACCTCGTCCATGTGGGCGCATATCATCAGCTTCCTGTCCGAGCTTTTTCTTCCTTTGCGGAAGCAGATAAGGCTCCCGAGCGGGTCGACGCGGTACTCGCAGAAGTCCTTCACCTTGCCGATGATGAACTCGCGGACAGCCGATTCATCGCCCGATACTCCGTTTATGAGGCAGAGCTCCTTCAGCAGTTCCTTCATTTTTTGCCCTCCGTTATATACGCGGCTATGAGCTCCGCGGTGCTTCTCACGTCGGCGAGGTCGATGACCTCCACTGGCGTGTGCATATTCCTCAGCGGGATAGATACGGTACAAGCCTTACAGCCCGCGCGATTGACGGAATATCGGTCTGCATTCGTACCCGTGCCGCCGTTCATGACCTCAATCTGATACGGTATCTCAGCGCTCTTTGCGGCGGAGATGAGCCCGTCCGTGACCTCGCGCGAGAGCGACGGCGAAACGCCAATCATGGCACCCTCACCGAGCTTACCGCACTTGCGCTCGTCCTCGCCCATAGCAAGAGCGAAGCTGACGTCAACGGCTATCGCGATATCGGGGTCGAGCTGAAACGCGCCTATCTTTGCGCCGCGCTCGCCGACCTCCTCCTGACAGGAGAAAATGACCGTCACATTGTACGCGGGCTCCCTGCCCTGCATGAGCCCGAGAGCGTACAGTATCGCCGCAACGCCCGCGCGGTCGTCGAGAGCTCCGCCCGTGACGCGCTCCCCGAACAGAGAGCGGCACTTCACGTCAAATGTCACGCTGTCGCCATCGGAGACTATCTCCGCAAGCTCATCGCGGGTCATACCCGTGTCAATGGCGGTATTGTCGTACTTGGGCACCTCACTGCCTCCGAGATGAGGCGGCACGGAGCATATAACTCCCGAAACATCGCGCTTTCCGTGGATAACTACGGGCTGGGCGGCGATGAGTCGGCGGTCTATGCCTCCGAGCTGGTCGAACTTGACAAAGCCCTCGTCGGTGATGCTCGTGACGACGAAGCCTATCTGGTCTATATGCGCGTCGAGGACTAAATGCGGCAGTCCCTCGCGCTTTGCACCGAAAGTGCCTATGACATTGCCGCTGACTATCCTCGCGTCGGGACAGTACCCGCGGAGCAGCCCGCAGGCTCTCTCGGCGGCTGTAGATTCGCTGCCCGAAGCGCCGTAAGCCTCGGCGAGCGAGAATAAAACTTCTTTGAGTTCCATGTTTTCACCTCATAAAAAGACGATATGAATAATTATACCACATCTTGAATAAAAATGCAAATAAATAAGGAGACTGCCTTTCAGCAATCTCCTTATCGCTTTTATTACTTGAAGTAAGCCACGCCGCTCTCGAATATGCGCTGGTCTTTTTCGCCCGCAACGTTCTTGCAGATGAAGCTGCCCTTACGCTCGGAGTGACCCATCTTTCCGAGGACGCGTCCGTCGGGAGATGTGATGCCCTCGATAGCGTCGAACGAGGTGTTGGGGTTGTAGCGGATATCCATAGTCGGGTCGCCTGCGAGGTCAACATACTGCGTCGCTATCTGACCGTTCTCAGCCATTTTCTGTATCAGGCTCGCGGGAGCAACGAAGCGTCCCTCGCCGTGCGATATCGGAACAGTGTGGATATCGCCGACCTCCGTGCCATAGAGCCACGGGCTCTTGTTGGAGGCGATACGCGTGTTGACCATCATGGACTGGTGGCGGTTGATGGTGTTGAACGTCAGCGTAGGCGAATCGTCGGTCATGTCGACTATCTCGCCGAACGGCACAAGACCGAGCTTTACGAGAGCCTGGAAGCCGTTGCAGATACCGAGCATAAGACCGTCCCTGTTCTTGAGGAGGTCGTGAACCGCGTCCTTTATCATGGGGTTGCGGAAGAATGCGGTGATGAACTTACCGCTTCCCTCGGGCTCGTCTCCGCCCGAGAATCCGCCTGGAATCATAATCATCTGCGACTCGCGGATAGCCTTCTCGAACTGCTCAACGGAAGCCTCTATATCGCCAGCCGCCTGATTGCGGATAACGATGACCTCAGCCGCCGCGCCCGCCTTCTCGAAGGCTCTTGCGGTGTCGTACTCGCAGTTAGTGCCAGGGAATACGGGGATAACGACTCTCGGCTTCGCGAACTTCTCGGAGGAAGCAAGGGTAACAGTGTTCTTGTAGCTGTACTTGGCGGGAGTAGCGTCCGTAGTCTTGATGCGGCACGGGAACACGGGCTCGAGCTTGCCCTCCCAAACGCGCTGGAGGTTGTCCAGCCCGAGGGTGTAGTCGAGGGTGTCTATCCTGTATGTGTCGGTGGTCTTACCGATAACAGTCTCGTCGTCGGAAGCCTCACCCGTGAGCTCAATGATGAACGCTCCGTAGCACGGAGTATAGAGCTGCTGAGGCGTCATGCGGGTCGTGAACTCGAAGCCGAGCTTGTTGCCGAAGCACATCTTTGCGATGCCCTCAGCCGCGCCGCCGTAGCCGATAGTCCATATAGCGGCAGCTCTGCCCGCAGCGATGATGTCCTCGACCTTGTCGAACACAGCCTTGATGCTGTCGAACACGGGCAGACCGTTCTCGTCATAGTCGGGAGCGATGTATATGACCTTGTCGCCCGCCTGCTTGAACTCGGTAGAAACGACCTTGTCAGCCTTGGCAGTGGAGACAGCGAACGAAACGAGCGTAGGCGGAACGTCGATGTCCTCGAAAGTACCCGACATCGAGTCCTTGCCGCCGATAGAGCCGCAGCCGAGCTCGAGCTGAGCCTTGAACGCTCCGAGGAGAGCAGCCATAGGCTTGCCCCAGCGCTTGGGGTCATTCTTGGTGCGCTCGAAATACTCCTGGAATGTGAGCCAGCACTTCTTATATGTACCGCCAGCCGCAACTACCTTGGCGATAGACTCTACAACTGCGAGCATAGCGCCGTGGTACGGGCTCTTGGAGGATATATCGGGGTTGTAGCCCCAGCCCATGAGCGAGCAGGTATTGGTCTCGCCTGTGAGCACGGGAATCTTCGCAGCCATAGCCTGCGAGGGAGTCATCTGATAAATGCCGCCGAACGGCATGAGGACTGTACCAGCGCCGATAGTTGAGTCGAACTTCTCAATGAGACCCTTCTGCGAGCAGACATTGAGTCCGCCCATGAGCTTAGTCCACGCCTCTGCGCTGTCCTCGACCTCGTCGGGAGCGGTGCTCTCGGGGAGCTCAACAGTGATATCAGTGAACTTGGGAGCGCCGTTGGAGTTGAGGAACTCGCGTGAGAGGTCAACGATAGTTCTGCCGTTCCAGTTCATCTTGAGGCGGGGCTCCTCGACAACGTCAGCCACGCGAGTAGCCTCGAGGTTCTCCTTTGCAGCCTCAGCCATGAATGTATCAACGTCCTCGGGAGCAACGACTACCGCCATACGCTCCTGAGACTCGGAAATAGCAATCTCCGTACCGTCGAGACCGTCGTACTTCTTGGGCACTGCGTTGAGGTCGATGATGAGACCGTCAGTCAGCTCGCCGATAGCGACTGATACGCCGCCCGCACCGAAGTCGTTGCAGCGCTTGATGAGCTTGGTGACCTCAGGCTTGCGGAAGAGACGCTGGAGCTTTCTCTCCTCGGGCGGATTGCCCTTCTGTACCTCTGCGCCGCAGCTCTCGAGGGATTCGAGCGTGTGCGACTTGGACGAGCCTGTAGCTCCGCCGCAGCCGTCACGACCTGTCTTGCCGCCGAGGAGGATAACAACATCCCCCGGCACGGGAGCCTCACGGCGGATATTCTCCGCGGGAGCAGCACCGAGAACAGCGCCTATCTCCATGCGCTTAGCCACATAGCCTGGGTGGTAGACCTCCGCAACGTGACCTGTAGCCAGACCTATCTGGTTGCCGTACGAGCTGTAGCCGTTAGCCGCTCCGACAACTATCTTCTTCTGCGGGAGCTTGCCCTGTATGGTATCGGAAACGGGCACGAGCGGGTTAGCCGCACCAGTAACGCGCATTGCCTGATAAACGTAGCTTCTGCCCGAGAGCGGGTCGCGGATAGCTCCGCCGAGGCAGGTCGCCGCACCACCGAAAGGCTCGATCTCGGTGGGGTGGTTGTGGGTCTCGTTCTTGAACATGAGTATCCAGTCCTCGAGTTTGCCGTCTATGTCGACCTTTATCTTTACCGAGCAGGCGTTTATCTCCTCGCTCTCGTCGAGGTCGGGGAGAAGTCCGTCAGCCTTGAGCTTCTTTGCGGCGAGAGTACCGATGTCCATGAGAGTTATGGGACGGTCGCTCCTGCCGAGCTCCTCGCGGACGTTGAGGTACATATCATAGGTGTCCTTGATGTAGGGAGTAACGATGCTTACGTTCTCGACGTTGGTGAGGAATGTGGTATGACGGCAGTGGTCAGACCAGTATGTATCTATCATGCGGATCTCGGTGATAGTGGGGTCGCGGTGCTCCTTATTGCGGAAGTAGTCCTGACAGAACTTGATATCGTCGTAGTCCATAGCGAGACCGAACTGGTCAACGAAGGCGTGCAGACCCTTCTCGTTGAGGTTGATGAAGCCCTCGAGGGTCTCGACGGTCTCGGGTATCTCGTAGTTTGTGTCGAGTGTGTCCACCTCGTCAAGGGAAGCCTCACGGCACTCAACGGGGTTTATCATGTACGCCTTGAGGCGTTCGAGGTCGGCGTCGGAGATACCGCCCGAAACGATGTACACTCTCGCGTTTCTCACGCGGCAGCGCTCGCCCTGACGGAGTATCTGTATACACTGCTCACAGCTGTCGGCACGCTGGTCGAACTGACCTGGGAGGTACTCGACCGCGAACACTCTGTCGCCCTCCTCAAGCGCGGGGAGCTTGTCGTATACGACGTCAACTGCGGGTTCGGAGAAAACCGTAGGTATCGCGGCTTTGAAGTCAGCCTCGCTGAGCTTGTCCGCGTCGTAGCGGTTGAGGACGCGTATACCCTTGACATCGAGTCTCAGGGACGTCCTGATGTCGCTGAGGACAGACTTTGCCTCAACGGCGAATTCGGGCTTTTTTTCTGCATAGATTCTGAATACAGCCATATTATCTTCTCCTTATATGTAAAAAATTACGTTAAGCGTGGAAATATTGGGAAATACTCCCGTTTCGGTTCAATTGCCGTCCTCCGACGCGATGCGTCCGAGGCAGCAGTCATCGCCTACACCTTCTATTGTAACATAAAAAATCTGATTACGCAAACTTTTTTTTGAATTTTTCCGTGAAATTTTTATTAAGGTGTAGTCGGGAGCGTGTCCGCAGTGGAAATCGGGCGATTTTTCGCGCTCGAACAGCACAGGCACAGTCCGCCCGACGAGGCCCTGCATATATTCACGTGCGAGCCTCTCCCCGAGAGCCTTCATGCGATCGGCACGCTCATGCTTGACCGCGTCGGGAATCTGCTCCATTTTGGCGGCGGGAGTCCCCTGCCGCGGCGAATACTGGAACACGTGTATGCGCGAGAAGCCGATACGCTCCGCAAACGCCATAGATTCGGCAAATTCCTCCTCGGTCTCGCGTGGGAAGCCGACCATTATATCCGTCGTGAATGCCGCCTCGGGGAAGCGCGAGCGTATCTGCTCAACGAGGGAGGCGTACTCCTCGGGCGTGTAGCGGCGGTTCATGCGCTTCAGCGTAGCCGCGCAGCCGCTTTGCAGCGACAAATGGAACTGCGGACAGAACTGCGGCAGAGCGGCGAGGCGGTCGAGGTCGTCGGGGAGCATCATCTCGGGCTCAATAGAGCCGAGTCGGACGCGCTCTATGCCCTCGGTGCAGCAGCAGACCTCCACTGCGTCCGCGAGGCGAAGCCCCTCCCTGTGCCCGTAAAAGGCGATATTTATGCCCGTAAGGACTATCTCCCGCCGTCCGTGAGCGGCAAGCATAGCGACCTCACGCCGCAGGTCATCGAGCGGCTTGCTGCGGAAGCGTCCGCGCGCGTAGGGAATCATGCAGTAGGTGCAGTAGCACTCACAGCCGTCCTGTATCTTGACGAAGGCGCGGGTGTGGCTGTCCGTCGGGACGTAGGCTATCTCCTCGAAGATGTCGTCCCTCGCAAGCGGCGGTATATCGACGATTCTGCGTTTCTCAGCCAGTGCCGCGAGCACAAGCGAAGGCAGCTTCGCACGCTCCTTCGTGCCTGTGACGATGTCAGCCTCCGTGACTTTCTCCGCCGCCTTGGGAGCAGCCTGCGGCATACAGCCCGTCAGCACGATGACCGCCTCGGGGACGTCCTTGCGGAGCTTCCGCACGGCATATACGGACTTGCTGTCGCCGCTCCCCGTGACAGTGCAGGAGTTCACGACTATGACGTCTGCGTCGGCAGACTTGTCCGCGGGAGCAAAACCCGCTTCCGAGAAGCAGCTCCGCAGAAGCTCGGTCTCATACTGACTGACCTTGCAGCCGAAAGTTATAAAAAATACCTTATACACAATTTCACCTCTCTGTCACAGTTTTTTACCATAATTATCATGTAAATACTATACAAAAACGACTATCCGTTTTTGTGCAGTATAAATAATTATTCTTTGTACCTAAAAAGTCAAATAGATTTCATATTTCTTTATGCCAAAATGCCGAATTTATAACAAATGGCTTGACACAGCCGTTTACAAGTGGTAATATATAGTTGCGGACAGGGAAGAGCCCGCAAAGGAAGAGAAGATATATATGAAACCCACACACACAAGCGAAAACAGGAGGTAATGTATTATGACAAAAGCTACCGTTTCACTTCAGGCTATCAACGACGTTAAGGATTTCGTCAACATCGTAATGAAGTACGACTTCGATATTGACCTTGTATCCGGAAGATACGCTGTAGACGCAAAGTCTATCATGGGTATTTTCAGCCTGGACCTCTCAAAGCCCATCGAGCTCAACGCTCACACTGACGACGCTGACAAGTTCATGAAGGACATCGCAAAGTACATCGTAAAGTAATTTGCGCAATTTCAGAAGATAAACAATAAAAAATGACAGTACACACACCTCGGCACTTCTTCGGAAGTGCCTTTTTTCTTGCATTTACAGCATTTTCCTGTTGTAATGCACCGATTCTCCGACATAATACTGTCAGACGCTTATCAACGTTTCAAACGGAATAAACGTCACGAAAAGAGGTGTCACATCTATGTGGGATAAACTCGCCCTCATACTTCTCATCGTCGGAGGCGTGAACTGGGGTCTTGTCGGTATATTCGACCTCGACCTCGTAGCATTCGTATTCGGCGGTGCAGGCACTGTCCTCGCGAGAGCAGTCTACATTCTCGTAGCTATCTCAGCGGTATGGTGCATTTCCTTCCTCTTCCGCAGGAACGAGGAGCTCGCGGTCAGCACGGTAGAGCGCTGAGCGCATATCCCGCCGCTCAGATGCCGTGCGGCAGGGATACATAGGCGCGTCCCGAGCAGGGACGCTTTTTTGCAAAATAAAAAGGGAGACGGAATACGTCTCCCCAATATTTATTTATCAGTCGCTAACGTAGGGCATAAGAGCAACCTGTCTTGCCTTCTTGATAGCAGATGTAAGCTCGCGCTGATGGAATGCGCAAGTACCTGTCACACGTCTGGGAAGGATCTTAGCTCTCTCTGTTACGCACTTTCTGAGCTTAGCAAGGTCCTTGTAGTCGATTCTCTCGATCCTGTCCGCGCAGAACATACAAACCTTCTTGCGGGGCTTCTTAGCAGGACGAGCACTTCTTTCCTTTTCCATGACAATTTCTCCTTTCGTAATATTGAATCAGTCTGTTTTCAGAACGGCATATCGTCCTCGTTGAGAAGTTCTTCATACTCTCCGAAGTTACCGTACGACATATTATCGTTTGCGGGAGCGGGCTGCTGAGGAGCAGCTGCCTGCTGCGGTCTGGGAGCCTGATAAGTGTTATTCTGCTGCTGAGCGCCGCCGTCGTTCTTGCCACCGACGAACTCAACATTATCCACGAACACCTCTGTTGTATAGTGAGTGACATCAGAGTGGTTCTTATCCTGATACTTGCCTGTTCTGAGGCTTCCCTCGAGGCAGATCATCTTTCCCTTGTTAAAGTAGCGTGAAACGAACTCGGCAGTCTGTCTCCAAGCGGTACAGCTGATGAAGTCAGCCTGTCTCTCGCCTGTATTCTTGTCAGCAAAGCGTCTGTCCACCGCAACAGTGAATCTGCACGATGAAACGCCGCTCTGAGTCTGTCTGAGCTCGGGGTCTGCGGTAAGTCTTCCGACCAAAATAACCTTATTCATATGGCGCCTCCTAAACGATGAAGAAATTAGTCGATAACTGTAACGAGTGAGCGAAGAACGCCGTCACTGAGGTTGAGACGTCTTGAAAGATCAGCAGGATAGTCGGGTGTCGACTGGAACGTATAGATTACGTAGTAGCCCTCTGTCTCGTCATCGATAGGATATGCAAGCTTGCGCTTACCCCATTCCTCGTTGACTTCAACAGCTTCGGCATGACGCTCGATTCTCTCCTTGAACTTCTGGATGAGAGCCTTCATGGGCTCCTCGCCGTCCTTGAGGCTGAAAACAACCATTACTTCATACTTTGCGGATACCTTTGCCATCTTGTACACCTCCTTCTGGATTCCGCCCGTAGCATTATGCGGGCAAGGATAATATGTACCGTTCACACGATACTTGATAATTATATCACAACTTTCAGAGCTTGTCAATAGGAAATTTACAATTTTTTATGCATATGGCAGACTCTTGTACACACGATAGGCGAACCAGCCTAAAACCGCCGCCTCCACAATGCTGAAGATGTGCATACCCGTGTCCGAGAGCGGCAGATAGCCGCAAAGGAAGTTACCCGCCGTGTGCAGACCAATCGCAAGGAGCAGCCAGCGCTTCCAGTCGCCCGTCTGAACTGCCTTGAACACGATGACGGACAGTGCGACATGTATGAACGTTCCCGATATGCAGTCCAGCGAGACGAGCACGCTGTCAAGGAACGAGAAATCGGCAGCAGCGGCTACTCCCTCGAGCATTTTCGCTGCGCCCGCTTCATCGAGTCCCCTTGTGAACTCCTCCCCACCGAGGTTGTTCCAGTCTATTCCGTCGAGCACATAGTGGAACGACGCGAAGCCGCCTACCGCCAAAGATTCATAGAAATCATGCCCCAGTCCGTACATGACAGGAACAGTCCGCGCAGTCCTGTTTCTCAGCGGGTACATGAATGCGATATAACGGGCGGTCTCCTCGCATACGCCCGAGAGCAGTCCCTGAACGAGATAGAACAGGAAGGGCGACGAATTGAGGGAGCTCCCCTCCCCGAACATCAGCATTCTGAGCATCATACGCACTGTTCCTGCCGCAAAATAGGCAAGAAAGCCGACGATGAATACCACCCAGCTCTCATATGTGCGCTTCCGCCAAAAGACAGCGAGCAGTACGGGAGCAACAGTACAAACTATGCCCGTCGCGGCATATCGGAGAAGCGTTGCCGTGCAGAAATGGATATCGGATGTAATGCTCATACTTTCAGCGGGAGCTCGCTGAGCTTATACAGTCCCGCATCGACCTTCTGTATCACGAGGGCGTCGTTGGCTGTAACTCCTGAAACGCCGTCAACGTCAGCGTTGAGCTCTCCCTGCACGCGCAGACGGAATCTGTCGCGGTTGCCGATATGCTGTAGGATAGCCGTAGCGTCTGCTATGGATACCCTGCCGTCGAGGTTGGCATCGCCGACGAGCTGAGACTGCTCAATAGGCGCAGACCAGCTCCCCTCGGGCTCGGTCGTGGTAGTCACTGTGGTAGTCTCGGACATGGTCGAAGTGGTTGTGACTGTGGTCGTAGTCACGGGCTGAGACTGCTGTATCTCCGCCATACTGGGCTTGACGTCACCCCACCAGCCCCACCAGTTGTTGTCGCCCGAGCGGTACTTCTCGGCGCGCTGGTCGTTCGTCCACGTGAACTCATTATCGTAGAGGTGACCCTCGTCGTAGTACCAGTGCGCGAGAGCGATTATCTCGTCGGGATAGTCCTTGTAGTAGCCCTGATTCTGCTCCTGATAGTCGCACCAGCCCGTATTGAAGCCTTTCAGCGCTCCGCGGACTACCTGATAGCCCTCGAGCCCCTCCTCGTTTATGCCTATCTCGACAAAGTGCAGTATCTTGCGTATGCCCATATGATTCGAGATTATCGCGTCGTAGAAGGTGGACTCGCTGAGGCTGTACTGGTACATCTCGGGGACGTTGTCCTCGGGCATGAACGTCGGGTCGCAGTCCTTGAACGCCGTAACAGCGGTCTGTAGCGTGCCGTATGCGTGCGCGGAGCTCACGCCGAAGCCCTGCGAGAATGCGGTCTCGTGGTCAGCGCCGACCTTGCCCTCGCCGAGCGTGGACTCACGCGTTCCAATACCGAGAAACAGCGCGTAGACCTTCTCGCGCTCATCCTGACCGAGCCTGACGCGGAGCAAATCCCAGTGCTCGTCAATCTCCTTGTAGAGCGCGTATTTGACCTCCTGAACGGACATTTTATGGTTTATCGCGCGAATCTCCTCCGTGGAGGCGTCCGCGGGAGTGTTCCTCTCGCCGTAGTTGAACGGATTGCCGACGCCCTCCGCCTGCACATCGCGGGACGGGTCATGCGCGATATCGTCCGCCGCCGCAGTATTGAACGCAGTGCCGCACATCAGCATAACCGCCGCCGTGACCGAGCACAAAGCCCTTTTCAATATTTTCATTTCATCACCTCAAAGATAAACTCACAATCTTGCAGATTCGCCGTAGAAAGCCTTTTTCTCGCGGTACATATGCTCCTCCGCCATCTTGACGGACTGGTTCATATCTCCGCCGCTCCTGTCACAGCCCGCTATGCCGAACGAAACGTGGTAGCCCTCAGCCTCACAGCGTCCGCGTATGGACTCGACCGCCTCCGTTGCTTCCTTATCCGTGATATCGAATCTGACGCCGAGGAATTCGTCTCCGCCGAGCCTGTAGGTATGCTCGGCACCGAAGAAGCCCTTCAGCTCCGAAGCGACGAATTTCAGCATAGCATCGCCCGCCTCGTGACCCTGAGTATTGTTCAGCTCATGGAGCCCGTTGATATCGGCATATACGCACACGAGCCTCTCGCGGCACTTCTCGGGGTAGCTGTCGAGTCGGCTCTCGAAGCAGTTGCGGTTCTTGACATCGGTGAGGAGGTCAGTCTCGCTAAGGTACATTATGCGGTGATTGCGGTATATAGACGTTGTTTTTATGCACATCAGCAGAGTGTTCGCGATTATGGCGAGCGCCGAGAACGAGACAGTGTTCCACACGTCGATATCGGCGTAGGTAGGCGCTTTCATATGGATTGACATCAGGCATAAAACTGTTCCCGTGATAACAGTCAGGAACACGAGGCGAATAGGTCTCTCGATGAATACGAGCGGTATCGCCACGAGGAACACCTCAGCGGAAACAGCGGGATATTCGGGGTGGAGAAGCGAAAGCGTCACCGAATAGACATTCAGCAGAATCATAAAAAGGTAAATGAGCGCGAGTATCATACGCGGATGCTGATAGCCGAAGAAGCGCACACCGAAGTGGAGCAGTACCATTGCCACGAAGGAGAGCGTATAGTTGTAGGCGTTTACGTTAGCGAAGTTGTCGGTGCGGAGCTCCATGACCATGAGCAGAAGGAACATCACCATGCCGACAAATGACGCAAATTTGAGCAGATTCGTGTTCTCTCTTACGATGTCCGCACGTATAACCTCATACTCTTCGCGTTCGAGTCCCGCATATATAAAAACGTTCTTTGAGCGTGAAAACAGCTTCTTAATCATAAATATCCCCCAACCAATCATCATTTATGTCTATCTTCAACATAAAATCTGTTGGTTTACACTATTATTTGTTTTATTATATCATAACAAGCCCGATAATGCAAGTAGGAAAAGAAAATACCGCAAAAAATGAAAAATCATGCCAAAAGGCAATTTTTTTGCCGTAACCACTTGAAATAAATCGTAATATAATGTATAATAGAAATGTTCGCTGTCATTCGGACAGCACATCTATTTCTTATTTATAAGGAGCTAAATATGAAGAAACTGAACGGAATCAAGCTGAATCACCGTAAGAACACGGAAAACAGCGCTACCGTCGAGCTTCCTGTACCTGCTCTTGTGAGGATCCCCATGTCCATGCACATGGGAGCTCCCTGCACTCCCCTTGTCAAGGTCGGAGATGCAGTAAAGGTCGGGCAGAAGATAGGCGAGAGCGACGCCGCATTCAGCGTCCCCGTACATTCGAGCGTCTCGGGCACGGTCAAGGCTCTGACCGACTACCGCAACGCTATGGGAACCGTGTGCAAGGCAGTTGAGATAGAGACGGACGGAAAGCAGGAGGTCTCGGAGGAGGTCAAGCCCCCCGTCGTGACCGACAAGGAGAGCTTCATCAGGGCGGTGCGCGAGAGCGGCTCGTGCGGACTCGGAGGCGCAGGCTTCCCGACGCATATCAAGATGAACCCCAAGGCTGAGATAGACACCCTCATCATCAACGGCGCCGAGTGCGAGCCCTACATAACTGCCGACTACCGCGAGATGATAGAGCACCCCGACGATATCATCGGAGGCATAAACCTCGTCAAGGATATGCTCGGGATAAAGCAGGCGAAGCTCGCCATTGAGGGCAACAAGCCCGAGGCGATAAAGAACTTCACCGAAATGGCGGCGAAGGACGACACTATAGACATCATAACGCTCCCCTCCGCGTACCCGCAGGGAGCCGAAAAGGTCATCATCTACAACTCCACGGGACGCATCGTCAACGAGGGCACTCTCCCCGCAGACGCAGGCGTAATCGTAATAAACGTGTCGACCGTTGCATTCCTCTACCGCTACTGCAAGGACGGTATGCCGCTCATCACCCGCCGCATGACCGTAGACGGCAACGCAGTCGGCGAGCCGAAGAACGTGCTTGCTCCCATAGGCACGCCATTCCGCGAGGTAATGGAGTTCTGCAAGACCGACATCGACTCGCTGAAAAAGGTGATAGCAGGCGGTCCGATGATGGGTATGTCTGTGCCGGACATTGATATGCCCGTAGTCAAGACCTCGAACGCCCTGCTCGCATTCAAGAGCTACGACGAGCGCAAGACATCGGCTTGCATACGCTGCGGCAGATGCGTGAACGTCTGCCCTCTCGGACTCATGCCCGCCGAGATAGACAGGGCATACAGGATAAAAGACATAGACGACCTCAAGAAGCTGAAGGTGCTGCTCTGCATGAACTGCGGAAGCTGCACATACGTATGTCCCGCGAACCGCAAGCTCGCGGAGACGAATCAGCTCGCGAAGGCTCTCATACCGAGAAAGTGAGGTGAGAACATGAACAGACTTATAGTTTCGCCGTCCCCGCACGACGAGAACTACCTCAAGACCTCGACGATAATGCTCAATGTCATTATCGCGCTTATGCCCGCGCTCATAGTGGGATGTGTATACTTCGGACTGCGTGCTCTGCTGCTGACGGCAGTATGTGTCGGCTCGTGCGTTCTGTTTGAGTTCCTCGCCAGAAAGCTCATGAAGCGTGAAAACACTATCGGCGACCTCTCTGCAGTAGTAACAGGCGTGATACTGGCGATGAACCTCCCGCCCGAGCTCCCTCCGTGGATAGCTGTCATCGGCTCGTTCGTAGCGATAGTTGTGGTAAAGCAGCTCTTCGGCGGTCTCGGTCAGAACTTCGCGAACCCTGCTATCACGGCTCGAATCGTCCTCATGGTGAGCTTCCCCGCCGCCATGACAAGGTGGACTGCTCCCTTCACACACGAAGTCCTCGCGGGTATTGACGGCGGAGTTGACGGAATATCGGGTGCGACACCGCTCGTCCTCGAGCAGCTCAGCGGCACGACAGATCAGGATATGGTCCCGTCCTACCTCGACCTCTTCCTCGGCAAAACAGGCGGCTGTCTCGGTGAGACCTGCGCGCTTGCTCTGCTGATAGGCGGTCTGTACCTCGCAGCAAGAAAAATAATCAACCTCGCAGCCCCGCTCTCCTTCATCGGCAGCCTGTTCGTGCTCACATGGGTAAGCGGCGGCGACCCTGTTTATCAGATTCTTGCAGGCGGCGTGTTCCTTGGCGCATTCTTTATGGCTACAGACTATGCCACAACGCCTATCTCCACCAAGGGCAAGATAGTATTCGGTCTCGGCTGCGGTATCATCACCTTCGTTATCCGAAGATTCGGCTCGTTCCCCGAGGGCGTGTCGTTCTCGATACTGCTCATGAACGTGCTCACGCCGTACATAGAGCAGCTCACCCGCACAAAGGTGCTCGGAGCAAAGGAGGCTGAGAAAAATGGCTAAGATACTCCCCTCCCTCGTCCTCACTGTCATATGCGTAGTCGCATCGGCTCTGCTCGTTTTCGCGCATGAGCTGACAAAGGAGAACATCGCAAAGCAGAAGGAGCAGAAGTTCAGCGCGAGCGTCGAGGCTCTCTTCGGCAAGACCGATTCCAAGCTCGTCGAGGGCGACTTCGGCGACGGAATAGAGGCTGTAGCTGTTACTCCCGACGGCAGGACAGCGATACAGGTCGTAGCTGACGGCTACTCCAAGGGCGGCATAAACATACTCGTCGGCATAGACGAAAACGGCAAGATATCGGGCATTGAGTTCGTGTCCCTCGGCGAGACCCCAGGTCTTGGCTCGAAGGTGCGCGATATCCCCGAGTTCCGCGAGCGCTTCTACGGTTCAGGTTCGAGCGCTGAGGCTTCTGCTGTTGACGGTATCAGTGGTGCGACCTTCTCCTCGAAAGGTATGATGAAAGCAGTAGGTCGGGCACTCGATGCTTACAATGAAAATAAGGAGGCGATACTCAATGGCTGATAAGAAAAACTCCCTTTTCGGCGAGCTCACCAAGGGCATTGTCAAGGAGAACCCCACGCTCGTCATGCTGCTGGGTATGTGCCCCACACTTGCGGTAACCACTCAGGCTATGAACGGCATAGGCATGGGACTTGCCACCACGTTCGTTCTCCTCGGCTCTAACATCGTTATCTCGGCTCTGCGCAAGGTCATACCCGACAAGGTGCGTATCCCCGCATTCATCGTCATCATCGCGAGCTTCGTAACGCTCATCGGCTTCCTGCTCGAGGGCTTCGTACCGAGCCTGTATGACAGCCTCGGCATATATCTCACGCTCATCACCGTAAACTGCATCATCTTCGGACGTGCGGAGATGTTCGCGAGCAAGAACAACGTCATTGCCTCCGCGTTCGACGCTATCGGCATGGGTATCGGCTTCACGCTCGCGCTCTTCCTCATGGGCAGTATCCGCGAGATTATCGGCGCGGGACAGTGGATGGGCATGGATATCCCAGTTATGCACTCCAACCCCATGCTGCTGTTCATCATGCCCGCGGGAGGCTTCTTCACTCTCGGCTGCATAATCGCGGCAGTAAACAAGCTCAAAAACAAGAAGCCGCCTCAGGAGATAACCTGCGGAGGCTGTGAGGGCTGCCCTATGGCAGACAAATGCGGTACAAAGGAGGCGGATAAGTAATGAAGGCGATAATCGCGATAATGCTCTCGGCTATGCTGACCGACAACTTCATCGTTTCCAAGTTTATGGGAATCTGTCCGTTCCTCGGAGTATCGAAGAAGCTCGGCAGCGCAACGGGTATGGGCATCGCCGTTACCTTTGTAATGGTATGCGCGACCTGCGTTACCTACCCGATATACCACGGACTTCTCGTCCCGAACCACATCGAATATTTCAAGACGGTGGTATTCATTCTCGTTATCGCGCTGTTCGTACAGCTCGTCGAGAACTTCCTCAAAAAGTGTGTGCCTGCGCTGTATAAGTCGCTCGGCGTGTACCTGCCGCTCATCACGACAAACTGCGCGGTGCTCGGCGTGACCGTCATCAACATCGACAACAACTACACATTCCTCCAGTCGATAGTGAACGCACTGTTCGGCGGAATCGGTTTTGCGCTCATGCTCATCATATTCTCGGGAGTCCGCAAGAAGCTCGAATACGCCGATATCCCCGAAACGTTCAAGGGCGTGCCTGCCACGCTCATCGCCGCCTCGATAGTTTCCGTTAGCTTTATGGGCTTCTCGGGACTGTTCAGCTAAGGAGGTGCGGACATGGAAACATATCTCATCCCCGCCCTCATACTCGGAGGCTGCGGCGTGCTTGCGGGCGTGCTGCTGACCATTGCATCGAAGGTTTTCTACGTCAAGGTCGACGAGCGCATCGAGAAGATAAGTGCGGCTCTCCCACAGGCTAACTGCGGCGCGTGCGGATTCGCGGGCTGTGCAGACTACGCCGACGCCATCGTGACAAAAGGCGCTCCTACGAATCTCTGTCGTCCCGGCGGAGCAGACGCCGCGGGCAAGATTGCGGGCATACTCGGTACTGCGGCGGCGGAGGTCGTACCCATGACCGCTGTCGTACACTGCTCGGGCGACTGCGAGGCTACCAAGCCGCAGTTCGACTTCGACGGCGTGCAGTCCTGCAAGGCAGTGAAGCGATTCTACGGCGGAAACGGCTCGTGCAAGTTCGGCTGTATCGGTCTCGGAGACTGCGCGGCTGTCTGCGAGCACGACGCTATCAAGATAGTGAACGGCGTCGCGAAGGTAGACCCTGCTCTGTGCGGAGCGTGCGGTCAATGCGCAGCAGCCTGTCCGAATCAGCTCATCAGCATCAAGCCCAAGAGCAAGCATATCGACGTGCTGTGCTCGTCGGGCGACAACGGCAAGGCGACCAAGCTCGCGTGCAAGAACGGCTGTATCGGCTGTAAGATGTGCGAGAAGAAGTGTCCGACGGGAGCAATCAAGGTCGAGAACTTCCACGCCTCGATAGACTACGACAAGTGCGAGAACTGCGGCGAATGCATGGCAGCCTGCCCTGTCAAGGTCATCCACAGCTGCAAGAACTAAAAAACAACGCTGTCCGCCATTTCGGCAGACAGCGTTTTCTTATTCAAACGAAAGTATATACTTCTTCATCTCGTTGAGGCACTCATTGAACGAGCCCGTGTTGTCGAAGCGGCGGTCTACACCTGCCGCGGCGAGCTTCCCGTCGGAGAAATCCTCGGTGTCGGCGATGAATCGGCGGCATAGCTCCGTGTACTTCGGTACCTCCTCGCGGCGTTCGCGCTCGACTGCACGCGCGAGCCTCTCGCCGTCCTCGACCTCCACATACAGCGGAACTACCCTGTCCGCGCCGAAGTAGTCGCGTATCGGCACAAACGATTCGAGCGTACCTATGACCGCGTAGCTGTGGGCGTCGAGGTCGATGTTGTCGTTGGCGGTGAAGTACGTCCAGTCGCCGAGCTTTGTATGGTAGGTGCGTGATTCGATGACCCTGCCCTCAGCGGACATACGCTCGAAGGTCGGTCGGTCGACGAAGTGGTACTCCCTGCCCTCCTTCTCGTTCTCGCGCATGGGACGGGTGGTATATATAACGAGCGGGGTAAGAGCAAGACTGCCTATTATAGCGGTGTACAGGCTGTCCTTGCCCGAAGAACTCTTTCCCATTATGCAGAATATCCTGTTCATAAGAGAACCTCCTAAAATGTGTCAGGTACTATTATAGCAGATTCGCGGACAAAATTCAAGTGAGGCAAACCTAAAAATTCTTAGACCAATATAGTATAAATCGTTCAGACGTTCTGGATGAAAATTTAGTGAAAACGTCTTGACAAAAAGTGAATAAGATTATATAATTAATATGTGTATATAGGGTTATCAGCAATATGTGCTGAAATAAACGCAAACGAGGGGTGACAGCCAATGTCAAAGCCAATCGAGATAGCCGTTATCGTTGCAGGCATAGACGAGGAATACCAGAACGCCATACTTGAGGGCATTATCGCATTTGCCAAGGAGCATGATGTCAACATTTCATGCTTTGCACCGATAGGCGGAGTTATCTCCATTTCAAAGTATGATATCGGTGAATACAATATATACTCGCTCATAAACTTCGACCGCTTCGACGGAGTTATCCTGATGACCAACACCATCAGCGACCCCAGCGAGAAGGAGAATCTTATAAACCGCGTCAAGGCTTCAAAGCTGCCCGCTGTAGTCTTTGACTGCAACGACTATCCCGAGCTTTACAACATCAGGATAGACAACACCAGCGCCATGCGCGCTATTGTCGAGCACGTCATAGAGGTACACGGCGCAAAGCTCGTCAACTATATATCCGGACCTCTGACAAATCCCGAGGCTGAGGACAGATATCAGGCATTCCTCAGCGTCATGGCAGAGCACGGTCTGACCGTTGACACAAGGCGCGTATTCTTCGGAGAGTTCCGCGCTGAGGACGGAAAGAGAGCCGTCAAGGAATTTTATGACTCAAAACTGCCCAAACCCGACGCTATAGTATGTGCAAACGACAATATGGCGCTCGCGGCAGTTGAGGAGCTCCGCGCACAGGGATACAGCGTACCCGAGGACGTGATAGTCACGGGCTTTGACAACACATTCAACGCGCGCCACTACTCCCCCTCGCTAACTACAGTAGACAGACCGCTCGACGCCGCGGGATATCATGCGTGTCAGGCTATACTCGACATTATCTCGGGAAAGAATACAGACGAGGAATCATCGCTTCAGGCAACTCCCGTTTTTGCGGAGAGCTGCGGCTGCAAGAGCGAATATGACGAGAACGTCAGCAGCTACAAGCAGAACGTATTCAAGCGGCTGAACGACTGTCACCACGACATCGCGGTGCTCAACCGCCTGACCACCGACCTCGTCGACAACGACACTCTTGAGGACATAATCGACGACATCTCGAACTATGTCCACGAGCTCCACATCGACCACTTTGCGCTCTGTCTGTGCTCCAACTGGGACGAATCCTTCCGCGACGGCTGGAAGCAACACAGCAGCCACAAGCCGCAGGTCCGCGGCTACACCGAAATAATGAGCGCACCGCTCGTGCTCAACGGCGACAAAAAGTTCTCCGTTGAGAGCTTCAGAAGCAGCGATATGTACCCCTTCCGCTACAATACGGGCGGAAATGTGAGCTACTTCCTGCCGCTTCATTTCCGTGAGGTGTGCCTCGGCTACTACATCATCACGAATACGCCATTCCCGCTGAAGAGTATGCTCTGCCACTCGATAATGCTCAATATCAGCCACTCCATCGAGAATATCCGCAAGCTGCTCAACCTCAACAGCATGATACACGAGCTCGACAAGCTCTACGTGAACGACCCGCTGTGCAACATCTACAACAGAAGCGGCTTCATCAGAGCAGCCGACACGATATTCACCCGCTGCAAGCGTACAGGCGAAAAGATGCTCATTTCCTTCATCGACATGGACGGCCTGAAGCTCATCAACGACAACTTCGGGCACAAGGAGGGCGACTTTGCGCTCCAGCGTCTCGCAAGCGTCATCGCCAGCTGCTGCGATAAGAACTACATCTGCGCACGCTTCGGCGGAGACGAGTTCATCATACTTGGCTCGGGAGTCCACGAAGGAGATATAGAGCACCTTGAAACGAACTTCAAGAAGCATCTCGAGAATATCAACTCCGTTATCAATAAGCCGTATGAGATATCGGCGAGCATCGGCTCGATAATGTCCGAGGTTACGGACGACCTCTTGCTATTCTCGCTCATCACTCAGGCTGACGAGATAATGTACGAAAAGAAGAAGAAAAAGGCGACCTCGCGCTATCTGCGCAGGGAATGAGCCTACTGTCACCTCCTGTGGATTTCACGGGAGGTGTTTTTGTCAGGACTTGGAATATTGACAACAACGCACGAACGTGATAAAATAACTTCATAAATGACATCGAAAGGAAAACGCCTATGAACATAAAAAAGCTCATAGCAATAGCCGCCGCATCAGCCGTTATGCTCCTGCCGTATGCAAGGACAGAAAAAACGAAGCATATCCGCCCTGTGACCGCATCTGCCGAGTCTCACGCTCTCGGCGACGTCAACGGCGACACCATGATAGACGGCAAGGACGCCTCGAGGATACTTGTTATCTACAGCCAGCTCTCCGCGGGAGTCCCTGTAGCAGTCGGATTAGACGAATTCAACGCTTCCGACGTCGACGCTGACGGAAGGCTCACCGCAAAGGACGCCTCCCACATTCTCGCATACTATTCGTACCTCTCCACAGGAGGAACGAGCGACATAACTACGTACATCAGGAGCGCAGTACAGCCCGAAGCTACAACAGCTCCCGTGACGACTGCTCCCGCTCAGACAACGACTTCCGCCACAGGCTATACGGTGCTCTCGCCGACTCTCGGCATACCCGCAGTCACTCTCACAGCAACAGGCGACGACTCCGTGAAGCTCTCATGGGACAAGGTCGAGGGCGCAGAGAGATACAACCTCGATTTTTCGCAGAAGGCTGATTTCAGCTTCATCAACACATCGGTCTCGACCAATGTCACGAGCTACGAAAGGACGGGGCTCAAGGTCGGAGAGACATACTACGTGCGAATAAACTCGCAGAAAAAATCGGGCAACGACACGTATATCTCAGACTACGCGATAATTGAGTTCACTCTCCCGCTCGAGACACCAACAACTACTACCACCACTACCACGACCACAACTACTACAACCACAACCACTACAACTACAACCACCACAACCACTACCACAACTCAGTCCACAGCAAAGGTCACGACCGCGGCTGTCACGGTATCGACCGCCCCCGTCACCGTTGTACGCTCCGCATCATGGACAGACCCGAATACAGGCAAGACCGTGAGCTACAAGCTGACCTTCAACAAGAGAGGCTCGGACTACTACAGCACTATCCCGAGGATAAAGGAGATAAACAGGTGGACTGAATACTGCTCCGACGAGGAGAACAAAAAGCTGATGAAGGAATTCGCTGCATGGGTCAATGAAACAGGCAGCAAATACGGCTACACCGACTATCAGAAGGTACTGCTCGCAGCACAGGTCGCGCAGAAGATACCGTACAAGACCGACATCGAATCGCGCGGCATAAGCGAGTACCCGAAGTATCCCTACGAGACCTTCTATGACGGGTGCGGCGACTGCGAGGACAAGTCGATAATCCTCGCGGGCATACTCCACGAGATGAACTACTCGGTCGCACTGCTGCACTTCTCCGACCATATGGCAGTCGGCATATCGGGCGGCAAGGGCATCTACGGACGCTACTACACTATCTCGGGCAATGAACGGCGCTACTTCTACATAGAGTCGACCTACTTCGGCGCGAAGATAGGCGAATGCCCCAACCAGTACAAGGACGAGATACCGAAGGTCTACATACTGAATTTCTGAAAAAAATCCCCTGTTCGTATGAACAGGGGATTCTTTTACCAATTCCATTCCGAGAAAGTCTTGGAAGCGGCAGATTTCATAGTATAGCCCTTCTTCTTGCAGTATTCATTGACTGCGGCAACAGCGATGAGGATAACACCGACAATGAAGAGGTATATCCACCAGCCCATAGTTGCGAAATACTTTCTTGTCGAGTAAATGGTGATGATAACGAGCGCGATAGATGTTACAGCGAACCACGTCTTGTTCTTGGTATAGAAAGCGATGAGGAGTAGAGCAACAGTCGTACCGAGCACGAATATCGTATTTGCAGCGCTGTGGAATACGAGTGCGTCGATGATGAGGCCGATGAACGCTAAGACGAAGAGTATCGTCGAGGTAATCCTTGAGGCGAGCTTGTGGTTCTTCCAGATGAACCTGTAAGCAAGACCGAGGAGAGCGATAATAGCGAGAGTTATCTTGCTGTTGATTATCGAGGAATCAGGCATGAGGAAGGGACGGGTTATGCAGGCAAATGCCGCAATTACAGCGGACAGCGAGAGCATGACCGCAGCTGCGTCCTTATTGGTCTTTCTCTTGATGAAGCAAGCGAGGAAGACAGCCAGAGCCATAAGCCTGAGGAATATCGAAATACGGTCGAATGTGGGGAATCCTACCACGCACATCCACGAGCTGAGAAGCAGCACGTCGGTATGAGTCCTGTCGTCCTTTCTTGCGACAATGGACTCGGGGAAGAGGAAGCGCGATATCACGAGCAGCAGCGCGAAAAGCCCGAACATTGAGAACATCGGGATGTCCTTGTTGTCGAAATAGTGGTCGAGGATACGGTAGGTCAGGAGTATCAGGCTGATGACCGAGCCCGCAGCCGTGATGTTGCAGCTCATGAGGTGAGAAACGACGAAGTGAATGATGCATACCGCAACAGTGACAGCGAAGAGGTCGCTGTAGCCCGTGCAGCAGAGGAGCACAGCTCCCGCCGTTATCATGTTGGCATAGAGTATTATCTCAGTTTTCAGCGGATGATGAGCGTGGAAGTTGAACGCGAACTTGGGCAGATACATAAGAATGAGCGTAACCGCCATGTATACGATGACAAGACCGCCGAACACGAGCGTGAGTATCTCATTGTAGCGCTCCTTGCCGTTCATCTCATAGAGTCTGTTGTTGAGGTAGAGCGCCGTGAAGAAAGGAAGTATCGGAGCGCACAGACCAGCTGTCACCTGTATGCCGAGAACCTTGTGGAACGCGTACAGGGTGATGATGAGCGAAACAGCTATCGGAACGACGAGGTTCATGCCCCAGTATCTGTCATTGTCAGCGATGAGCGACAGATAAGCGCCGAATGTCGCGAAGCCGAACGCGATTATCTTGGAAGCCGCAAAGCTCTTGGGAGCAAAGAGGTTTACCACATATATCGCGAGCGCGATGAACGCGAAGAATACCATTACGAAGTCCGTGCCGTACTTGTCCTTGAGACCGAACACAGCCACGAACGCAGTGTATACCGCAACGACGTTGAGCACAACGAAGAGCCACGCCTGCTTCTTGATGATGCCGTAGAGGAAACACTGGAGAATGATGACTCCGAGGATAAAGAACGTGAAGGGAGTCGCGCTCAGGGTAGTGATTAATACGTACGCGAACGCCAGAACAGCGAATATAGCCGCAGTGACGTCGCCGATGATGAGCACGGGAAGCTCCAGCTTAGTGCCCTTCTGAGGCTTGAGGATATGTACAAAGGCAGTGATAACGAACTGCACCATAATGATGACGGGAGCAAACTGCTCGAAGTTGTCGGTTATCTGGACAGCGAGGAACAGCAGGCATATCGAGACGAACGACAAGCCGATATAAGTGAAGGCGATCTTCTTATAGAGCGGATATGCGAGCAGAGCCGCCGCCGCAATGATAAACGAGCCCGTCGCGAAGAGCAGAGCCGCTCCGTCGCCCTTGATGCTGAACCACTCGCCGAGGAGCTTGTAGCCGCCCGCAGTCAGGAGGGAGACTACCGACATCAGCGTACCGATGATATAGAAGGCAGCCGACGTGAGGTCGAGCTTTGCGAGCGCCTTGAGCACCGCGCTTATTACAAGCGACACGGCAGCCGCTCCGAGGAGTATGAACACCTTTGCGATATCGGACAGCTTCACCCAGTTCGCCGCGACGAACGTGACAGCCGACAGCATGATGAAGGACGAGCCTATCATGAGGAGCACGGTCGAGGTGTTGAACTTGCCCTTCAGCGAGAAGGACTTCTGCGGGACAGGTCTGCCCTGCGCGTCAAGCTGCACGGGAGCGCTCCCCTTCTTTTTATTAGTATCGGTCACAACGAGGAAGATTATAACTCCAACAATGACCAGAGGCACAGCCATTTTGAAAAACAGTGAAATAAGGAAGAATGTCATATCTGTTCCTACCATAGCAACCATCCTTTCTGTGTGGTATCTTATGCTTATATATTATCACAGCTTTTGCGGGAATGTAAGGTGTCAAAGCTCACTTTCTCAGTGACAATTGTAATTCTGTTTTTATTCTAACACCCGAGCCATAGGTTGTCAATGAACAAAATTATTACAAGGTAACCGTTCTGTTACTTCGCCTTTCTGCGGACGTCATGCCCGAGCGCGCGCATTATCTTCACACCCTCGCGCAGCTTCAGCGCCCGCACCATATAGCACGAGCTCGCCTCTCCGCAGAACCATATCAGCACATTGCACTTGCCCGACGGCTTTTGCAGGAGGGACTGCCTGAGCTCGACCTTGACGATGTTGCTCTTGTGCGCGATGACAGTGTGGAACGCCGTCCACTTAGCGCATCTGATGATTACCCTGTCGTCCTTCACGGAGACGCCGCTTGTCAGCATAGCGACGGTCTTGACGAGGACGAGCCACATGAGCGGTATCTCTGTCATGACCGCAACGAAGAATGACAGCTCCGCAAAGCGCGGGAACTGCTTCTCGAATATCTGATACACGGGAAATACGCAGTTAGCGGCGAGAATGGGGTTGAACAGGTAGCTGAGGAAGCCCGACCACCCCGAGCGGAAGTCGAGTCTGCGTGTAGTGGAGATGCCCATTTTCTCGAGTCCTCCGCCGAGATTCTTCTCGCGGCGGATAGGCATGAGGACGGGCAGATGTCTCGAGT
>Ga0310691_10000217_pt1 | contig 117511 bp, 99 predicted proteins | sample 176DNAGHGlowgp2_FD_203887 | JGI IMG/M metagenome (GOLD analysis project Ga0310691, IMG submission 203887) | Sheep rumen microbial communities from Palmerston North, Manawatu-Wanganui, New Zealand - 1766 DNA GHGlow gp2 (v2) (version 2) | ecosystem: Host-associated > Mammals > Digestive system >... | reverse complement strand
CGGATGCAAAGGTACGAACAATTTCAATACCATCCAAATTTTTCACCAACTTTTTTCATCATTTAACGAAAGTTTTCCACTTTATTGACAAAACAATGACCTACACCTTATTTATAATATATAAGGCATAGGTCATTACCTACTTTTTTCTTTCAAAATTACTCTCTCCTACCCAAGATGCGGAGTAGATAAATGAAGAGGTTAATGAAATCAAGATAGAGTGAAAGTGCACCCACTAAGGCGAGTTTCTGAGCAGCCTCTCCGGCATCGGGTGCCATCTGCAACATATTCTTGATTTTCTGGGAGTCATAAGCCGTGAGACCAACAAAGATCAGCACACCGACATAACTGATGATCAGATCGAAGCCAGAACTCTTCACCAAGAAAACATTGACCAAAGACGCAATGATTAGTCCGATGATAGCCATCATCAGAATCTTACCCATTGATGTCAGGTCGGTCTTCGTGGTATAGCCGATGAATGCCATGACCGCAAACGTGCCAGCCGTGATAAAGAACACACTGGCGATGGAGGTCATCGTATAAATCAGGAAGATGGAAGAAAGCACCACACCATTGATGACAGAATAGAGCACAAACAGCAGGGTGGCCGTCGTCAGGGAGAGACGGTTAATGGCACCGCTGACAACAAACACCAGAGCCAACTCAGCGATCATCAATCCCCAGAAGACAATCTGATTACCGTAGATAGCCGAAATGACACCAGGGCTATTGGCTACCCCATAGGCCGTGATGCCAGTAATAGCCAATGCCAGCGACATCCACACATACACTTTTCGCATTAAGATAGGAAAGGCCTGCGACATCGAGAGTTCACGATCCCGCGTCATGGTCGTTCCAAAATTCAGTTCATTGTTATAATCCATTTTTTCAAATAATTAGTTTCACACTGATTTATCTACAAATAATGTGCCACAAAGGTACGCATTTTGTTTTAATAAAACATAAAAACACGATACAAAATACCTTATTATTAATATTTTTGGATTATTTTCACTATATTTGTACCCATGAATAACTAAAAAAGATAATAATACACTGACAGCGCAATGAAAATCGGATTATTTATTCCCTGTTATGTAGATGTGGTATATCCCCAGGTGGGTGTGGCCACATACAGATTGCTGAAGCATCTGGGGCTTGACGTGGAATATCCACTCAACCAGACCTGCTGCGGACAGCCGATGGCCAATGCCGGCTTTGAGAAACAGGCCATCCCTTTGGCAGAAAAGTTTGAGGACAAGTTCAAGGATTTCGACTATATCGTAGCCCCTTCCGTAAGTTGTGCGGCATTCGTCAAGATCAACTATCCCCGTCTGCTACAAGGCAAGCACGAATGTCTGACCTCTGGCAAGATCATGGATGTAGTTGAGTTCCTGCACGACGTGATTAAAGTGGATCATCCCCTCGGCACCTTTCCCCATAAGGTGAGTCTGCACAACTCCTGCCACGGTGTGAGAGAATTGGGTCTGAGTTCGCCCAGTGAGGAACATGTGACACCGTTCAACAAGATCAAGGATTTGCTGAATCTGGTAGAGGGTATTCAGGTTTTGGAGCCAGAGCGTCCCGACGAGTGCTGTGGTTTCGGCGGCATGTTCTCCGTAGAGGAGACGGCTGTGAGTGCGCAGATGGGACTGGACAAGGTACAGCGGCACATGAAGACTGGTGCGCAATTCATAACAGGTCCCGATTGTTCTTGTCTGATGCATATGGCGGGCATTGCCAAGAAGCAAGGCCTGAATATAGAGTTTAAGCACGTCGTAGAGATTTTAGCAGCAGGATTATGAGTACAGGACATAGTAAAGCAGCAAAGGAGTTCTTAAAGAACCAAAACTACGCCAAGTGGCACGATGCCACTTTCTGGGCTGTCAGGTCGAAGCGTGACAATATGGCATACGGGCTCGAGGAATGGGAGCAGTTACGCGAGAAAGCCTCACAGATCAAGCGCCACACCATCACCCACCTCGACGAGTATCTCGACCAGTTTGCCACCAATGCCGAGAAAAACGGCTGTATCGTCCATTGGGCGAAGGATGCCAACGAGTTCAATGAAATCGTCTATGGCATTCTGAAGGATCATAACGTGAAGAAACTCGTCAAGTCGAAGTCGATGCTGACAGAGGAGTGCGAGATGAACCCCTACTTGGAGAAGCACGGCATAGAAGTGGTGGAGACCGACCTCGGCGAACGTATCATCCAACTCAAGGGTCAGAAACCGAGTCATATCGTGATGCCCGCCATACACCTGAACCATGACGATGTGGGCGAACTGTTTGAGGAGAAACTCGGCAGCGAAAAGGGCAACCACGATCCTACGTATCTGACATACGTGGCACGACTGAGTCTCCGCAATGAGTTCCTGACGGCTGACGCAGGTATGACAGGCGGCAACTTCGGCATTGCCGAGACGGGCGATATCGTGGTCTGCACCAACGAAGGCAATGCCGATATGAGCACAAGTTGTCCCAAACTGCACATCGCCGCCATCGGATTAGAGAAGATCATCCCCAACTACGACAGTCTGGCCGTCTTTCAGCGGATGCTCTGCCGAGCAGGTACAGGACAACCGACGACGACCTTTACGAGTCATTTCCGCAAGGCCCGTCCGACGGCACATCCGATGCATATCGTACTTGTAGATAACGGACGTTCTGAGTGGATCGGCAATCCTGAGCATTGGGAGGCGCTGAAGTGCATCCGTTGCGGCTCGTGCATGAACACCTGTCCCGTCTATCGGCGCTCAGGCGGATATAGTTACAGTTACTTCATCCCCGGCCCCATCGGTATCAACCTCGGCATGCTCCGCGATGTACAGGCTCACAGCGGCAATGTCTCCGCCTGCACACTCTGTCTGTCGTGCCAGACCGTCTGCCCAGTGAAGGTGAACCTCGGCGACCAGATCTATCAGTGGCGCCAGCAACTCGATGACTTCGGCACAGCCAATCCGCAGAAGAAACTGATGTGCAAAGGTATGGGCATGATTTACGGCAGCAGCGGCATCTACAACCTCGGTACAGCCCTCGCCCACTGGGCTAACATCATCCCATCACCCCTGATGAACTGCGGTCTGAATCCTTGGGCCGAGGGCCATAAGATGATGGAGTTCCCGAAGAAACCGTTCCACAAATTGATTAAAGAAATAGAGAAATAAAAAGAACCGCAGATTACACAGATTACACAGATTGCTACGCTCAGCCAAAATCTGTGATATCTGTGTAATCTGTGGTTAAAAGGAAATAATTATGAGTAATAAGGAAGATATACTGAAGAGATATCGGGCGAACGTCAGAGAGAAATACGACATGCCCGACCTGAGTGACATCAACGCCATCACCTACCCCGACCCACTGGTGCAGTTTATCAAGATGACGGAGAGCGTGGGCGGTCATGTGATAGAAGTGAAGGAAGGCCAGGACATCAACACCCTTGTGAAGGAACTCTACCCAGAAGCCAAGGAGATTGCCTCCAACCTGCCCGTGATTACCATCGCCACGAGAAATCCCGACGCCGTAGGCCAAGCCAGCGACCTCAACGGCACCGATGTCGGCATCATCCGCGGACAGTTCGGCGTGGCTGAGAATGCCTGTGTCTGGATTCCCCAGCAGATGAAGGAGAAGGCTGTGTGCTTCATTTCCGAAAACCTTGTCATCCTGTTGCCGAAGAGCCAGATCGTCAACAATATGCACGAGGCGTACAAGCGTATCAGATTCGACGAGACCTACGATGGTTACGGCACGTTTATCAGCGGTCCGTCGAAGACCGCCGACATCGCCCAGGTCCTGGTAATGGGAGCCCAGGCCGCCCGCAGCGCCACCATCCTGCTCTTGCCAGAATAAAACTAAAAACTCACTGGGGCAATCCCAGTGAGTTTTTTAGTTTCCCAAGATGATATTCGCAATCTGCACCACATCCGCAGCATTCACCACACCGTCATCGTTTACATCAGCGGCTTCTTCATTGAAGACTCTTGTTGAAGTTGGCTTACCCATCATATAGTTCACTATATCTGCAATGTCAGCAGCATCGACCTTACCATCACCATTGGCATCACCCAATGCGATAATCGTCAGTTTGCCCTTTACATAAGATATCTCATAGTTCTGTGCCTCGGCACCAGAGACGGTGATTTCGTACTCGCCAGGAGCACTGGCACTGGTGGCTATCGTTGTGATGGAAGGCTGTTTCTCCAACACAGTTGATGTTTCGCTGTTCTTGAAACCCTCGTATATTGCCTCGAATGTAGGCAGAGCCTCACCCTGCTTGATGGTATAGTCCTTCGCCGTTATCTTCAGAGGAGCCTTCATGATGGTCAGCGTACCCTTGACGTATGTGACATTGTAGTTCGTCACGCTACCCTTACTGATAATAATGTCGTATGTTCCCGCAGGAGAGACCTTCGTCGCCTCACACGTTATGGACGGTGTCCCTTCTCTGGGCCCCTCCCTTCTGCCGAGCGGATCCTTTCCACTCGGTTGCAAAGATACAAATTAATCCCGAAACTTCCAAATATTTCGAGATTTATTTGCAGATTACGCGTTAAGTCAGTAAATTGGATGATGTTGGGTTATGATCAGGTGTCACAACGAGTCAATAATGTCTATGGATAGTCCAGAAGATACAATGCGAGATATATCCATTCGGATATGCCACGATGTCAGCAGCTGATAGTTTGGCATGATGATTGCTGGAACTATTCGGCTGGGCGGATGAAGCACCATCACAAGGGTTAGAAAATGCGCCTGGATTTTCAGGCACATCATCACAAGGGTTAGAAAATGTGCCTAGATTTTCAGGCATTTCATCACAAGGGTTAGAAAATGTGCCTGGATTTTCAGGCACGTCATCACAAGGGTTAGAAAATGTGCCTAGATTTTCAGGCATGTCATCACAAGGGTTAGAAAATGTGCCTGGATTTTCAGGCATGTCATCACAAGGGTTAGAAAATGTGCCTGGATTTTCAGGCATGTCATCACAAGGGTTAGAAAATGTGCCTGGATTTTCAGGCATGTCATCACAAGGGTTAGAAAACGTGAACTGAATAATAAACGAAGAAGAAAACAAATAAGAAATCATTAAATTCAAATTACATGGCATTAAACATCAAACAAATCAATGCATTCAATCTCGTGGTGCTACGCATCGCGGGCTTTATCGAGTATGTCGAACAGGTGGACAAACTTTTCAAGGCTTTCCGCGATACGGGCGGGAATGGGCACAACCCGTTGCCGCCGAAGGCCGAGGCGTTCTATACGGCGTTTGCCCTGGCTGTGAGTCGGTTGGAAGATGCCTTCAAGATAGGTCGCACCAGTGACTACACGAGGCAGATAGCCAACGAGGACAGCCGTCGTGACAATCTCTTCAATAAACTGAAAAGCCAAGTGAAGATGTACCAGAAGTTTGATTTCGACGAGGAGATGATGGCGGCGGCAGAGACCGTCTGGAACGTGATAAAGAAGTATCAGGTAGATGTGTTGGTCAACTACTCTGAGGAGAGTACCCAGTTACAGCAGATGATTGAGGAACTCGAGACGGACAGTCAGATGGAGCAAGCCCTTGAAAAACTGGGACTGACCGATCACCTACAGCAGTTGAAGACGGCCAACGAGGCTGTGCGCACGATGATGGCACGACGCAACGACGAGCGTACCGCTCAGGGAAAGGCAGCCCTGGCTACAGCCAGGAAAGAGACAAATGCTGCCTATCACGACCTTGTGGCGATGCTGAACGCCTTTGCGCTGACAGACGATGACCCACACCGCTTCGATGAACTCATCTTGCAGGTGAACGAACTCATTAGTTACTTTCGCCAGCACGTCGTTCCGAAAAAGGATCAGACGAACTGATTAAGGAGGCTGACGATCACGTCGGCCTCTTCTTTTGTCAAAGCGGGATGACAGGGGATGGAGAGTTCCTGCGCATGAATCTGTTCGGTGATTGGCAGGGAGAGGCAATTCCAATCAGCATAGCACTTCTGTTTGTGAGGCGGAATGGGATAATGGATCTGGGTCTCCACGCCGTTATCGCGGAGATACTGCTGCAGTTCGTCACGACGCTCGCAGAGTATTGGGAAAATATGCCAGACACAGTCCCTGTCGGTCTTTGGCAAATGGAGGCGTGGATTCTTCACCTTATTAAAATATAAGGAGGCTATCTCCTTGCGACGCTGATTGTCCGCATCCAGATGCTTCAGTTTTACAGCGAGGATAGCAGCCTGGATGTCGTCGATGCGGGAGTTGCGACCAAGGTAATCGAAGAAGTATTTTTTCGAGGAACCATAGTTGCCGAGAGCCTCAATGGTCTTGGCGAGATATTCATCATCAGTAGTCACGGCACCGGCATCGCCGAGGGCACCGAGGTTTTTGCCTGGATAGAACGAATGGCCTGCGGCATCGCCGAGGGAGCCTGTGAGGCGGGGCTGCTTTGACACAGCAGCCGACTCAACGTAATGGCAGCCGTGGGCCTGAGCGTTATCCTCAATGAGTTTGAGGCCGTGCTGGCGGCAGATGTCGCCAATGCGGGAGGTGTAAGCACAAAGACCATAGAGATGGACGATCATCACGGCACGAGTCCTCGGAGTAATGGCAGTTTCTATCTTCAAATCGTCTATCTGGAACGTGTTGATATCAGGCTCCACCAACACAGGGACAAGGCCGTTCTCCGTGATGGCAAGGATGCTGGCGATATAAGTGTTGGCAGGCACGATGACCTCATCCCCTACCCTCATCAGGCCCATCTCGATATAGGCCCGCAGTATCAGCGTCAGCGCATCGAGGCCGTTGGCACAGCCGATGCAATACTTCGTTCCGATATATTCAGCATAATGCTTCTCAAACGTTCGCGTGGCCTCTCCCTTGAGATACCACCCGCTGTCGAGCACACGACTAACGGCCGCACGAATCTCCGCATCGTGCAGGTCGTTTACTTTCTTCAGGTCGAGATATTTGATCATAGGTCGTATTCGTAAGTGTCGTAGCAAACAGCGCGCGCACCAAAGCCTTCCTTTTGAAAGATGAGCGAGTCGTGGAGGTCATCGCAACCAGGCATGTTCGATGTGCCGAAGTCAAAGTATTTCATGTCGTTTCCGCTACTCTTATCCAAAAGTTGATAGAACAACAGATCCAAGGCCCCTACCCGTCTACCCTCTTCGTTGGCCGAGATATACTGCGTCTTCACCGTCTGACCGGTCATATATAGCAACGTGCCTCCTAAGAGTGTATCATCCTTATAGGCCACAAACAAACGGATATGTTGGGGAAAGCGCGATTTCAGTAATGTGATTTCCTCCAGAGAATGAACCGGATGAGCACCATATCTCTCCTTCATGTTATCCTCCAGCAGACTCCAGAACGCACTACAATCCTGAGTCTCCTTGATTGTGACACCAATTCTTTCGGCTTTCTTCACGCACCGCTTACGTAACTCCGAGAACGGCAGACGTTGGTCAAGCATTACCACAGATGCCACATCGCGCGCACGTAATGATACACGACATACATTCGAGAGCGCAAACAAATCCTCTTCCGAGGGCAGGCTGGCATATATCCAAGGAATATGCTTATAGACCACACGACGGAATCCATACTGACGCAGATAGTCGTTAAGCAGCATGAAGAGATCCCTCACCTGAGCAGTCTTGCACCGCTGACTCATAACCAGCCCACCATACGTCAAGCCCTGATGAGAATAAAAAACTCCTTCGGTCTCATTGGCAGGCAACAGGGCAAACAGGCGATTATCGTAATAAAACATCAACGAGTGATCCTTAAAACGGTCGCTATGATAATCCATATAACAACGATTGAACAGAAACGTTCCGTTCTTAGATGCTGCGACGAAAGTGTTCCATTCGTCAGTCTTTTCTGCCGTATATCGTTGTATGCTAATCATCACTTTACAAACTCCAGGAATTCGTCGTATTCATACAAGTATTCGTCCTCGTCGAACAACTCAGAGGCCAGCACGAGACAGACGGCTCCACTAGAGAAATCCTCGAGCGTGCGCCACACCCCAGTACCGATGTAAAGCCCCTGATACGGATGATTCAGGTGATATATTTCCTTATGACCGCACCCATCATCCACTGTCACATCGAACGAACCGCTGACGGCAATGACAATCTCCTCGCAGGTACGATGGGCATGACCGCCGCGACGTTCCCCCGACGGAACATCGTAGGTCCAATAAACTCGGGCGATGTCGAACGGCACATTCTTCATCTGCTCCGCCACCGTCAGGTTCCCCCGCGGGTCCACAATCTTCGGGAGATCTATGATTCTTGCTTTTTCCATTAATGCTCGAACTTGGTATAGGGGTCGGTGCCGAGGACGGTCTTGGCGAGACGCTTGGCCTTGTCGCGGAGGGCATTGACATCATCGCCCACCTCGCCATAGCAGAGGACGACACCCATACGGCGGCCCTTGTGAGCCTCGGGCTTGCCAAAGATGCGGATGCGGGTGCGGTCTTCCTTGAGGGCATCGACGAAGTTGTAGTCGAGCAAAGAACGGTCAACGGGTGTCTTAGCCTCCTTGGGAGAGAGGATCACTGCCGAAGCACCGGCATGCTCCAGATGGATGCCAGCGATAGGCAGACCAAGGACGGCACGCAGATGGAGTTCGAACTCACTCAGGTTGATAGTATGTCCGAGGGTCACCATACCCGTATCGTGCGGACGAGGCGACAGTTCCGAGAAGATCACCTCGCCCTGTTTCGTCAGGAAGAACTCCACACCCCAGATGCCGGCACCCGTCAGGGCCTTCGTCACCTTATCGGCCATCATCTGAGCCTGTTTCAGGGCCTCGTCGCTGATCTTATAGGGTTGCCAGGACTCACGATAGTCACCCGATTTCTGCACGTGTCCGATAGGCGGGCAGAACAGCGTCGGCCATCCGTGCTGCTGAGTGACGGTAAGGAGTGTGAACTCAGAATCGAAGTCGATGAACTCCTCGATGATCACTTCCTTCACATCGCCACGGCTACCTTCCATCGCCTCGCGGAAAGCCTGTTCCAGTTCACCGTCGTTATGCACATAACTCTGACCGTGACCGCTCGACGACATCAGGGGCTTCACGACACAGGGAAACCCAATCTCATCGGCAGCGGCCTTGAACTCGTCGAAGGTCTTGGCATAGAAATACTTCGCCGTGCGGAGTCCCAGTTCCTTGGCGGCAAGGTCGCGGATGGCACGACGGTTCATGGTGTAGTTGACAGCACGAGCCGAAGGCACCACCTGAATACCCTGTTCCTCAAACTTAAAGAGGCGCTCTGTGCGGATGGCCTCGATCTCGGGCACAATGATGTCGGGCTGATGCTTCTTAACGACGGCTTCAAGAGCATCACCGTCGAGCATAGAGAATACCTCACGCTCATCGGCCACCTGCATGGCCGGGGCGTTGTCATAACGATCGCAGGCAATCACATACTGTCCTGCACGCATGGCGGCTATCACGAACTCCTTGCCGAGTTCTCCGGAGCCTAAAAGCAATATCTTCTTCATCTTTTCTTTTGAATTTGTCTAATCATTTGCCACTCGGGGGTGACGGCGAGTTTACGGATGCACTGGTCGATACGCGCCATCGCATCTTCCTGAGAAAGACCCAATTTCTTGGCGATATCTTGAAGAGACTCGCGCTCACAACCGAAGAGGCCGTAGTAATGGGTGACGGCCTCCTCATCCTCGGGCGGGAGCAGGAAGAGCAGATGCTCCAGATAGTGCTCCGTCTGAGAGGAGATGGTTGTGGGATTGAGTCCTACACGCACCAGGAAGGAGTGGAGAGAACGGGTCAATGCATCCATATCATAAGGTTGCCGTGACACGGCAACATACTTTAGCGGTTGGCGTACATATTATCGTAATACTTCTGATAGTCTCCTGAAGTGACGTTGTCGAGCCACTCCTGGTTGTCGAGATACCAGCGGACGGTCTTCTCGATGCCCTCCTCGAACTGGAGCGAGGGCTCCCAGCCAAGTTCCTTCTGGAGTTTCGACGAGTCGATGGCGTAGCGGAGGTCATGACCGGCGCGGTCGGTGACGAAGGTGATGAGATCCATGTCCTCGCCTTCTTTACGACCTAACAGACGATCGACGGTCTTGATGACCACCTTGATGATGTCGATATTCTTCCACTCGTTGAAGCCGCCGATATTATAAGTGTCGGCAATCTTTCCTTCGTGGAAGATCACGTCGATGGCACGGGCATGATCCTCTACATAGAGCCAATCGCGCACGTTCTCACCCTTGCCATAGACAGGCAGCGGCTTGCGATGGCGGATGTTGTTGATGAACAGCGGGATCAACTTCTCAGGGAACTGATACGGGCCATAGTTGTTCGAACAGTTCGTCACGACAACGGGCATACCGTAAGTGTCGTGGTAAGCACGGACGAAGTGATCGCTCGAAGCTTTGGCTGCGCTGTACGGAGAATGAGGATTGTACTTTGTGGTCTCCAGGAAGAACTTATCACCGTAGGCCAGATGATGCTCGGCGCTCGATGCCGTTGTGGTGAACGGCGGTTCGATGCCCTCGGGATGCGTCAGTTCCAGCGCGCCATACACCTCGTCGGTAGAAATGTGGTAGAAGCGCTTGCCCTCGTACTTCTCGGGGAGAGACTCCCAATAGAGTTTTGCGGCCTGGAGCAGCGAAAGCGTACCCATTACATTTGTCTTGGCGAAGGTGAAGGGGTCTTTGATCGAGCGGTCGACATGACTCTCGGCGGCAAGATGGATGATGCCATCCACCTTTTTGTCCTGCATCAGTTTGTAGAAGGCGTCGAAGTCACAGATGTCCATCTTCACAAACTCATAGTTGGGCTTGTCCTCGATATCCTTCAGATTGGCGAGGTTGCCAGCATAGGTCAACTTGTCGAGGTTGATGATGTGATACTCGGGATACTTGTTCACGAACAGGCGCACCACATGGCTTCCAATAAAGCCTGCGCCACCAGTAATAACGATTGTTCTTTTCATTTCTTATTGTCTTTTAATCTTTCGAATGTCCATATCTGCTCTATCATTTCTTATCTCCTAATGTAATGATTTCCATATCCTTGAACTCACGGCCGTCGATGGTGAGGCGGACAAGCGTCCGCTCCTTGTGCCAACCCTGGATGCCGGCGGCACCGGGATTGATATGCAGCAGACCGAGGGTCTTGTCATATTTGACTTTCAGGATGTGCGAGTGGCCGGCGACGAAGAGTTGCGGCGGATTGGCAAAGAGCGTCGAGCGGACGGAGAAGTCGTAATTCCCCGGATAGCCGCCGATATGCTTGATGAGCACATCGACATCCTCGACCTTGAAGCGGTTCAGTTCGCGGTACATCAGACGCAGGTCGCCGCCGTCGCAGTTGCCGCAAACGGCGCGGAACGGACGGAAGGCGGCGAGGCGCTCTGCGACCTCGACACTGCCGATGTCGCCGGCGTGCCAGATCTCGTCGCAGGGCTCGAAGTAGTGGAGGTACTTCTCGTCCCAGAAGGAGTGGGTGTCGCTGAGGATTCCTATTCTTTTCATTGGCGGGGATTTTTCAAGAATTTCCTAGGCTATCCTAGGTGACCTAGGGGTACCTAGGGGCCCTAGGCAGACCTATATCTTATACCTTTTCCTGATAAACTCGGCAATCAGTTTCTCGGTCTCGACGAAGCCGAGGATGCTGGAGTCGATGCAGAAATCGTAACTCTCTGCGGCACCCCATTTCTTGCCCGTATAGTAATTATAGTAGGAAGCACGGTCGGACTCCTTCTGCTCGATGAACTTTTGGGCGGCGGCGAAGTCGAGGTGCTGCTTGTTCATGATCTGCTCGATGCGATAGCCGATCGAGGCTGTGATGAAGATGTTCACCACGTTGGAGAAGTCGCGCAGGACATAGTCGGCACATCGGCCCACGAATACGCACGATCCTTCCTTTGCGGCCTTCTGGATGGCCTCGCTCTGAAACTGGAAGAGGCTCTCCTGGGTGATTCCGGGCTTGTCGCCCCCGCCGCCGAGATGGGGCATGCCGAGGTTGAGCAGTCCTCGGAAGAAGCCTTTCTTCTCGTCGTTCTGCTCGAAGATCTTTTCGGAGAGTCCGCTCTCCTTGGCAGCGAGGTTAAGTATCTCGCGGTCGTAATACTTCGCCTGAAAGTCGAGCGCGAGCATCCTTCCGATGTCGTGTCCGCCACTTCCGAGTTGCCTTCCAACGTTGATAATAATATGTTTCATTGCTTCTTGATTTTATTTCTAAGAAACCAGAGTAATATCGGAATAGTCATTGCAAACGAGCCGAAGTCACTGGCGGGCATGGAGTACCACACGCCGTCGAGCCCCCAAAACAGGGGGAACACGTAGGCCATCGGCAGCAACAGGATCAACTGTCGCGAGAGCGAGAGGAAGATACTGATCTTCACCTTGCCGATGCACTGGAAGAAATTGGTGATGACGGCCTGCGAGCCTACGACGAAGAACACAAGCATGTCGATCTTGATGCCCCTGGCGGCGAGGCCGAGCAGCGTTGCGTCGGTGGTGAAGATACGTGCGATCCACTGGGGGAAGAGCATCGAGAGCGTCCAGCCGGCGAGGAGAATGGCTGTGGCGCAAGCGATGGTAACCCACAGGCAGCGCAGCATGCGGTCGTACTTCTCGGCACCATAGTTATAGCCCACGATGGGCTGCATGCCCTGGTTCATGCCCATGACGAACATGAAGAACACCATGACCACCGAGTTGGCGATGGAGTAGGCTCCCACGGCCATGTCGCCGCCGTAGTGCACGAATTGGTTGTTCATGAAGATGACGATGACGCAACTAGTCACGTTCATCAGAAAGGGGGAGATGCCGATGGCGATGATATTCCTGACCAACTGGGCCTTCAGGCGGTAGATGCCTCGCTTCAGGTGTAGCAGTTCGCGCTTGTCGGAGAAGATGCGCATCTGCCAGCAGAGGGCAAGCGTCTGTGAGGTGATGGTGGCGAGTGCAGCACCGCGGATGCCCCATCGGAACCACCATACGAACATGACGACGAGCACGATGTTGCAGGCGACGGTAAAGAGTGTGGCGTACATGGCGTGGCGAGGCTTGCCAGCGGCGCGCAGCACGGCATTCATGCCGAAGTACATGTGGGTCACCATATTGCCGAGCAGGATCACCACCATGAACTCTCGGGCGTAGGGCAGCGTGACCTCTGAGGCGCCGAAAAACAGCAGGATGGGGTCGAGCAGCAGCAGGCAGACGGCCATGAAGAGGAATCCGATGATGAGGTTCAGCGTCACCGTGTTACCCAGCAGATGCTCGGCCGTCTGGTAGTCTTTCTGGCCTAGTTTCACGCTGATGCAGGTGGACGAGCCCACGCCGACGGCGGCTCCGAAGGCGGCGCTCAAGTTCATGAAGGGGAAGGTGATGCCGAGGCCGGCAATGGCCTCGGGACCCACGATCTGTCCGATCATGGCGCGGTCGATGATGTTGTAGAGACTCGAGGCGGTCATGGCCACGATGGCGGGCAGGGCATACTGCCAGAGCAGTTGTCCCACGGGCTTCTGGCCCAACTCAAGTGCGGCTTGCCTGTTGTCCATCCTTACCTTTTTAATAATATAACGGCTGCAAAGTTAATACTATTTTCCGATATGGCGAAAATTTCCGCGAGGAAATCGCGCCCGATTAGGAAATTATTCGTATCTTTGCCGCCGACAAACGAAATCAAACCCACTAAACCCAACAAGATTATGAAGAAACAGTATCTACAACTGATTTGCGCCGTGTGCATGGCAGTCGTAGCCTACGGCGGCATCAAGAAGTGTCAGGAAAGAGAGGTCGCGGCTAAACTGGAGGAGCCCGCGGCCCAACAGGCGGAGGCCGCAGCCCAAGAGGCGGAGGAGGGCCCCGCACCCGAAATGAAACACATAGAGCCCGCCGAGACGGCCGACACCGTCCTGACAGCGGAGATGGAGCGCCGATACTTCGAGGCCCTGGTGAAGATAGCCGACGGTGGCAAGGCCTACGCCATCGATGCCGACGGCAAGCGCAGCGCGAAGGCCTTCAAGACCTTCGACGAGTATGAGAAGTTCATCACCTCCAACACGCAGTACATCAGGAACCGCTACTCCTATGACGCGGACGGCAAGCCATTCAACATCGACTTCAAGCCGTCGCCAAACGGAGACGGCTGGCAAATCCAGAACAAGCCGCAAACCGACGAGCCCGTCCCCGATGTTTCATTCTCCATAAGACCGGCAAAGAACGAATAATTCACTAAAACATCTAGCGATATGAAACGTACAAAGATTGAACAACTGCTACTGCTCGTAGCCTGGGCGGGACTGATCGGCGGCATCCTCTTCACCACCCTCGTGAGCAAGGGCATCTGGGAGTCGCACGTGGATATGGCCTTCCCGCAGGCCGTGGCAACGTTCGTGGGCGGCGTAGGTGCCTCCGTCGTCGGCTGGGCAGTGCTCATGCAGATCGTCAGCATCTCTGACAGGATCAGGAGAATCGAAGAGCGCCTGAAAGAACCGAAAGAATAACACGGCGGAATCAGAAAACTCAAATTAATTTGGTGTTTCGCTCGATTTGCACTATCTTTGCAGACGGAATGAAGAAACTGGTAACTATAAGGCTTATGATTTGCCTCGCTGTGACGCTCCTGGGCGGCACGGCAGCGCAGGCGGCGAGCAAGGTTAAATATCCGGGGCCGAAGCAGTACATCTGGCGCTATGCCCTACGCGACAAGCAGGGCACCGCCTACGCACTCGAACACCCCGGCCGTTGGCTCTCGCACAAGAGCATCGAGCGTCGCCGCCGGCAGGGTCTCCTTCTCGACTCCACCGACCTGCCCGTCTCGGCCAAATACCTGAAAGAGATGGAGCGCCAGGCGAATCCTCCGATTCGCCGCCGCGGGAAGCCCGACTGGCAATTCGTCGGCACCTCGCGCTGGCAGAACACGGTACTCGTACGCTCCAACGACACCCTGCTGCTGCGGAGTCTGGCCAGCCTCGACTTCGTCAGCGAGGCCCGGCAGGTATGGCAGTCGCCCGACTCCGTCGAGCGGCGCAGCCCGAAGATCAAGGTGCACGACGGATGGAACCCCTGGGACAGCATCCGCGGTGACCGCTACGGCAACGGCCGCGAGCAGATAGAGATGCTCAGCGGACACCGACTGCACGACATCGGCTGCCGAGGCAAGGGCATGACCATCGCCGTGATCGACGGCGGATTCCAGAACTGCAACGAAATCCCCGCCCTGCAGCGTGCGAACATCGTGGGAGGAAAGAACTTCGTGTGGAACCCCGAATCACGGGGACAGTCACCCGATCTCCGCATACTCCGTTCAGGAGAGCCAGTCCCCATGATTCTCTTCCGCGAGACCGACCACGGCACAAAGGTGCTCTCGACGATGGCCACCGACGAGCCGCAAGTGCTCGTAGGCACCGCCCCCGAGGCACGCTACTGGCTGTTGCGCAGCGAAGACGAGCAGACGGAGCAGCCCATAGAAGAAGACTACTGGACGATGGCGGCGGAATTCGCCGACTCAGCCGGCGTGGACATCATCAGCAGCAGTCTCGGCTACAGCAACTACGACGGCACCGACAACGACTACCGCCAGCGCGACCTCGACGGGCGCACGGCCCTCATCTCGCGCTCAGCCTCGATGCTGGCGCGGAAAGGCATCATCCTCGTCACTTCCGCCGGCAACTCCGGCATGGGACCGTGGAAGAAAATAGAGGTGCCCGGCGACGCCAACGACATCCTGACCGTAGGCGCCCTGAACCGCCAGAAGGAGAACGCGCCCTTCAGCGGTGTCGGCCCGACGCAGGACGCACGAGTAAAGCCCGACGTGATGGCACTCGGATCGCCAGCGGTACTCATCTCCGGGCGAGGCACGATTGTTCGTGATATGGGAACGTCCTTCTCCACGCCCATCGTCGCGGGACTCGTGGCGTGTCTCTGGCAGGCACTGCCCGGCAAGACCGCCCTCGACATCATCGCCCTCGTGCGACAGACCGCCAGCCAGCACGACCAGCCCGACAACATCTACGGCTACGGCATCCCGAACTTCTGGCGAGCCTATATGATCGGGAAAATGGAATAACTAGGAATACCTAGGCAAACCTAGGACATCCTAGGACATCCTAGGAAAGCCTAAGAAAAAAGAATGAAGAGCGAGCAGCATATAACCCTCCTGGAACTCAACCGCCTTGTGCGCGAGGTCATCGAGTGCGAGATGCCCAATGAATATTGGGTAGAGGCCGAGTTATCGGAGTGCCGCGAGAGCCGCGGCCATTGTTACATGGAACTCGTGCAATACGATGAAGATCGCGCCGCCACGCCCCTCGCCCGGGCCTCGGCCAAGTGCTGGGCCTCGAAGTGGATGCTCATCCGCCCCGGCTTCGAGCGAACCACAGGCCAGCGCCTCCACGCCGGCATGAAGGTACTGCTGAAAGTCTATGCGCAGTTCCACGAGGCCTTCGGCTTCTCGTGGATCGTCACCGACATCGACCCCACCTACACCCTCGGCGACATGGCCCGCAAGCGACAGGAGATTATCCGCCAACTGAAGGCCGAAGGTGTCTTCGACTTGCAAAAGGAACTGCGCCTGCCGCTCTTCTGCCAGCGCATCGCCGTGATCTCTTCCGAGACCGCCGCCGGCTACGGCGACTTCTGCAACCAACTGGCCGACAATCCCTACGGCTTCCGCTTCGAGACCCGTCTCTTCCCCGCCACGATGCAAGGCGAGGGCGTGGAGCAGAGCATCATCGCCGCCCTCGAACGCATCTACACTGCAACACAGGAGGACGGTTTCGACGCAGTGGTGATCATCCGGGGCGGTGGTGCCACCAGCGACATGAGCGGCTTTGACACACTGGCACTAGCAGAGAATGTGGCGAATTTCCCATTGCCCATTATCACCGGCATCGGCCACGACCGCGACGAGAGCATCCTCGACATGGTGAGCCACACGCGGGTAAAAACCCCCACCGCCGCTGCCGCCTTCCTCATCGACCACCTGAAGACCGTGCTCGATGCCATCAACGATGCCCAGGACCGCCTCGCGGGATACACCCAACAGAAACTGTCCGTGCTCAAAGCCCAACTATCCGCCATCGCCGAGACGCTCCCGCGCATCTTCACCACAGTCAAAACACGCCATGAGGCCCGTCTCGATGCACTCAACAGCCGCATCATTGCCACCGTCAGACAGAGCCTCATCACTCGTCAGTCGAAGATCAGCGCCTTTGAGGAAAGGCTCCCCATCCTCCTCGACCGCCGCCTGATGGCCGAGAAGCACCGCCTGCAACTCATCGAGGAAAAAGCCAAGAGCCTCGACCCTGCCCTCTTGCTCCGTCGCGGATTCAGCATCACCCTCAAGGACGGCCATGCTCTCCGCGATGCCTCCGCGCTCCGCCCCGGCGATGAGATTGAAACCCGCCTCGCCAACGGCACTGTCAAGTCGAAAGTTATCACGGAAAATTCGGAAAGACCTGGCCATCCAGAAAAGCCGAACCATCCGGAAATCCCATAAATACCCATCCACATGAAAGAAAAACAGAAATACGAAGCCGCCTTCGCACAACTCCAAGCCATCGTCCGTAAGATGGAAAACGACGAGTACAGTATAGACGAAATCGCTGTGCAACTAAAAGAAGCACAGCGACTCATCAAATTCTGCAAGGACAAACTGTCCAAGACAGAAGCGGAAATCCGTCAATTAGAAATAGAAGCCAACGGAGAGTGACTTAAAGTCAGGTCCCTTGTCCTTCTTAAATACGCTCATCGGCGAATACTTGCAGTAGACGCCGAAGCCCTTGGCCACATGCACAATGCCCAAGATGTCTACGGTGATGGGGCGCTCACCGATCTTCTTCGTCTGATCGTCCATCTCGTGATCACCCACCTCATAGTAGTTGCTCAGACGGGCATAGTAGTTCCAGTTCAACAGGGCTCCCAGCGAGATGGCGAAGTTCTTGCCAAAACGCTGTTTGATGAGCAGAGGCATGGAAAGCCCCGACGTATGAACGCGGGAAGACAGTTCTGACACCGAGCCATCACGATCAACGACCCCGACCAAGTCATTAGCCTTCACAAACATCTTGTCGTGTCCGCTCAGTGTGTAGTTACGCCAGTTGAGTCCCAGACCGGCAGAAAGCGTGGTCTTTGAGTTCTTCGGCGTCCAGTCATACTGCACAATGGTCAAGTTGATATCCCAAGAACGGAACGGGGCGAAATCCAGGCCACCTGTGCTGACGGGAATATCGACACCCACGGCGAGGTGCATCGTCCAGTTATCATCTTCGTCCGCACCCTGAGCCAACTTCACGCCACCATCATTAGAGGTATCGACATATTTCACATCCGTTTCCTGTGCGTAAGCCGTCATTCCAACAGCCAACATCGCAAATAAAAGTAGTTTTTTCATTGTTTCTGTATCAATAATGTTAAAAATCCGATGCAAAGATAGTCATTTCCTTGCAAACTGACAAGAAAAGTGAGGGAAAACGGCACTTTTCACGCAAAAATGTTGTTCATAATCAATAATTTGATTACTTTTGCAAGCAGAATTGAAACTTTAACACAAAAGGAATATGAAGAATTTAGACTGGGGTAGTCTGTCATTCGGCTACATGAAGACCGACTACAACGTGCGTTGCTACTATCGCGACGGCAAATGGGGCGAGATTGAGGTCTGCTCCGACGAGTATCTGAACCTGCACATGGCTGCAACCTGCCTGCACTATGGTCAGGAGGCATTCGAAGGCCTGAAAGCCTATCGCTGTCCCGACGGTAAGGTGCGTATCTTCCGTGTTGACGAGAATGCAGCCCGTCTGCAATCGACCTGCCGCGGTATCATGATGCCTGAAGTCAGTACCGAGTTGTTCACAGAGATGGTGAAGAAGGTGGTGCGCCTGAACCAAGAGTGGATTCCCACCTACGAGAGCGGCGCCACACTCTATATCCGTCCGCTGCTCATCGGAACAAGCGCCCAGGTGGGTGTGCATCCAGCCAAGGAGTATTGTTTCCTGATCTTCGTCACCCCCGTAGGACCGTACTTCAAAGGTGGCTTCGCTGCCAATCCCTACGTGATTATCCGCGACTACGACCGTTCGGCTCCCCTCGGCACTGGAAAATATAAGGTGGGTGGTAACTACGCTGCCTCCCTCTTCGCCAACAACCTCGCTCACGAGAAAGGCTACGCCTGTGAGTTCTACCTCGATGCCAAGGAGAAGAAATACATGGACGAGTGCGGTGCCGCCAATTTCTTCGGCATCAAGAACAACACCTATATTACCCCGAAGTCGTCCTCTATCCTGCCCTCCATCACCAACAAGAGCCTGATGCAGGTGGCAGAAGACCTCGGCATGAAGGTGGAGCGTCGCCCCATCCCTGAAGAGGAACTGGAGACCTTCGAGGAGGCAGGTGCCTGCGGAACAGCCGCCGTCATCAGCCCCATCTCTTACATCGACGACCTCGACACCGGCAAGCGCTACTCCTTCGGTGAGAAGCCGGGCCCAATGTCGAAGAAACTCTTCGATACGTTGCGTGGCATCCAGTACGGTGAGATTGAGGACAAGCACGGTTGGACAACAGTAGTAATCGAATAAATTGTTAATATCGGTATGGGAAGTAATCAATTTTACAAGAACAAGGCTCTCGCCAGTTTGGAGGGCAATTGGGGAAAGGGTGCTATTGCCACGCTTATCTATCTCATCATCACCATGGGTATTGACTGGACAATAACCGCACCCATGGGTAACAATCTGGTCATGAGTTACAGTACCTCTGGTATCTGGACGCTCATCTGTCTGCCATTGAACTGGGGTTTCTGCGTTTATTTCCTCAAACTCATCCGCAATGAGGAACTGACTTATTGGAATCTCTTCGATGGTTACAAAGACTTCCTGCGCATCTTCCTGGCAGAGTTTATGACGACTGTTGCCATACTGATTGGTTGCTGTCTGTTTATCGTTCCAGGCATTATCTTGGCTGCAGGCCTGCTCATGACAAGTTTCATCCTGAAGGATGATCCTCAGATCAGTGCCCTCGATGCCATGATGAAGAGTTGGAAGATGACGGATGGCCACAAGGCAGAACTCATCTATCTGTTCCTCAGTTTCCTTGGCTGGCTCATCCTGTGCGCTTTGACGCTCGGTATCGGATTACTCCTGCTGTACCCATACATGCAATCCGCCCTGGCTCATGTCTATGAGGATCTGAAGGCAGAGAAACCGGAATTGTCAGAGATTTAATAGCGCATGGGCAAAGGCAAACTGGCGAAGTTCGCCGACATGGAGACCTACGAGAACGTGTTCCAGTACCCCTATTCGGTAGTGGAACACGTGCCCTTTGAGATGCAGGGGCACTGGCGCGAGCAGTATTTCCACAACCCAAACCCCATCGTACTCGAACTGGGCTGCGGCAAAGGAGAATACACCGTGGAACTCGCCAAACTCTACCCCGACATCAACTTCATCGGTGTCGACATCAAGGGAGCCCGCATGTGGACAGGAGCCACCCAGGCTCTCCACGAAGGTCTGAAAAACGTGGCCTTCCTCCGCACGAACATCGAGATCATCGAGCGTTTCTTCGCTGAGGACGAGGTACAGGAGATCTGGCTCACCTTCTCCGACCCGCAGATGAAGAACCCTCGCAAGCGTCTCACCTCAACTTTCTTCATGGCACGCTACCGCCATTTTCTCATCGACGGTGGCATCATCCACCTGAAGACCGACTCGAACTTCCTCTTTACTTATACGACGTATATGGTAGAGAAAAACGGCCTGCCCCTGCTTTTTAGGACAGAGGATCTCTATCACCTAGGCAATCCTAGGCAAGACCTAGGAGATCCTAGGAGAGACCTAGGCTCGCCTAGCGAAATCAGCCCCGAACTCCTCTCGATACAGACCTACTACGAATCGATGTGGATTGCCCGGGGGCTGAACATCAAGTATATGAAATGGCAACTGCCTCGTGAGGGTGCTCTGACAGAGCCCGATGTCGAGATCGAACTCGACGACTACCGCTCCTACCACCGCTCGAAGCGCAGCAGCCTCGACAAAGCAAAATAATAACAATATGAAAAGACTACTTTCCATCGCGCTGGCAGCACTACCCCTGTTTGCCTCCGCACAGATTTCAAAGAACGTGACGGTGGATTCCGTCGGACTGCTCTCGAAGCAGATCCAGAAAGAAGAGATGTTCAAAATCTCTGAGTTGAAAGTCAGCGGCCCGCTCAACAGCGCCGACATCAAACTGCTCCAGCAGATCGTCAACCGTTCGAAGGCCAACGAGAAGAAGGGCGAGTGTGTCGTCACCAGCATCGACCTTTCCGAAGCCGTCTTCACAGAGGGTAAGGATGCTAAGCGCACCACCACACTCCCCAACAGACTCTTCGACGGTGCCAAGCAACTGCTGAGAGTCACCCTGCCACGCGGCATCACCGCCATCAGCAAGAACTGCTTCAACGGCTGTGCGTCGCTGCCTGAGGTCAATATCCCTGAGAGCGTCACCGCCATTGGCGACCAGGCCTTCCAGGACTGTGAGGCATTAGCCACCATCACCATTCCGCAGGGTGTCACCACCATCGGCAACGAGGCTTTCGAGAACTGCAAGGCCCTCGGTGCCATCGAGATTCCCGAGAATGTGACAGACCTCGGCAACGAGGCCTTCAACGGCTGTAAGGCTCTCGCCACCGCCAACATCTCCGGTAAGATAAAGAAGATTGGCAATGCCACCTTCAAGGGCTGCGAGAATCTAACCACCGTGACGCTGCCGGAGAGCGTGAAGTCCATCGGTAACGATGCCTTCCGCGACTGCAAGAGCATCCCTACCCTCGACCTGCCCGAAGACTGCGACGAGATTGGCAACTCCGCCTTTGAGGACTGCACCGCCATCACCGCCGTCGAAATGGGCAATGTCAGCAAGATTGGCAGCAATGCCTTCGAGGACTGTAAGAGTCTTGTCGGCGTCACCCTCGACAAACTCTCTAAACTCGGCAGTGGTGTCTTCAAGAACTGCACCTCGCTGAGCACCGTCACCATCCAGGGCAGCATCGACGAGATCAACTCCAATACCTTCTACGGATGCAGCACGCTCACCGCCCTCACCCTGCCGTCGACCGTCAAGGAAATAGGCAGCAGTGCCTTCGAGAAGTGCCAGACCCTCGCAGAGATAGAATTCCCCGCCTCGCTGACGAAGATCGGCTCCGAGGCCTTCAAGGAGTGCAGCAGCCTGCGCGAGGCCATCATCCCCAATATGGTGAAATCGATTGGCAGCAGCGCCTTCGAGGGCTGTGCTACCCTCGACAGCGTCGCCATCAACGGCATGGTGTCAGAGATCGACAGCAAGACCTTCTATCGTTGCAACGCCCTGCGCAGCATCACCCTGCCCGCCTCGGTGAAGAAGATTGAAACGAAGGCCTTTCAGGAGTGCACCTCACTGACAGCCATCGACCTACCCGCCGCCCTGACAGCCATCGGCGACGATGCCTTTGAGAAGTGCGCCTCGCTGCAAAGCATCAAGATACCTATCGCCGTGACCTCCATCGGCAGCGATGCCTTCTTGGAGTGCACGATGCTCGCCAGAGCCGAACTCCCCGTCGCCCTGAAGAAGATTGGTGGCTCTGCCTTTGCCAAGTGCCCGAGCCTGCGCGATGTCATCCTCAACACTCCCACCCCGCCAGCCATCTCCCGAAGCACCTTCAAGGATGTGGTGAGTTGCTCGTTCTGGTTGCCGAAGAACAGTAAGACCCTCTACATGGCCAACAAGGACTGGGTGAAAGTCTACGTACTGAAAGAGAAAGAATAAGATGACACTCTATCCGCAACTGATCATGGATGCGCTGGCGACGGTGACGTATGCCGGCACGAAGAAGAGTCTCGTGGAGAGCGGGATGGTGGCTGATACGCCGTCGGTAGCCGCTCCGCAGAGCAAAGGCGAGCCGTGGAAGGTGAAGGTCGTGCTGGAGTTCCCCCGCGATACCGATCCCTTCCTGCGCTCCACCGTCAAGGCCGCCGAGGCAGCCATCAAATACCACTGTGGGAAAGACATCGACGTCGAGATTGTCACAGAGTTCAAGAGCGTCCCACGCCCAGAGGTCGGTCAGATGCTGCCAGGCGTGAAGAATATCATCGCCGTGAGCAGCGGCAAGGGCGGCGTGGGCAAGAGCACCGTCTCTGCCAACCTCGCCATCGCCCTGGCACGCTTAGGCTATAAGGTGGGTTTACTCGACACCGATATCTTCGGGCCCTCGATGCCCAAGATGTTCGATGTTGAGGATGAGCGTCCCTACGCCGTGAAGAAAGACGGGCGCGACCTCATCTGTCCCATCGAGAAATACGGCGTGAAATTACTGAGCATCGGCTTCTTCGTCTCGCCCACCACCGCCACACTCTGGCGCGGCGGCATGGCCACGAGTGCCCTGAAGCAACTCATCGCCGATGCCGACTGGGGCGAACTCGACTACTTCATCCTCGACACCCCGCCAGGCACCAGCGACATCCACCTCACGCTCCTGCAGACGCTCCCCATCACGGGAGCCGTCATCGTCTCCACCCCACAGCAGGTGGCCCTCGCCGATGCCCGCAAAGGCATCGACATGTACCGCAATGAGAAAGTGAACGTCCCTATCCTCGGCCTGATAGAGAACATGGCATGGTTCACCCCCGCCGAACTGCCCGAGAACCGTTATTATATCTTCGGACGCGAGGGTTGCAAGGCACTTGCTCAGGAGATGAATGTCCCCCTGCTCGCACAGATCCCCCTTGTGCAGAGCATCTGCGACAGCGGCGACAATGGCACACCCGCCGCGCTGAGCAGCGACACTGCTACAGGACTTGCCTTCATCAACTTGGCCCAAGCCGTCGTCACCGTCGTCAACCGCCGCAACAAAGAACAGCCGCCCACCCATATCGTGGGCATGAAATAAGTGCGTATTGTATTAAAGAAATGCGTATCGGCAGACGAAGAGAGCGGCCAATAGTATGGTGGCCCAGTTCATGTTGTTACGTGCATCCTTATCCTTCATGGTACCCGACAACAGGTGAATCAGCACATACGAGATCACACCCAGCAGAATACCGTCGGAGATGCTGTAGGTGAGTGGCATCATCACAATACAGATAAAGCAAGGAATACCTGTCACATAGTCGGAGAAGTCAACCTTGCGCACATCGTACATCATCATAACTCCAACCAGTATCAATGCGGCTGCCGTAGCCTGATCGGGGATGGCCAGGAACAGTGGGGCGAAGAGCAGTGCTACAGCAAAGCACAGGGCTGCCGTAAGACTGGTGAGACCACTGCGCCCACCAGCATTCACACCTGAGGCACTCTCCACATAGGTCGTCACTGTAGATGTGCCAAGCATGGCACCTACAGTGGTACCGATCGCGTCAGCCATGAAAGCCTGATTCAGGTTCTTCACGTTACCATCGTCATCCACCATACCGGCTCGGTTAGACACGCCTATCAGCGTACCTATCGTGTCAAACATATCGATAAACAGGAAGGTGAGCACCACTACGATCATATCGACAGTCAGAATATTGTGCCACTCGAACTGCCATAAGATAGGTGTTATCGATGGCGGCGTTGAGAAAATGCCCGTATAGTTTGTGATACCCAACGGGATACCCACGATGGTAGTGATCAAGATGCCGAGGAGCAATGCCCCAGTCACACGCCTGACGAGCATGGCAGCCGTAAACACGATGCCGAAGATGCCTAACAGCACGGCTGGGTCGTGCATATTGCCCAAAGTGATAAAGGTCGATTCCGACGAAGTGACAATACCCGCACCCTTCAGTCCGACGAAGGCAATGAATAATCCGATACCTGGACTGATGGCACGCCGCATCACCAGCGGAATAGCATTGACGATATGCTGACGCAGTCCTGTGACGGTGAGCAGGATGAAGATGATTCCTTCTATCAGTACCGCAGTCAGTGCGAACTGCCAACTATAGCCCATGGTCAATACCACGGTGAAGGCAAAGAACGCATTCAGTCCCATGCCAGGAGCCAGGGCAAACGGCAACTTGGCATAGAGTGCCATCACCAGCGTACCCACGATGGCAGAAAGACAGGTTGTGGTAAACACAGCACCGGCATCCATGCCTGTTTCCGATAGGATACTGGGATTAACTGCCAGGATGTAGGCCATCGTCAGGAATGTAGTAATGCCACCTATCACCTCCTTACGCAAGGTCATCGTGGCTGGATCGAATCCAAACAATTGTTGTATCATACCTTGATCAGTTATGTCGTAAAGTTATCGTCGGCTATAAGACTGTTATATGCTATCTGCGATGCGGCGGCAGAAGCCTTCGTGGCGGCGGCGCACATATTCCGTGAGCAGTCCCATGGCGAAGACCTCGAAGAGGAAGAACTCAGCGGGCAGGTCGATCAGACAGAAAAGGAACAGCCAGAAGGAACGGAAGTTGAACGTGAGCAAGCCGTTCCAGAACATCAGCGCCAGCGACGAGCGGTGGATATCCTCATGCACCGTCTGTGGCACCTGATCCATGCTACCGAACTTACTGCGCAGCACCGACAGCAGACGCTGGAACTGCGGCGTGACCTTCTCCTGCTTACGCGTATAGTCGATGTACGACTTCTGGAACCAGCGCACGTAGCCAGGTGTCTCAGGCCCCATTCCATCGTAGATCTCCTGCTGGCGCACGCTGTTGTCGAACTCGCTGCCCTTCTCGCCCTTCAGGAAGAAGAGATGCGCCTGAATGTAATAGTCGGCCAGTCGCTGCTGCGAGGCGATGCCCTTAAAGCCTGACAACAGACCAAAGACAAACACGACAGCCGTAGCAATCCACACGTTCGTCGGCGTGTCGGCGATGCCGAGCCAGCCAAATTCCAGACTGTGATAATGGTAGAAGCGCCACACAAAGGCCACATAGATGGGCGTGAACCACGTGAAGCCTGCCAGTCCGTCAAGGATGCGGCCCACACGGCTCTTCTTACCCGTCATGCGGGCCAACTGACCGTCGGTGCAGTCGAGGATGTCGGCAACCATCAGCAGTGCGATGGCGGCAAGGTTGTAGAGAATGCCGGCGGTACCCTCGTAATAGAAACTACCGTGGGCAAACAGCACGCAGCTGCCTGCGCCGATAAACATCGACAGTATGGTTACCGTATTGGGGTGGATATCGAAATAGTCGAAGCCTTTTGCGCAATAGTAGCAGAGCGGACGGATGACATGGAAGTCGAGCCAATCCTCCGTCTCTGCGGATTTCAGGGTCTGAAAGTATTTCTCATTCATATCTTTGATGTGTTTAATCGTTTGATACCAAGACGCACCTGACGCTTCTTGCGGAGGTAGTCGAGGCGCTCGCGGGCATGCTGGCGTGAGATATGCAGTTGGTGGCCATAGACAAGGCAGGTCGCAGCAAAGTAGGCAGCCGCCTGAATCCACAGATAGCGCACCTCAGGGGCCACATCGCCGAGGGTGCCGCCCAGCGTGTTCATCCGCACGAAGGCACGGATGCCGAAAGTGCTGGGGAAGAGCCACGACACGCCCTGCCAGGCACCGGGGATGGCCGACTGCGGCCATGACACACCTGTGAGGAACAGCAGGGGCAGTGAGATGAACACCACGAGGAGCATCACGTTCTCACGGTAGCGCACGAGGCACGACACCGTCATGCCGAAGAAGATGCACGCCAGTACGTAGGGCACCATCAGCGCCAGGAGGTTCTGCCAGGTGGCCAGTTGCAGGAAATGGAAGAGACGCGGCACGACCATCGTGAGGAAGGCGCCCATGACGGCATAGACCATCAAGTAGCACAGCGACTTGCCCAGGACGATACGCCCCACCCCGCCGTAACAGTTGTTGATCGGCACGAGGTCACCGTAGCGGTTGCGCTCGCGGGCAGTGCCTGCCGCCAGTCCGATGCCCAGCACCAGCGTCTGTTGCAGGATGAGCATCAGCACGGCAGGGAGAATGGACGAGCCATAGCCGCCCTGCGGATTGAAGATGGGCACGTCCTCGAAGTCGAGCGGACGGGTGGTGATCTCGTCCTCGCGGGCAGTATAGTTGCCAGAGACCTTGGTCTGTATCTCGGCACCCATCGCCTGAGTCACAGCAATGGAGGTCTGGTAGATGGCCTTATAGGCGAGCATCAGTGCCATGTCGCAATAGACACTGACGGTGGCCTGTTCCATACGGTTCAGATGGCTGGCAAAGTCCTCGGGGATGAGGTAGATGCCCTTCACCACCTGCCGACTGACGAGCGACTGCGCATCGTCGAGGTCTTCGGCATAATAGGCCACCCGCACATCAGGCGAGGCGTCGCACATCCGGATGAACTGGCGCGACTGCTGCGAGTGCGACAAATCGACCACTGCCACAGGCACCTCATGGACCACCTCATTGTTGTAGATCCACGAGTAGAGCAGCGGATAGACGAGTGGTACGATAACGCAGAAGATGAGCACGCCCTCGTCACGGAAGACCTGCTTGACCTCCTGCCGCCACACGTAGGCAGCATCCTCCAACCAGTTATATATATTATGGAATATAGACATAGGTGAGCATGGCGTTTTTAATCTTACGGATGACGAGCCACGGCAACAGCGTGAAGGCGATGAGAGCCACGAGATGGTACCATGCATCGACGAGCGGGAAGCCGTTGAACACGGTGATCTGATAAAGCATATAGTAGTGGCGCAACGGGAAGAGCCACGAGAGCGCCTGTATCGGGGTGTCCATACCCATCACGGGGAAGGCGGAGCCTGCCAGCGAGAAACTGAGCACCGCCCAGAGCGAACAGATACTCATCGACATACGGAGCGACGGCATCAGTCCGAAGGCGAACACGCCGAAGCCGATGGAGGCAAACACCTCCAAGAGAGCCAACAGCACGATGCTGCCCCAGCCCCCGACATGCGGGAAATGGACCACTTGGTAGATATAGAACTCATAGAAGCATATCAGCGTGAGGAACACCAGTGCCTGAGGCAAGTATTTCCCGAGGATGGCAACGATGATGTTGCCATCGGCTTTCGCTATCCACTCCTTGCCACGATCGAACTTCAGTTCCATACCGAGGGAATAGGCACTGATGAGAAACATAAAGAGCATCATCACACCCGGCACGAAGACGGTGGAGAGGTAGAGATTGTAGTTGGTCCAGGGATTGGCAATCTGGTGCAGATCGATGCGAATGGGTTGCAGGAAGGCCTGTATCTGTTCGGGCGTATAGCCCTTGGCACGCATCGTGGCTTGTCCCACGGCAGCGGAGCCGAGGTTGGAGATGGTCTTCAAGTCCTTCATCAGCAGTGCACCCGACATGATGGAGGCGAGATTGTAATAATAGGATATCTTGGGGCGACGCGAGGAGAGCAGTGCCTCCGTCGTACCCTTAGGGATGTAGAGGAAGGCGTAGATCTCATTGTCCTGGATGGCCTGACGCGCCTCGGCGACACTCGGATAACGCGCCACCACCTGCGAACTCTGGAACGCATCGAGACGACGGACGAGGCTGCGCGAGGTGGAGGTATTGTCGAGATCGACGATGCCAACGGGCATATCCGTAGGCAGGCCGTCGTCCATCAACGATGTGAAGAAAAACAATGCCAGGAGCGGGAAGACGACCATGCAGAAACCGTAAATGGGATTCTTCCACAGAATCTTGCACTCACGCTTCGCGATAACCCAGATATTTCTTAGATACCTCACCATCTAACTCCTGACTCCTGACTACTTAATAATCAACGACATGCCAGGACGGAGGCCTTCGAGTTTCTCGACGGGACGAGCCTTCACCTCGAAGGTCTTCAAGTCGTACTGGCCGTTGGCCTTCGTAGCCTTCCACACAGCATACGAGCCCTGATCCTTCAGGTAATAGACTTTCATCTTCACCTCTTTGTTAAAGGCTGGCACGAAGGCAGTAAACTCATCGCCCACCTTCATGTCATTCAACTGATCCTCGCGGACATTAAACGTGCCCCACATATCGTCCATCACGGCAATCGACATGATGGGAGAGCCAGTGCCGACCAGTTCGCCCACCTTCGGGAAGATGTCACTCACCTCACCATCCTTCTGAGCCACCTGCACCGTCTCGTGGATATAACTGTTCACCTCGTTGACGGCACCCTTGGCACGACCCACCTGAGCGGCAGCAGCCATCTTGTCCTCCATACGGGCACCATTCACAGCCATGTCGTACTGGCTCTGGGCGGCTTTCATCTGAGCCTCCATCGCCTTGTAGTTGGCATAGACCTCATCACGCTTCTGGGCAGAGACAACGCCCTCGTCGAAGAGCCGCTGGATGCGACCATACGATTTCTCGGCAATCTCGAAACCTGCCTTCGCCTGCTGGAGCACGGAGAAGGCACCCTGGATCTGTTCCTTGCGGGCCCCGTTCTGGGCTTTCAGTTCGAGGGCGGCAGCGGCATTCTCCGCACTGCGAGCCTGTTCCATCTTGGCACGCACCTCAGGGGCATCGAGGATGGCGAGGGTATCGCCAGCCTTCACAAAGTCGCCCTCTTTCACACGGATCTCGAGGATTCGACCAGGTACCTTACTGGACACACGGTACTCCGTGACCTCCACCTGCCCCTGAATGACATTGGGCTCACGGTCAAGGGCAAAGAATCCGATGAGGGCTACGATAATGATTACTGCTACAAAACCAACAATGGCAAGCAGGATGTTCTTATGTTGACTATTTGCTGACATAATGGTATTATTCTAATGTGCCGAGGGACTTTTGCAAGTCGACCTGGCTAAGTTTGACATCTATTTCTGCATCGATTTTCTGCGACTGCGCCTGCAACCAAGCAGTCTGAGCCTCCATCACGGTAGTGGGGGTGATGACTCCCTCCTTGAAACCGAGGGTAGCAGTGCGCAGGTTCTCGTCGGCACGGGCGATGTTGGCATTTGCCATCGTGAGTTTTTTGTTGGCTTCAGCCACACGGAAGGTGTTCTGGTTCACCTGCAACTCAATCATCTCGCGAGCCTCTTCCAATTCGAGACTGGCAATGCTTGTGGCACCCTTGGCTGCACGCACCTTATAGGCCACATCGCCCCAGTTCCAGATGGGCACCCGCACCATCACGCCCACATTCCACAACCCACGGAACTTCTTCTCGAAGCCGTTATACAGGCTGGGATTGGTGATGAGGTAGCCACCCGTGAGCATCACCTGTGGCAGATTGCCTGCTTTCAGCACATTGGTAGCCTGCTTGGAGAGATCTATGGTATTTTGGAGCATCTTCAGTTCAGGGCGGCAATTCAGGGCGATATCGGTGGTATTACCGGATAACCCAGTAATTCCGGATGACACGGAGATCTCCTCCGCATTCTCGTCGGCGAGGGTGATATCCTCATTGACAGGCAGGCCACAGAGTTCGCAGAGCAGCATCTTCGACAGCACCAGACCATCGTTGACTTTCGTGACAGCCATCTCTGCCTCGTTCACTTTCACACTCACACTCAGGCCCTCGCTGCGGGTAGCCACACCCTCCTCGATCATCTTACTGACATCCGAGTCGAGTTTCTTCACGAGGTCCAGATAGCCGTCTGCAAGTTTCTTCTTATGCGTCAGCGACACCACCTGCCAGTAAGCCTGGTCTATCTTGTAGAGCGTGGCCTGTCGCTTGGCCTCAGTGGAGTTCTGTGCCAGACTCTCACTGATGTCAGCCATCTTGTTCATCGCGATGATGGCTCCACCCATGAAGACAGGCTGTGTCAGCAGGATCGATCCTGCCCACATATTACGTGTGTCGGTATGGAAGGCCTCCACGATATCAGCACCGATGGCATTCAGTTGTCCTGCCAGGTTCGTGATACCCTCCTGCATCTGTGCCTGCAAGCCACCCATCGTCTGTTGCACCTGAGCAGCGGGCAATCCCATCTGAACGAAGGTACCACCCAGTTGGGTCAAAACCTGCGAGAGTCCCTGCATCTGTGGCTGCATACCTGTGACCATAGCAGTACCCAGGTTAGGGAACATACTCTTCTGAGCATCATTCAACAGAGAAATCTCACGACTGGTGTGCTCATAGGTTCCAACAGCACTCACGTGTGGCAGATACTTGGTGCGTGCCGCCTTACGGGCATTCGCAGCCACATCCTGCTTGACTTGCGAGATACGCATCTGTTTGTTGTTACGCAGCGCCATCGCCCGACAACTGTCAAGTGTCAATAGCCGCTGAGCAGGAGAAATGATAAGTGATGAGTGATAAGTGATAAGTACCAACAGTACTTTCACCCAACACATCACAGCCGACTCCTGAAATTTAATCAATCCTTTCATTTCTTCATTATTTCATTCTTTCATTCAAAGTTGAACGTTCTTGATCCGATCATATTGCCATCGGCAAAGATGCTGACACGGTATTGGCCGCCTTCCAACATCTGCGACACATCCCAGTAGGTACTCACCGTCACCTCCTCACCTGTGTACTCGATGTTCTTCTTCATAGAATACTGAAGGTTTTTGTTCTCATATGGGAACGACCCGCCACCGCTAAGCACGTTGCCGCCAGGATTCTGGATACGCACATAGACAGTACGGTTGCCGTTCGAGGCAGTCACATTCTTCGTGATGGTAAAACTGACGTGCATCTTCTTCGTATCCTTCAATTTCTTCGTAGGCTTGTCGCGCTTGTTCAGCAGCGAGAGACTGATATTCGTCGCATCCAGTTGGGCAGCGATGGCCACCTTCTCGGAGAGAGATGCTTTTTCACTGTTCAGACCTGCCACTTGGGCATTGCGCTGTTCCAGTTCAGCACTCACACGACTGTTCTCCTGTTTCAGGCTCTCGTTCAGACGGTTCAGCGAGTCAACCTGGATGATATAACTACGGAGCACCTCACGCACCGTGGCGAGTTCCTTTTTCAATCGGGTAATCTCTCGGGCATCGTCAGCCTTTACCCGCTTCAACTCCTCCAAAAGGCGCTGTGTCTTCATCTGCTCCTGCGTCAACTGCTCCACGATGGAGTCGTTGTTGATCTGCGTCTTCATCTCACTATACTGCAAAGCAAAGCGCTCATATTCGTTCTCCATCTCCTGTTTGTCGAGTTCCGCCAGTTCCTGCATGTCCTTATTCACCTGCTTTTGCTGCTGCAGGTCCATAAAGAGCCACGCGGCTCCAGCAATTAGGGCGAGTATCACCACTGCCATCAGTGGCACCAAAAATTTCTTCATATTCTGTCTTTATCGATAAATTTGGGTGCAAAGGTACTTAATTCTACTGAAACCACAAAGTTTTTTCACATTTGTTTGGCCATTTCACAGAATTATACTATATTTGCAACATCTTTCTAAAAGAAAGGCCTATGCGAAAAGATAGTATTTTACACAAGGTCTTCTACCTCTATTACGACGGTTTCCGTTCGATGCGACTTGGACGGACGCTGTGGGCGATTATCCTCATCAAACTCTTCATCATCTTCGTGGTGTTGAAACTATTCTTCTTCCCCAACTTCCTGAAGCAGAATGCCAAGGGCGACGAGGCAGGCTTCGTGGCGAGTGAACTCGTTGAACGCGCAAATCCCTAAAAAACCAAATAATTTATGATCAACAACCTCTTTCTAAACATTGATGCCGGAACCATCGACTGGTCACGAGCGCAGTTTGCACTCACGGCAATCTATCACTGGCTGTTCGTCCCACTTACCCTGGGACTGGCTGTTATCATGGGCATCGTAGAGACGAAGTACTATCGTACTCGCGACGAGTTCTGGAAGAACGCTGCCAAATTCTGGCAGAAACTCTTCGGCATCAACTTCGCGATGGGTGTGGCTACGGGCATCATCCTCGAATTCGAGTTTGGTACCAACTGGTCAAACTACTCCTGGTTCGTGGGTGACATCTTCGGTGCGCCCTTGGCTGTGGAGGGCATTGTCGCCTTCTTCATGGAGAGCACCTTCGTCGCTGTGATGTTCTTCGGCTGGAAGAAGGTATCGCCAGGCTTCCACCTCGCCTCGACGTGGCTCACGGGCTTAGGTGCCACCATCTCCGCCTGGTGGATTCTTGTGGCGAATGCGTGGATGCAATATCCCGTAGGCTGCGAGTTCAATCCTGACACGATGCGAAATGAGATGGTGTCGTTTGCCGAGGTGGCCCTCTCTCCCTTCGCCATCGACAAGTTCTGTCACACGGTGATCTCTTCCTGGATCATTGGTGCCATCTTCTGTGTGGCTGTCTGCTGTTGGTATCTGATGAAGAACCGCGAGGTGAAACTTGCCACTGAGAGTCTGAAGATTGGTGTCTGGGTAGGTCTGATTGCCGCTGTGCTGGCTGGTGCCACAGGGCATAAGTCGGCCCAGAGCGTGGGTGAGGTACAGCCCATGAAACTCGCTGCAATGGAGGCCCTCTATAATGGCGGTGAGGATCAGGGACTGACTGCCATCGCCTGGGTGAATCCCTTCTGTCAGCCCGACTATGCCAACGAGGAGGCTGCCCCGTTGAAGTTGGAGATGCCCTACGCCCTGTCGTTTATGGCAACGAATGATATCCACGGCTATGTGCCTGGCATCAACGATATCCTCAATGGCTACACCAAGCCCGACGGTACCGTAGAGCCTTCTGTCGATGAAAAGATTGCACGTGGCAAACAAGCCATCGAGGCACTGGCAGCCTACCGGAAGGCGAAGGCCGAAGGTGCCGACGAAGCCACTCTCAACGCCCAACTCTCAACGCTCAATGAGAACATGAAATACTTCGGCTATGGCTATATCAAGGACAAGTCGGAGGTGGTGCCATATATCCCCGTCAACTTCTGGGCGTTCCGCATCATGGTGGGACTGGGGTGTGTCTTCATCCTCTATTTCCTTGTACTGTTGCTGTTGATGTACGACATACCGTTCCTGTCCGTCTTCACACGTCGTCTGCTGGCTACCATCGGACTGTTGCCAGAAACAATGGCTGATGCGCCAAAGCGTCTTACTGGACTGCCATCGTGGCACTACTGGACTGCCATCGTACTCGTGCCGCTGGCCTATATCGCCTCTGAGTGCGGATGGCTCGTGGCTGAGTTCGGACGCCAGCCTTGGACCATTCAGGACATGTTGCCCACCTGGGCTGCTGTCTCTGACCTGAATGCCGGCAGCGTCGCCCTCACGTTCATCCTCTTCCTCATCCTCTTCTCCACAATGCTGGCTGTGGAAATCAACATCTTACTCAAACAAATCAAGAAAGGACCAGAACTATGACATACGAATTCTTACAGCACTATTGGTGCTTCATCGTATCACTGCTTGGTGCGATATTAGTATTTCTGTTGTTTGTACAGGGTGCCAACTCCGTGGCCCGTTCATTGGGCTGGACAGAAGAAGGCCGACGCCTCGTCTATAACTCCACAGGTCGGAAGTGGGAGTTCACCTTCACCACCCTCGTCACCTTCGGAGGAGCCTTCTTCGCATCCTTTCCACTTTTCTATTCGACGAGTTTCGGTGGTGCCTACTGGCTCTGGATGATTATCCTCTTCACCTTCGTACTCCAGGCTGTCAGTTACGAGTTCCAGAACAAGATCGGCAACTTCCTCGGCCCGAAGACCTTCCAGTTCTTCCTCACGTTGAACGGCATTGTGGGTCCGCTGCTGCTGGGTGGTGCCGTCGCCACCTTCTTCGAGGGTTCTAATTTCATCATCGAGAAGAACAACCTCATCGACGCTGGCGCCATCACGCCTATCATCAGTCGTTGGGCAAATGCCTCCCACGGTCTGGATGCGCTGCTCAATCCCTGGGTACTGGTTCTCGGCTTCGCAGTGGTGTTCCTGGCTCGCATCTTAGGCATCCTCTACGTGATGAACAATGTCAACGATGAGGATATCCGCTCTCGTGGCAGTGTGCGTCTGATCGGTGCTGCCGTACCATTCCTCGTGCTCTTCGTGGCGTATCTCGTCCACCTGTTGTTAAAGGAAGGCTTCGCTGTCAATCCAGAGACGGGTGAGATCTTTATGGAGCCCTATAAGTACTTCAACAACTTCATCGAGATGTGGTATCTTCTGATCTTACTCTTCATCGGTGTCGTACTAGTGCTTTTCGGCATCGGCAAGACCATCGTCTCGAAGGATTATATCAGTGGCATCTGGCCCGCAGGCATCGGCACGGTACTCACCGTCCTCGCCCTGTTACTCTGCTGCGCCTGGAACAATACCGCCTACTATCCCTCAACAGCCGATTTCCAGAGTTCACTGACACTCACCAACTCCTGTTCGAGTGAGTTTACCCTGCGTACGATGTTCTATGTCTCGCTGCTGGTGCCTTTCGTGCTGGCCTACATCGTCTACGCCTGGCGTGCCATCGACGCCAAGAAACTTGACAAGGACGAGATCAACAGCGACCACGCCTACTAAGGCTCTAGGCTATCCTAGGAACCTAGGATTGCCTAGGATTGCCTAGGATCGCCTAGGATTCTTAATAATATTGATATATTCCTGGTAGGGGATATACCTGCCACCCATAGAACGGAGGTGCGGCGTTTCGAACTGACAGTCGATAAGCCGCCCTCCTAATATTTCTAACATGTGAGCCAGATGGATAAGGGCATACTTGGAAGCATTGGGAACCAGCGAGAACATACTCTCGCCAAAGAACGAGGCACCAAGGTTTACGCCATAGAGTCCACCCACAAGCCGATCATTATCCCACACTTCGACACTGGCGGCAAAACCCTGCCGATGCATTTCCGTGTAGGCCTCAATGATGTCAGGTCCCAGCCAGGCGCCTTCTTCCTGATTGCGGTTCTGTGCAGTGGCACACCCTCGTATCACCCCCTCGAAATCCTGATTGATGGTGGGTCTCAAGATGTGTTTGTTGATGAACTGCTGCATCGTGTGACTGATATGGATCTCATTAGGGAAGATGACGAAGCGCTGCAAGGGACAATACCAAAGAGGTTCCTTCTGATGACGAAACGAAAACCAAGGGAAGAAACCGTTTGAATAAGCCAGCAACAGACGGTCTACCGACAGGTCGCCACCAATCGCAATCAGTCCATCCTCCTCTCCCTGATAAGGATCCGGAAACCAGAGGTCATTATCTAATTGAAATACCGGCATCGCCTTATCTCACGCTTCCCTTCATCTTATCCGATGTACCGTATGATCATATCAGCGATTTCCTTCTCTGTCTTGCCATCGGCAGTGATGACGAGTTGATAGTTGCGGGTGTCGTAGCGCGAAGTGCCTGTGTACTTCGTAACGTAGTTCTCTCGCATCTTATCCACCCGCTCGATAATCTTGCGGGCCTCGTCGGGTGTTGTGTTCTGCTTGCGGGCAACACGCTCCACACGGTAGTCCATCGAGGCCTGAATGAGGATGCTCAGGTGGTTAGGATGATTGCGAAACACGTGGAAGCCACTGCGACCAGCCACGACACACGATTTCTCGGCTGCGAGATTCTGCAATATCAGTGTCTCGGTCTTGAACATCTCGTCGGTTGTAAGCAGATCAGGGGCATCAACCCTATTCGACAAGTAGTAGTTCATACCCATGCCTGCGTCTATCTTCAGGATGCGCTGCACGTCGGCCCACCAACTATGTTTGCGGCCTTTCAACCGCTCAATCTCTGCAGTAGTGAGGTTGTACTTCTCCTGCAAAGCCATAATGACTGCCTTGTCGTAGAAAGGCACACCTAATCTCTCTGCCACCAGGCGGCCAATGGTGCGTCCGCCACTTCCTAACTCACGGTTTATCGTGATTACAAATTGTTCGTTCTTTTTCATTTGAATGTCCACATTCTCCAAACGACGATACCTATCGTCCTTTTGCTTTATTTCTAATAACACGGCAAAGGTACGAATTATTGAGCATAGTTCCAAATAAAATGCAATTATTTTTTGAGTGCGGAGCAGTATTTTTAACTCCGGAGGGCACGCATGGCGTTGAGGACGGCAAGGACAGTGACGCCTACATCGGCAAAGACGGCAAGCCACATGGTAGCAAGACCGAAGGTGGCAAGGAGGAGTACAGCCACCTTAACACCAATGGCAAACCATACGTTCTGACGGGCTATCGAGAGGGTGCGTCGGGCTATGCGGATGGCGAGGGCTATCTTCGAGGGCTTATCATCCATCAGCACCACATCGGCTGCCTCAATAGCGGCATCGGAGCCAAGTCCACCCATTGCTATACCCACATCGGCACGGGCCAGCACAGGGGCATCGTTGATGCCATCACCAACGAAAACAAAATTGTGTAGTTGCTCTACCTGAGCAACTTTGTCGGCAGGGAGTAGCTCTGCGTGGTATTCAGAGAGATGGAGTTCATTGGCGACATGATCAGCCACTTCTTGACGATCACCAGTAAGCATGATGGTACGAGCGATGCCAAGTTGTTGGAGTTGGGCAATGGCCTCAGCACTGTCGGACTTGATCTGGTCGTTGATGACGATATGGCCCGCATATTCACCATCGATGGCTACATGAATGATAGTGCCGGTATCGGCATGATGTCCATGTCCGCACTGCGGGCAGTCGTGCCATTTTGCACCTATGTCATCCATCATCTTCGTGTTGCCAACGCAGACCATCTTATCCCCTACCCTGGCGCGGATGCCATGACCTGCTTTCTCCTCAACATCACTGACTATGCAGCCATCGGTAGCCTCATCAGGGAAGGCGTTACGCAGGGCAGCGCCAATGGGATGGGTAGAGAAGTGTTCGACATGGGCAGCAAGATGTAAGAGTTCATTTTCATTGCAGGTGTCCGGATGGACGGCAGTGACGGCAAACTGACCATGCGTGAGGGTGCCCGTCTTGTCGAAGACCACCGTATCGACCTTCGCCAACACATCCATATAGTTGGCACCCTTGATGAGGATACCTTTGCGCGAGGCCCCACCGATGCCACCAAAGAATGTCAGTGGCACACTGATCACCAAGGCACAGGGACAACTCACCACCAAGAACATCAGAGCGCGATAGAGCCAAGTGGGGAAGTGAAAAGTGAAAAGTGAAAAGTGAAAAGTGAAAGGTGCGAAGGAGAGCGACAGCCATAGTGGGGGGATGATGGCCAGAGCAATGGCGAGGAACACCACGATGGGGGTATATATACGGGCAAAACGAGTGATGAAGGTCTCGCTCTGGGACTTCCGTTCGCCAGCATTCTCCACAAGGTTGATGATCTTGGAAACGGTACTCTCGCCATAGGCCTTCGTGGTGCGCACTTTCAGCACGCCAGAGAGATTGACGCAGCCAGAAATGACCTCGTCGCCGACATTGACATCACGTGGCAACGACTCTCCCGTCAGCGCCACAGTATTGAGGGCGGATGTGCCCTCGATAATCACGCCATCCAACGGTACTTTCTCCCCAGGGCGAATCACGATGACAGAGCCCACGGGCACCTGGTCAGGAGTGACATCTTTCCCTTCTACATGGGCGATGTCTGGACGGATGTCCATGAGGTGGGCGATGCTGTCGCGGCTCTTGCCTTCGGCATAGCCCTCGAAGAGTTCACCGATCTGGAAGAAGAGCATCACGAAGACGGCTTCTGGGAACTCCGTCTCAGCCCCAGGCAGGAAACCGATGCAGAGGGCGCCAATGGTGGCAATGGACATGAGGAAATGCTCGTTGAACATCTCACCCTCAGTGATACCCTCCCAGGCCTCATGTAATGTCTCGTGGCCTATAAATAAATATGGTATAAGATAGACCAACAGCAGTTGCCAAGTGGAGAGATTCAGATGTTTCTCCACCAGCACGGCTGCAATCAATAAGACGGTGGTGACACCAATGAGCCAGATTTGCTTCTTCAAGGAGTGCTCTTCATGCTCGTGGTGGTGTTCATGTTCGTGATGATGCTCGTGCGAGCAGTTTTCACAATGTTTGTGGGAATGAGAATGTGCCATATCTTTGCTGTTTCTAAAATTTCACGCTGCAAAAATACGGCACATTTTATGCAACTTGGTTGCAAAGACTATTATTTAAGTCACGATTCCCGCCTGGGAGCGGGAATCACTGTTATTTGTGGCTCTATATCATAAACAATTATAAATATGAATGAGGATTTGTCGGGAATTCGATGAATATCACTATCTTTGCAGATATAATTTGCGAAACGAATGGCCCATATTGCTATCTTTACACTGACATCTGAACTGCATGACGAGCAAACCGTCAATGCCGTCACCAGAGATTTCCTTGGCAGCCTTGGTATTGATTATTTGTTCAAAGGCAGCGACTACTCCGATTATGGAAGCCATATGCTCAACCTTATCTATGTAAGGACAGGTGGAACAGAAGGTATCTTCAAAGAACTGCTCCCTGATTTATTGGAGAAATCAAACCGTCCCTTTTACCTGTTGACTTCTGGGAAGAGCAATTCCCTTGCCGCTTCGATGGAGATTCTCTCATATCTTCGCCAGAATAATCTAAAAGGGGAGATCATTCATGGCAGAACAGAGTATATCAACAGTCGCATAAGTCTTTTAGAAAAGGTAGAAGAGGCCAGGAAAAAGATGGACGGGTGTCGGCTTGGCGTGATAGGAGAGCCTTCAAACTGGCTGATATCCAGTTATGCTGATTATGATATCGTGAAGAAGCGTTTGGGTATAGAATTAGTGGATGTGCCAATGGACGAACTGCTTGATACATTTACACGCATCCCCGAAGAAATGCCAAGTGAAACTTCCGACAGGGAAGTTATCAGAAATTCTCTCCCTGGAGCCAACAGGATATACAAGGCACTGAGAAGCCTCATCGACAAACACCAACTCCAAGGGTTTACGCTACGATGCTTTGATTTGTTGAGCATGGTGAAGAATACTGGATGTCTGGCTTTGGCAAAATTGAATTCCGAAGGCTTTGTGGCTGGTTGCGAGGGTGATGTACCAGCCATGCTGTCGATGAAGATCATCCAATCCATTACAGGACTGTCAGGTTTTCAGGCTAATCCTTCTTCAATTGACCCAGAAACAGGTGAGATACTCTTTGCCCATTGCACTATTCCTTTGAATATGGTTGAACGGTATGAGTACGACACACATTTTGAATCTGGCATTGGTGTGGGAATCAGAGGTTTTATGAAGGAAGGGACAGTGACGGTGTTCAAGATATCAGGCGACTTGTCTCGCAGTTTTATCGCAGAGGGAACATTGCTCAGGAATCAGTCAAAACCAGATCTCTGCCGTACTCAACAAGTCATCCAACTGTCGGACAAGAGCCAAGTCTCCTATTTCCTGACTAATCCTATCGGCAACCATCATATCATTGTTCCGGGAAGTTACAAATCATTTTTAGAAGAGTTATTGAAATGAAGAAACTGTTATTATCCATCATTCTGCTATCATCCATAGCGAACCTTCAGGCACAGAGCATAAGCCATATCGAGACAACAAAGAACTGGTACTATATTTATGACCAGAACGGCAAGAAGATAAAGACTCTCAGCACCAGTCAAGGCGAACTGAAGGGTTACAGTTCCACGTTCTATATCATCAAACAGGGTACGGCTTTCTATATCACCTATGATGTGAACGGTAAGAGGCTGCATACTTTTGGTGCTGGTTCTGTGGGCGAGATCCTTGGTGTGGCTGGCGATACATTCACCAGTAAGAACGGTGCCTGGATCTATACTTGGAGCAAAGAGGGTAAGAAGATAAGTACGAGGGCGGCAAAGTGATGAAGATAATAGGATCTTAGGGCGAAAAAATGAAAAATATGCGTTAAAATTTGGAAGATAAGAGAAAAATATCTATCTTTGCAGCGTGAAAGGAGAAGCCAAGTAGAGCCACGATGTGCGGAACGGTGGCATGGCTGCGGGGCAAAACCTGTGGAGATGATGAGCAATTCGACCTTGCCGCTTGGTTTCTTTCAATCCAATTATCACAGCGGGACGGCTCTTTTGTGTTAGCTTGCACAAAAGAGCCGTCCCTCCCTGTTTCAGTACAGCGTTAGAGGAACAGCAATCTTCAAGGTCGCAAAATGCGACCTTGAAACCTCGCAAACCCATTGGCTTCATACAGCCCAGAGAAGAGAATGAAAATTGATTCTTGTTATGCCTTGATATCTATATCACAGAGGAACGGTTCTTTTGTGCTAGCCAGCACAAAAGAACCGTCCCTCCGTTTTATAACCTTACCTCTTGTTGATTCCTTTTTAGTATCTGATTCTACATTCTTAGTTGAATCAGATAGAATATCTTGTTTCCCACCACAATGCTGACAGAATTTCGAATCATCAGCTATTTCTTTTCCACAATGTTTGCAATACATAATATTGGTTTTTGATTCAGAATTGAATATATGTTAATAAAAAAGTAAATCAATGTCATTAGGAATTACATATCGTAGGAATCACATATCTTCCCAATTTCCTCCAATGAATAATCACAAGGTGTAAACTCACTATTACACAAACAGCCCCACTTGTCACCTTTTCTTATTTTATAAATAAAATCATACACAACTTTGATTTCATCATATTCAAACTCCAGAATGATTCTACCATTGGCATCTATAACGCCCCATTTACCATTTTTGTACTGCGATGGTTCAAGTTCATTTTTACTATATTCACCCCAATTTTCACCACCTCCTAATTTAATATATTCACAAGGTATTATTTGCTCTCCATTTCTAACGCACCCCCATAGTCCTTGGTATTTAACTCTACCACAAGAACCAATTTCATTATAAATTATTGGCAAAATAATATTTCCATCACGGTCAATCTCCCCACACAAGCCATTAGAATATACAACAATTTCACCATTGTCTTTATCACAATCTTCTAACAGCTTAAATTTATCATAGATAAAATCACATAAGATAATTCCTGTAGATGGATTTATTAAGCCCCACTTCCCATTCTTTTTAACCAAAATAGAATCAAAGTATTGACTATCTTCGGTACAAACATCTTCAAACACATTATTTTTGTTAAGAATCACAAATCCTGCACTCTTATTACCATCAATAAAATACCCAATACTAGATAAAATGAATTTAATGTCAATACTCTCATTATGCTTACCACTATTAGTATTATTAATAGGGTAAACTTTCGTTCCACAATACTGACAGTATAGTGAATCATCGTTTATTTCCTTAAAACAGTGTAAGCAATACATAATACTAATCATTTAATAAATCACTCTCTTTCACCATATACAAATCACCACGCTTATTAGTCAAATAGTAATGTGTACGGTTATGCTTACGATACATCTTGCCAAAGAACAATCCGTCATCATCGACCATCTTAATCAGACAGGTCTTATTAACATCCTCGTCACCGATGGTATATGTACCCTTCTTGACCACATCTGTTATGGTTGAGTCATTTTCTACGATGTAGAACTTGAATTCAAAAGTGCCATCCTTATGGAAGAACATATTCACCGCACAAGCATCAAGTGGCTTGAACCAATAGCCGTAGATGATGCTGTCATCGTATATCTCTGTTGCACTCACGAAGTGTCAGACACTTTGTGAGGATGGATTTCGTCTTCACGACGGGCTGGGGTTTGGAGTAGTCGACTATCCGTTCTTGCATCATTTTCTTATTCATAAGCAGTTGCTTTAAATTGATGTGGCAAAAATACAAAAAAGATTAGAAAGAAATACTATTTTGGACGAAAAAAAGAAAATATTCTAGAAATATTTGGAAGATAAAAGAAAAAAAGCCTATCTTTGCAAGCGAAAGGAAACGATTTCCTCCCGCTGAAATGAAAGAGTAGCACCGTAATCGGGTTAGCAAATCAGTTCAGCGGTTTTTAATTTCCTAAGGTTCTGGATTTCAGCATCAAACATGTTCTGATCAATAATGGCATAGGGTTTGAAAATGCCTGTATTCTTGATTTTGCGTACACAGAGATAGGCTTTGCCACCCAACTGACGACTGTAATAGGCAAAGAAAGCCACGAATATCCTGCGCCAACTTGTTCTTGAAAGCATTGAAGCGGTTGTCCTGTGTGTTTTTACTAACAATGGTTTTCAGATCAGACTTTGTGACCTCCACATCCATTGTAATACCGTTGGTGATTGTGAAGCGCAAAGGGTTATCGCGAAGAGAATCAGCCATCAGCATAGTCTCTTCGCGCAATCTGCGACTCTCATTATAGTATTCTTCTTCTGTGCGTTGTTTCGTTTTCATAACCAAGTGCAAAGGTACAAATAGTTTTAGAAAGAAACGTCCTTTTGAACGAAAAAATGAAAAAAAGGCGTTAAAATTTGAAATATAAGAGAATAAAGTCTATCTTTGCAGACGAATATAATTGCGTATTGATATGAGTAAGCAAGAGAAAGAAGCAAAGGTAAAAGAGTTCTGGGAGTATTATGAGGCGACACAGGGTACTATCACTATTACAGATCCTACTGTACTTGACTAATGCGCCTATTACTTGACACCGCACCACCGCACCGTTTACCCGTTTCGGCGCGTCGGCGCGTCTTTTGCATTTTTCGAATTCCGACACACAGGAAGGCACACCTAACGACCTAACAAACTCACTTTTGTATTTTTCCAGTTGTTACAGTCCGCTTACAGTTACCCAGTTACCCACTTACCCACTTCGGACATTTAGTATTTTTACTCTTTCTTTTGGTTGTATTATTTACACTTATTATTTTATATATTATATATATATTATAATATATATATAATATATAAAATATTTAAAATTAAGTATTTCTAAGTCGAAAAACCTAAATGTCCGAAGTGGGTAAGTGGGTAACTGGGTAACTTTTTGTATTTTGCGAAACACAAATGTGAGTACGTTAGGTGTGTTAGGTCTGGACGTTTTTTCGAAAAGACGCGCCGACGCGCCGAAACGGCGACGCGCCTAACGGTGCGGTGGTGCGGTGGTGCGCTGTTCAAATAGTGTTTTTGAATTTTTCATACATTTCCATCATTGACAGAGGCAGCAGAGACCACAGGCGTTAATTGAATATTTTGCAAGTATTAATCCTCGCAATTGTTAGAATTAATACTTGCAAGATTTTTCCTTAATTGCACGGGTAAAACCCTCTCAGTCGGCATAGTGTCAGGCCTATCAATTTTCTTAACTTTCCGCCACAGTGGAGTCTAAAATAGAGGCTCTACGTTGAGAATAGAGCCCCTATTGCCAAATTTAAAGCCTCTATTTTTACAAATAGTGGCTCTATTATGCTGTATCTCAGAATTATTTCGTAATTTTGCAGCAAGATAACGAATGTAACTTGATTTGTATGAAAAGAATTCTCATCATCATAGCACTGGCAGTGGCGACGCTGGGTGCATCGGCACAACTTCTGTATCGTATCTCGGGGCGTGGACTGGCATCGCCGTCGTATATCCTGGGTACATACCATCTGGCTCCCGTCTCATTCGTTGACTCCATCCCAGGCTTGCGACGCGTGATGGATGAATGTATGCAGACCTACGGTGAACTGCTGACGAGTCAGATGGCCAATGCTGACAGCGTGGCCCTCCTGCAACAGGCGATGATGCTGCCTGATGGGATGACCATCGACAAAGTGCTCTCTGTCGACGAGATGGCCCGTCTGAATGCCTATATGCAAAAACTGCTCGGTATGGATTTGAACAGTCCGTTGCTGGCCCAGCAGATGGGGAGGATGAGTCCCGTGGCGCTGAGTACGAATCTGTCGCTTCTTGCTTTCGTGAAGAAAAATGGTGCGCCAAGCGGCTTCGACGAGTACTTTCAGAAAGAGTCTCTTGCGCATGGCAAAGGTGTGGGCGGATTGGAGTCCATGTCCGATCAGATTAATACACTCTTCAAAAGCATGACGCTGGAACGCCAGAAGGAACTGCTGATGTGCCAAGTAGATAATGCCGACCTCTATGACGAGATGACCGATGCCATCATCCGTGCCTTCTTTGCACAGGACATCAATGCCATCAAGGAGGCGATGGACATCACGCTGAACAACCGTTGTGACTCTACGCCAGAGGAGGAAGACGTCATGATCAACAACCGCAATGCCAACTGGGTGGAAAAAATGCCCACGCTAATGATGCTGAGGCCTACGCTCTTTGCCGTTGGCGCTGGTCACCTGCCAGGCGAGAAAGGTGTGCTGAACCTCCTGCGCCAAGTGGGATATACCGTCGAGGGCGTCGTGGAATGATTTGAGCAAGCACCAGATGAACAGATTGCTTTATCACTTGGTGGCTTTTCTGGTGGTAGCCGTGTGGGGATCCACGTTTGTCTTTACGAAACTGCTGCTTATCGCCGGACTGACGGCAGCACAGATCTTTGTGTTGCGGTTTTTGGTGGCCTACCTGTTGCTGCTCATCTACTCGCTGGCTCGCAAATCCTTCCGGCTTTTCGCGGCTTCGTGGCAGGACGAGTTGCTGATGGTGGCATTAGGCATCACTGGCGGTTCGCTCTATTTCCTGACAGAGAACAGCGCCATGATTTATACCACTACTACCAACACCTCACTCATCGTCTGTCTCTGTCCGCTGTTCGCAGCCCTGCTCATCGCCTGGTTCTATCGATCCCAACGGCTGCATGGCATTCAAATTGTGGGAACAGTGATGGCTGCCATAGGTGTGGTGATTGTGGTGCTGAACGGTCATTTCGTGCTGCACCTCTCCCCTTTGGGCGATGCACTGGCCTTTGGTGCCTGTCTCTGTTGGGCATTCTATTCGCTGCTGATGATTCCAGCCAGCCAGCGCTATGACACAATCTTTACCACTCGAAAGGTGTTCATCTATGGTTTGCTGTCCATGATTCCTTATTTCCTGATCTGGTCAGAAATACCGTCACCCAGTGTGGTATTACGCCCTGACATACTGGCCAACCTGTTGTTTCTGGGTTTTGTCGCTTCCATGCTTTGTTTCCTGGCATGGAACTGGGTCATCAAGAAGTTAGGTGCCACCATCGTGACCAACTACGTCTATTTCAATCCTGTCACCACGGTGCTCTTTGCCTGGCTCATCCTGTCCGAACGCATCACCATCTATTTCCTTATCGGCACCCTGCTCATCCTCACAGGCATGTACCTCTGCAACAAAGTCACAAGCACTCATTAAGAGACCTTCAGGGCTCGTGTAGGAGAACAGATCATATAAATCGAAAAGGGCTTCGGAGATTCCGAAGCCCTTTTCGATTTATTATTCATAACACTCAAAAATCGTATCTACCGTCTGCTTGGGTAGTTTCTTCGTCAGGAGACTAACGATCCACACCACGGGGAAGCCACCCACCATAGCGATGGCACCGCAGTTGATGGGATTGATAGGATTACCAGCGAGCATATTGATGACGGTGAGACCCACGCCCCAGATGAAACAAGCCCAGACAGAGGCGGTGGTCACACCACGCCAGTAAAGACCCAGCATAAACGGTGCAAGGAAAGCACCTGCCAGAGCACCCCAGGAGATACCCATGAGTTGGGCGATGAATGTAGGTGGATTGAGGGCGATGAGCAGCGAGATGACGATGAAGAACATAATCAGCACACGCATCACCACCACCTTACGACGCTCAATCTTCTCTGCCACAATATCGTCGATGGTACCATCCTCCACCTCGCCAGGCAATGATTTCTTGTCGCGATAAATGAGGTCGAGGGTCATCGTGGATGAAGAGGTCAGCACCAGTGAGGCCAGCGTTGACATAGAGGCAGACAGCACCAGCAGCACCACCAGGGCAATGAGCACATCAGGCAGCGTGACCAGCATGGCAGGCACGATGGAGTCGAAGGCAATCTTACCTGTTGCCTCATTGATCACAGGATCATAGAGGCGTCCGAAGCCACCGAGGAAATAGCAGCCACCTGCCACGATGAAGGCAAAGATAGTTGAGATGACGGTACCACGCTTGATGGCACTCTCATCCGTAATCGAATAGAACTTACCCACCATCTGGGGCAGTCCCATCGTACCTAATGAGGTCAGGATGACCACTCCCAACAGTCCCCACGGGTCAGGGCCGAACCACGAGGCAAAGCCACCATTCACGGTGGGGTCGGCATCAGAGGGGATTTGAGCCAGTTTATCCACGGCTGCAGCCAGACCTCCCTGTGCATTCAGCACGGCGAGGATGACAGCCACAATGCCGAAGAGCATGATAATACCCTGAATGAAGTCGTTCATCGCCGTCGCCTTGTAGCCGCCAATAATGACATAGACAGCGGTGAGGATGGACATGATGATGACACAATACTCGTATGGAATCTCAAAGCCCATCTCAAAGAGGCGGGAGATACCACTATAGACACCTGCGGTATAGGGGATCAGGAACACGAAGGCGATGACGGAAGCCACCACACGCAGACCCTGATCGTTGAAACGGGTTCCGAAGAAGTCGGGCATCGTACGCGACTCGATATGCTGGGTCATCAGTTTGGTACGACGACCTAAGATAATCCATGCCAAAAGGGAACCGATAATAGCATTACCGATACCAATCCACGCGCTCGACATACCATAGCGCCATCCGAATTGTCCGGCATAGCCCACGAAGACCACTGCCGAGAAATAAGAAGTACCAAAGGCGAAAGCCGTGAGCCAGGGACCTACGGCACGTCCACCCAACACAAAACCATCAACACTTCTGGCCTGCTTGCGTGAGTACACACCCACACCTACCATCACGACCAGGAAAATAACCGTTAATAAGACTTTTATAATCATTGGTAATCACAATTACTCATTACTAACTACAATAAATTAAAACGCAACTTGTACTTGGGCCTGAAGCCAGTTATAATCCTTTGAACTGATATTCTCACCACAAAGACAACGGGTGTACTGCAGTTGCACACGGCACTTCTTGTAGAACCAGTACTGCAAACCGAGAGTCAGGTTGGTCTGATCCCAGCCGTCCACCTTCGTATTCCTGTCGAAGGTCTCGCCAGAGGCTACGACGTCGAGAGCACCTGCCACAGGGATCGTCGTCGTGACATAACCACCACGTGAACCTACCTCACCATCCTCACCACCAAGCCACTCGGCACGGATACTGGCAGGACGGGCTTCCTTATACTGACCTTCCGAATAGGGTCGTGTCTTATATTCAGCACCTACGCTGTAACGGTTGCGCTTGTAGTTGTCGCCCACCTGAATAGCCGGGTTCCAGACAGCCGTACCCACGGCGCAGCCTGTACCAAGATAACCAGAGCCCACAATGCGAAGACCGTCGAAGGGCTTCACTTCGAGTTTGGCGATAAAGTCTTTCTGATTGTTCTGATCCTTGCGGTTGATACCCTGTCCACTCATCAGGGCGAGGTCATAGTGCAGGACCCCATTGAACAGGTCGCCGTAGATATTAATGCCCATATCACGGCCATAGTTCACACCATTCAGAGGGTCTGGACCTTCGCCAGCCAGATAGAGTACAGCCTGTGAATAGACGTCGATGAGTTCGAGTTGTGTGGGCGACATAGGATTCTCCATCGTATAGGAGTGTTTAAACTGTCCGAGACGGACTGTCAGAGACTTGTCGTTGGAGATGCGATAATCGGTGTAATACTCCTGGACCACACTGGAGAAATCGTGCATAAACATAAACGACCAGCGGTCAGTGATGCGGGCCTTTGCCCAAAGCAGTGTGCGTTTTAGATTGTAAGAGTTGGTTTTCTTTCCATTGGGATCCTGGTAACTCCAGCCTCCCTGTGCATAACCGTTGAGTGTGATACGGCTGGTGAAGTCCTTCATCCAGTCTGTCTCACCATTTTTCCTCTCTTGCCCCATAGCGGCAACACTGCTGAACACTGCCAGTGCCACTGCCAGCGTCTGAAACATGAAACTTTGTTTTCTCATCTTTTCATTTGTTTAATTAAGAGTTTAAGTTTATGCGGCGGCAAAATTAATATTAAAATTTCAAAAAACGATACATATTCCCGTTTTTTTTTGTAAATTTGGGGCCAAAACAGCATAAAACATGAAACAAGACAGTATTTTGCGCGTCGGTATCATCGGCGCTGGATGGATTGCAGAGAAGGCAGCCATCACCCTAAACGGACTAAAGGAATGTGAATGTTATGCCATTGCCTCACGCTCTTTAGAGAAAGCCGAGGCTTTTGCAAAGACATGGAAAATAAGAAAGTCGTATGGCTCGTATGCAGAACTGATCGCAGATCCGGATGTGGATCTGGTCTATGTCGCCACGCCTCATTCTCACCATTATGATGTGACAAAGGAGGCTCTGTTGGCAGGCAAGCCTTGTCTTGTTGAGAAGGCCTTCATGGCTAATGCCAGGCAGACAAAAGAGATTATCGAACTGGCTCACGAACTGAAGGTGTTTCTCGCTGAGGCCATCTGGACGCGTTACCAACCATTAGTAAATATAGTACGCGAACTACTTAACAAAGGTCAAATCGGCACACCACGACTACTGACAGCCACCTTAGGCTACTCGATGGGCGACAAGCCGCGTATCATGCGGGCCGACCTCTGCGGAGGAGCCTTGCTCGACTTGGGTGTCTATGCCCTCAACTTCGTCAGGATGTTCTTCCCTGCCGACATCGTCAGCATGGAGAGCCAGTGCGTGAAATCGAAGACGGGTATGGATCTGACCAATGCCATCAGTATCATACTGGCTGACGGTATGCTTTGTAACCTCCAGTCGAGTGCAGCCTGCGTGGGCGACAATATCGGTGTCATCGCAGGTACGGAGGGCAACCTCATCATCGACAACATCAACAACCCCCAGACCATCACGGTGAACGGTCCAGACCGTACCTACATCGAGACCATCCACGTGCCTCAGCAGATTACGGGTTATGAGTATCAGTTCATAGCCTGCCGTCAGGCACTCATCGACGGTTTGCTGGAACCTCGCGAGATGCCGCATGAGGAGACACTCTACATCATGCAACTGATGGACGGGCTACGCCAGAAATGGGGCGTCCACTACCCGATGGACGAGGAATGAGGTTAAAATTGTTTAATAAAGTGGTTATCAAATAGACTTTGGACATCATGCCGGGTCTTTGTTTAATGTGTCATTTAATTGAAAGGAAAATGAAATCTAGACAATTCCTACTCACAGTGCTGCTGGCGGCGGCATCTGTTTGTCGTGCTCAAGACTTACAGTTGAACGAACAGGAATATTTTGAGCGTCAGGGAGTGAATGTGCTGGTATTCAGCAATAGTTTTAATGGTGGTTTCAATGACGAGAAGAACTCTGGCATTGAAATCATTCATCATGGTGTGCGTACCGTACAGGGCGGAGCCGTCCGCCTGAACAATACGCCCGAGCAATGGGATCTTGTACCGAAGATGACCAGCCGGAAGGTGGACCGCGAGAACGGCAGCATCGAAGTAGCCATGCGTTACGACGACTACGACTTCGACAGCCGTGTGGTGGTGACTGCCAAGGGCAAGGCAGTGGAGATTGCCGTCTATTTGGACAAGCCCGTACCAGAGAAGTTGGCTGGCGAGGCAGGCTTCAATATAGAGTTCCTGCCGTCGCAGTATTGGTTGAAGACCTTCACGATGGACGGACGCCTGAACCGCTTCCCGCGCTATGCCACCAGTCAGACCATCACCCGTCCGAACAGCGAGAAGCCCAGACAGTTCAAGGGTTTCAAGACCTACGACGACCGGGGTACAGGCCGTTTTGTGGATCCTCTGCCCCTGGAGACTGGTCATCAGATTATCGTGGCTACCGACGATCCTTCACGCATGATCCGCATCAGCAGTGATGACGCAGAGTTGAAACTCTACGACGGACGGATGCTGGCACAGAACGGTTGGTTTGTACTGCGCAGCATACTGCCGAAGGGAAAGACGGGCAAGGTGGTGACCTGGACTGTGGAGCCCCACGCCATCCCCAACTGGATCCGTGAACCGAACATCGGTTTCTCGCAGATAGGCTATACCCCAGAACAGCCGAAGGTGGCTGTCATTGAACTCGACAAGAAAGACCAGCCGCTGGCAACAGCCTCGCTGATGCGTATCAACACCGACGGTACGACGACGGAGGCCTACAAGGGCAGCATCCTGTCGTGGGGACCTTACTTTAAATATAATTATGTGAAGTTCGACTTCTCGTCCGTGAAGGAGCGGGGTGTCTACTTTATCCAATACGGCAATACCAAGACAAACGACTTCCTCATCGACGAGCATGTCTATGACAAGATCACCGATGCCACCACCGATGTGTGGGTGCCTATCCACATGAACCACATGTACGTGAACGAGGGCTACCGCACCTGGCACGGAGAACCTTTCAAGGAGGGCTATCTGCAGGCACCTGAAAGCGACCACTTCGACCTGCACCGCCAGGGAGCACAGACCGACACGAAGTACAAGCCCTACGAACTCATTCCCGGTCTGAATATCGGCGGATTCTTTGATGCCGGCGACTTCGATATCGAGACGGGTTCGAACATCAGTGTGGTGCAGAACTTCATCCGCACCTGGGAACTCTTCAAGCCTCAGCGCGACGAGACGTTCGTCAGTCAGAAGCAGCGCTATGTAGACCTGCACCGTCCCGACGGCACACCAGACATTCTGCAGTTCATCGAACACGGCACGCTGAACCTCGTGGCACAGGCTGAGCAGATCGGACACATGGCCTCTACCCTTTCCAACTCCGTTCTCGACAACTACCACCACCTCGGCGATGCAGCCAGCATCACCGACGGTCTGCACTACGATCCATCGCTGAAGCCCTACGAGGTATCTGCCGACGGCAAGCGCAGCGGTACACCCGACGACATGTGGGCCTTCACCACCCGCAACCCCAGCCTCGACTTCCAGGCGGCCACGATGTTTGCCGCTGCCAGCCGAGCCCTCACTGGGTACAACGACGATCTGGCACAGCGTGCCCTCACCCAGTCGAAGCGACTGATGCAGGAAGCCACAGAACTGATGAACCAGCGTAGCCAGCGTTTCGAAAACCAGGATGGACCAAATGCCGACCGCCGTCGTCAGCCCCGCGCCCGTAATAATCGTGGCGACTTGGCAACCAACCTGCAACTCTATGCTGCCACGAAGGAACAGCAGTACCGCGACAACTACGAGCAGCAGATATGGAATGCCCTTGACCGCAACGTGTCTAACACGATGCAGACGGCTCTCGATGCCGTACCTTATATGGACGAGGCCTACAAGCAGAAACTACGTCCCTACGTGGAGAAATATGAAGCCTACATCAAGGACTTCGACAAGCAGAACCCTTATGGCGTACCCATCGGACTGGGCAACTGGGCCGGCGTGAATGCCGTTCTGAACTTCGGCATCACGGTGAACTATGCCCACATCTATTTCCCCGACATTGTGAGCAAGGATGAGGTCTACCGCGTCAGCAACTGGCTCTACGGCTGTCACCCCTATCATAACTACTCGTTTGTAGCCGTGGTGGGTGCCACCCGTCCGAAGCAGGTATTCTACGGTAACAACCGCGCCGACTTCTCTGCCATCCCTGGCAACGTGGCTCCCGGTCTGCTCTTCCGCAAGCCCGACCACTTCGAGAACTACGATGACTGGCCTTTCCTCTGGGGACAGAACGAGGGCACCATCGCCGGCAATACCCAGTATATCATCTTCGGCTCCGCCTTGAAGAACATCGTAGCAGAGAAGTAGAACGCCTATGATGCCATTGCAGAAGATACGCACGTCGTTCTCCGCACAACTCTCGTTGTGGGTGGCCGGTTTCGTGCTCGTCATCAGTGCGGTTGTTATCATTCTGCTGGTACGATTCTCGGAGGATGTCATCCGCGACGAGACCATCGACACGACATTGCAGGCACTGGAGAACACGGCGCTGAGGATAGACAATACGCTGCGGCAGCAGGAGATAACGGCGCGGCTGGAAAACCAGCGTATGCGGGTGAACCGCTCACGGATTGAGCGGCTGATCGAGGAGAACGGCTCAGAGGAACTCTTGCGGAAGTCACTCCCTAACGCACAACTCTTCGTGACGCGACGTGACAGCAGCCAACTGGACCTCTTCATCCGCGACATGTACCACGAGATACGCACCCCGCTGAACATCATCAACGGTTTTACCCAGGTGCTCTCCGGGATGTTCCACGAGATACCCGACAATGAACTGACGGACATCACCACCCGCATGAGGTTGAGTGCCGAGGCCATCAGCCAACTCACGCGGATGCTGGCAGCCTACGTCTCGACAAGTACCCAGCCGACGGCCCGCACTTCATCATCACACAAAAAGAATAAAGAATAAAAATACCAGAATAGTTATCATGCGACATCTTACACTATTATTAGCCTTCTGGCTGCTGGCAGCGACCGGCGCACAGGCCCAGGAGGAAAACGAAGAAAACAGACGACTCACCATCAGTGGACAATTACTTGATTCCGACCAGAAGGAGCCGATGATACAGGCCACGGTCCAGTTGTTTCTCGCCGCGGACAGCGCGTTCGTCGGCGGAACGGTCAGCGACATCAAGGGCAACTTCATCATCGAGGCCCCGTCCAACGGCACCTACCGCCTGAAGATATCATCCGTGGGCTATCAGAGCATCGAGCGCGAGGTGATTCTCCGGCGCTACCAGAACCAGGAACTGGGGCGGCTGCTGATGTCGCCCGAGAGCATCATGCTGAAGGAGGCCGTGGTCACGGGGCGCGCGGCGCAGGTGGTGGTGCGCAAGGACACGCTCGTGTTTAACCCCGAGGCCATCCGCACGCCCGAGGGCTCCGCCATCGAGGAACTCATCAAGCGCATGCCGGGCGCAGAGGTCGACGAGGACGGCAACATCACCATCAACGGCAAGGAGGTGAAGAAGATCCTGCTCGACGGCAAGGAGTTCATGCTGGGCGACATCGAGACGGCCATCAAGAACCTGCCCATCAACATCATCCAGAACGTGAAGTTCTACGACCAGTCGAGCGACCAGGCTCGCATCACCGGCATCGAGGACGGCGAGAAGGAGACCGTGCTCGACTTCACGGTGAAGAAGGGCATGAACCGCGGCTACATGACCAACCTCGACATCGCCGGGGGCACGCAGCACCGCTACGCCTCGCGCGGCATGGGAAGCAGTTTTACGGACAAGACCCGCATCATGCTGATGGGCAACATGAACAACAAGGAGGAGAACGCCGGCTGGTGGAACAACCGCGGCCTGAACGCCAGCAAGATGGCCGGCATGAACCTGAACTACGACGACGGCAAGAAGATAAAGGCCGACCTGAGCATCCGCTATAACCACCGCGACGGCGACAACGCCAACGAGAACACCAGCGAGAACTTCTACAGCGAGGAGTACCGCACCTTCTCGAACAGCAACTCGAAGAACCTCACGCGCAGCAACAACTGGAACGGCAACATGCGCCTGGAGTGGAAACCCGACACGCTGACCACCATCCTGATGCGCGCCAACGGCAGTTACGGCACCAACGACGGCAGGCAGACATCGCTCTCGGCCACCTTCTCCGACGACCCCTATCTCTACGTGGCCGACCCCCTCGCCGACGACGGCATCGCCGAGATGTACAGCAGGCAGAAGGCCGTGAACCACAACCAGCAGGCGAGCCTCTCATACGGCAGGAACAAGAATGCCTGGGGCATGCTGCAACTGTTCCGCCGCCTGAACCCCAGGGGCCGCAACATCACCGTGCGCTTCGAGGGCAGCATGGGCGACAGCCAGCAGGAGAACACGTCGAACAACGAGGTGCACCTCTTCCAGGTGAAGGACCAGGCCGGGCAGGACTCCACCTACTTCACCGCCCGCTACAACACCACGCCGAGCGACAACAGCGGCTACGTGGTGAACGCCACCTACAGCGAGCCCCTCTGGAAGGGCGCACACCTGCAGACGAGTTACGAACTGCGCTACAACCAGAACAAGAGCGACCGCCAGACGTACGACTTCAGCCACATGGCGGTGAACCCCTTTGCGGGCATCATCCCGCAATACCGCGAGTGGGACCCGTGGCTCGGAAGCGTACGCGACAACCTGGACGAGCACCTCGACAAGAGCCTCAGCCGCTACTCCGAGTACAAGAACTACACCCACAACATCCGCCTGATGCTGCGCTACTATCAGGAGAAGTACGAGTACAACATCGGCATACACGTGCAGCCGCAGCGCTCCAACTTCATACAGGACTACCGCAACCGCTACGTGGACACCATCCGCAACGTGACGAACATCACGCCCACGCTCGACTTCCGCTACAAGTTCACCGACCAGCACTCCATCCGCGTGCAGTACCGCGGCGACACGCGACAGCCGGACATCACGCAACTGCTCGACATCACCGACGACTCGAACCCGCTCTATATCACGAAAGGTAACCCGGGGCTGAAACCGCAGTTCACCAACTCGCTGAACGTGTACTACAACAACTACATCCAGCGCTACAAGCGCTCCATCGTGGTGTACGCCAACTACCGGCACATCCGCAACTCCATCTCGAACCTCGTACGCTACAATCCCGAGACGGGCGGAAGCGTATCGCAGCCGGAGAACATCAACGGCAACTGGAACATCAACAGCGGCGTCACCTTCAACACGGCCATCGACACGACGGCTCACTGGAACGTGGGCACCGACACGCGACTGCGGTACAACAACTACGTGAGTTACGTGGCGCAGCAGAAGGCCGACGCCGAGAAGAACACCACGCGGTCGTACAACCTCAGCGAGCGCCTGAACCTGAGTTACCGCAACGACTGGCTGGAAATCACGGCCGACGGCTGGGTCAACTACCAGCACTCGCGCAACGAACTGCAGCCCACGGCCGACCTCGACACGTGGCAGTTCAACTACGGCGGACAGATGATAATCCGCCTGCCCTTCGGTATGGAAATCAGTACGAACATACACGAGAACTCGCGAAGGGGATACAACGACCCGTCGTCGAACACCAACGAACTGATCTGGAACGGGCAGATATCGCAGACCTTCCTGAAGAGCAAGACGCTCGTGGTGGCGCTCAACTTCTACGACCTGCTGCAGCAGCAGAGCAACTACAACCGCTGGGTGGGCGCCACGGGCCGCAGCGACACGCGCTACAACGGCATCAACTCGTATGCCATGCTGCACGTGCGCTACCGCCTGAACATGTTCGGCGGCAAGGTGGACACCGAGGGCCGCTACGACAAGACGTGGGGCAACGGCGGCGGCAACCGCAACCGCGGCGGACAGGGCGGCTTCGGCGGTGGCGGCGGCAACCGCAACCAGCGCCGATAGAAGAGAATCAAGGAAACAGGGGGACAGGCCGCGTGATACGCTCCCCTTGCAGAAGAAAAATCCCCGGAAGCCGATGCGCTTCCGGGGATTTTCTCGTTCGCCGAAGTTCGGCAAGAGTGCCGATGAACCTTTTCTCGTTCGCCGAAGTTCGGCAAGAGTCCTGATGTGATTTTTCTCATTCGCCGAAGTTCGGCAAGAGTCCCGATGTGATTTTTCTCGTTCGCCGAAGTTAGGCGAGAGTGCCGATGAGCATTTTCTCGTTCGCCGAAGTTCGGCGAGAGTGCCGATGAGCATTTTCTCATTCGCCGAAGTTCGGCAAGAGTGCCGATGAACCTTTTCTCGTTCGCGGGAGTTCCGCGAGGCTGTCAGAGTCCGTTTTCTCGTTCGCGGGAGTTCCGCGAGGCTGCCAGAGACAGTCTTGTAACCTCGCAGAAGCACCGCTGAGCACTCAGAGGCAGCCAGGTAACCTCGCAGAAGCACCGCTGAGCGCCAGCAAAAACGAAAATAATAATTTTCTCATAACAATAATATTTATAATGTAAGTTCTGGATGCAAAGATACAAAATAATCCGAAACAGGCAAACGTTTCGCAAGGAAAATTTGGCGGTATGGGAAATAATGCTTAACTTTGTAGCCGATAAGACACCGAAATGATAGATATGAAACAGATCAGAAGCATCCTACTCGCGCTGGCCGCCATCACCTGCGGCCCAGCAGCCCATGCGCAGACCGCCAAGAGCCCGCTGCTCAGCCACGAACAGCAGATAAGCGGCATCATCAGCAGCATGACACTCGAAGAGAAGATCGACATGCTGCACGGTAAGAACATGTTCTCCTCGGCAGGCATCCCACGACTCGGCATCGCCGACATGGAGTATGCCGACGGGCCCTTCGGCATACGCGAGGAGATGGAGCCACACTCGTGGAACTCCGCCCACCTGACCACCGACTCGGCCACCTTCTTCCCCACAGGCTCGGCACTAGCCGCCACCTGGAGCACCGAGTGGGCATACAACTACGCACGGGGCATGAGCCGCGAGGCAAGGCTGCGAGGCAAGGACATGATACTCGGCCCTGCCATCAACATACAGCGCATACCAACCGGCGGGCGCACATACGAATACCTGAGCGAAGACCCGCTGCTCAGCGGCAGGCTCGCCGTGGCATACACCAAAGGCTCGCAGGACGACGGCACCGCCGTCTGCCTGAAGCACTACGCACTGAACAACCAGGAGGACGCCCGAGGCACCGTGGACGTGCGCATCTCCGACCGCGCCATGCACGAGATATACCTGCGACCCTTCGAGATGGCCGTGCGCGAGGCCGACGCATGGGGCGTGATGGCTGCCTACAACAAGGTGAACGGACGCTGGTGCTCCGAGAACGAGCCGCTGCTCAACGAGATACTGCGCCAGCAGTGGGGATTCCCCGGCATGGTGATCAGCGACTGGGGCGGCGTGCACTCCACCGTCGATGCCGTCACCGCAGGCATGAACGTGGAGATGCCCGGCAACCGATTCTTCGGCAAGGCCCTGCTCGACTCGGTGAAGGCCGGCAAGGTGAGCGAAGACATTATCAACCAGCGCGTGAGGGAGATACTCCGCGTGCGCCTCGCCGTGAAGCCCGTCGACAAGGCGGTGGCCAACACCAAGCCCGTGGGCAACGACGAGGAGATGCTGACAGCCCTCGAAGTGGCGCGCCGCTCAATCGTGCTGCTGAAGAATGAGCCCATCGCGGGCAAGCATGCCCTGAAGGCTGCCAAGAAACAGCCCTGGCCCCTGCTGCCCATCAACCTGACGGAGGTAAAGAGCATCGCCGTCATCGGCGAGAACGCCGTGACGAAGATGGCCCTCGGCGGCGTGGGTGCCGGCGTGAAGACGCGCAAGGAGATCACACCCCTCGAAGGCCTGCAGACCGTGCTCGGCGGGGGGATGAAGATCACCTACGCCCCAGGCTACAAGAGTTTCGGCCGCGACAGCCGCAACAAGCGCCAGGCGCCGCAGCAGCCCGCCGATCCCAGACTGATGGCGGAGGCTGTGAAGGTGGCAAAGGCTGCCGACCTCGTGATCTTCTTCGCCGGCGACAACCGCGAGGTGGAGACCGAAGGCTCCGACCGCAAGAGCATCACCCTGCCCTCAGGACAGGACGAACTGGCACAGGCACTCGCCAAGGCAAACCCACGGCTCGTCACCGTCATCGTCGCCGGCGGCCCGGTGGACGTCAGCGCCGTCGATGCCGTATCGCCAGCACTCTTAGTGTCGTGGTTCAACGGCTCGATGGGAGGCCTCGCCCTCGCCGAAGTGCTCAACGGCAACATCGTACCCTCCGGCAAACTGCCCATGACCTGGCCCAAGAAACTCGAGGATGTGCCGGCCTACGCCACAGGCACCTATCCGCAGAAAGCCGACAATAGTCAGGGCGACATCTTCGTAGGCCTGGTGAATCAAGGACAAAACGCACGAGCCGCACGAGCCGCATTCCAGCCGGTGGCCAAATACGCCGAGGAAATGCTCGTCGGCTATCGCTGGTACGACTGCAAGGATGTGGCCCCGGCCTATCCCTTCGGCCACGGACTCTCCTACGCCACGTTCCAGTACAGCGACCTGAAAGTGACGCCCACCATCGACGGCTTTGACGTCAGTTTCAAGATAGCCAACCCCTCACAGTTCGAGGCCGAAGAGGTGGCACAGGTCTATGTATCGCGCCCCGCCTCCAGCATCGAGCGCCCCGTGAAGGAACTCAAGGGCTTCAGCCGCGTGGCCCTGAAGAGAGGCGCGAGCAAGACCGTCACCATCCCCCTGCGCCGCGCCGACCTCTGCCACTGGGACGAGGCCGCCAAGGCATGGATGCTGGAACCCGGCGAGATGACCGTCCTCGTGGGCGGCTCATCGGCACAATTGCCATTGAACGTAACAACAATCATCAAATAATCAAGGAATATGAAAGATTTTAATTACTATGCACCGACGGAAGTCGTGTTCGGTGAACAATCGGAAGAGCAAGTGGCTCAATTAGTGAAGAAATACGGTGGCACGAAGGTGCTGGTGCACTACGGTGGACAGAGCGCCGTCAAGTCGGGACTCCTCGACAAGATCTGCGGACTGCTGCAAGAAGCCGGCATCGCCTTCGTCAAACTCGGCGGCGTGGTGCCCAACCCCCGCCTTTCCCTAGCGCAGAAAGGTATCGACATCTGTAGGCAGGAAGGCATCGACTTCATCCTCGCCGTGGGTGGAGGCAGTGTCATCGACTCCGGTAAATGCATCGCCTACGGTGTGCCCTACGAGGGCAACGTCTGGGACTTCTATCTCGGCAAGGCAGAGCCGAAGGAGATGCTGCCCGTAGCCAGTGTGCTGACCATCCCCGCCGCCGGCAGCGAGATGAGCGAGTCGTCAGTCATCACCAACGAAGACGGCGACGTGAAACTCGGTTACAGCAACAACCTCTCCCGCCCCAAGTTCGCCATCATGAACCCCCGCCGCACCTTCACCCTGCCCCCCTATCAGACGGCGGCCGGTGTGACAGATATGATGATGCACACCATGGAGCGCTACTTCACCAAGGACGACGACATGGACTTCACCACCGACATCGCCGAGGCCATGCTGCGCAGCATCAAGAATGCCGTCTTCGCCGTGCTGAAGGATCCGAATGACTACCGCTACCGTGCACAGATCATGTGGGGCGGCAGTCTGATGCACAACGGGCTGACGGGCTGCGGCGTCGCCGACGACTGGGCCACACACCAGTTGGAGCACGAACTCAGCGGTATGTTCGATGTGACCCACGGTGCCGGTCTGGCTGCCATCTGGCCCAGTTGGGCGCGCTACACCATGCATGAGAACCTGCGTCGCTTCGTGCGCTTCGCCGTCAACGTGATGGACGTACCCAACGATTTCACCAATCCCGAGGCCACCGCAGAGAAAGGCATCCAGGCCATGGAGCGTTTCTACCACGCCATCGGCATGCCTATCAACATCAAGGAACTCATCGGCCGCGACATCACCGACGAGGAAATCAAGGAGATGACCCGCAAGTGCAGCCGCGACTATACTATAACCTGCGGCGCTCTCAAGGTATTAAAGGCAGAGGATATGGAAGCAATCTATAAAATGGCAAGAGGATGAAGATATTAATCATTGGTGGAACCGGCACCATCAGCAGTGCCATCACCAGACAATTGGCAGAGAGCAACAACGAGTTATGGCTCCTCAATCGCGGCAACCGCAAGAACGAGGTACCCGCCAATGTGAAACAAGTCATCGCCGACATCGACGACACGTCTGAAGTGCTGCGGCAGATGGGCGACACGCAGTTCGATGCCGTCTGCGAGTTTATCGGTTTCCTGCCCTCGCAGGTAGAGCGCGACATCCGTCTCTTCCAAGGGCGCACGCGCCAGTATGTCTACATCTCGTCGGCCTCGGCCTACAACAAGCCCGCCGCCAATCATGTCATCAGTGAAGGCACCTCCCTCGCCAACCCCTACTGGGAATACTCACGCAACAAGATTGCCTGCGAGGAACTGCTGATGAAGGAATATCGCGAGAAGGGCTTCCCCGTGACGATTATCCGGCCCTCGCACACCTACTGCGAACGCGCCGTACCCCTGAGCGTGCACGGTCTGAAGGGTTCGTGGCAGGTGCTGAAGCGTATGATGGAGGGCAAGCCCGTGCTGGTGCATGGCGACGGCTCGTCGTTGTGGACAGTCACGTGGAACGAGGACTTCGCCCGCGGCTTCATCGGTCTGCTGGGCAATCCCAAGGCCATCGGCGAGGCCTTCCAGATCATGAGCGACGAACAATTGACATGGAACCAGATCTATGAGTGCGCAGGACGTGCCCTCGGCGTCACCCCAAAACTCTACCACGTCGCCTCCGACTTCCTCGCCGCCACCGCTCCGAAGGCGTGGGATTTCACCGGCAATCTCATCGGCGATAAGGCCGCTACCGTCGTCTTCGACTGCAGGAAACTGAAGCGCGCCGTGCCCGGATTCCAGTGTACCACCCGTTTCGACGAAGGCGTGCGCCGCTGTGTGGCTTACATCCTAGCCCACCCCGAACTCCAGGAGGAAGACCCCGAGTTCGATGCCTGGTGCGAGCGCGTCATCAAGGCGCAGGAAGCGGCCAAGGCCCAGTTCTAAGACAAAAAAATCCCTGAAACCCTTTCCCGTTTCAGGGATTTTTTGTAATTTTGTCGCCCGAAATGATTGTATGTATTGCAGAGAAACCCAGTGTGGCGAGGGATATCGCACGGATTATCGGAGCAACATCCTCGCACGACGGGTATATGGAAGGTAACGGCTATCAGGTGACGTGGACATTCGGTCACCTGTGTACGCTGAAGGAACCGGGCGACTACACCCCCGCCTGGAAAGCGTGGGCACTCACACAACTGCCGATGGTGCCCCAGCGCTTCGGCATCAAACTCATCGACGACAATGGCATCAAGAAACAGTTTGCCACCATCGAGCGCCTGATGCAGGCTGCCGACGGTATCGTGAACTGCGGCGACGCCGGACAGGAGGGAGAACTGATCCAGCGCTGGGTGATGCAGAAGGCACAGGCCAAGTGCCCCGTGAAGCGCCTCTGGATCTCGTCGATGACCGACGAGGCCATCCGAGAGGGCTTTGCCAACCTGAAAGACCAGCAGGACTACCAGCCCCTCTACCTCGCAGGTCTCTCCCGGGCCATCGGCGACTGGCTGCTCGGCATGAACGCCACCCGCCTCTACACGCTGAAATACGGGCAGAACCGTCAGGTGCTCTCCATCGGACGGGTGCAGACCCCCACCCTCGCCCTCATCGTGAACCGTCAGAAAGAGATTGAGAACTTCAAGCCAGAGCCCTACTGGGTGCTCGCGACGGAGTATCGCGACACCATCTTCACCGCAACCAAGGGGAAATTCACCTCGAAGGAAGAGGGCGAGAAAGCCTTCGCCACCATCGAGGGCAAGCCCTTTACCGTCACGAAGGTCGAGAAGAAGGAAGGCAAAGAACAACCGCCCCAACTCTACGACCTCACCTCGCTGCAGGTAGACTGCAACCGTAAGTTTACCTACTCCGCTGAGATGACGCTCAACCTCATCCAGAGCCTCTACGAGAAGAAGATCACGACCTATCCCCGTGTGGATACGCAGTATCTCTCCGACGATATCTACCCCAAGTGCCCGCAGATTATGAATGGGCTCTATCAGACCAAGTTTGCGGGCATTGCCCCCTACGCGGAATTCATCAAGCCTATCGGCGGCAAGCCACTGAAAAAAACCAAACGCGTCTTCGATACCTCGAAAGTCACCGACCACCATGCCATCATCCCCACGGGGGTCATCCCCACGAACCTCACCGATGCCGAGCAGAAGGTTTTCGACCTCGTGGCCAGAAGATTCATCGCTGTGTTCTTGCCAGATTGCAAATTCTCAACCACCACCGTCTTAGGAGAAGTCCTAGGAGATCCTATGGAAAGCCAAGAAGAGCCTAGGATAGACCTAGAATCGCCAAGGAAAAACCAAGAATCGCCTAGCGAAGCCATCGAATTCAAGGTTACTGGCAAGGAAATCCTCGACCCTGGCTGGCGCATTGTCAGAGAGAAGACCCCGGAATCGCCAGAAAATCCTGATAATCCAGATAATCCAGAAAAAAACAACGACGAGGAGCGCACGCTGCCCACCTTCGTCAAAGGGGAATCAGGCGACCACAAGCCCACCCTCACCGAGAAATGGACCACGCCCCCACCTTATTATAATGAAGCCTCCCTGCTCCGTGCGATGGAGACGGCAGGAAAATTCGTTGAGGACGAGACCCTCCGCGCCGCCATGAAGGAGAATGGCATCGGGCGCCCCTCCTCCCGTGCCTCCATCATTGAGACCCTCTTCAAACGCCATTATATCAAGCGAGACCGCAAGCGTCTCATCGCCACACCGACGGGCATCGAACTCATCGACCTCATCCGCGAGGAACTCCTGAAGAGTTGTGAACTGACGGGTATCTGGGAGAAGAAACTCCGCGACATCGAGCACCAGAAATACGATGCCCAGCAGTTTATCGAGGAACTCAAAGCACAGGTCTCGGAAATCGTCAGTGAGGTAATGGCTGACACCAGCAACCGACGCGTCACCGTTCTCTCCGATACCGAACTGAAAAAAGTGAAATCACCCAAGAAGGAATCAGCCCCTAAGCCGAAGGCCACCCGCAAGAAGGCGCCCCCTCAGCCTGTCGAAGGGTCTGGCTCTCCCGTGGAAGGCGCCCCCTGCCCTCTCTGCGGACAGGGGCACATCATCAAGGGCAACACCGCCTTCGGTTGCTCCCGCTGGAAAGAGGGCTGCACCTATCGCGTACCCTTCAAACAATAGTCTATTTCGACAGACGACACAAGAGAGATAATTAAAGAAAGTGCGAAATCCGAGGAGGTTTCGCACTTAGTACCCCGACCGAGAATCGAACTCGGAACTAAGCTTTAGGAGAGCCTTGTTATATCCATTTAACTATCAGGGCATGCTTTTCGGGTGCAAAGATAGTGCAAAATTTCGATTTAGCGAAGAGAATACAAATAAATTTGCATTCTTGAGCGTGAGAAATATATCTAAATCGAGCGAAAAACCAAATTTTATTTGAATTTTTCCGAGATGCAGCCTATCTTCGACCTGTTTTATAGGTCAAAGGTAAGAAAAAAAAGTGAAAAGTGAAAAGTGAAAATTTTGATGCCGACTTGGAATTCCGGGATATTTTCACTAATTTTGCCGCAGAAATCCCAAAAACGACAACAGTACAATCATGAAAAGGTTATTTATTTATCTCGTTGCAACCACGTTGATCCTGACGAGTTGTAACCAGAAGGCAAAGACAGCAGAGGCTACCGCTGCCGTAGGACAAGATCCACAGGAAGCCGTGGCAAGTAATCAGTACACCGACATCGAACTGCCCGGCATTCAGGGACAAACGGTGAAGGTAAGCGACTATGTGGGCAAGAACAAACTCGTACTCATCGACTTCTGGGCTTCGTGGTGCGGACCCTGCATCAGGGAGTTGCCTCATGTGGTGAAGGCCTACGAACACTATCACGCCAAAGGACTGGAGATCGTTGGTGTATCCCTCGACAAGGACAAAGAGAGTTGGGTACAGGCTATCGAAATGACAGGTCAGAAATGGCCACAGATGAGCGACCTGCAAGGATGGAACTGCAAGGGTGCGCAACTCTACGGCATCCAGTCGATTCCCGCCAATGTGCTCATCAACGAACAGGGCGAGATTATTGCCCGCGACCTGCGGGGAGAGCAACTTCTCAGTACCATCGCAGAGAAATTACAATAAAGAGAATTGGCAGGCTGTGCGGCCTGCCAATCTTCTTTATTTCGCTACCTTCGTGGCGCGGACGAAGTATATTATTAATAATATGTACGCGAGGAGCGAGCAGACCTCCGAGAGCGGATTGGCCAGCCACGACTCACTGACGGGATTGAAACCACCAAAGCGCAGCAGCGCACTCACCACACCCATCAAGGCACCTCCAGCGATGAAGCCAGACGCTATCAGCGTACCCTTCTCACCACGGGCCTCATTCTGTTTCTTATCTTTCGAACGGGTGGTGACGTACCAATTGACGGCACCGCCTATCAGCAGCGGCACATTCAGTTCCAACGGAATGAACATACCCAGTGCGAAGGCGAGGGCAGGTACCTTACAGAGTGTGAGGATGATGGCGATAGCAGCACCGATGGCATAGAGCACCCAGGGAGCCCCGACACCGTTCATCAGCGGGTCGATGACTGCCGCCATCGCATTGGCCTGAGGCGCAGCGAGTTGTCCGGAGGCAAAGCCATAGGTCTCGTTGAGTAGCATCATCACACCACCTACCGTAGCAGCAGAAACCAAAGTACCCAAGAACTTCCACGACTCTTGTTTGCGAGGTGTCGTACCCAACCAATAACCGATCTTCAGGTCGGTGATAAAGGCACCCGCCATCGACAGGGCTGTGCAGACCACACCGCCCATGACCAGAGCCGCCACCATACCACTCGTGCCTTGAAGTCCCACACCCACCATCACCACAGAGGCGAGGATTAGTGTCATCAGTGTCATACCACTCACGGGGTTCGAGCCCACGATGGCGATGGCATTCGCAGCCACAGTGGTAAAGAGGAAGGCTATCACCGCCACAAGGACGATAGCCACCAAAGCCTGTAACATATTCCCATCCATCACCCCAAACCAAAAGAAGAGGAAGGTGATGGCAATCGTCACTATAGAGGCGATGGCAATAAACTTGAAAGGCAAGTCTCGTTGCGTCCGTTGCTGTGCCACTGCAGCCTCACTACTTCCCTTCATCTCCTTCGCAGCCAGCGAGACGGCACCCTTGATGATGCCCCACGACTTGATGATGCCGATGATACCCGCCATCGCAATACCACCTATACCTATCGACTTACCGTAGGCCTTGAAGATCTGTTCTGGCGACATGTCGCCTACTGCCGTCGTGATGCTGGGATCCCACTGATTCAGTACCTCCGTGCCAAACAACAGCGAGAGTCCTGGCACGATGAGCCACCACACCGACAACGAACCGAGGGTGATGATCAGCGCATACTTGAAGCCGATAATATAACCCAGACCCAGTACGGCAGCACCCGTATTCACCTTGAATACCAGTTTGGCGTGGTCAGCCAACGACTGTCCCCATTCCACCACGCGGGAAGTAAAGTTCTCGTTCCACCAACCGAAGGTGGCGACGATGAAGTCGTAGAGTCCTCCGACGATACCTGCCAACAGCAACGGCTTGGCCTGATTGCCACCCTTGGCCCCACTCACCAACACCTGCGTGGTGGCAGTGGCTTCGGGGAAGGGGTACTTACCGTGCATATCCGACACGAAATACTTACGGAATGGTATTAAAAAGAGGATACCGATGATACCACCCAGCAATGAGGCGAGGAATATCTTCAGGAACGAAGCCGACATCTCCGGGTATTTTGCCTGGAGGATATAGATTGCTGGCAACGTGAAGATGGCTCCCGCCACCACCGCACCCGAACAGGCACCGATACTCTGGATAATCACATTCTCGCCCAATGCCTTGTTGCGCTTGGCAGCAGTCGATACGCCTACTGCGATGATGGCGATGGGGATGGCTGCCTCGAACACCTGACCTACCTTCAGTCCCAAGTAGGCAGCGGCTGCTGAGAAGAGCACTGCCATCAGCACGCCCCACGTCACCGACCACGCATTGACCTCTGGATAATGCCCCTTTGGTGACATCATCGGCTCATAACTCTCACCTTCTTTCAGTTCCCGAAACGCATTGTCGGGCAACTGGCTTTTCATTTCCAAATCTTCCATATTGTTACACTTTTTTTCGTTTATGTTGCAAAGGTACGAAATAATGCACAATTCACCATGCACAATTCACAATTATTTTTTATCTTTGCCAAGATTATTCATTTTTCCCGAACCCGCTAATAGAATTATAATAATAATTTGTCAAATGAAAAGATTAGTTGTTTTCTGTTTCGTTGTGTGTGCTGCACTCAGTGTCAGTGCCCAGAACCCGTACCTCCCTCTCTGGGAGCATGTACCCGATGGTGAGCCCCGTGTATTCGAGGATCCCGACAACCCTGGTAAGTTGCGCGCCTATATCATCGGCTCGCACGATGTGAATTACTCCGCCTATTGTGGCCCCGATATCCGTATGTGGTCGGCTCCCGTAGAGGATCTGAGCCAGTGGCGAGACGAAGGCCCCATCTTCACATGGTTCGTCGATGGACAGTGGGACACGATGTATGCCCCTGACCTCGTCGAAGTGAAAGACAAGGCCACTGGTAAAAAGACTTACTACCTCTATCCCCACTCCCGTGGTTGGAGGCGCACGCCGATGGTCTGTAAGGGCGACCGTCCCGATGGTCCCTTCACTCCCATCAACCTCACCGAGGATGGTCGTCAGTGCCTCCCCGGCTCCCTCATCGACTTCGACCCCTCCGTGTTTATCGAGAACATCACCGACAAGAAGGACAAGGACTACGATATCGGCTATCGTGCCTACGTGTTCTATGGTTTCCAGCACTCTACCGCTGTTGAACTCGACCAGAAGACCATGTATTCGAAGCGTGAGGGTACGGAACCTATCGACCCGTTCATCCCCGCCAGCAGTGCCGACGGACGTCTGCTCGACAAGGCTGGCTGCGAATATAAAGCCCTCTATGAGGGACAGAACCCCCTCGACTTCAATTTCTTCGAGGCTTCCTCCATCCGTCAGGTGGGTAATAAATACGTGATGGTGTTCTCTGGCTATAGCGGCAAGGAATATGGTCTGGGCAATACCAACTCCGCCCTGCGCTATGCCTTTGGCGACTCGCCTCTCGGTCCTTGGCGTTCTGGCGGTGTACTCGTAGACTCCCGTGGTGTCGTGACAGGTGAAGATGGCAGCAAACTCATCACCACCAACTTCGGACACAACACCCACGGTTCCCTTCAGGAGATCAACGGACAGTGGTACGTCTTCTATCATCGTCCCCCTCGTGGCTTTGGCAATGCCCGTCAGTCGATGGTGGCTCCGGTGAAGATCACATGGGACAAGAAACCAGTTGCCAAGGGTGGTGTCGTAAAGATTACAGGCTACGACCCCTTCACAAAGGATAATGTGTGGACGGCAAAGGCCAGCGACGGCAACGAATATACGGGTGCCGAGGTGACCAGCGAGGGATTCCAGATCTTCGGTCTGCCGCCCTATGCCTACTACTCAGCAGGTTATGCCTGCTTCGTCTATGGCGGTACCAATGCCAACGACTGGATGCAGGACAACCACGACGTGTGGAACAACTCGATGGACCTCGCCGGTATCACCAATGGTGGCATCGTAGGCTTCAAGTACTTTGGCTTTGGTGGTCTGGCTCAGGACACCAAGGGCTGCAAGGCCTTCGAGGGAGTCAAGACTGGTGATCGTCCGATGCTTTGTCTGAACCTCACCCATAGCGGCAAGGGTGCCTTTAAGATTCACGTGCGTCTCGACGATCCTTGGAAGGGTCAGGAGATTACTGTCTTCAACATCGATGCTACTGGTCCGCAAACGGCCAAGACATATGTCAATAGTGTACCCGCTATAGAGGGACTTGCTGGCAAGCACGCCATCTACCTCGTGGTAGAAGGTCCTGAGGTACAACAGCCCCAGCAGCCTCAGGGTCAGTGGGGGCGTCGTGGACCTCAAGGTCCGCAGCGTCCGCAGGGTCTCTTCGACCTCCACGGCATTGGCTTCTGCAAGGACGGACAATTATCTGAGCCAGAGGCTGTGCCTCAAGTGACCATTACCTGTGATGGCAAACCGTTGACGATTCCTCAGACACCTGTTCGTTTCACCAACCAGAACGGCTATCCCGACCAGATCCGCTATCAACTCTATGGTCCGCTGGATGCAGGTTCGAAACTGAAGGCCACGTCTGACGTGCCTGGTGTGAAGTTTGAGATTAATCCCATCGTAGAGGGCCGTTCTACCATCAAGGCCACCTACAAGGGCAAGACAAAGATATTCCTAATCAACTAACTAAATAAAGGATGCACTTCAAAGTGCATCCTTTATTCTTTCTAACGCTTCCATGAGGCGACTGCGCTGGGTGGCGATGTTCAGGCGGATGTAGCCCTCACCGCTTTGGGGGCCATACATTGTACCAGGATTTACCCAAACCTTTGCTTTTTCGAGGATCAGGTCGGCATATTGTTGCGAAATCATGCCTGTGGCGGTGATATCGACCCAGGGGAGATAGGTGCCTTCAAGACGGCAGACACGCCACTGGGGGAGGTTTTCAGCCACAAAGGCACAGAGCGTCTGGTAGTTGCCCCAGAGGTACTGGTTGAGTTCGTCGATCCAGTCCTCACTCTCGTTGTAGGCAGCCTTCAGGGCGACGGGTCCGAAGGGATTCAAGTCGCACACCTCATTGATGTTGATGGCGCGATCCAGACGACGGCGCCATTCTGGTTGGGCACAGATGATGTTTGCCGTCTGCAAGCCTGCGATATTGAAGGATTTCGAGGGGGAGTTGAGAATGACGCTGTTCTGACGACAAGCCTCACTGACAGCCGCAAAGGGCTGGAAACGATAGCCGGGCATGATGAGTTCGCAGTGGATCTCGTCGCTTACCACCTTCACACCGTATTTCAGACAGATGGTGTTCATACGCTCCAATTCTTCGGCAGTCCACACACGACCACAAGGGTTATGAGGGTTGCAGAGCAGGAAGACGGTGGTTTTTTCATCGGCACACTTTGCCTCAAAGTCATTCCAATCCACTTCAAACGTATCGCCCACACGACTCAGAGCCGTTTCCAGCACCTCACAGCCGTTGTTGCGGACGGAGGAGAAAAAGCAATTATAATCTGGCGAAAGAATCAGCACCTTCTCGCCAGGCATCGTGAGGGCCTTGATGGCAACACTCATCGCAGGGACGACACCTGTGGTATAGAGGATCTCCTCCCGACGGATGGTCCAGTTGTGACGACGCTGGAACCAATTGATAACAGCCTCGTAATAGTCTTCTTCCACATGGGTATAGCCGAACACGCCGTGTTCTGCCCGTTTACGGATAGCCTCCTGAATGGCGGGGGCCGCCTTGAAGTCCATATCCGCCACCCAGAGGGGAATGACATCCTCAGACGGGCACTCCCCCCATTTCACGCAACCTGTACTCCTGCGTTCTACCAATTCATCGAAATCGTATTTCATTTCCTTATCTCTATGATACAGTTATTCGGCTGGCGGACATTCTCATCGATGGTGATGCTGCCGATACTGTCGGCGACGATATGTCCGGAAGTGGGGTTCTTGATATTCTCGATATGTCCCTTGATGTCCGCCTCAACGGTGGAGTACTCAAACATACGGTCGCACATCGGGTCGATGGTACAGTTCTCTAATACCAGGTTCTCCGTATAGCACAGCAACTGCTCCCCTGCCAGATGACAATTCACCAGTCGCACATTCTTCGAGTGCCACGCCAGATACTCTCCATCGAGCACGGAGTCGTAGATGGTCACATTCTCACACTCCCAGAAAGAGTCCTTCGTCAGGATATTGGCATGGTGAACCTCCACGTTCTTACAATACTGGAACACATATTTCGAGTCGCTCTCCAGGCCATCCACAAAGATGTTCTGAGAGAACATAAAAGGATAGGTGCCCCCATGCAGTTTCACGTTCTTGATACGGATACCGTCCACCTTCCAGAAGGTCTCGTCTGCATCGGTAATCTCCACGTTCTCCAACGTCAGGTTCTTCATCTCACGGAAGAACTTCGGACCGTCGATGCGTGAATTAGTCATCACCATATCGTTGGAGTACCAGATGGCAGAGCGGGAGCCCAAGGCGAAATAGCACTTGTCGATCTTGGCACCATCGACATGCCACCAAGGGTATTTGCCATAGAACTTACAGTCGTAAGCCTCCATGTTCTGACATTGTTTGATACCCGACTCACCGTCGGTAATCGTCACATTTTCCAGTCTTAAATCGTGCGTGGCGAACAACGGGCGCTCGCCACCGAAAGTCTTGTCTTTAATTAGTTCCATTGTTTTTGTATATTATCGGGGACAAAGATACGAATAAAAAAAGAAAAAAATGCTGCCGCCCTTCAATATTTTGCAAGGCGGCAGCAAATTTTTTCACTTTTTACTTTTCACTTCTTCACTTCTTGGGCATCATGACGATGGAGGCATGGTTGCCGGCAGCGAGGAAGTCGGTGATGAACTTCTGGATCTTTGCAGGCGTCAGGGCCTTCACGGTCTCAGCATAGCCTGTCTGGAGATCCACACCCTCTGCTGTCCACTCTGTGAGTACATCCATCCAGTGGGCGTTCTCACGGTTGTCATCCTCAGCCTGCTTCAGCATGATCTCCTTCACAGGATCCAGGTCGTCGGCGGCAATCTTAGTCTTGGCCTCGTTGATGTACTTCATCATCAGATCCTCGGCAATCTTCTGCTTGTCAGGATTCGTAGGAGCCTGGGCAGTGATGAAGAATACGGGCTTCGGACCCATTGTGCTAATCTGACCACTGCATCCCACGTTGTAGGCAGCACTCTCCTCCTCACGGATGGTACGCAGATAGATGCGGGTGAGTACACGGGTGGCAGCATCGAGCAGCACCTTATTCTCAAGCGTGTAAGCCATCCTGTCGTTCTTCCAAATCTGAGTGGTGGTAGCCTGTGGTGTCTCCATCTGCTTCTCGAAACGGTTGTTTACCCTACCCTTGAAGAAGGTACGAACCTCCTTGGGGGTGACGGCCTTGCCAGCAGGCAGAGAGGCGATGTACTGCTCGATGAGCGGACGGATGGCCTGCTCGTCAAAGTTACCGATGATGGTATAGGTAAACTGACCGCCGTTCTCATAGAGTTGCTTCAATATCTGGAGGGTACGCTCGTAGTCGAACTTAGCGATATCTTCAGCCTCTGGGATACGATAGAGCAGATTGCCGCAGTTTCTGGTGCTCTCGAGAGAATCCTGATAAACCAACTGGGGGTTCAGGCTCTTGTTCTTCAGCACTGTCTGCATCTGGTTGATGAATGAAGCCATCGACTTCTCGTCCTTGTTGATGTTGGTCTGTGTGAGGTAGAACAACTGGAAGAGTGTCTCGAGATCCTTCGGTGTGGAACGTCCGCTGATATACTGGCGGTCTTCCTTGAGAGAAAGTGCACAACTGACCATCTTACCAGCGAGAGCCTTGTCGAGTTCCGACTTCGAGAAGTTGCCCAGACCACTGTATGCCTGTGCTGTCTCAGCGAGTTGGAGGTTCATCACATCAGCCTTGCCGAAGAGCGAATAGCCACCCTTGGCCTCAGCCTGCATCCTCACCTCGTCATCCTTGAAGTCCGTCTTCTTCAGAATAACCTTCGCACCATTCGAGAGGGTCAGTTCCTTGTATCCGAGAGTCTTGTTCTCACTTTCCTTCACGATACTGCCCTTGGCAGGCATCTGAGTCATCAGAGGCTCTTCTTTCACATTATCCACCCAAGCGGTGAGGGTTTCTGCACGCACACCTTCCAAAGCCTTCTGCATGGCATCAGTAGCCACGTAGGTCTTGCCCTCCTTCTCCTGTTCCATGTTAAAGGCCACGAGGTTTTTGTCATCAATGCTGATGATTTGCTGGGCATACTGGTTTACGACATCTATAGGCAACTGCTGTGACAGGGCATTCATTGTCTGATAGAGATCCTCGATGGAGGGGATGGGGTCGCTTTCGAGGAAGTTCTCGATATACTCGTCGGCATACTCCTCGTTCTTACGCTTGTCGCGATTGGTATAGACCTTCTCCAAGGCACTGATATAGTCTGCCTTGGCACGGGCATATTCCGTAGCGGTGAAGCCGAAGTCGTGGGCACGCTTCCCCTCACGGGCCACAGCCTGCAGGGTCTCGATATCCTTGCCTTCCTTAGCCACGCCAATCAGCATCAGGGCATCCTTGGTACGGGCCAGTTGCATGAAGTTGCCGTCCTGGGCCTGAGCCTGTATGAAAGGACAGTCGGGCTGCTGCTGAATCTCTGAGAAACGGGCATTGAGCATAGCACACACCATATCGTTCAGGTAGTCCTGCACCAGATAGGCTGCCGTCTTTTTCAGTTCTGTTGGGATGGGGTCACGCTTCATTGAGAGCATGAGGATGGAGTACTGCTGTTCTTTGTCCTTCTCAGCCACATAGATGGCTTTCTCATTGTCGGGCACAGGCTCGTCGATCACCTTGGCAGCATCGGCAGGCACCACGATGTCACCGAAGAGTTTCTTGATCATGTTCTCGGTATAATCAACATCGATGTCACCCACGATGATGATACCCTGGTTGTCAGGACGGTACCATTTCTTATAATAGGCGATGAGTTCCTCGGGCTTGAAGTTATCCACGATCTCCATCTTACCGATAGGCATACGGTAGCCGTACTTTGAACCCTGGAACAGCGTGGGCAGGGCGCGCTCAATCATACGCTGATTAGGGCTGTTGCGCATACGGTACTCGTTGTGGATCACGTCGCGCTCCTTCTCAATCTCAGCAGGCTCAGCCGTGATACCGCTCGACCAGTCGCGGAGTACCAGCATACAAGAGTCGAGGGCACTCTGGCGCTCTGTGCTCACATCAGCGATATAATACACGGTGCGGTCGATAGAGGTGTAGGCATTCAGACTACGTCCGAACTGAACACCGATGGTCTGCAGATACTCCAGCATCTTTCCCTGTGGGAAGTGCTCAGAGCCGTTAAAGGCCATGTGCTCCAAGAAGTGTGCCAGTCCCTGCTGCGAGTCGTCCTCCTGGATGGAGCCCACGCGCTGGGCGATGTAGAAGTTAGCCTTCTTCTCTGGCGTGTTGTTGTGACGCAGATAATAAGTCAGTCCGTTGGCGAGTTTGCCGACACGAACATCCTTGTCAACTGGAATTTCCGGCATCTGCATCTGTTGCTGTGCCGAAGCAAGTCCTACTGTGAGCAGTGCGACTGCTACGAAAAGTTTTCTTAGTTCCATAATTTTATCAATTAGTTGATTTAACCTTTCGGCTGCAAAGGTACGGACTTTTTTTCTAACCCTATGCAAAACGTATGTTATCTTTAGGTTAAACTTTCACGCGTGTATTATATAATAAGGTGACTCAGTCCTTATTTTGCCCTCTAAAGCAAAAAAATGCTCACAATGTTGCGACACTCAAAAAAATGTATATCTTTGTACCGCCGTTTGGAAACAGGCGACAACATCGAGTAAAGCGATAAGACTTTGACCCCATGGACTACCAAGAGGAGAACATACAGAGATTACGTGAGGCGATTGAGGTTGTTGCTGGCAGACGCATGCAGACGCCCAAGGACTTCGACTTCCTGTCGGATATGATATTCGACAAGACGCGACAGCACATCAGTCCTACCACCCTGAAACGACTTTGGGGCTACCTTTCAGAGCCCGCTGCGCCACGTCTGTCAACTCTTAACCTGCTGGCTCAGTTTGCTGATTACGACAGTTGGGAGGCATTCTGCAAAGAAGATGCAAAAGAATCAAGCCCCTCTTCGTCATCAACTTCAGAACAGCCTCAGAGCCGACGGGGTCAGAAAAAGCAGTTTACCATTTTCAGCATATTAGTGCTTCTGGCAGTCATTGCCATTGCCTTTTTGGTTATCAGACTTTCTGACCGTCAGACAAGTCTGTCGTCCCAGGAGCCATACGTGCTGAAGATGGGGCAGCACTTTGATACCCCTGACGCTTATCTGAAACTCTTCGGCATAATGGACAGCGACTCCCTTTGGGGGAAGGCCGTTCCTCATCACGACCGTATGTTCATCTGGACACCCGAATACCGCAACCGCCACTGGCATAACGACGGTGACTCCGCCCTGATGATGCCCACCATCACTGAGCACTGGGAACCCGAAGAGTATCAGGCTGACCCAGAACTCATTGCCACACGCAATAAAGACCAGTACTGGCACTACCTCCGCATCAACGAACTGCGCATCACTTTTATGAAAAACCTCGTTGACTCCGGCTACGTCTTCCTCGGTGTTTACCGGATGGCCAAAACACAGAGCGACACCACCCGCTGTGTCTGGGAGCGCGTCGCAGACAAGTGCGACCTCACCCACTTAGACTATTTAGAGCAGTTACGCAACTGAAATATAGGGCTAAAAAGCAAAAGGACTAAATGGACTAACGAAAAGGACTGGAATGGACCAGTCCTTTTTCATTGTTTTTGCCTAATTTTGCACCGTCAAACAAAAAAATCGGCTCATGATGGAACAACTTTCAAAAAAAATGCCTATCTTTGCACCGTCGCAGTAATCCGATTAACTGTGGCAAATCAAGTGGAAGGCTGACAAAGCCGCGTACCGCCAGTGAATCTGCAAAACTCACATGTTACAAGGTACAAGGTTTGAAGAGGCTGTTCCGCCTGTATTGAATAAGTGCTGCCGCCTGCTCATATTGGGTTGTGTCGGCAATGTACTTCCCCATACAGGTGTGAGCCGATTTCATTCTTTTTGTAACAGGTATTGCAGAACCTACTGGCAAGGAATGGCAAGTAGGCTCACACTCTTTGTGTTTAATAAAGCATATTGTATAACTAATATAAGAAAGATTATGATTAAAAATCCTTGGTTAAACATTTCGTGGAGCGACACAGTTGCCGATGTCGACAAAGCGTACATTGAGCAGCAATATGACTCTGTAAATGCGTTTGAGAAAAAGTATGCGTCCTCTGGGCTAAACCTTCAGCAATGTTTGCCGGACCCTTATTCTGGCAATAAGGACAGCAAAGTGTATTGCCTGAACATGAATCCTGGTGAACCAGATCCCTGCTTTTATCAACATACAGAGTATGAAAAACGAACCCAGAACAATCTGAGACATGATGTAGAAGACTGTTTCTGGGCAGAGGGTCTGAGAGGATTGTGCGGCAAACAACATGCAGGTATTGATTGGATGGATAAGAAGATGGCGGGATTAACAGAAGTCTTGGGAAGAAGGCCAAATGTGTTCTTTATTGAATATTTCCCCTATCACTCTAAAAAGGGATTTTCCTTTCCCAAGTATTTACCTTCATACGAATACAGTGACGAACTGATTCGTGAGGCCATCCAACAAGAGAAACTAATCATCATTATGCGGAGCAAAAAACTATGGATAAAAAGGCTGCCGCAGTTAGGAAAATACCCTCGCGTTATTACTCTTAAAAGCCCTGCGGGAGGCTGGTTGTCACCAAACAACTTTGTGCCGTCATTAACTATAAATGAGATTCAAAAATTCTTTTAATACAAACCTTTAAACAATTACAATTATGAAACAAGTAAAAACTTTATTGATGGCGATTACCTTGTTAATAGGAATCGGCTTACCTCAGTTTGCAAATGCCCAAGAAAAAAGAATCGTTACTCCAGAAGACATTGCCTTGCTCGATTCATTGGGAGTTGATACGAATATGAAACGTAATGAATTAAAGGGTATGAGTATTTCTGACTTTATAGGAAAAGAATATGCCATTGATGTGCTGATAGAAAATATAAAAGAGGATCAATTAATCAATCTAGTTGGTAAGTGGATAAACAGTGAAACATTCTTTAGAGAGTTTTACGCCGATAGCACCATGATTGGCAGATCTTCAAAAGGAGTGGAATTTACAGTGGAGGGAACGGATATTTCTTATCCCGTCAAAGCTCGCATATGGCACGCTACTTGGAAAAGAGAATATAAATTATTAACAATATTACCTTCTGAAATTGAATATGTTCTTGGAGACATTAGTTATTATCCTGCGGACATCCAAAATCTAATTAAGGCTGATATAGAGCGTAAAAAAAATGACTATAGCAAAAACCCCTCAGAAACAGAGTATTTTGTCCTTTCTTCGTTCTCGCCAGATACCATGATTTTAAAAAATCCCTATCGTGAAGAAGAATATCAATATGTGCGCGATATTTCGGGCATTAGTGCACAAGAAAAGAATGAATATAACAAGGAGTTAGAGAAATGGAATCAGATAAAAAAGGAGAAGGAAAAGAAAAAATTACAGGCTGCGCTTGAACGTGACAACTTGGCAATGGCCAAATTAAAGGCTAAGGCTATAGCCAGTGGTAACCAATACGACTATTGGATTATTGGTCATTTGTATGAGTTTGGTGATGGCTATAATGAACTTAAAATAACCATCTGCCTTGATTCTGCCCTTGTGTGGTACAAAAAAGCTGCAGCCATAGATAGCAAAAATGAGGAATATGTTACTGCTGTGACGCATAAGATAAAAACTGGCGGTGATTACTATGAAGATAAGCAGAAGAGTGATATTGCAGCAAAGAAGAAACAGATTGCTCAGGTACGTGCAAAATATACAAAGAAATATGGTGCAAACAATTCGAACTATCTGAGCAAACAAGCTACAATCGTTAAAGGCATGTCCCTTGCGTTCATTCAGGAATATATTAACGACTTCAACCGAATTGGTTTTTATGGTTGGGGCGACAACCAATTCATATTAAGGCTCCAAGAATACAAGCCTTCACAAAGAGATATGATGCAATTTGGCAGAACAGTGAAGTCATATAAACTTATATGTGGAAGTGATCCCATATGGTCGTTCCAGGTTCTGAACGGCAAGGTGGTTTCAAGCACTATGTTAAATAATATATTTTACAGAAATATCAATATGAATACAGCAGATGAAGATTTATAATCAAAAAGGTATTGCAATGAAAAAGATAATGTTAATTGTTACCTCGCTGATAGCACTATGTGTTCTCGTTGGGTGTAATTCAAAAAATGGACAGTCTGTAGAAACAGCAGCAAGTGACAGTATAAGTGTAGATTCCGTGATACCACAAGCAAGTGACGGTATCAGTGACAGTTTGAAGGCCGAATTAGAAAAGGCTGGCATAGAAGACCTTGATGGTGCTATCGAGGGTTTCTTCACGGATGTGTTTAATGAAAGATATTACGAGGATAATGGCTTTATCACAAAGTATTGTACGGAGGAACTTCAAAAGAAGTTAAAGGACGCATATGAGTATGATGGAGAAGAGGGTTATGCCACGTGGAAATTCCGCAATGATGCCCAAGACGGTCCAAGTGAAGAATATAAACTGACGAAATTTGTTCCAGAGGGCAATGGTTGGTATAAGTACGATTTTATTGATATGGGTGTAAAAGGATCTCATCGGATTAAGTTTATTACTCATGTCAATCCAAGGAATCAAGCAGAGTTCTATATTGACGAATTGGAGTAAATCTTTCAGGAACAACCGTTCTTTCTCAAAATAAGTGGAGGTCATAGCGACTTCCACTTTTTATGAGTACATAGAGCAATGATTCTTCTGCCACAGGACGGTGCTAAAAAAGTAAAAAGCCTCCCCGAAGGGAGGCTCATTTAAGGCTGGATCTTCTGCCAGAGGTTGGTGTCGATTTTCACGATGAGGCTTTCTTTCACCCAGCGACAGATGATGGTTTTTACTACTGGCGACTCATTGTTGGCCAGACGGAGGTTCACCAGGTCTTCCTTCGTGAATTCCTTGGGGAGCGCATCCAGATAACGGATGTTACCCTTTGAGGCCTGTGTGCTCAGCGTGCCGTCGTGGAGGGCGTCGATCTTGTCACCATAGATTTGCAACTGATAGTGCAGACAGCGCTCAGCATACCAAAGTGCAAACTTGATGGCTCGCTCCGTTTCCTGACGGTCTTCGAGCAGATAGGCGATGATGCCGGCTCGGAAACCGTTGAGGGCAGCACGACGACGCAGCACGTCGAGTGAGTAGCGCAGCGTCTGCAGATACTCCTGGCGCTTTGACTCATCCCATTCCTCGATGGCCTTGTTGATGAGCGGCAAGTCCACCTCGCCCTCTTCGTCCATCAGACAGAGACACTGACGCTTCACCTTTTCCTCATCTTCCTGACTCCACGCCTTGAACTGAGGCATTCGGGCACCCACCATATCAGGCAGCACCACAGGCGTCACTCGGCTCACGAGTCCACTCTCCACATCAGCAAAGAAAGCCCGGCATTTATTGGGCGTTCCACACATCACCATATTGTAATAGAGGGTGACCTTGCCCGAGAACGAGTCCTTCGAGATACGATGCTGACCCCAAGGCTTGTTGTCGTAGGCCAGTCGGAACAGATCGTTCTTCTCCGTCCAGGCACCACCCTTGTTGTTCTTCAGCACAGTCTCAATCTCAGGGGCATAGGTGAACAGATGCTTGCCTTTGGCATAGAGGGCTCGCTCCAAGAAGGCCGACACACCGATGTTGGGTTCGATGATACGGATGTTTGCGCAGGGATTCTCCACATCCTCGCCGTCTTTCTTGGCCAACGAATAGGCAATCTCCTTCTGCCATTCTACCTCGTCCTGCTTGATGATGGGATCCATCAGCAACTCAAACTCGCTGTCAACAAACGACTTACCAGTAGCCTGAGGGGCTTCGATATCCACGATGAAACTGGGGGAGTTCAGTTTTCCGTCACGATACTTGGCCCGAATGCCTGTGGCCAGCGTTCCCAGCATAGGCATTGCTGCCATCAGCGTGGCCTCACGGAACTCCTCAGGGGCGTGGTCGGACAAGTCCTGAAGGATACCGGGCAACTCTGCCTCGACAGGGGTGACGAGTGAGTCATCTGTGGTCTCAGTCCCTGCTTCGATAGCGGCTCCCAAAGTCGACAGCACCTCATTCATCTGTGAGGGAATACCAGCAGGACGGACGCTACTGACGGCACTCTTGATGGTTGAGAGCACTTCATGATCCGAGAGTCCCCAATGGGGCAGAATGGCAAAGAGTTTCTGCTCGTCGAAGTCACAGATGAAGCGCAGGTAGCGGCTCATGGTGTAGAGGGCCGTATTGCGCTCACCCTCAACAGGTGCATTGCCATAACCCAGTTTCCAGAGCAGGGCCTGCACGATGTTCTCGTAAGGAATACCCTTGTAATTTAGAGGTGAGGGGCAAGATGTAAGAGGTGAGAGATTTGACTCGACCTGTTCAGTCGAATTTGTAACAACTTCCGTCGCGTACATCTTCTTCTGCTCCTCCTTGAGCGGCTCGAAGACCACCGGATCGAGCAACTTCACATACTGTTCGCTAACCATAAAACAGCAACGGGCCAGATCTGTCACATGCGAGTCATAACTGACACCCAGTCGACTCGCCAACTTCTGGATGTCCTCCTCGATAGATTTCCCTGATGTTCGCCAAGCCCAGATGTGGGTTCCCCCTCCGGCACTTTCGGCAAAATAGACGATACGAAATTCCTCAATGAGGTTTTCGTCCTGCACTTTCTGCCAAAGTGCCTCTGTCAGACCCTTCTCGTCGATGTCGAGGAAAAAGAGTCCTGAGGGCTGGGCGTCTTCGGCCTTACGCGTACCACCAGTAAAACACTCTGCAAGAGGCAGCCACACGGGCAACTCCTTCTTGCGATCCAAATTTTTGTTCTGCTTCACATCCTGAAGGATTTCCTCCACGTGATTCTTCGCCAGCAGTTGACGATAAGCAGCCATGCTCGCCTGGCGAGGCTTGCTGCTAAAGGACTTTGCAATGCATATCATACTTTTTGGTATTTTAGCACTGCAAAGTTCACGAGGGAGGTTGCACCTTCAAAGTGGGATTATTTTGCTAAGAGTGCACTACTTATTAGGATGTGATAAGTCGTTGTATTTCTGATAGATAGTATTAAAGACGATTCTCACTTTCATGTCTTCTTCGCCCATGCCTTCCTGAATATTCTTCCGGAAAGTGCCCACATATCGCTTCTCAGTCAGTTTTTCGGCCAGTTCACCGTCGGAATGGGCTCCGAAGACTGCACTTTTTTTCATTTCTCCCACCAGATGGCAGAAAAAACGTGCAGTAAACTGTTTATTGTGCGGACTCTTGCGCGTCACTTTCAGATGGGCAAAGATGATTTCGTCCTTTATCAGTTCCTGCCACATCGCTTCATAATGGGAGAACCAAGCATCAGCAACCAGGTTGTTCAGCCTGCCAGCAGCCTCCAAGACGGCATCGCCCACCTGTTGCAATTCGTCTTTCACCAACTGCTCATGACCAAATTTCGTTGTTGGCTCCAGTTCTCTGGCAATCTCATAAAGCGTGGCCAGATGGAAGATGAAGTGGCGTAGGGCTTCGTCGTTGAGGTGGGCATCCAGGAATTCTGCTTCGAAGGTCTCATGGTCGGTCGTATATTTGGCAAACAAGCCTCCTGGCACCTGCCCCAGTTCGGCGCGCTCCTTGGTGCGTTCTGCCGTCATGATCTCCTTCCACGAACGGTCGTCGCTCACCACTCGGAGCGTGTCGCGACGGTCTTTCCAATAGTCCCACCATTCACTGCTCTCGCGCACACGTACCAGTACCTTATTAAATAATTGAGCCATCGCCTTGCTGTTAGTCCGGCTCTGCTGCATCAAACTGACCATCATGCCTGGCAATAGCATCAGTAGCATCAGGGAAATCAGCATCATCTGTCGACTCTCGCTCATCTGGCTGTCGAGGGCTTCCATTGTCTGGCGCATCTGCCCCAGATAGTCGGCTGTTTCTTCCTGTTCCTTGATGTCGCTTTCGCTATTCATGTTCTGAATGAGAGAGACCATCATCATCAGGTCATTAGGATTCAGATGTTGGGCGCAGACGGCAAAGATATGTTGCATGGGAGATACCTTCTGCTGGATGGCCTTCTGCTGTTCAGGCGACATTGCGAATTGTTGTCCCAGTGACTGGATAATCAGGTCGAAGAAGGACTGTTGCTGCTTTTCCGACATTTCACCCAACAGTCGTTGTATCAATGTCATCACCGACTGGCGGATGCTGGTGTTCGACACGCTCTTGGCGATGCGCTCGAAATACTCTGAAAAAAGAAAGGCGGTTGGTATCTTGTTCAGTTCCATCAGCGCCATCGCTGTCTTCTGCATCCGCATCAGGGCAGCGTAGATCTCTGCCTCAATGCAGGTGTCCATCTCGTCCGTCACTTCCTGTGCCAGACATTTCAGGCGTTCTGTGGCCACTTCCCAATGATGACATAGTTGGGCAGTCAGTTGCTCTGCCCGCTCGTCGTCAACGATTTTCTTTATTTCTTCTGCTGTCATATCTCTTGGTTTTTCGTTCTTTCGGTTACATGGTTACAGGTGTAACCATGTAACCTTTTCGCCTCGTTGATTATTTCTGTCTATTCCTAAATATTTATCTATCAGTATGTTATCAAATGGTTTCGCCGTTATCTCTTCCTCTGCGGTCACATGGTTACATCTGTAACCGTAACCGCTTTTATTGTGGGTATTAGGCTTTACAGGGGGAAACATTAAGGCTCACAGGGAAAAAGCCTAAGGGTAACAGGGGGAGAACCCCTACCTTTCTATCGTTTGCCTATACCCAAACGATCGTTCGCCTATACCCAAACGATTGTGCGCCTATACCCAAATTGAAACGTATTTCAGACCAGTGATTCGCTATATCTCCGTATAGAGATGCTCCTTGCCACGGGATGTTTTCAGCAGTTTGGGATTGTCGCCCTTGGTCCACTCGTTCAGTTGTTTGCGGGCAGAATAGAGCGTCAGTCCGGAAGCCCGTGAGAAGATACCGGCAGTGATATAGCCATGATATTTCTGCATGCACTCCCTCATCACCTGCTCCAGTTTTCCCTTGTCGGCCATTATCGCCTGCGTATCAGGATTATCGTAGCGTCGGAACCCGTCGAGCCACTTGTCGATGGCCTTGTCCCATATTTTGCCTGGGTTATATTCTACACCTTCGAGTCTCACATCACGGTCCTTCACCTGCTCAGGATCGGTCACTTGTTTGGTCAGTGATAACTTCGGCGCAAACGAGCCGATGGGCGTATCGATACGATAGCCCTCTGCCAGATACCTGCCAGCCACACGGATAAAGGCGTCGAAGGCCCGACCCAGTTCGCCATAGCGCAGCATATTCCAGCGCTCGCAGTAGTCCTCCAACTCTTTCATCGTCAATTTCAGCCCGCTTTTCGGACGGACATACACCAGGTTCTTCCCGTCTTCGCCCTTCACTGGCGTCGGGTGAACCTCGTACCACATTCCACTATTCTTTCTTGGCATAACTTATATTCTATTTTTTTCTTATCACTCCTTGAACACCATCATATCGGCCAATTTCAGGAAGTATTCGTTCGACCAGATTTCAATATCACGTTGGTTGAAGATGAAACCTCTGACATCCTGCTTCACAGATTCTATATCGGTCGTTGACAATTTCTCGTGCAGCATCTCCATAAAACGTTCCTTTGTGATGTCCTCATCATTGAACTCACGGATGCGCTTCTGTAGATGCTCAAAGTTCAACGGCACGCGATTAGCAACATACCATTGGAAGTCGTACCAGTCGCGCCCCTTCACTCTGGTCTTCCAGTTACGATAAAGCAAGGCGTGCATCTTGCCAGCATAAAGGTCAGAAAGAGTTACACAGCGCACCACAAAGGGATAGGGGCGAGATAAAGGCAAGTTCTCCGTCTCGAAACCCAGTGGCGGATCTGTGTCCATTTCTATTTTTACCTTGACAGTCTTCTTGGTTTGGAACTTGATGTCAAAAACCTCCGTATTCTCCTTGAGAAATGCGGATTCTACACGTCCAAACATCTTTTTATCCTTCTTCTGAATAACCACCTCGTGTTCTGCCAGATGAAATTCCTCAATGATGTAGGGAAAGAAGTCTTCCAAATGAACATTGCAGTTTTTCTCTCTGAGTGTAAAGTCCATATCCTCGGAATAGCGAGGCAACTGATGGAAAAGTCTCAGGCATGTACCGCCATAAAAGGCTGCATGCTTAAAGAACCCTCCACGACTGAGTCCTGCAAGAGCAATCTTCTGCATCACTTCCTGTTCCACATTGGGGGTGGAGGTGCTTGCTTGCTGCTGGTATTCAGCAACCATCTGATCATATATGTTCATAGTTTCCTAATGAGTTTAATGAGATTTTGTAATATTTGCGTCTTTCGTCCCTTTGCTATACATTGTTCAATGATACTTGTGTCGAAGTCTTTAAGGGAATCTGTATCGAAACGCAGGTATTCCTCCAGATACTCCCAAAGCCCCTTGACGGATTGGGGCGGTCGTTTTATGTCATGAATGATACTGTCGCATAGAGCCTTTTCAGCACTTGCCATAATACATGCAATGTCGTTGTCTTCGACGATTCTCAAACCGATGGGGAAATAATCAGGCGATACATGGAAGTATTCAAATGTTCCCAACTTGTTCTCAAATCGTCGTGTATGTAGTGTGGTCATTGAACTCATGATGTGTACTTGTTCTGGAATGAGCCCATACCATCTTAACGCCCATTGTAAAGAAACGTATGACGGGCCATAGATGTGATTGGCGCAAAGACGTGCATCAATAGCCTTGCCTGTCACCTCTCCACTGACGACATAGAGTCCTCGCTTCAGTTGGATGATGTCACCCTCTCTCTCCAATGCATGAATCTTGTCGGCAGGTGATGACAAATCACTATAGCAATCGTATAGCGTTTGCGTGCGAATGGGGATATTTCCGAACTTAAGTAATGGCGACTTCTTCATCGTTATTCGTTTGATTATGCCGCAAAATTATGAAATTTGGTACAGAAAACCGAAAGAAATTCGAATAAATGTACGAGAATTAACATCTTTTATCCAAGGACAATCGCTTCATACTGCTATCCTGTTCAATGTGTCGAATGAATCTCTCGTTAATAATTTGCCTTGGATTTTGAATTTTTCTGTGAATGTGTCTGTATTATGTGGAGGCAGGAAAAGACGGACTGAAGAAAGCCGAGGAAAATTATGACCCCAAGGCTGACTTCAGTTTCGATTCCTATGCCGTTTGGTGGATTCGCCAACGCATCATACAAGCCATTGAGTCAAAAAAATAAAACGAAGATATATGAAGAAAGAAAGCATAGAGCAAAGAGTTATCACATTCTTGAGTAGCCAGATCCGTTATAACCATAGGTTAGAAATGGATTCTTCATTATCTTACTATTATTTTAATTCATCTTTCGGGTGAAAATATACGAAGAATTTTCAAATTATACAAATTTGCGTAACGCATTTTTGTATAATTGTACAAAATTGTATATAAAAAACTTCCCTTGGGGAGGCTCCCATTTAGGTTTCTACCAGTACGCTGATTCTTTCCGAGAAGGCGGACTGGCAGTTCGCTTAGTGGAAAACTGCAGTACAAAGCCGAAAGAACTGTAGTACAGACCTTGACGTACTGCGGTCCGAAACATTCGGACTGATGGAAGAGACTATTCTTTTGTCTCATTTAAATTATTATTTTAATTTATCCGGCGTGCCCCCAAGGCACACCTATTCATTCATTCTTTAATTAAAATATAATGCCCTATTTATAGGTATAGGACATATTTAAATATGCTTAAAGAGAAGTTCGGTATTTCCCGAAATAATCCAAATAGCCGCCAGACATGATTGCTCATGCATGGCGGCCTGTATATAATAATGTGAGAGAGATGGGGGGGAATTCTTATTGGGCAGCGAGGAGACGACTGTCGAGGGGCTCCATCACAATCATGCTGCTTGTCAGGTACATATTGTCCTGTGCCTCGTTCATCTTGGATGATTCCCCTTTTCCGTAAAATGGAAATCATAAAATGGAAAAAGATGACCTTATTCTGCCTACAGGACATCATTGTTATATAAACTTATAAAAAATATCTTCATTTTGTTTGTTTATTCGGAAACATTTCGTATCTTTGCAAAATAATAACCATCATTATTATAATGAGCATTATCATTTGTAGTTATGAAGTTCTATGATAGGGAGTCAGAGCAACAACTGCTCAGAGAGGTCTTAGGCCAAAGTAAGCGTGAGGCGCGAATGACCGTCATCATGGGTCGCAGGCGTATTGGTAAGACGGAGTTGTCGCAAAGATGCGGGGATGAAACCATCCTCTATTTCTTCGTCGGAAAGAAAGCAGAGACGCTGTTATGTCAGGACTTCGTGGCCGAGATTACTCACAAACTTGGAGTTCCTGTTTTGGGACAGGCAAACTCCTATGCCGAGGTCTTTAGATTCGTGCTCCGGCTTTCAGAGAGCAGACCATTCACTTTGATCATCGATGAGTTCCAGAATTTCCAGAAGGTAAACCCAACGGTATTCAGTGATTTGCAGCGTGACTGGGACTTATGGAAACGGAAGAGTCACTTGAACCTGATTATCAGCGGCTCTGTTTTTACACTGATGAAAAAGATTTTTGAGGACTACGAGGAACCGCTTTTCGGGCGTGCCGATGAAAAGTTGACGCTCCAGCCATTCAAAACTGATGTGCTGAAGGAAATCCTAAACGACTTCAATCCGGACTATACGCCAGAGGACTTACTGGCATTGTTTAGCATTACGGGTGGTGTGGCATGGTATGTCACCTTGTTGCTTGACCGTGGCAAGACTCGTAAAAACAAGATGCTGGCAGCACTGACGGAAGAAAACTCCCCCTTCATCAATGAAGGCAAGAACATCTTGATAGAGGAGTTCGGCACAGATTACGTCATCTATTTCTCTATCCTGACCTGCATTGCCAGTGGCATGAAGACCAGCGCTGAAATCAAGAATGAATTAGGTGTTGACAATATCAGTAGTTATCTGTCACGCCTGGAAGATTATTATGGACTGATTAGTAAGTACCAGCCCATCTTTGCCAAAGAGAGCAGTAAGAAGATGCGCTATCAGTTGGATGACTGCTTCCTGATATTCTGGTTCCGTTTTTTCTTCAAGTATCAGGCTTTGGTGGAAAATAAGGCACTGAAAGCCCTTGGCGACATCATCAAGCGCGACTATGATAGTCTGTCAGGACTGATGATGGAGCGTTATTTCGCTCGTAAGTTCCAGGAAGAAGGACGATACATCGTCGGCAAATGGTGGGACAGAAAAGGCTTCAATGAGATAGACCTTGTGGTGGTTGACCCCGTTGGAAAGAAAGCATGGGCTTATGAACTGAAGAAGGACGAGAGCCGTTACGACGAGGCATCCTTTAAGGAGAAGGTTGACACGATGGTAGCCCAGACTCCCGAACTGCGCAAGATGACCATTCACATTGGTTCACTCAGTAAGAAAGATATGTAAAAAGGAACACAAAGTAGGTGCTAAATTTGAATTATCTATATATTTGGCCGAAGTGTATAGAATTGAATTTAAAAAGCCACGACATTTACCTCCGATGTGCTCAGTATCTCCACATCGGTAAATGTCCGGCTGATGCCCTCGTATGAATCCTCCAGATATCCAGAGGCAGAAGAGTTGTAGTCCTGTTGCATGGTGCGACTGCAAATCGTTAGTGCTAATCTATCAATTGGTCGATTGTGATAATATGTTGGAAAACGCCACTGTGGACATTTGCCTTGAGGCCGACTGTGGTAACTAAAGTCAGGTGAACAGTATGCTTGAACGACAATAGTTCTTGCACTGTTGCTATGCGCTCCCTCAACGTCTGTTCATCTTCTGTTTTTGGTTCGAAGGCTTTCGATAGGAATTTCATCTCACAGAGGTTCACCACACGATCGTCGCGCACAATCAGCATATCTATCTGGGCACCTCTCTTTTCTTCATCTCCACGAATAATCAAAGCAGACTCCGATGAGGCCACCCCTTCCACTCCCAAGGCTTTCTTAATCTTAAAAACGTGGGCAAAACATACCTGCTCGAAGGCTAATCCACGCCAGGCATTAAGTTGAGGTGCATTCTGGTGATGAAGCCAGAAAGACTCATCCTGCCGGCTATGACCGTCCACGAAGCGTAGATAGAAAAGACAGAAACTGTCACATAACTTGTATCTGATCTCTTTCTGACTGATGCCAAAGGGATGGTAACTGACTATGAAATCGCTGGCGACAAGAGACTCCAGCATTCTCGTGAAAGTTCCTCCAGACGTCATGCCAAGATTAGAGGTGATTTCATCACGCGTATAGCCGGTATGACGTTTCGCTAATAATCTGACGATTTTCATGTAATCGTCAGGGTTGACAAACAATGAACCGAAAAGTCTCTGAAACTCAGAGGCTAGTTTCGCATTTCTGTCGAAGAACAACAAGTCAATGTTCTGAGCAATGCTCTTCCCTCGTTGCAGGTAATTCAGATAGTAAGGTATTCCTCCAAGTATCATATAACACTCCACGATGTCGTAAGTGGATAACATTATATTCTTTGCATTGAAGAATTCCTTGCACTCTCCTAAGGTGAAGGGAGACAGTTTGATCTGCCATGTCAGACGGTCGTAAAGGCCGCCCTTGCTATTGATGAGATTGTCAAGCATCCACGACGTGGCACTACCGCAAACAATCAGCATAACCCTGTCGTGCCATGCACCCCATGTGTTCCAGAAATGCTCAAAGGCCATCAGGAATTTGGAACGAGGTGTATCCATCCATGGTAGTTCGTCGATGAATATCAACTGACGCTTCCCGTCATCAATTTGGTCCAATAGTTCTCCTAACAGCCGGAAAGCCTCCATCCATGATTTGGGGCAACTGCTTTCCTCCATGCCGTAACGTTGTAAACTGGCATAAAAAGCCTCAAGTTGGTCACGCATGCTGATTTTGCGCTCTTTGTCAAAAGGCGACAGGCCACTATGATAGAAAGTCATTTTGTCTTGGAACATCTCTTTGACAAGAAACGTCTTTCCTACTCGTCTGCGACCATATATGGCAACAAACTCAGCCTTATTGCTTTCGTAGAGGTTCCTAAGTTCCTCCATCTCTCGTTTTCTACCAACAATCATACCGATATCTTATTATATTTGGCCACAAAGATAACACTTTTATACTATTTGGCCAAATATATACCTATTTATTTAGCCAAATTTATATAATAATGATGTTATTTGGCTGAATATACTGATGAGTTCAATAATCTTTGTGTTAAGAATAATTGAGTAACAGGGACAGGCACGCTGTGAGATAGAAGAAGCAAATGCCAGTTGCTTTGTTGTTGACTTACCGATACGAAGAGCCGCCAGACATGATTGCTCATGCATGGCGGCCTATATATTGAGAGAGTTTAACGGAATCTTACTGGGCAGCGAGCAGGCGGTTGTCGATGGGCTCCATCACCAGCATACTGCTTGAGAGATACATATTGTCCTGCGTCTCATTCATCCTATAGGTTCTCACCGTGGTCAGGCTTGGAGCCTTCGAGCGGTAGAGCGTCACCTCCTGTGGCAGGTCGTACTGCTGCTTCTCAGCATTCCAGTGGCTCACCTCCACGTTGTAGCCGTTCTTATAATATTTATAGGTGAGGCGACTGTTCTTCACCCAGTCCTTCTTGGCATCGTCCCAACTCAGCATCTCCTTGCTGGTCAGACGGCCCTGCTCGTCGTACTCGTAGCAGTATTCCATCTTCTGCTCCATCTGCTGGTTGTCGTTACGCTCATAGACCTCGATCTTGTTCACTTTGCCATCCTCGATGTCGCCGTTGTACATATAGTTCACGTCGTTGCTGTTGATAGCGTTGAAGTACATTGCAAGTACTGTTGCTGCGGTGATGATAGTTTCCATAACTCTTGTTTTTTAATTGTTCAACTTTTAATTATCTTGTTCGTTTGTCCTTTAGACGCTGCAAAGGTAGAATAAACTACAAAAACTTTGTGTTATTTGTTCGTTATCTTTAGGTTAAATCTTTCAGAGCCCCTATTTTACGCAAAACTTTGTTAAAAAATACCGTTTTCATGCAGTATTTTCGCACCTGGGGTTTTATATATATAGAATAAGGTATAATTTTGCAATCAAAAGGAAACGAATATGAAAAAGAGATTATTTTGGGGGATGGGTATTGCTTTAATGCTGATTATCAGCATGAGCGGTTGCAGCAGTGATAGTGAAAACGAAGGCTCGGCAGATCCGTCAACCTTTCATGTGAGAAACGTCGCCAATTCTGGCTGCAAGTCATTTCCATTTGCTGCTGCAGCCAGGAAAGTGACAATGGAAGACAATCGGGAGTACATAGAGTACAAAGCCTTGACAGACGGCTACCTGTCAATCAACCATGTAAACGCCAAGTTCAACTGCGAACCTGGCGAACTGAAAATGCAGGCCATCGTCTCAGGCAATGAAATCAGGATCTTAGAGACAGAAGAACAGGCATTAGCCAACTGCATCTGCCACTACGACCTCTATTGCGAAGTCGGTCCCCTCGGCAATGGCAACTATACCGTCATTATCTGTCGTGGCGCTTATGAGGTGGAATACGCCCGATTCAACATCTCCTACAAAAGTGGCTTGAATGACAAATTCAACTTCAACACCAACCAAGACGACAATAATTTCCTAAAGACATTCAGCGGCAACAACCAGGAAGACTTGATTGGCTCGTGGCACTTGTTGAGTTCTATGGGCGGCTGGAGTCCCAAGGTGGAATACAGTCCTGGCGATATTACCGTTACGTTTACCAGAAACGGGGAGATGCAGGTCGTCAACAAAAGAGAGGGACAACAACCACTTCAAACGACCAATTATAAGTACTCGTTCGTAGAGATTGAGAAATCCATCTTTACGGGGAAACCTACAACGGTATTGTCGATTGATAATGGTGGTTCCTCTGCAGAACTATATAGTTTCAGTTTTGACAATGAAGAAGGAATGCTTTACCTTTCGCAGGAAGCATACGACGGCATGGGATATAGCCTGAAGAAACTGGCACAATAATCACTTGCTGCCGATGACCTTTGATATGTCCATGATCATCCCGTTGTTGCCGCTCATGATCTGAGGCATCTTGCCATCCCACTTCTCAATCATGTCTTCCTGCACGATCATCGGTGAGAGGGAGGCAGCAATCGCGTGTAACAGCGGGATTTCTTTCGTTATAACAGAAGAACCGTTTGTTATAGTGAAAAGGATTACAATGGGAGAAATCACCATATATAATCAAGGCTCAGGAGCAATCCTTTGCCTTTTTTATGAGAAAAACATAAAAACATAAAATAATTGGCAAAAAACTTGGAAGTTTCGGAAAAAGTTCCTATCTTTGCACCGTCAGAACATGGGTTTTGACTATCCGGGTAGAATCCCGCGGGGGAGCAAGACTTAACAGACACTACTCCCGGAGCAAGACATCACCGACACTACTCCATTTTAAAACCATCCTGTAGAGGGTGGTTTTTTATTGTTCATAGGCTTTCTTGAAAATCGCAAAGAAGTGACGATTGTTAACTATAGAACGGATAATGGGAATACGCTTATGTCCTTTGAAGATAAGAATCTCTAAAGCATTGTCGTTCGTTTCGAAATATCTTTTGATTGCGAAAGCAAGTTGACGCGTATTATACTCCGTTGTCATATTAAGAAGGATACAATTACACTGTCCGATAGAGTCTAATAGACTATCCCCAACAGACGATTTCCCAAATACCGTTTTCAGATCAAATGTACGATATACACCTTTCTTATAAAAGATAAAGTCAGGTGTGCGGATCTCTCTTGGGTTGGGCAGCATGTAAACTTTGTAGCCAAACTCAACAGCCTTCCGTGCTGCCATTAGCAAGTTTTGATAATCATCGCTTTCTTCACCGCCAACAGAGAAGATTTCGGAGTCAGAATCAAGTGGGTGGAACTCTTTACGCAGCGCTATGCGCTCAACTTGTCGGGAGAATTCTGCTCCAGACAATTGATGTAGTTTCGCTAACTCTGCTGTAAAGTCGTTCATAATGATTGCAAAGGTACGTATAATCTTTGTAATAGCCAAATTATTGCTTGTTAATTACGAAAATATGCTGGTATTTGCCAGACCGTACTGCCTGCTACGTCGACCTCCACCGTGCCACAGCCCGCGAGCGCTATGAGTTGCTGCTGCAGTGTTGTGCCGGCATCGTTGAGAATCTTACCTTGCTGGACTTCGCCTCGTTCCTTTACATCACCCCACAGAATAAAGGATATGGCTGAAGTACAAGTGCTTTGTACTGGCAGTACAGACCTTTTGTACCGGCAGTACAGACCTTTTGTACTGACAGTACAGAAGTCTTGTACCGATGGTACAGTAGTCTTGTACGATGATAAAACTACATTAATTTATGAACTCACGGGGTCAGACTGTCCCCGTGAGTTCTGTCTCCTTTTAGTTGGCTGTTGAAAAGCAAAAGTACAGAGCAAAGATCACTTGCTGCCGATGACCTTCGAGATGTCCATAATCATACCACCGTTGCCACTCATGATCTGAGGCATCTTGCCATCCCACTTCTCAATCATGTCCTCCTGGACAATCATCGGCGAGAGCGAGGCAGCAATCGTTCTGTTATAGTAAGCCTCCGCATCAGCCTTGATCTTCATAGCCTTGGCGTTACCCTCGGCCTTGGCGACGGCAATCTTGGCGTTAGCCTCAGCCTCCTTCACCTCGTTCTCAGCCTTCAGGGCACTCTGGATAGCGGTGTTCTTGGCATCGATCATCGAGAGCAGCGATGAGGGAGGCGTGATCTTCGAGGTGAATTCCTCCACAAGGAATCCCTCAGCCATCAGCGACTTCTCCAGACGGGCACGGACGTCACGCTCGAAGTTGGCACGGTTCGACATCAGCGAGTCCGAGGTGTACTGGTTGGCACAGGTACGGTAGGCCTCATAGATACAAGTACGGATATAGCCCTCTTCCAATTCCTTCACGCCCACACGATATTTAGTAAATATGTCACAGGCCTTGTCAGGATTGATGCGATAAGCGATGGTGGGGTCCATCTCGAAGAGCGAAGCATCCTTGGCATTCACGGAAAACGTCTCGTACTGCTTACGCTGTGTGAACGTGGGGTAAGTAAACACGTTGGTCGTGATGGGGTTATAAAACACCCAACCCTTGCACGTCCCTTCCACACCACCGTAGTCCTGTTCGTTGAGTGACCACTTATGGAAACGAATTCCCACCTCACCAGAGTCTACTACCGTGCAGCAGGTAGCAAAAAGGATCAAAACCAGGGCTATGCCTCCTCCGACATAAGCCAGAATGCGATAATACTGTTTCATTTTCAAAATAATGTTTGTTAATACAGCGACAAAGGTACAAAAAAAACAAATATCTACCTGTTATTTGTATGTTATCTTTATGTTAAATCTTCATTTCTTTGGTCGTCTCGGAAATAATGCGTACCTTTGCCCCTCGTAAAGAGAACACGAGGTGCGCGAGGGGTATGCATAATAATAAATATAAATATGTGTCGATAGTGAGTGCCATAGCGGTATTGTTGCTGCTGGGACTCTATATGTGGATGACCTACCGTTCGGTGACGAAAGACATCACAGAGAGGGTGGACAACCAACTGACCTGGGCGATGTTCTACGAGAGTTACAACCGTGCTGACATCGTGACCAAGGGCGACACACTCAGTCTGCCAGAGGCTCGTGGCAATCTCTCATTAGCCTCATCGGTGGAGGGTATGAATGATGCCCTGAGCCGCAAGTACCAGTCAGAGATATCACTCGACACAGTGGCATTATTTGTCGATTCCCTGTTGAACGTAGCACGTATCAACCGCGATGTAACGGTTCAGGAGATAGATGCCGAAGGACAGATACTGCGCCAGAACAATGACCGCAGTTCGTCGTGGTCGATACTGACAAAGCCCGTTAGCATCCGCCGTGACCAGTCAAAGGCCATTCGGTTAGCCCTCAACAACCCCTACCCCGAACTGGGCCGACGGCTGAGTCCGCTCTTTCTCATCAGTGCCATCATCCTCGGTTTCTTCGCCATCATCATCATCCAACTGCTGCGTTTCATCACAGAACAGGAGCAGATAGCCGAACTACGTAATGACTTCTCGTATGCGATGGTGCATGATATGAAGTCGCCGCTGTCAAGCATCATTATGGGAGCCCACTTCCTGCACAGTGGTAAAGTGGACGACAAGCCACAGATCAAGGAGAAATACTATAGCATTATTGAAGAAGAGGCCGAGCACCTGCTGGCACTCGTCAACAAACTGCTGACCATCTCAAAACTCGAAAACAAAAAACTCATCCTGAACAAGTGGGACATCCATATCGAGCCGATCATCAACGACCTGGTAGAGAAGGCCAAGGCAAAGGCGACGAAACCCATCGAGATCACGACCCGCTTAGAAGTAAAGAACGTACTGGCTGACGAGCAGTATATGACAGAAGCCATCGCCAACCTGATTGACAATGCCATCAAGTACTCGAAGGACGAGATCAAAATAGAGATCAAGACCTTTGATACCGACAAGAACGTGTTATTAAAGGTACGCGACAACGGTATCGGCATGACGAAAGAAGAGCAACAGGTGATCTTCGACAAGTTCGGACGGGCTGCCATCCACGAGAAGAACCGCAAGGGCGGTGTCTCTGGCTTCGGACTCGGACTGAACTATGTGGACCAAGTGATGCAGGCCCATGGCGGCAAGGTCACCGTCAGCAGCGAGAAAGACAAATACTCCGAGTTTACTCTCTATATCCCCAAAGTAACCCATTAAACCCATTATACCCATGATCAAATTACTCTTAGTAGAAGACGACGAGTCCCTCGCTTACATCGAGAAGACAGGCCTCGAAGACATTATCGGAGGCTACGAAGTGACTACTGCTGCCAACGGTAAGGAAGGCGTGAAGGCGTGGGAGGAGACACACCCAGATGTGATTATCTCCGACATCGATATGCCAGTGATGAACGGCTTCGAAATGGTGGAACGTATCCGTGAGACTGACGGTAACGTCATCATCATCTTCACTTCGGCCCTCACCTCCCCAAACGATGTGAAGGCAGGCTACCGTCTCGGCATCAACAACTACGTGAAGAAGCCCTTTGTGCCAGAAGAACTCGATGCGCATATCCAGGCGTTGATGAAGATGCGGGGCGGGGCAAAGACACAGAAGGAGACCAGTCATTACAAACTGGGCAAATACACCCTCGATGCAGAACACGCCACCCTGCGCAATGATGATACAGGAGTCTCGCAGACCATCACCCTGCGCGAAGCCCAGATACTGGCAATACTTGCCGATAATAAGAATAATGTCGTGCGCCGCGAGGCTATCCTAAGTCGTTTCTGGAATACAGAAGATGACTACTTCGCCTCACGAAGTCTCGATGTTTTTGTGAATAAACTTAGGAAACTGCTTGCCGATGAGTCAAAGATAACACTAAAAACCGTTCGTGGTATCGGACTGCAGTTGATCGTTGAAAGTTAATCGATGGGTTTATAGGGTTCCATGATACTAATGGCGAAATAACCTCCTGCCACTATCAACACACAGGCCACGAAGAAACACCACCAAGGGAGTGTCATGCCAATAATGGTAAGCATGACTAACCAGTAGAATGTATCACCGATGATGATGGGGATGATGCTGCGGCTATACTCATAGACCCAGCCCCCTATCATGGCACCCATCATGTTAGGAATCATCAGAAGGGGATTGCTGAAGATGGCGGTAAGCAACGCCATGATAACTCCAAAGGCTGTAATCACTATCTGCGGACGATGTTTCCACTCTAGGATCTCACGCAAAACGCCACCAAAAAGAACGAGGTCGGCTGTAGCCTCGATAACCACAAACAAAAGGAACGTCGTTATAGGATTCTCCTTCAAGAGACGCCATGAGTCGCGCACGGTCTCATTCTCAGCAGTTGTCAGTGTGCCGTCAGGATCTGCCAACGGGTTATACAGAAAACAGTAGAGCAAAGCCATACCTCCCATCGCAACGCATAGCCATGCTATTACCTGCCAGTGCTTCTCCTTTGGTATGCGTCCAACACTATAACTGGCATATCCCAAACGGATAAAAACCATATGAAGTGCAAAACAACACAAGCCAACCAAGAGTATCGCTACAGCACCAGCAGAGGATAACAGACTCTTTGATTCTGTCGTGCCAGGTGCATTGTTACTATAACCATCGATGAAGCCTGATGCGAAACCTACAAAGGCCCCACCTATAAATGCAACACCAAGCACAATGCCTAATGCCAAAAGGAGATACATCAGTGCTTTCTTCATCTTTCCCTTCTCTTTTCGGGTGCAAAGGTACGGAGAATTACCGAATAATATAGCAAAATGTATGTTATCTTTAGGTTAAATATTTGGATTTTCGCTCACTTATTAGTACCTTTGCACCCAAATTAGATCAGATCATGAAGAAACTGTATATTGAGACCTACGGCTGTCAGATGAATGTTGCAGACTCGGAAGTGGTGGCATCGGTGATGCAGATGGCTGGCTACGAGAGTACCGACTGTCTGGACGAGGCGGATGCCGTCTTTCTGAACACCTGCAGTGTCAGAGACAATGCCGAACAGAAGATCTATCACCGTCTGGAGGCACTGGCAGCCCTTCGCCGCAAGCGTCCCCTGATCATTGGCGTGCTGGGATGTATGGCGGAACGGGCACAGCAGGATCTGTTGGAAAACCATCATGCCGACCTTGTGGCTGGCCCTGACGCCTACTTGTCGCTGCCGGACTTGATTGCGCAGGCAGAGACAGGCCATAAGGCGATGAACATCGAACTCTCCACGACGGAAACATATAAAGATGTGGTGCCACAGCGTATCGGCTTAGGTCATAAGATAGGCGGTTTCGTGAGTATCATGCGGGGCTGCAACAACTTCTGTCACTACTGCATCGTACCCTATACCAGAGGACGGGAACGGAGTCGCGATGTGGAGAGCATCCTACGAGAGGTGCGCGACCTGCGAGACAAGGGCTATAAGGAAGTGACGCTGCTGGGACAGAATGTGAACTCCTATCACTTAGAGAGCCTAGGATCCTTAGGAACCCTAGGATTTCCTAGTCTTCTGCGGCGAGTCGCTGAAGAAGTCCCTGAGATGAGAGTGAGATTTACTACTTCCCATCCGAAGGACATGAGCGATGAGACACTGCAGGTGATTGCCGAGATGCCGAATGTCTGCAAGCATATCCACCTGCCAGTACAGAGCGGCAGCGACAGAATCCTAAAACTGATGAACCGCAAATATACCCGTGAATGGTATCTGGACCGTGTCGCCGCCATCCGTCGGATCATCCCTGACTGCGGACTCTCTACCGACATCTTTGTAGGCTATTGCTCAGAGACGGAGGAAGACCACCAACTCTCTTTGAGTCTGATGCGCGAGGTGGGCTACGACTCCGCCTTTATGTTCAAGTACTCGGAGCGTCCAGGCACCTATGCCTCGAAGCATCTGCCCGACGATGTGCCTGAGGAAGAGAAGATTCGCAGACTGAACGAACTGATTGCCTTGCAGACGGAGATCTCCGCCCAGCAGAACAAGAAAGACGAGGGCAAAGCCTTCGACGTGCTCGTGGAGGGCTTCTCAAAGAGATCCAGAGAACAACTCTGCGGACGGACGGAACAAAACAAGATGGTGGTGTTCGACAAGGCCGGACATCATATCGGCGAGACGGTGCGTGTAAAGATAACAGATTCCACCAGCGCAACATTATTAGGAGAAGCATTATGAAAGAGTTTTTGAATGTTCTCAGACGGTTTGTGCCACCGTATAAGAAATACATCATCTTGTCGATTGTATTCAATATTCTTTCGGCATTACTGAACATTTTCTCATTTGCAGCCCTGATTCCTATCTTGCAGATTCTTTTCAAGACAGGCGACAGTGTCAACGTGACGGAACTGATGGCGTGGAGCGACGGCAGTTTCAAGGATGTGGCCATCAACAATATCTACTATTACATCAATATGTTCATAGCAGATGAAGGGGCTACTACCACCTTGCTTTTCATCGGAATCTTCCTGATTGTTGCCACCCTCTTCAAGACATTTGCCTATTTCCTGGCAGCATCGAGCGTTGTACCTATCAGAACCGGTATCGTAAGGGATATCCGCAACCAGTTGTATGAAAAGATTGTCAGTCTCCCACTGGGATTCTTCACAGAGGAACGCAAAGGTGATATCATAGCCCGTATGTCTGGCGATGTTCAGGAGGTGGAGACAAGTATTATGTCCAGCCTCGACCTGATGTTCAAGAACCCCATCCTCATCATATCGTATTTTATCACCCTGATACTCATTTCCTGGCAACTCACTTTGTTTGCCATCATCATCATACCCACCATCGGATGGTTTATGGGTTGGATTGGAAGAAAACTAAAAGCGCAGAGCATCAAGGCACAGGCACTGTGGAGCGATACGATGACAGTGGTAGAGGAAACGCTGAGCGGCCTGCGCATCATCAAAGCCTTCTGTGCAGAAGGAAAGATGCGCGATAAGTTTAATACCATCAACAGCACCTATCGTAACGATATCATGAAAGTGAACATCCGCCAGAACTTAGGCCATCCCCTGAGTGAGTTCCTGGGAACGACGATGATTGTGATCGTCCTGTGGTTCGGCGGTGTGCTGGTTCTGAACAATATGACGCTCTCCGGTCCTACCTTTATCTATTATATGGTAATCCTCTATAGCATCATCAATCCACTAAAAGAAGTCTCAAAGGTAGGCTACAATATTCCGAAAGGCCTGGCATCTATGGAGCGTATCGACAAGATCCTGTTGGCGGAAAATACCATCAAGGAGCCCAGTCATCCCAAGCGCTTGTCCAGATTCGAGCATCAGATTGAGTTCCGCAACGTGTCGTTCCGCTATGGGGAGCAGTGGGTGCTGAAAGACATCAACCTGACCATCCCTAAGGGAAAGACCATTGCCATCGTGGGACAGAGCGGCAGCGGCAAGTCGACACTGGTAGACCTGATCCCCCGCTACTACGATGTGCAGGAAGGCGAGGTGCTTATCGACGGCATCAACGTGAAGGACCTTGGCATCCACGACCTGCGCCAACTCATCGGTAACGTGAATCAGGAGGCCATCCTCTTCAACGACTCCTTCCGCCACAACATCTCCTTCGGTGTGGACAATGCCACTCAGGACGAGATAGAGGAGGCTGCCCGCATTGCCAATGCCTACGATTTCATCATGGCCTCTGAGGCAGCGTTTGACACGAATATCGGCGACAGGGGCGGCAGACTCAGTGGCGGACAGCGCCAGCGTGTCTCCATCGCCCGTGCCATCCTGAAGAACCCGCCCATCCTCATCCTCGACGAAGCCACCTCTGCCCTCGACACGGAGAGCGAGCGACTGGTACAGGATGCTCTCGAACGTTTGATGAAGACCCGTACGACGGTAGCCATCGCCCACCGTCTGAGTACCATCAAGAACGCCGACGAGATCTGTGTGCTCCACGAGGGGCGCATCGTAGAAAGGGGCACCCACGAGGAACTGCTTGCCTTCGACGGCTATTACAAGAAACTCAACGAGATGCAGAAACTATAGGCTGATGGCGAAAAGGGCATTATTTCTTCTGAAGACCTACCTGTGGACGTTACTCATCTTTGTGGCTGCCAAGATAGCGTTTATGCTCTGTAACGGAGCAGACCATCCTGTGACTTTCAGCGATATGTACGATGTGGTACGTCACGGACTCTCACTCGACCTCTCCACTTCACTCTATATCCTGAGTGTCCCCTTCCTCCTGATGATGCTAAGCGTCTGGACGGGATTCAAGAGATGGCTGAGACTCATACTCCTTTCGTTCTTTGCCATCATCTCGCTGGCGATGGCATTAGCCGTCGTAGCCGACACCAGCCTTTATCCTTTCTGGGGATTCAAACTCGACGCCTCGTGCCTCCAATACCTTGAAACTCCTACTGAGGCAATGGCCAGCGTAACCACAGCGTATCTCGTCTGGCGAGTCATCGTGACTTTAGTAGTGACACTTCTGATTTTTATAGGTTACAAGAATGCAGTACGTACGTTACGGACCAAGAGCACGAACGTTACGGACCAAGAGTACGAACGTTACGGACTAAAAGTCGCCCATATTCTTGAGACGATCTTCTATCTGATTTGTATCCCTCTTATCGTTATCGGCATCAGGGGGGGATTAGGTGAGTCAACTACGAATATCGGACAGGTGTACTATTCACAAAACCAGTTCTTAAACCATTCGGCAGTGAATCCTGTATTCAGTTTCTTTGCCTCGTTTGAGAAGACTGCCACCAATAATGTCTCCTACCACTTTATGGATGACAGCGAGTGTGAAAAAATCATCAGCAGGCTATATAACACAGAGAGCACAGGAAATGACACACTACTTACGACCCAGACACCAAACATCGTCATCATCCTTCTTGAAAGTCTGGGTGGTACCTTTACGGAAATCGGAGGCATGGATGATGTGACTCCCAATCTGAACCGTCTGGCTCATGAAGGCATCTACTTTGCCAATTGCTATGGCAACACCTGGCGTACAGACAGAGGCACCGTATGCACATGGAGTGGATATCCGTCATTCCCTACGATGTCGGTAATGAAAATTCCGTCAAAATCCATGACTCTGCCCAACATAGCACGAACACTCTCAGATGAGAGGAACTACCATACCCACTATCTCTATGGTGGCGACATCAACTTCACCAATATGCGCAGTTATCTTGTCAGCGGGGGCTTCCAGCAACTGACATGGCAACAAGACTATAGTGCTGACGAACAGAAAAGTGCCAGATGGGGAGTACGCGACGATATCACCTTCGGTACACTCTACGATCTCTGTACAACCCTACCCCAACCTTATCTCATTGGTTTTTCCACACTGAGTAGTCATGCGCCGTGGGATGTCCCTATCAACAAGTTTGAAGATGAAATCCTGAATGCTTTCTACTATTTAGACCAATGTGTAGGGAATTTCATAAAGAGACTCCGTCAAAACCCTGTATGGAATAACACCTTGATTATTATGCTGCCTGATCATGGTTTACCCTATAAGAATATCGATGAAACAAATCCTCTGAAGAACCACATACCGATGATATGGACTGGTGGAGCCGTAAAAGCACCACAACGCATCGAGCAGATATGTAATCAGACCGATCTGCCCGCTACACTGTTGGGGCAGATGGGCATAAGCCACAAGGACTTTACTTTCAGTCGCGACGTGATGAGCAAGTCATACACAAATCCGATTGCCATCAACACCTACGACGACGGATTCTCCATGTACGATGACAGTAATTTCGTAAACTACGATTTCATCAGCAACCGCGTGGTAGCCTCACAAGGCTTGGATCAAGAGAAACTGATCCGTCAGGCAAAAGCCATACTGCAGGCGGCATCAAAAGACCTCAACAAACGATGAAACAGATTCTCAACAAGCCATTTTCGTCAGTGGCAGCAACGGTGTGGAACCTGTTGCTGGTGTATCTCGTCTATCAGATAGCACGCTGCGAATACTACTTTGAGAATGCCAGTTATCTAAACTATACTTTCGATGTCTTTAAGGGAGGTCTGCTCTTCGATACCTCAGCCATCATCTATACCAATGCGCTTTATATCGTGCTGATGCTGTTACCCTGGCACAAGAAAGAAAGCAGAGGGTATCATCAGTTCTGTAAATGGCTATACCTTATTATTAACGGTATCACTCTGGCGGTGAATCTCGCAGACTCCGTATACTTCCAGTATACCATGCGCCGCACGACGACGACGGTGTTTGATGAATTCTCCAATGAGGGTAATCTTGGAAGTATCATTGGCACAGAATTTCTCAATCATTGGTACCTCGTGCTATTGTTCCTCCTCGTGATGACAGTGCTTTGGAAACTTTACGCTACACCCAAAGCCGCCACTAACCTCCGATACTACTACATTGCCAACATCACTGCATTGCTGATTGCCATTCCACTAAGCATTGCAGGCATACGAGGCGGTTTTACCACTGCCGTCCGTCCTATCACCATCTCGAATGCCAACCAGTATGCCCAGCGACCTACCGATGCGGCATTGGTGCTAAACACGCCTTTCTCCTTGATACGCACCATCGGCAAAAATGTATTCGTTGTACCTGCATATTTCGAAAGCCAGGAACAGATGGAGGCACTTTTTAGTCCGATTCACGTCCCTACAGACTCTCTTCTTTCAGCCAATGAAGGGAAGGACTCCTGTGGAACAAGCAAGAATGTCGTTATCCTCATCGTGGAAAGTTTCGGAAGGGAATATATCGGTGCCTTGAATAAAGACCTCGATAATGGCAGATACAAGGGCTACACCCCTTATACAGACTCACTCGTCAATAAGAGTATTACCTTCCGTTATAGTTTCTGTAACGGCAGGAAGAGCATCGATGGTATGCCCTCCATCCTCTCCAGCATCCCTATGTTTGTGGAACCTTTCTTCCTGACCCCCGCCTCCATGAACGACTACACAGGACTGGCAGGGATCCTTTCTGCAGAAGGCTATGAGACAGCCTTCTTCCATGGTGCCCAGAATGGTTCGATGGGATTTCAGGCTTTCGCTCAAAAGACTGGTTTTCAGAAATACTACGGACGCACTGAATACGAGGCAGCACACGGCACAGACGATTTCGACGGCACCTGGGCTATCTGGGACGAGCCCTTCATGCAGTACTATGCCGAAGAGATGTCAAAGATGAGACAGCCCTTTATGACAGCCATCTTCACTGCTTCCAGCCATCACCCCTTTGTGATTCCAGAAAAGTACAAGAAGGATTTCCCCGAGGGAAGCCTGCCTATCCACAAGTGTATCCGCTATACGGATATGGCTATTGGCAGATTCTTTGAGACAGCCCAGAAACAACCATGGTTCTCCAACACTATCTTCGTGCTGACCAGCGATCATACGAATATGAGTGACCATCCAGAATATCAGACAGACTTAGGCGGTTTCTGCTCACCTATTATTATATATGACCCCACAGCAACCCCGGCCTATCACGACAAGGTGGCTCAGCAGATTGATATCTTACCTACCGTCCTAGGTCTCCTAGGACTTCCTAGGAACGACCTAGGACATCCTAAGAAATACTTCGCCTTCGGCATAGATGTGCTAAATACCCCTGCAGAGGACACTTGGGCCGTAAACTATCTCAACGGCATTTACCAATACGTGAAATACGGCTATGTGCTTCAGTTTGACGGTACCGACACCAAAGCCATCTATAGCCTTGAAGACCGTCTGATGAAAAACAACCTGAAAGGAAAAACGGAACTACAGCCTCAGATGGAACGTGAACTGAAGGCCATCATCCAACAATACATGGAACGCATGACCAAGAACCATCTCATGCCTTAGTCAGAACTTATACCAAGGCTTTTTCGGTGGAGCAGGCTTATTATCTGGATGATCCTTGGCAATTACTTTTCCGTCGATGACCTCAAAGCGCTCATTAAATTCCTTACGAGTACGCTTCCATCTGTCATGACTCCACAGCCAGAACTCAGGAGCACGCCTAATGCTCGTCTCCAACATCTTAAAATAGATATCCGTCAATTCATATTCCTTCATCTTCTGAGGCTCACGGGTGACGAGTTTAAACTCTGCTTCATAATAGCCTCGACGAACACGTTGAATATCAAGATACACCACAGCATGATTCATCTTATGAACGATGCGCTCAGTTCCCGTCAAGACCGGAGTGTCATGATGAAGGAAGTCCACCCAGTGATGGATATTCACCCAATGAGGCTTTTGGTCAGAGATGTATCCGATGATGATTGGCTGGTTCTCCCGTTTGTGTTTCACCACCTCACGGAGTGTATCCTGCATGGCTATACAGTGAGCGCCCATTCTTTCGCGAATATTAAGGAAAAGTTTGTCGAAATCCTTATTCTCCAATGGGTGATAGACCTGTCCACACCATGCATTCGGATTTACCCACAACGGAATGGACGACACCCATTCCCAATTACAGTAATGTCCCAGATACAGGGCAATAGACTGTCCGCTTCCCATAATCTCATCGACAAGTTTTGCATTCCTGAATACGATGCGTCTTTTCATTTCCTCCTGACTGATAGTCATCAGTTTCACCGTCTCCACCAGGTAGTCACAGAAGAAATGATAAAATCCATGTTCTATTCTTCTAAGTTCCGCCTCTTCTTTTTCAGGGAAGGCACCTTTTAGATTCTGTCTGACTACTTTTTTACGATATCGCAACAAACGATAAACCACGAGATACAGGAGATATGAGTTCACATAATGTATTCTCATTGGCAAGAGTGAGAACGCATACCAAACAGCCAGGATGATATAGTGGAGAATCTTCATTGCATCTACTCCCAATAGTTCTTATAGGAATTTTCCAAGTCCAGGTAATGGAAGTTATGCTGGCGCTGATGCTTTCCGTCTGGAATCGTCATATAATCGCCATATTTGTTTGACAGATAGGTATCGTATTGCTCTACCCCCAGAACTGTCGTCCCCTCAAACTCGTATGGTGTAGGCACACCAAGCACCGACTTTGGCATCACGCCCTTAGAGCCATCGTCATAGTCGGCAACAAGATCACACTCGTCGTAGTTGTATTTCGTCAGAATCTGACGTATCTTAGCCTGCACCCTATGTAACGAATACAGTCTGCGACACAGCAGCGGAATCCAACAACTCGGTCCGTGTCCATGCTTATAGGGATCACGGAAAAGAAGGTACAACACACGTTTGTAATACTCATATTTCCCGAAATGCCATTTCTTTGCCAACCATCCCGCCGGTGCGCCATCTATAGGGAACACATCGAGATAGATGCCACCAAGATATTTCAGGTGCATACGTTCAATCAACGTGGTACTACTATCCTGTATCTTGGCAAATGGTAGGGGATAAACGTCATCGTTCTCAGCACACACCATCTCGAATGGCTCTGGCAGCCACTCATGACCATGCGCTATCAGTCTGTCATAATCAGGACGAGGCATGGCAATATCCAAATCATCATCCCAGGGTATAAATCCCTTATGACGTACGGCTCCAATCATCGTGCCAGCCCAGATATAATAACGCAATCCGTGCTCCCGACAAGTATTGTCAAGAGCCTCAAGAATGGGCAGAATCCTCAGTTGAAGTGGACGTATATCGTATACCGGCATTTCTTTTTTGCTGCAAAGATACAAATTAATTAAGAATTAAGAATTAAGAATTAAGAATTATTTGTAACTTTGCATCCATAAAATGCAAAGAAGATGAATAAAAGGAAGATTTACTATCTGTTGCACAACGGTAAGAACAGTCATTTGAAATATTATATCAAATGCTATCTACGCGAATGGATACCCAGATTCTTCTCACAAATGCAACTTGAAGGCGAACTGCACAAACTGGACAATCGTCCTGATAAAGAATATATCCTAAACAGAGTTAACTATTATTGCAAACTCATATCGAAAGACAGTTATAACGAAAAGACATGGGAACAGAATGCGGTAGCCATCAAGAATCAGCCGATGACTAACCAGTCCACCTATTATCATGATTCCATGGAGATTGCCCGCTATTTTGACGCTAATCTGAAATGGATACTCATTTCTGGGGACACGATACATATCCCCGACCTGCCTTCAATAACAAAGAGTCGTCCGTTGGCAGGAGACAACACCAATAACATCATCTTGAAATTGGACAAGAACCGTCATTTCCTGTTTGTGAATGACAAGAATCCCTGGCGTGCCAAAAAAAACGCGGCTATCTTCCGTGGCGACCTGGGGCCAAAGAAAGAGAACAGAGACATCTTCATGAACCTTTTTGCTGAGGGGAAGAGCAAGATGGTAGACGCTGCATCAACGAATTACACAGAAGCACACCCTAACTGGCAAGCCGAAAAAATGACCATTGGCGAGCACCTTGATTATAAATTTGTAATGTCGCTTGAGGGCAACGACGTAGCCTCAAACCTGAAGTGGGTCATGTCGTCGAACAGTATTGCCGTTACGCCCCGTCTCACCTGTGAGACCTGGTTCATGGAAGGAACACTCAAGCCAAACTATCATTACATAGAGGTGAACGATGATTTCTCCAATCTTGAAGAACGCCTGCAATACTATATTGACCATCCAGAAGAGGCAGAAGCCATCATTAAGCATGCGCACGAATACGTCGACCAATTCCGCGACAAGGAGCGCGAGAAACTGATATCCCTCCTGGTGCTGAAGAAGTATTTTGAAATCACTAACAAGGTTGAGTTATGATATTCGCCAGAGATAAAAGTCAGATGTGCAACAACCTGTTGCAGTATGCCCACGTGTATGCCTGGGGCAGGGAGCATGGACGCAAGGTTATCTCCATGCGCTTCAGTTATAAGTACCAGTACTTCCATATCTGCCACACCAACCTGACAGGCTTCGGATGGTACCTATTTGCAAAATATCTGGCAGCGCTGAAACTTTTGCCAACGGCCAGTTTCAAGCACAGTGACTGTGACCGTGATGCACTGGAAAAGAAGATGCTACGCCACAAGCATATCGTGGTCAGTGGTTGGAATGTCCGATTCTATGACCTGTTCCTGAAGTACCGCAAGGACATCTGTGATCTGTTCACCATTGACGATGAATACACAGAGCCTGTCAGGACAAAGATGCAGGAGGCAGAAAAAACCGCCTCGCCCCACCTTCCACCGTCCACCATCCGTCTCGGTGTCCACATCCGCAGGGGTGACTATGCAGATTGGCAGGATGGCAAGTTTCTCTTCGATGACGATACCTATGCGAGCCATATCAACAGGTTCGCCGCAATACATCAGAATGAGGACATTCACGTCTATCTGTCCACCAATGATCCTGCTGTATCGGAAGATACCTACCAACGTCTGTGTCCGACTGTACACATTCATCATCTTCACGGCAATGCGCCAGAAGATCTTTTCATGCTTTCCGAATGCGATTTTCTGATAGGTCCACCAAGTACCTTCTCGCTTGTTGCGGCTATGTATCGCGACATCCCGCTCTACAGAATGGATAGCAGCGACGAAACGGCTATGACCACAGAAGCCTTCCAACGCTTTGATTACTGGTTCAGAAGAATCTTATAAACTCAAGATATGTCTCAGAAACGAAAAATCAGATATCGGCTATTTGCCTGGCGCAGTTTTCCAAAACTAGAACCAGCCAAGGAGCCTATTGACGTGGTGATCCCCATCATCGCCAAGGACCTGCATATCCTCCCCCTGTGTCTGGAAGGCGTACGCCATCAGGTACAGCATCCAATAAAGGATATTTATATTGTGGCTCCCCCTCAGCAGGAGATTATCAGTTTCTGTGAGGAGAGAGGACTGCAGTTCGTTGACGAAGTTACTGTCTTAGGGTTCGGCCCCAAAGACTTGGGCCTTGAGATACATCTTCCGGACGGCAAGACCATCAATCGTAGCGGATGGCTGTTTCAGCAATTCATCAAACTCAGTGGCAAGGTGGGGACATGCCAACATTATCTGTGCATAGATGCAGACCACGTTTTGATTCGCCCACACGTTTTTCTTACTCAAGAAGGAAAGACGGTCTTCTATATGAGTTATGAAGAACACCAGCCCTATTACGACAATATCCATCAATTAATACCAGGACTGGAACTGCATCAGTTGTCATACGTAGACCACAAGATGCTTTTCGACAAGGGACAGATAGAGTCATTACACAAGGCTATCAGCCAACGATCTGGTCTCCCTTGGATTCAAACAATTCTCAACAGTTATGACCGCAGTTGCCATGCTGGATTCTCGGAGTTTGAACTCTATGGCAATTTCGTAAAAGAAAAGGAGTGTCGCCCCTGGTTGCAGAAACGTCTGTCATATAAGCATCTGGCCGACTACGACACATTAGTACGCAAATGGAAAGGCTCACGCTGGTCGCTGACCTTCCCTGACTATATGCGACAAAACCAGAAGAAATAGTTAGTTATTCTCTTGCAGACAGAGCAAGACGGAAGCCCACATGCCTGAAACGTCGGCGCTGATCGTACATAAAGCGATTGCTTACCCTGCAATATTTGGGATCACAATCATAGGCCCCGCCTCGTATGACATAGAAATTGCTTGAAGGTTTGCTTTGTGGTGTCTTCCGATACCAGTCCTCGCACCATTCCCAGACATTGCCAGACATATCATAAAGACCCAGTTCATTAGGTTTTAACTGAGCGACAGGCTGATGGGCTGCATGATTGGGATCCTTGAGGTAATTTGCCACCTCGGCAATATTGTTACTGCCTGAATACAAATACCCCTTCGACTTGTTGCCACCTCTTGCTGCATATTCCCATTCTGCCTCAGAAGGCAAACGGAAGTGCAGGCCACTCATTGAGTTCAGTCTGGAGATGAACTCCTTACACATGTCGTAGGTCACGTATTCTACAGGATGCTGAGGCGACTTGTTCTTTGAACGGTTCTTTGGCATCACGGCCTCCCACAAAGCCTGTGTCACCTCCGTCTCACCCATATAGAAACTATTCAGTCTTACCTGATGGCGCACCTCATCAGCATCGGCCTCCTTGTCATTGGGGAAAGCACCCATAGAGAAGGAGCCACCCTCCACATAAACCATCTTAAAGGAAACGCCCTTCACCTTAAAAGTCTTGTTATTCTGTGCCTGTATCGCCATCGGTATCAGGAGGGCCAACAATACCGTCATCGCCTTTTTCGGAATCAATACCTTTTCTTCCGGTCCTACAGCCCACCAGATGATACGCAGCCAACATAAGAAATAGGTGTAGACATCAAGCCAGAATGTCTCATGGATATACTCATGCAACCATACAGGACAAAGCACATCCGTAGGCAGGATGCAGAAGTTAACGACAAGCGACCAGAAGAGTGTCCAGTCAATCCAATTACGCTCCTGACGCAACCAGAATGCCATCGCATAGAAAGGAAACGCAATAATATAGGTATGGGTTTCCGGGCAATCACTGAACAATATCATGAAACCCGTCAGCACTGCTAATGCCTGCACACGGAATTCAAGTTGATGCCATCGTTTATAGCGCACAAAGAATGCTATGCCTAAGAGTATAAATAAGATGACTTGTACGATGCGATAGTTGGGCAGCAAGAAGGGCTTAAGTCCCCTGGCAAAGAGAATACCGACAAAATCCGAATCACTATGGTGACTTGCTATCATGTCGAACATCTCCTGATATAACATGAAAGGATTGTCGAAGGAGGTATTAATGGCTGGTAACAGCAGGAAAAAGGCGCCACACAGGATAGCATATCCGAAGTTCCGCCACATTTTAGGATAACAAAGGAGAATAGCCAGTTCTGCAACGCCGTAAACCTTGGTAGTGGCTGAGAGCATGATGAGGAAAACAGCCCAGAAGCCCTTTCCACGCTCTAATAGGATAAAGGCGAAGATATAGATGTAGGCAACGATAATGTTATGCTGATAGCAGAAAACCGTTTGCAGGATGACGGAAAACAAGAACAGGAATATCCAATGCTTATATTTGTCAAACTGATGAGGTAACTTTTGGATTGCCAGTGAGAACAGGCTGTAGTTGCCAATATTCCAGAGATACGGTCCCAGCCACCAGGGCGATAAGAATATCGGAGCAAAGATCACACTGAACACAGGAGAATAGAGAAAATAGATGCTATGCGCTTGGGCATACTCCAGATTATATGGACTGAGCCCCTCCCAAAACATACGGGTGGAGTCCTGATAGTCGAAGTAATTAGTGTTACGTCCACGTACAACCTCCAATGTCGTTGCCAACAAGACGATAGCCATTCCCAACCAGAACACACAGGTATGATTAGAGAAAAACCATCTGATGGCATTGACAATTTTCTTCATGACCAATAGTGTATTACCCATTAAACCCAAGTAGTAGTTTATTTACCGTATCTATCTCCTCATCTGTCATTTCATAGAACAGCGGCAAGCGAACCAAAGTATCGGCATATCTGTCGCAATTTGGCAACGGCCTTCCGTCATGCTTATCCTTGTAATAAACACTTGAATGCAAGGGGAGATAATGGAAAGTAGCCTGCACGCCCTTGTTCTTAAGATAGTTCATCAGACGGGTTCTCACGTCAAGCGATGGACAGAGCAGGTAATACATATGGTAATTATTTGTGGCATAGTCAGGAATCGAAGGCAGGCTGATTTCAGCATGCAGATGACCTCTTAAAGCCTCATCGTAACGTTCCCAGATATGACGACGCTTAGCCTGGATGTCACCCATCTGTTCCAGTTGCGCCCATAAGAAAGCGGCATTCAACTCAGACGGCAGGAAAGAAGATCCCAGGTCGCACCATCCGTATTTATTCACCATTCCACGGTAGAACTCCGCACGGTTTGTGCCCTTTTCCCATATAATCTCTGCACGGCTGATGAATCTCTCGTCATTGACAGCCAGCATGCCTCCCTCGCCGCAGTTAATGTTCTTCGTCTCATGGAAAGAGAAGGCTGCCAGATGACCGATGCCCCCAAGGGGACGGTTCTTGTAATACGAGTCCACGGCATGGGCAGCATCTTCAACAACTAAAAGATGGTGCTCTTCTGCCAGAGCCATGATGGCATCCATGTCGCAGGCCACACCAGCATAGTGGACGACAACGATCACACGAGTCTTTTCGTTAATCAACGGACGGATGCTCTCTACTGTCAAATTCGGATTATCGGCCCCACTATCGGCAAAACGGATGGCAGCCCCCTCACGCAGGAAGGCAATGGCTGACGACACGAAGGTATAGGAAGGCACGATGACCTCGTCGCCAGGCTGCAGACGACACAGCATGGCGCACATCTCCAGCGCATCCGTACCCGAGGTCGTGAGCAGACACTTGCGGAAACCGTAGCGTTTTTCAAAGAATCCGTGGCACAGTTTCGTAAAATCGCCGTTGCCCGACATCGTTGTCGAGTGGCAGACTTCCTGAATATAACTCAGTTCACGTCCTGAGCAGTATGGCTTATTGAATGGAATCATACGAAGAAATCATTGTTCGATATTCAAAGTATCACTAACGATAAACACTGGTCTGCCCTTCACCTGATCGAATATTTTCCCGATATACAGCCCCAGAACACCCATCATCAGCAGAAGAAGTCCACCCACGAACCAGATCGAGAAGATGGTGGAAGTATAGCCTTCAACCTCATTCAGTCCCATGAACTTGGCAAAGATATTATAGATAGCCATGAGGAATGACAATATAGACATCATCAGCCCCAAGGCGACTGCAAGATGCAGCGGGCGATTGCTGTTGGAGATAATAGAGTCGTATGACAATTTTAGCAACCGATACAGATTATAGGAACTTTTCCCCTCCAAACGATGATCGTGAAGTACATCTACGGTAGTCTTCTTGAAACCCAACGTATGAATCAACTCCACAAAAGACCGTGAATACTCAGGGATGCTGCAGTACACATCAACAATCTTCCTGCTGTAGATGCCAAACTCAGCCACAGCCTTGTCTGTATCAAATCCACTCAAGAAGTCATACACCCTGTGGAAGATTGCTGAAGACATACGCTTCATAAAGGTGTCCTCACGAACCACCCGACGGGCACTGACCACATCATAGCCTTCAAGGGCCTTCTGGTACATTGCAGGCAGGTCTTCCGGTTTGTTCTGAAGATCGCAGTCGATGACGGCAATATAGTTACCTTTGGCATAGGTGAGTCCGGCTGTGATGGCATACGGCTGTCCGAAGTTACGACTCAGATTGATACCCTTCACTTTCTTGTCGACTTTACAAATCTCAGATATGCACTCCCAGGAATTATCTGGGGAACAGTCGTTGACAAGCACAATCTCATAGTTGTCAGTCAATGGCGAGATGGCCTTATGAATGCGCTCAACCAACTCGCTGAGCATCTTCTCTCCACGATAGACAGGGGAAACGACTGACAGATCCATAACTAATGCTTTAAAGGAGTGACTTGGGGAGTTGTTCTGTCGCTTTATGGAAGTCCTCAGGGGTGTCGAGTTCGTAAGAGAAGAGGTCGGTGGTATCCACCACCTTGAAAGTGTGCCCCTGAGGAATCAGGCGCTCAAAGGCGCGTTCATAGAAGATATCAATAAGTCCCTCGTCGAGGATCATCTGGCGCAGTTCCTGATAGATAGCCTCCGTGTAGTCGGGTGTCATCTTCTCGATACCCACCGACTCACCGATGGCATCTTCCACCCGACAGGTCTTGCTGATCTCTGTGATATTGAAGTCTGTATCCACCACGATTTTCATCTCCTCCTCGCCCAACTCATGTCGCTGCATAGCAAGGGCAGAACAATCCTGACGAGCCACACGGCGTACAGCCTCGGGGTCACAGAGGATGTCACTATCCATCAAAAGCACCTCCTGGCCATGCAGTTGCTGCATTGCCAGCCAAAGGGAGAAGATATTATTATTGTGGGCGTAGTCGGGATTATCGATATAGGATATCCTAGGGCTCCTAGGATCTCCTAAGAGATCTAGGTCATCCAGGAAATCGCGGATCATTGAGGCGCGATAGCCAGTGACCACAAGAAACTCGCTGATACCGGCAGAAACCATCGCCTCCACCGTACGTTGAAGCAGGGTCTTGCCCCCCACCTCCAACAGGCATTTCGGTTTTGTATCCGTCAGCGGCCTCAGTCGCTTTGCCATCCCTGCGGCTAATATCACGCCTATCATCCCAACACCTTCAATATCGTATCCACAACCGTCTGTGTCTGTTCCTTACGTCCGAGGGTGATACGCAGACAGGACTCCAGACCCTTGTCGCTCATGAATTTGATCTTGTAATCCTGAATCTTCAGAGCCTCCATCAGAGCCTCCTTGATTTCGATTGGATACTTGATCAGGATGAAGTTGGCCACCGACTTATACACCTTGAATCCCGGTTTGTCGCCTAAGGCCTTCTTATACAACTGGCGTCCCCACTCCATATCATCGGCCACACGACGGTAGTGGTCATCACTATCGAGGGCAGCCAAGGCCACAGCCTCAGAGAAACGGTTGTAGCCTAAGTATTTGTTGATATAACTGATGAAATGCGTGTGGCCCTGGCCGATGAATCCGAATCCGCAACGCAGGCCAGGCAGTCCGTAGAACTTAGACAGGGTACGCGAAATGATCAGGTTGCGGTACTTGTTCACCAATGGAGCGATATAGTCTGTGTCGCTGGTGATAAAACTGGCGTATGCCTCATCAATCAGCACCATCGTATCCTCAGGGATATGCTCCATGATACGGCCAATCTCCTCACAGGTCAGACTATTACCCGTAGGATTGTTCGGCGAAGCCAGCAGGAGCATACGCGGATGGATGCGGTTGGTGTACTCTATCACCTCGTCGACATCGTAGGCGAAGGTGTCATCCTGCTCGTGCAGGGGATACATCTCGAAGGTGCCGTAGCACTCACTGGCCACCTTATTATAATACCACCACGAGAACTCCGGGATGAGAATCTTCTTGTTGTCGCCCTTCATCAGATAGTAATGAATGGCATTCTTCAGAATATCCTCACCGCCGTAGGCCAGCAGCACTTGTTCCTCAGGCACGCCGTAAATCTCACTCAGCCTCACACTGATTACACTCTTCTTGCCCTGATCGTAGATGCGGGTATAGAAGCACAATGTCTTCGGGTCGAAGTTCTTGATGGCTTCCACCACCTTGTCACTCGGCTCGAAATTAAACTCGTTTCTATCAAGGAAATTCATTGTCTGTTGCAATTATTTATGTTATTTGGGTGCAAAGGTACTAATTTTTTGTGAATTGTAACTGAATATGCAGATTTTATTTATATCTTTGCAGCATAATTCGGTACAGATAGTGAAAAAAGAGACATTTGGTGAACTGATACGTTTCGTTGTCGTGGGCACGATTTCCACTGCCATCCACTACGGCATCTACTGGGTGCTGATGCACTGGATGAATGTGAATGTAGCCTACACCATTGGCTACATACTGAGTTTCCTCGTCAACTATTACCTCTCTGCCCACTACACTTTTAAGGAGAAGACATCTGCCAAGAACGGCATAGGATTCGGTGGTGCACATCTGACGAACTACCTGTTGCACATCGTGCTGCTCAACTTCTTCCTCTGGCTGGGTCTCAGTCCCGAACTGGCTCCCATCGCCGTGTATGCCATTGCCGTTCCCACGAACTTCGTACTCGTCAGATTCGTATTCAAACACTTCAAGAGCAAATGAGCGACAGACTTATCATAGGCTACGATGCCAAGCGGATTGTACGCAACGGAACGGGACTGGGCAGTTACGGACGGACACTCGTCAACGATATTGCCCGTTGTGCAGAATCTACAGACCCGGCACTGCAACTGCGTCTGTACGCCCCTGATGAGGGCAGGGAAGACCTGCGCAACCAGATCATTAATCATCAGAACGTCACCTTCTGCTACCCCTCTCACTCCGTCCTGCCCTTCCACAAGGCTGCTTGGCGGACAAAGGGCATCGTAAAGGACCTTCTTCATGACGGGGTACGACTCTATCACGGACTCTCTGGCGAACTACCCATCGGCATCCGTAAGAGTGGTATCAAGAGCGTAGTCACTATCCACGACCTCATCTTCCTGCGCCATCCGGAGTTTTACAACTGGCTCGACACAAAAATCTATGCCTGGAAGTTCCGTCAGACCATCCGCGAGGCTGACCATATCATCGCCGTCAGCGAATGTACGAAGCGTGACATCATCGAACTCGGACAAGTGGACGAGAGCCGCATCTCCGTCATCTACCAGAGTTGCGCCCCCAGATTTAATGTTTCATCCTCGCAAAACGAGGAGAAAAAAAATGCCCACTATATCCTTAGCGTGGGCAGCATCGAGGCACGGAAGAATATCCTGTTGGCAGTAAAGGCCCTACCCTATCTTCCTGAAGACATCAGCCTCGTCATTGTGGGACGCCATACAAAATACACGGATCAAGTCACTGATTACGCTAAAGCAAACCATCTGGATCACCGTGTCCGCATCCTCCACGGTGTGAGCGACGAGGAATTGCCAGCCCTTTATGCAGGAGCAGAGGCATTCGTCTATCCTTCCGTCTACGAAGGCTTCGGCATTCCCATCATCGAAGCCATCAGTTGCGGTCTGCCTGTAGTGGCCTGTACCGGATCCTGTTTAGAGGAGGCCGGAGGCCCCGACTCATTCTATGTAGCCCCCGATGACGCCGAAGGTATGGCAAACGCCATCCGCCAAAGTCTGCGTGGAGCCGAAGGTCGCGAACAGCGCATCCGCCGCAGCCGCGAATACATCCGCCGCTTCGAAGGACAAGACGTCGCCTCACAAGTCATCGACCTGTACCACTCGCTCATATACTCATTATAGTATTTCCTCGATTTCCTTGATCGTGGGAATAGTTCCTTATCTGTATCACCTTTCACTTTGTCTAGTCACCAGAACCTTCCCTTTGATTCTGCTGTTCCAAGAAATTCGCAGAATCCGTCTGCACTAATTCCGCATCCAATTGTGCAGACAGCTTCTGCACAATTGTTTGAAGTTTCAAGGAGTCTGTTTTTATGCGAAACGCTTTAGAAGAATATGCCTCGTAAAACATCACCATATTATAAATGTTTCTTCTGCTATATCCCTTCAAAGAAGGATCCTTTGTCCGAAGATATTCTGATAGTTGCGTAACGACTTTGCTCCCCCACTCGTTGTTTTTTAGTCGATGAGAAACTACTTGTCCCACTCGCCAACTCATCATCAGCGATTCCTCATTAACACCTTGCAATGCCTTCGACCTATGGAATGTTATAATACCACGTATCTCTTCGAACTGTTGTTCTCTTTTTTCTATTTCGTTGTTCATATCTTATTTTGTTCCAAAGTTACAAATTACATTTCACATCAGCCTTCAGACTTCATACATCCGACATCTTTCAACCATATTTCGTTTGCAAAGTTAATCAATATTTTCGAAATGATCACAATAACGTCCCCTGATTCTACACTTGGAATTTGTGCCATTTCGAATGACACAATTACATAGTTACAAATTATAATTCACATCAGCCATCAGACCTCATATATCCGACATCTTTCAACCATATTCCGTTTGCAAAGTTAATCAATTATTTGAAATAAGTGGTTCGCAATATGTTTTATTAACCACTCTATCTCGCATTAGTTTCATATCAGTGAAGTTCCTGCTGATGTTCTGAACCAATTCAAGGTAATTGTCAGTTCCATCTTCCTTTATATAATAATATGGTTTGATAGAAATACAATTCTTATGCTCAAAGAGCGTATTTAACAATGTTCGATCTGAATTACCGCATGAATGTCCCATGATGACTATTTGATAAGGAGCCGATTCTGCAAATGCTAATAGTTTCCTATAATTATCAGATTCCTGATATTTTATGGTCTTGACATTGCAAAGGCATTCATTATCATTTAGTTTCTGGAGTTTTTTATAATCGTCGTCCAGTTCATCTCCATATCCAAAGATAACACTTTGAAGGTTATCTATTTTCCCGTGAATATAGTTGATAAAGCCCAAATCTGCATTATGGTACAATTGAGCTGTATGTGTGTAGTTGAAATTTAACAGCATCACCGCATCTGGAAGCAAATATTGACGAGGGACATCAGTAAAAAGGACTTTCCCTGCTTTATAATTATCTCGGAAATATGTAATAGCCTCATCAAAACCTTCTTCGTTTAAACCATATCGGCGTATCTTGTCCCTCACCACTATATCATTCTGCCCTACCCATGAATCAACATTTTCTTTTAGAATAGATTTGCCAGCAACAGAAATATCATCCAATTTTATTGGGGCATAAATCTTACTCTTGATACTCTCGTTAATGTTTACTTCTTGTTTGTCTATGAATCCCAAATACTTTGTCAACAGATCTTTCAGATAGTTCAATTGTTCATTTAAGCCTTTCAGGTATTCTGCATTACTATTTGTTAAGGCATATTCTGTCAGCAGACGATAATACTCATTTTCAATATCTACCCATCCTTTTGTTTCAATGCTTTTACATATATTCTCGAAAAAAGGAGAGTATGTAACTTTGTATCTGTATGGATCTTTAAGAATTGATTGAACAACCTCTTTTCCTGTTGGTTTCTGAAAGAATCTGGGTAGATTAAATAGAAACGAATACCATGTTTCTTGGAGTAGGCATTCAAAGGTACATAAACAATCAGTTGATTTATTTGTATGATTTTTAACAAACCCATCAACTCTATAATCCCAATACCAATTTATGAAGTCTTCATATCTGGTTTTGAGATTATGAGCCAAATCAAAGCCATTGCCTATGAGTACGATTCTGTTCATTATACTAATTGGGGCAAACCTAATTCTTTCAGGAATTCATTATGTTTATCGCGAGCCTTCACGATTTCCGCTTCTATCTCTACTAACTTGTCATGTACTTCTTGCAGGTCAATAGGCTTTTCTTCCTGTGCAAGACTCACATAACGAGTGATGTTTAGATTATAGTCGTTCTCCTTGATTTCCTGCAAAGAGACTTGACGGGAATAACGCGATTCTTCTTTGCGGAATTGGTAAGTATCAACTATCTTATTGACATCTTCATCACGAAGATAGTTCTGGCGTTTACCCTTTTCGTAGTGTTCGTCAGAACTGGCATTGATGAAGAGAATCTTGTCATTCTTGCGGCATTTCTTTAAAACAATGATGCAAACAGGAATACCCGTTGAATAGAACAGATTGCCAGGCAAACCAATAACAGCATCGATATTGTCATCTTCGAGCAGTTTCTTTCTGATAGCCAACTCCTTGCCTCCACGGAACAACACACCATGAGGCAGAATGATAGCCATTGTCCCGTCTTCACTTAGGAAGTGGAAACCATGCAAAAGGAAAGCAAAGTCTGCGGCGGAACGTGGTGCTACTCCATAGCGGTTAAAGCGGAAGTCATTGATGGTGTCTTCCGTTGGATCCCAACGCAAAGAAAAAGGCGGATTAGCTACGACTGCATCGAAATCTATCTTATTGGCAGGATTTTCCTCCTGCAAGATTTCCCAATCATTAGCAAGTGAATCGCCGTGATGAATCTCAAAAGCAGAGTCTTTTACCCCATGCAACAACATATTCATTCGGCAGAGGTTATAGGTCGTGATATTCTTCTCCTGACCATAAATCTTGCCAATGCCACTTTCGCCCATCTGGTTGCGTACATTCAGCAACAACGATCCTGAACCACAAGCAAAGTCAAGCACACGGTTAATCCTGTTCTTCTTGCCAGATGCAGGGTCTTGACAATCCAAAGTGACAATACGTGATAGGATTGTTGATATATTCTGTGGTGTATAGAACTCACCGGCTTTTTGACCTGCTCCAGCAGCAAACTGTCCAATCAGATATTCATAGGCATCGCCTAACGAATCGTTTTCTG